>Ga0247717_1000031_pt1 | contig 37031 bp, 31 predicted proteins | sample 24E_NmetaG_FD_189047 | JGI IMG/M metagenome (GOLD analysis project Ga0247717, IMG submission 189047) | Soil microbial communities from hillslope of Landscape Evolution Observatory, University of Arizona, Oracle, AZ, United States - 2-4-E_N | ecosystem: Engineered > Artificial ecosystem >... | reverse complement strand
CCACCCGACCCGTGGTCTCCCGGGCGCTGGCCCGCCCCCCGCCCCGCCAGTCCCGGACGCCGTACTTCGCCTCGGTGGTGAAATCGGCGTGGGACGGGCGGTACACGTCCTTCATCTCCTCGTAGGCCCCGCTGCGGGCGTCGGTGTTGCGGACCACCACGGTGATGGGCGTCCCCAGGGTGACGCCGTCGAAGACGCCCGAGAGGAGCTCGGCGCGGTCACCCTCCTTGCGCTGGGTGGTGAGGCGGCTCTGGCCGGGGCGCCGGCGGTCGAGGTCGGCCTGGACCTCGTCGACGGACAGCGGCAGCCGGGGCGGGCAACCGTCCACCACGACGCCCACCGCGGCGCCGTGCGACTCGCCGAAGGTCGTCACGCGGAACGCCCGGCCGAAGGTGCTTCCGCCCATGCACGAAGGCTACGGGATCGGCCGCCGGACGACGGGGCGTGCTCAGGCGTGGGCGGCTGCCTGCCGGGGCTGCGCCTCGCCGGCCCGGGAGGCGCTCACCGGGACGTCGCCGGGCACCCGGGGGACCTCGATCTCCGCCGTGACCGTGCCGTGGTCCTCCTCCCACCGCACGACGTTCAGCGTGGCGGCGTACACCACGAGCCGCCCGAAGAACAGGAGCCAGGCGAGGATGGCGAACACCACCCCGATGGACCCGTAGAGGGCCGACGTCGAGCTGACGACACGCGGGACGTAGATGCCACCGACGGTCTGGAGCACCTGCAGCCCGACGGCGCCCAGGACGGCACCGGGGAGCAGCGGCTTCCACCCCACGTTGCGGTTGGTGAGCGCCTTGAACGTCCACAACCACAGCGCGATGCCGACGGCCAGGTTGCCGACGAGGGCGGCCGGCCACGCCGGGCCGGGGAGCTGGCGCAGGACGAAGGTGAGCCCGAAGGAGGCGAGGAAGATGACGGGGGCGCCGGCCAGCCACATGAGGCCGAACAGCTTGTCCCGGAGGCCGCGGCCGGTCGCCTGCCAGACGGAGTCGAAGGCGAACTGAAAGGCGGCCACCAGGCCCAGGCCGGACCACAGGAGGCCGGCGATGCCGATGGCCGAGGCCGCCTTGCCGCTCGACTCGGCCTGCTCGAACGCCCGCCGCAGCACCGTGGTGGTGGTGGGGTCGGTGATGCCGAGGTTCCCGATGACGGTCCCCGGCAAATCGGCGGCGTTGCGGGAGACGAGTCCGACGACGCCCACCACGGCGAGCAGCAGCGGGAACAGCGAGAGGAAGGCGGTGAGGGTGACGGCGGCGCCGAGGTAGTTGCCGTGCACCTCCTCGAACCGCTTCTGGACGCGCAGCGCGGTCTCCACCCAAGCCCAGCGCCTGGCCAGGGGGCAGAGCACCCGCTCGATCACGAGGTCGCTGTACCCCCCGAGGGCACTGCCGTAATCCGTCCGGGTCCGCGCTGGCCCGGCGGGGCGCGGGGCCACCGGCGCGGTACCGTCGCTCCGTGGACCTCGACGGCATCGACCCGACGCGGGTGCCGGCCCACATCGGCTGCGTCATGGACGGCAACGGCCGCTGGGCCAAGAAGCGCGGCCTGCCCCGCACCGAGGGCCACGGCGCCGGGGAGGAGGCCCTGTTCGACGCCGTCGAGGGCGCCCTCGAGCTGGGCGTGAAGTGGCTCACCGTGTACGCCTTCTCCACCGAGAACTGGAAGCGCCCGGCCGACGAGGTCCGGTACCTCATGCGGTTCAACGAGTCGCTCCTCCTCCGCCGCCGGGACGAGCTGAACGAACGCGGCGTCCGCATCCGCTTCGCCGGCCGGCGGGACTGGCGGGTGCCCCGGCGCCTCCTGCGACGGATGGACGAGGCCCTGGAGCTGACGTCGGGCAACCGGGTGATGACCCTCACCATCGCCTTCAACTATGGCGGCCGGGCCGAGATCGTGGACGCCGTGCGGGCTCTGGTGGCGTCGGGCGTGAGCCCCGACCGCATCGACGAGAAGGCCATCCGGGCCCACCTCTACCTGCCGGACATGCCCGACCCGGACCTGGTGATCCGCACGTCCGGGGAGTTCCGCATCTCCAACTTCCTGCTGTGGGAGCTGGCGTACAGCGAGCTGGTGTTCACCGACGTGCTGTGGCCCGACTTCCGGCGGGAGAACCTGTTCGAGGCCGTGCGGGAGTTCCAGCGCCGCGACCGTCGCTTCGGCGGCCTGGACGTGTGAGGTGGGCCTCTACCGGGACGAGGGCGTGGTGCTGCGCACCATCCGCCTCGGCGAGGCCGATCGCATCGTCACCCTCGTCACCCGGGCGCACGGCAAGGTGCGGGCCGTCGCCAAGGGGGTGCGGAAGACCAAGAGCCGCTTCGGCGCCCGGCTGGAGCCGCTGAGCCACGTCAGCCTGCTCCTCTACGAGGGCAGGGAGCTCGACATCGTCACCCAGGCCGAGAGCCTCGACCACTTCCGCGCCATCCGGGACGACCTCGACCGGCTGGCCCGGGCGTCGTCGATGCTCGAGGTGGTGGACCAGGTGGCGCAGGAGCGCGAGCCCAGCCCCCGCCTGTACCAGCTCCTGGTGGGCGGGCTGCGGGCGCTGGCCGCCTCCGACAACCCGCTGGTCGGCGCCGCCTTCTTCTGGAGGCTCCTGTCGCTGGAGGGGGCGCACCCGCTGCTCGACCAGTGCGCGGCGTGCGGGTCGGTGGAGGACCTGGTCGCCTTCGACCTGGCCGAGGGCGGGGCCCTGTGCCGGCGGTGCCGGCGCGGCGTGCCGGTGAGCCCGGACGCGCTCGCCCTGCTGCGGAGGGTGCTGGGCGGGGGCCTGGCCGACGCCCTCAACGAAGCCCCCGGGCCCCCGGCCACCGAGTTGGAGCACCTGGCGAACCGCTCGATGGAGCACCACCTCGAGCGCCGGCTGCGCTCGCTCCACGTGCTCGACGGCTGAGCACCTGTATCACGTGCCCCTGCCCGTGCATCCGATGGGCATGCTGGTCATCTCGCCCGAGGGTGCCTACGAGCTGGAGCGGGACGCCGGCGGAGCGACGGTCGAGCGCCCGTGCCGGGTCAGCCGGCCGTTCGCGGCGTCGACAATGGCCGAGAGGCGGGCGACGGGGAGGCCGTAACCTCTCGGCATGCCCGAACCCGGCCCGGAGCTCATGGAGACCATCGTCAACCTGTGCAAGCGGCGGGGGTTCGTCTTCCCGTCCAGCGAGATCTACGGCGGGTTCCGGTCCACGTACGACTACGGCCCCCTCGGCGTGCTGATGCTGCGCAACGTCAAGGACGCGTGGTGGCGCACGATGGTGCAGCTCCGCGACGACGTGGTCGGCATCGACGCCGCGATCCTCTCCAGCCCCCGGGTCTGGGAGGCGTCGGGCCACCTGGCCAACTTCACCGACCCGCTGGTCGACTGCCGCAACTGCAAGGAGCGCTGGCGGGCCGACCACATCGAGGGCACGTGCCCGAACTGCGGCTCCACCGACCTCACCGAGGCGCGGGCGTTCAACATGATGTTCCAGACGTTCGTCGGCCCCGTGCAGGAGGGCGCCAACGTCGCCTACTTCCGCCCCGAGACGGCCCAGGGCATGTTCGTGAACTTCCTGAACGTCATGACGACGGCGCGCAAGAAGCCGCCGTTCGGCATCGCCCAGACGGGAAAGTCGTTCCGCAACGAGATCACGCCCGGAAACTTCGTCTTCCGTACCCGGGAGTTCGAGCAGATGGAGCTCGAGTACTTCGTCCCGCCCGACGAGGCGGGCAAGTGGTTCGAGTACTGGACCGCCGAGCGCCTGGCCTGGTACCGGGACCTGGGCATCCCCGACGACCTCCTGCGCCTGCGGGCCCACGACCCCGAGGAGCTGTCGCACTACTCCTCGCAGACCTCCGACGTGGAGTTCCGCTACCCGTGGGGCTGGGGCGAGCTGGAGGGCATCGCCAACCGGGGCGACTTCGACCTGTCGGCGCACGCCGCCGCCTCGGGCGAGAAGCTCGAGTACTTCGACCAGGCGACCGGCGAGCGCTACGTCCCTCACGTGATCGAGCCGGCCGCCGGCGCCACCCGGGCCATGATGGCGTTCCTCCTGGCCGCCTACGACACCGACGTGGTCAACGACGAGACGCGCACGGTCCTGCGCCTGGACCACCGGCTCGCTCCCTACAAGGTGGCCGTACTGCCGCTGTCCAAGAAGGAGACGCTGACGCCGACGTCGCGCGAGGTGCTGTCGCTGCTCCAGCGCCACTGGATGGTCGACTACGACGAGACCCAGGCCATCGGCCGCCGCTACCGGCGCCAGGACGAGATCGGTACGCCCTTCTGCGTGACCATCGACTTCGACACGCTGGACGACCGGGCCGTCACCATCCGCGAGCGCGACAGCCTCCAGCAGGTCCGCGTGCCGATCGACCGCCTGGTCGACGAGCTCCGCTCCCGTCTCGCCCTCGGATAGCTACTTCGACCTCATTCGCTCGCTTCGCTCACTCGGTCGAGTCCGATCGTGCTCCGGCGGGCGAGCAGAGCTCGCGCCGCCTCCGCTCTGTCCTTTCTCGGTGTCCGCAGCCGAAGAGGCCGCCTGCGGCGGCGAGTGCGGCCACGGCACAGCCGTTCCCGGACCCTCGGCGGGTCTCCGGCGGTCGGCCAGGGGTCAGCCGCCCGGTCCTCCGGGGCTCCACTCCCGACCGAACCAACGACGGGCGCGGCTGGACCCGAACCGGACCTTCTCGGCGGCGAGGGCCTCCGAGGGGGAGACGAAGGTCCCGGTCGGGGGGTGGCCGCTCACGAACGTCACCTCGACACGAGCCACCTCGCGGTCGCCGAACTCGAGGTAGCACATGCCCCGGCCGTCGTACTCCGCCGAACCCGCCCGCCCTCGGATGACATCGGCAATGCGATCGGCGGCGACCGCTCCCTGTCGCTCGGAGAACACGCCGGCCTTCGGCGTGCCGACGCTCGTGACGTCCCCGATCGCGTACACCCCGGGGAACGACGTCTCCAGCGTCAGGGGGTTTACCGGGACCCACCCGTCGACGGTCAGACCGGCTTCGGCGACGACCGCCGGTGCCCGGTGGACCGGGACGGCGAGGACCAGCTCGTAGGGCATCTCGCTGCCGTCGTCGAGGACGGCAACGCGCTGCGCCGGGTCGAGCTCGCTCAACCGGCGGTTCGGGTGCCAGTCGATGCCGCGCTCGGCGAACGCCTCCAGCAGTGCCCGTGAGGCCTCGGGCGACGGTGGGATGGGCACCGGCAACGGCATCACCAGGTGGATACGGGAGGTGTCGCGGACGCCGTTCCGCACGAGGTGGTCGTGCATCAGCAGGGCCGTCTCGCTGGGAGCGGGCGGGCACTTGAACGGCGTCGAGGTGACCCCGATGATGACCCGGCCGCCCTCGAAGTCGGCCAGGACCCGGCGCAGGGCGAAGGCGCCCGCCTCGGTGTAGAACTCGTGGCCCCCCTCGACCAGCCCCGGCGTGGCCTCGGGGTGGACGTCGGCGCCCAGCGCGACCACCAGGACGTCGCCGGCGAACGCACCGGCGTCCGTCTCCACCTCCCTGGTCGTCGGGTCGATGGCGGTCACCTTCGCCTGCACGAACTGCACGCCGGCCTTGGCGAGCTCCCGGTAGGGATGGTGCACGGCGGCGTCCGTCGTGCGACCGAACATGACGTCGAGCTTCGAGAACCCGAACACGAACCCGTCACGCTGGTCGACGAGCACGACGTCGACCCCGTCGCCGAACTCCTCGGACAACCGGGTGGCGAGCTCGAGGCCCCCGAACCCGGCGCCGAGGACGATCACCCGCATGGCCGGATCGTAGGTCGGGCGGCCGACGGGGCGCCGGCGGCGGGGGCACCGGAGCGCCCGTTTCGGGCCCACGTGGGGTGAGCGCGGGCCTGGGGGCCGGGAAGGGCCGAACGGTAGGCTCGCCGCATGGCTCTCGTCTTCGCGTTCGACCACAAGCACCGCACCTCCCCCATGGGCCTGAAGGACCTCCTCGGGGGCAAGGGGGCGAACCTGGCCGAGATGACCTCGGTGCTCGAGCTGCCCGTTCCCCCCGGCTTCACCATCACCACCGACGCCTGCCGGGCCTACATGGACGGGGGCTGGCCGGACGGCCTCACCGGCGAGGTCGAGAAGCAGGTCAAGCGGCTGCAGAAGGCGATGGGGAAGAAGCTGGGCGACCCCGAGGACCCGCTGCTGGTGAGCGTGCGATCGGGGGCGAAGTTCTCCATGCCCGGCATGATGGACACCGTCCTCAACCTGGGGCTGAACGACGAGTCCGTGGAGGGCCTGGCCGTCCAGACCGACGAGCGCTTCGCCTACGACTCGTACCGCCGTTTCGTGGCGATGTACGGCCGCATCGTCCAGGGCATCGAGGGGTCCGAGTTCGACTCGCTGCTCGACGCCGCCAAGGAGGCGGACGGCGTCACCGCCGACTCCGAGATCACGCCCGGCACCCTGCGCAAGCTCGTCGAGCAGGAGAAGGACGTCGTCGTCCGCCACACCGGCAAGCCGTTCCCGCAGGCCCCCGCCGAGCAGCTCCGGGGCGCCATCGAGGCGGTCTTCGCCTCGTGGAACGGGCCGCGTGCGGTGGCCTACCGGGTGCGCGAGCGGATCGCCCACGACCTGGGCACGGCCGTGAACGTGCAGGCCATGGTCTTCGGCAACCGGGACGACAACTCGGGCACGGGCGTGGGCTTCACCCGCGACCCCGCCACCGGCGAGGCCGGCGCCTACGGCGACTTCCTGGTCAACGCCCAGGGCGAGGACGTGGTGGCGGGCATCCGCAACACCGAGCCCCTGTCGGCCATGAAGACCCGCTTCCCCGAGATCCACAAGGAGCTGCTCGGGATCTTCGAGCGCCTCGAGGCGCACTACCGCGACATGTGCGACACGGAGTTCACCATCGAGCAGGGCAGGCTGTGGATGCTCCAGACCCGGGTGGGCAAGCGCACCGGTCGGGCCGCCCTGCGCATGGCCGTCGACATGACCAAGGGCCGCAAGTGGAGGATCACCCGCGAGGAGGCGCTCCTGCGGGTCACGGCCGAGCACCTGGACCAGGTGCTCCATCCTCAGTTCTCGGGCAAGGACATGACGGTCATCGCCAAGGGCCTGGCCGCCTCTCCCGGCGCGGCCGTCGGCAGGGCCTACTTCACGGCCGACGACGCGGCGGCGGCCGGCGAGCGGGGTGAGCGGGTGATCCTCGTGCGCACGGAGACGTCGCCCGAGGACGTCCACGGCATGATCGCCGCCCAGGGCATACTCACCTCGCGCGGCGGCCTGGTGAGCCACGCCGCCGTGGTGGCCCGGGGCTGGGGGAAGCCCGCCGTCGTGGGCGCCGAGTCGGTGCGGATCAAGGGGAAGTCCTTCAGCGCGGGCGCCGTCACCGTGAACGAGGGCGACGTCATCGCCGTCGACGGCACCAGCGGCGTCGTCGTGCTGGGCGAGGTCGAGCTGTCGATGGGCGAGCCCCCCAAGGAGTTCGCCACGATCCTGGGCTGGGCCGACAAGGTCCGCAAGGGCAGGATGGCGGTGCGGGCCAACGCCGACAACGGCCCGGACGCCGCCAACGCCCGGAACTTCGGCGCCGAGGGCATCGGCCTGTGCCGGACGGAGCACATGTTCCTCGGCGACGACCGGCTCCCGGTCGTGCGGGCCATGATCATGGCCGACACGCCCGACGAGGAAGCGGCCGCCCTGGAGAAGCTGCTGGCCGTCCAGCGGGCCGACTTCGAGGAGATCCTCGAGGCCATGGACGGGCTCCCCGTGACCGTGCGCCTGCTCGACCCCCCGCTGCACGAGTTCCTGCCGTCGACCGAGGAGATGGCCGTCAAGAAGGCGACCGAGGGGCTGAGCGAGGAGGAGGAGCAGCTCTACGCGGCGGCCAAGCACTGGGAGGAGTTCAACCCGATGCTGGGCACCCGGGGCGTCCGCCTCGGCGTGCTCAAGCCGGGGCTGTACGCCATGCAGGTGCGCGCCCTGATGGAGGCGGCCGCGGCCCGGGCCGCCGCCAAGGGCAAGCCGGTCGTCGAGATCATGATCCCGCTCACGGTCACCCGCCAGGAGCTGGGCCTCGCCCGCCAGTGGGTGGAGGAGGCGGTCGCCGCCGCCACCGCCGGCGTCAGGCGGCCCATCGCCGTGTCGATCGGCACCATGGTGGAGACGCCCCGGGCCGCTCTGCGGGCCGACGAGCTGGCCGAGGAGGCGGACTTCTTCTCGTTCGGCACCAACGACCTCACCCAGATGGTGTTCGGGTTCAGCCGGGACGACATCGAGGGCCGCATGATGAGCACGTACCTGGAGCAGGGGCTGCTCAAGCGCAACCCGTTCGAGACGATCGATCCGGGTGGCGTCGGCGAGCTGGTGAAGATCGCCGCCGAGCGGGGCCGGGCCGCCAAGCCCGGGCTCAAGCTGGGCGTCTGCGGCGAGCACGGCGGCGACCCCGAGTCGATCGCCCTGTTCGCCGAGGCGGGGCTGGACTACGTCAGCTGCTCGCCGTTCCGGGTGCCCATCGCCCGCCTGGCCTCCGCCCAGGCGATCCTGCGCTCCGCCGGGGTCGCCTGAGCGGGACCCACCGCCTGAGCACCGCCGGGCCCCGGCGGTGGCGCGTGGGCCGAAGCGGTACCGTCCTCGGCGTGGGCATCGTCGAGGAGGACGTCGCCCGTGTGCGGGCCGCCACGGACTTCGTCGAGGTGGCGTCCGAGCACCTGGCCCTCAAGCGGGTGGGGCGCCGGTGGGTCGGCCTGTGCCCGTTCCACGCCGAGAAGACCGCCTCGTTCTCGATCAACGCCGAGCTCGGGCTCTACCACTGCTTCGGCTGCCAGGCCAAGGGCGACGTGATCACCTTCGTCCGCGAGGTGGAGCACCTCGACTTCGTCGAGGCGGTGGAGCGGCTGGCGGCCAAGGCCGGCATCGAGCTGCGCTACGACGAGGCCCGCGAGGGCAGGGGCCGCCAGCGCCGCACCCGGCTGATCGAGGCCGTCGAGGCAGCGGCCGAGTGGTACCACCAGCGCCTGCTGACGGCCGCCGACGCCGCCCCGGCCCGGGCCTACCTGCGCTCGCGCGGCTACGACGGCGACGTCGTACGGGCCTTCCGCCTGGGGTGGGCGCCGACGGACTGGGACGCGTTGGCCCGGGCACTGCGTCTCCCCGACGACGTGCTGCGCGACACCGGGCTCGGCATCGTCAACCGGCGAGGCCGCCAGCAGGACAACTTCCGGGGCCGGGTGATGTTCCCGATCTTCGACGCCGCCGGCAAGGCGGTGGCGTTCGGGGGCCGGGCCCTGCCGGGCGCCGACGGGCCGAAGTACAAGAACTCCCCGGAGACCCCGCTGTACTCCAAGAGCCGTACGCTCTACGGCCTCAACTGGGCCAAGAGCGAGGTGGTGAGCACGGGCGAGGTCGTCGTGTGCGAGGGCTACACCGACGTGATCGGGTTGGCGGCCGTGGGCGTGCACCGCGCCGTCGCCACGTGCGGCACCGCCCTGGCCGACGAGCACTTCCGGATGCTCAAGAACTTCGCCCGCCGCATCGTGCTCGCCTACGACGCCGATGCCGCCGGCCAGGCCGCCGCCGAGCGCTTCTACGACTGGGAGCGCCGCTACGAGATCGACCTGTTCGTGGCCGCCCTGCCCTCCGGCTCCGATCCCGGGGAGCTGGCCCGTCGGGACCCAGACCGGCTCACGGCGGCCGTCACGGAGGCCGAGCCGTTCCTCCGCTTCCGCGTCGAGCGGGTGCTGGGAGCGGCCGACCTGCGCTCGCCCGAGGGACGGGCGCGAGCGGCCGAGGCCGCCATGGCGGCCATCAGCGAGCACCCCAGCGACCTCGTGCGCGACCAGTACCTGATGGAGGTCGCCGACCGCTGCCGGATCGACGCCGAGCGCCTGCGGCGAGGGGTGGGGCCCCACGGCCGGGCCGCCCGCCGGCCGGCGGCCACGGCGACGCCTCGGCGGGACTCCGGCGGCCCCGAGCTCGAGGCGCTGCGCCTGGCCGTCCACCGGCGCGACGAGGTCGTCGGCCGCCTGCACCCGGCGCTCTTCGCCGACGAGCGCCACGGCGCCGTGTTCGAGACGATCGCCCGGGCGCCCACCGTCCACGACGCCATCGCCGCCGCCGACCCGGGTACCGCCGACCTGCTCCAGCGCCTGGCCGTGGAGGAGGCGACGGCTGACGTGGACGACGTGCTGTCGCAGCTCCTCCGGCGGGCCGTGGCGCGGGCTGTCTCCACCTTGGAGGCCGACGCCCGTGCCGCGCCGGAGCAGGCGCTGGCCCTGTCCGCCGCCGTCGGCTGGCTGAAGGTCACGGTCGAGGACCTCCCCGATCCTGACGCGGCCGACCGGTTGGTAGATTGGCTGGTGCGCTGGTCCGAGGAGGGGGGGTGACCTACCCCGTGCCGGAGGGCGTCCCCGAGGAGGCGTTCTCCCGGTTGCTCGACACCGGTCGCCGGCGCGGCAGCGTGAACGCCGACGACCTGATGACGGTGCTCGACGGCGTGGAGCTGAGCGCCGACCTCATCAACTCGGTCGTGGCCCGCGTCCGCGCCGAGGGCATCCACTACGACGACGCCGAGGACGTGTTCGTCACCGCCGACGAGCCGGTCGAGGACGACCTGGCGCCGGTCGACCTGGTCGACCCCGACGCGACCGCCCCGGGGGGCCTGGTCGACGAACCCGTGGTGGAGGTGCTCGCACCCTCGGCACCCGCCCGGCCCGCGCCCCCCGGTCGCCCCCCGGCGGCGGCGCCGGCCGGCGCCGCGCCTGCGCCCGAGTTCTCCGAGGCGGAGGGCGTGGGCGGGATCGGCGAGGACCCGGTCCGCATGTACCTCAAGGAGATCGGCAAGGTCCCGCTGCTGACGGCGGCCCAGGAGGTGTTCCTGGCCCAGCGCATCGAACGCGGCCTGCACGCCGCCGAGCAGCTCACCGAGCTCGAACGGGAGTACGGGGGGCGCCACCTCGTCCCCACCGACCTGCGGCGGCCGCTCGAGCGGGCGGAGGGCGACGGCCGGGTCGCCACCCAGCAGCTCATCAACGCCAACCTGCGGCTGGTCGTGTCCATCGCCAAGCGCTACCGGAACCGGGGGATGCTGTTCCTCGACCTGATCCAGGAGGGCAACCTCGGGCTGATGCGGGCGGTCGACAAGTTCGACTACACCAAGGGCTTCAAGTTCTCCACCTACGCCACGTGGTGGATCCGCCAGGCCATCACCCGGGCCATCGCCGATCAGGCCCGGACCATCCGCATCCCGGTGCACATGGTGGAGACCATCAACAAGGTCGGGCGCATCCAGCGCCAGCTCGTGCAGGAGAACGGCCGCGAACCCACGCTCGAGGAGCTGTCGGCCCGGGCGGAGATGTCGCCCGCCCGGGTCCGCGAGGTCCTGCGCATCGGCCAGGACACCGTGTCGCTCGAGCAGCCCATGGGCGACGAGGACTTCAGCCTGGGCGACGTCATCGAGGACCAGTCGGCCATCGTGCCCGCCGACGCCGCGGCCAAGGCGATGCTGATCGAGGCGGTCAAGCAGGCCCTGGCCGAGCTGTCCGATCGCGAGCAGCTGGTGGTGCGGCTGCGCTTCGGGCTCGACGACGGGCAGGTGCGCACCCTGGAGGAGGTCGGCAGGGAGTTCGGCGTGACCCGCGAGCGGATCCGCCAGATCGAGTCGAAGGTGCTGGCCAAGCTGCGCCACCCCATCCGCAGCCAGCGCCTCCGCGACTACCTCGACGAGGAGTAGCGGGGCGGCGGGCCGCGTCTGGGCCGCGGGCTACACCGCCGGTGGCTCGGTGCGGAAGTAGGGATCGGTCGTCGTCGGTGCCGACGGCTCGGCCCCGTTGGTGCGGGCCGAGTCGATCAGGTCGGTGGCCTTGTCCACGCCGGCGTCCACCACCTCGCGCGCCCGCTCGGTGGCGACCTCGTACGCCTCCGACCGCTTCAGCTTGCGGATGGCCGAGTTGATCTGCTCGTAGCGCTCCCGGCCGGCCATGGAGCCGAGGTAGTAGCCGGAGGTGAAGCCGATGGCCAGTCCCAGTCGGAATCTCATGGCCCGTTCCTACCCCGGCCAGGGGATCCCGACAACCGGGTCGTCCCCCCCGGCGTCGTCGAAGCCCTTCTCCCGAGGGCCCCGGCGCTCTACTCTTCGTTCCGGGAGGCGAGCGAGGGGGGACGAGCGATGGCGTCGCGATCGGGGATCGCCGGGTTGGTTGCAGCGGTGGCGTCGGCGGCGAGCCTGGCTCCGGGCGTCGTGGCTGCCGATGCCGGCGGCCGCGCCAACGGCCGGTACGAGGTCTGGGCGATCGACCAGTCGAACTCGCCCGGCCGCACCTACGGGGGCACCCTCTACGTGTGGGACGGCGAGAAGCTGGCGAACGGGTCGTCGGTGGACGCCCCCGAGACCGTCGACCTCGGCGGGCCGGCGGCGGCGGCCTGCCTGGCGGCCACCGGGGCGAACCCCGTGCGACCGCACATGGTGGCCTTCAACGCCGAGCACACCCATGCGGTGGTGTCGTTCGTGGCGTCGGGCCACGTGCTCCTCCTCGACGCGGCGACGCGGGAGGCGCGGGCGTGCGTCCGGACCTCGCCCGGCGCCGGCGGCGCCCGCCAGGCCCACTTCGCGGCTCCGTCGCCGGATGGCGCCTATGTGGTCGTCGCCAACCAGAACGGCAAGCTGCTCGAGCGGGTGGACGTCGACTACGCGGCGAACACCTTCGCCCTGAACCCGGCGGCGACCATCGACCTCGCCTCGTGCACCACACCGAACGGCGCAGCCTGTCAGGACGCCGCCCTCCGCCCGGACAACGCTCCCATCTGCCCGGTGGTCGAGGCGACCAGCCGTCACACCTTCGTGACCCTGCGGGGCGGCGGGATGTTCGTCGTCGACAGCGCCGCCACACCCATGCGCATCGTCGCCGAGTACGACCGGGCGACCGTCCACCCCAACGGCTGCGGGGGTGCCGAGGTGCCCGCCAGGCGGCACGGGCCGGGGAAGATGTACGTGAACTCGGGCGGCGGGACGGGGCCCAACCTGTTCGAGGCCGACCTGTACGCCTTCCCGGTCACCGGCTTCTCGGCCGCCAACCCGCCCAACACGCCGGCGCCGTCGGTGGTCCTCAGTGAGGACGTCGAGGGGGCCGATGCCCACGGCGTCGTGCTCACCAAGCACGGCCGGGAGCTGTGGATGGCCGATCGTGGGCGGAACCTGCTGTGGGTCGTGGACACGGCCACCGACCAGCTCGTCGACCGCCTGCCGCTGGCCGGCGACGTGTCGGCCGACCCCACGCCCGACATCCTGGCCGTGGCGCCGCCGGGCAACCACGTGTTCGCCTCCCTCCGCGGCCCCAACCCGCTCACCGCCGACCCGCACGTGAGCACGGGCTCCACGCCCGGCGTCGGGGTCCTGCGGGTCGTGAAGGGCGGGCACGGCGCACAGTTCGAGCTCGTGGCGCGCGTCTCCAACGTGGACGCGGGCGGGGTCGAGCGGGCCGACGTCCACGCGCTCGCGGTGCGATCGACGGGGTGACACCTCCGTGGCCGTCGGGCATTCGCCGAGCGCAGCAGGGACGTCTGTGCGGGTCCCGGAACGAAGGGAGCAGCCCTTCGGTGAGTTGGAGCACGTCGTGACCGGAGCACCGACGGCGGCGGAGGTGGCGACGTACTGCCCGTTGTGCGTCTCGCGGTGCGGCGCACGAGCGACCGTGGCGAACGGGACCTTCACGCTCGGCCGAGACCCGTCCCACCCGACCGGGAAGGCGCTGTGCGTCAAGGGAAAGGCGGCGCCCGAGATCACCGCCCATCCCGACCGGCTGCGGTACCCGATGAAGCGCACGGCACCCAGGGGCGCGCCGGACCCGGGCTGGCAGCGGATCACCTGGGACGAGGCGCTGGACACGGTCGCCGAGCGGCTGCGCGGGCTGGCCCGTGACCACGGCCCCGAGTCGGTCGTGTTCAGCTCGGTGTCGCCGTCGACCTCGGCGATCGTCGACTGCGTCGACTGGATCCAGCGGCTCCAGCGCGCCTATGGAAGCCCGAACCTCGTCACCTCGATGGAGCTGTGCGGCTGGGGACGCTACCTCGCCTCGCTCTACACCTACGGAGCGTCGGTACCCGGCGAGTACATGCCCGACCTCGACCGGGCCGGGTGCATCCTGTTCTGGGGCTACAACCCCGTCGTGTCGCGGTTGGCCCACGCCACCGCGACCAGGGCGGCTCTGCGCCGGGGAGCGAAGCTCGTCGTCGTCGACCCACGGCGGGCCGGCCTGGCCGCCAAGGCGGATCCTTGGCTGCGCGTACGCCCCGGCACCGACGCCGCCCTGGCGTTGGCGATCACCAACGTGATGATCGAGCGGGGCTGGTACGACGAGCCGTTCGTCCGCCGCTGGACCAACGGCCCACTCCTGGTCCGGACCGACACGGGGCGTCTGCTCCGCGCCGGCGACCTCGCTACCGCCGGCGACCCGGGCCACCACGTCGCCTGGGACGAGGTCGCGGGGCAGCCGGTCGTCCTCGACCCGACCGCGCGCGGCTCGGACGTGGACGACCACAGCCGTCTGGCGTGCACCGGGACCATCGAGGTCCCGACCGTCGACGGAGCGGTGGCCTGCCGGCCGGCGTTCGACCTGGTGGCCGAGGAGTGCCGGAGCGTGTCGCCGGCGGTCGCCGAGGAGGTCACCGGCGTCCCCGCCGCGGACATCGAGCGCACCGCCCGGATGCTGTGGGAGCACCGCCCCGTGGCGTTCTACACCTGGAGCGGCCTGGAGCAGCACAGCGGGACGACCCAGATCATCCGAGCGGTGAACCTGCTCTACGCGCTGACCGGGTGCCTCGACGTGCCCGGCGGCAACGTCCTCTTCACGCCCGTACCGACGAAGCCGGTCGCCGGTTCAGAACTGCTCGACCCGTCGCAGCGAGCCAAGGCGATCGGCGTGGGCGACCGCCCCCTCGGGCCGGCCCGGTTCGAGTTCGTCACCGGCGAGGACTTCTACACCGCGGCGCTGGACGGCCGCCCCTACCGGGCCCGCGGACTGGTGAGCTTCGGCTCGAACCTGCTCCTGGCCCACGGCGACAGCGCGCGCGGGCGTGAGGCGCTCCGGGCGCTCGAGTTCCACGTGCACCTCGACCTGTTCCCGACCCCGACCGCCGAATCGGCCGACATCGTCCTTCCGGTGACCGCCGCCTTCGAGGCCGAGGGCCTGAAGGTCGGCTTCGAGGTCTCGCAGGAGGCCCAGTCGCTGGTGCAGTTGCGCGCCCCGCTCGTCGCGCCCGTGGGCGAGGCCCGCTCCGACATCGAGATCATCTTCGACCTGGCCACCCGGCTCGGCCTCGGCGAGCAGTTCTTCGACGGCGACGTCGAAGCGGGGTTGGCGCACCACCTGGAGCCGAGCGGGGTGTCGCTGCGGCAGTTGCGCGACGACCCGGCGGGGGTCCGCCTGCCGCTCGAGACCCGCCACCGGAAGTACGCCGTCGCCGATGAGGACGGCGTACCGGCGGGGTTCGACACGCCGACGGGGCGGATCGAGCTGTACGTCGAGGACTTCCTCGAGGTCGCCCAGCCGCCCGTCCCCACCTTCACGGAGCCCCTCCTGAGCCCCCGGTCGCGCCCCGACCTCGCCGGTGAGTTCCCACTCGTGCTCACCTGCGCGAAGGCGTTGCCCTTCTGCGAGACCCAACACCGCCAGGTCGCCGCCCTGCGTCGCCACGCGCCCGACCCCCAGGTCGAGTTGCACCCCGACACCGCCGACCGGCGGGGCATCGCCGAGGGCGACTGGGTCGAGATCGCGACGCCGAGGGGGAGCGTCCGTGCCCGCGCCAGGCTGAACGACACGCTCGCGGCCGGCGTCGTGTGCGGCCAGCACGGCTGGTTCGAACCGTGCGAGGAACTGGGGCTCCCTGGTCATCCGCCGTTCGGTCCCGGCAGTGCCAACCTCAACCTGGTGCTCAGCCAGACGCCGAGCGACCCGATCAGCGGCAGCTCGCCCCTCCGGGCCCAGGTCTGCGAGGTCAAGCGCCTGACCGGGGATCAGGCACCACCTGGTGAGGGTGGCGACGGGCGGGTCAGCGTCCCCAGCCGCACAGGTGCCCCAGCTCCCGCAATCCGTTGACGGCCGACCCGGTGTTGGCCCGGGTGGCTGCACGACGTGTCGGCGGCCATGAGAACCTGACCGGAGACGGCCAAAGAACTGAACGCTGGCGGCCACGAGAACTGCGCGGTGGCGGCCACCAGATCTGCTTTTCCGATTGACCGTTGCTCCGGTGGGTCCACCACCTGAGCGCTCCTCCCCGGTGTGCTGAGCGTGCTCAAGCACCCAGCCACCGAGGAGGAGCACGTGAAGTCTGACGAGGAGATCATGGAGATTCTTGAAGCGTTCGACCTGACCCGCAGTTTCCGGGATGCCGGCGAGCTCGCCGCCTGCTCACCCAACACCGTCGCCCACTGGGTGGCGGCCCGCGATACCGGCGCCCTGGACGTGCCGGCACGGCGTGACCACCTGATCGACCCGTTCCTGGCCAAGGTCGAGGAGTGGGTGGAGGCGTCCAACGCCAAGATCCGCGCCGACATCGCCCACGACAGTTGGTGGCCCTCGGCTACACCGGATCGGAGCGCACCACCCGCCGTGCGGTGGCCGCAGCCAAGAAGGCCCACATCGCCGGGCACCGGCGCATCTACCGGCCGTGGGTGCCCGAGCCGGGCATGTGGTTCCAGTTCGACTACGGCGACGGCCCGGTGGTGGCCGGGAGGCGCACGTGGCTGTTCTGCGCCTGGCTGTCGTGGTCGAGGTTCCGGGTGGTGATCCCCATCCTCGACAAGACGCTTCCGAGCGTCATCGCCTGCATCGACGCCGCCCTGCGCCGCTTCGGCGGGGTGCCCACCTACGCATTGACCGATAACGAAAAGACGGTGACGACCGCCCACGTGGCCCGCATCCCCATCCGCAACCCCGAGATGGTCTCCGCTGCCCGCCACTACGGCCTGACGGTCGCCACCTGCGTGGTGGCCGACCCCGAGTCCAAGGGCGGCTCGGAGGCGACGGTGCGCATCGCCAAGGCCGATCTGGTGCCGACCGAGGCCAACCTGTTGCCCGCCTACCCGAGCTTCGCCGCCATGGAGCAGGCGTGCGAGGCGTTCTGCCACGACGTCAACGACCGGGTCCACCGCTCGACCCGCCGGGTTCCCGCCGAAATGGTGGCCGAGGAGCGCCGCCGGCTCCATCGCCTGCCCACGACGCCCTACACCGCCACCTTCGGGGTGACCCGCACCGTCGGGATCACCACTCCGGTGATCGCCCACGAAGGCGGTGAGTACTCGGTGCCGCACCGCCTGCGCGGCGAGGTGGTGTGGGTCCGGGCCCACGGCGACGACATCGTGGTCACCCACGTGGGACCGGCCGGCGCCGTCGAGGTGGCCCGCCACGAACGGACCACGCCCGGCAACCCCCGTCACGTCGATGAGCACTTCGGGCCGACACCGGAGGGGCCGCTCAACCGCACCCCCAGGGCAAGAAGTGCTGCGGAGGCTGCGTTCCTGGCCATCGGGGCGGGGGCATCGTTGTGGCTCACCGAGGCGGGTGCTGCCGGGGTGGCCCGGCCCCGGCCGAAGATGGCCGACGCCGTTGCTCTCGCCGCCCTGCACGGCACCGAGGCGGTGGACTGGGCCCTCGGCCATGCCGCGGTCATGGGCCGCTTCGCCGAGAGCGACCTGGCGGCGATCATCGCCCACCACGCCGCCGCCGGCCCCGGCGACGTGCTGCGAGCAGGCGAGGACCACACCCTCCAGCCCGGCACCTCCGCCTGGGAAGGCTTCGGGAGATGACGGCGCCGGCGCGCTTCGACGATCAGCTCCTCGCCGCCGAGCTGGCCGACCTGCTCGACTTCGTGGCCGACTTCCTGGCCAAGGCCGAGGGTCCGCTCCTGCGGATGGACTTCGCCGACTTCACCTCCAGTGGCTATGACCTCGACGAGCTGCGCGCTGCTCTGCGCCGCTTCGCCGGCTGGCTCGCCGGCGAGGGTTTCGCATGAGGACGCCGGAGCCGCCGCCGTTGGCCGACGACCTCGAGGCGTTGTTGCGCCGCCTGCGCCTGCCGCACATCCGACGCGCTGCCCCCGAGGTCATCGCCACCGCCCGGGCGCAACGCTGGGAACCAGCCGAGGTGCTCAAGGTCCTCTTCGGCGAGGAGCTGGCCGGAAGGGAGCGCTCCTCGCTCGCCACCCGGCGGGCGGCCGCCACCTTTCCGACCGGAAAGACCTTCGAGGCGTGGGAGCCGGCGGCGTCGTCCATTCCCGCCCCGACCCAGTCCGCCCTTCGCACCCTGGAGTGGGTCCGCCGGCGGGAGAACCTGGTGGTGTGCGGGCCGTCCGGCACGGGCAAGACGATGTTCCTCGAGGCGCTGGGGCAGCTGGCCGTCGAGGCCGGCATGAAAGTGGCCTGGTTCGCCCTGGAGGACCTCGGCGCCCTGGTGCGCCGCCACCGGGCCGACGACACCGTCACCCGGGCCGTGGCCCGCATCCTGCGCTCGGAGATGGTCGTGGTTGACGACATAGGACTCTTGCCGGTGAGTCCCGACGCGGCCGAGGGTCTCTACCGCCTGGTCGATGCCGCCTACGAGAAGCGCAGCGTGGCTGTCAGCTCCAACCTGCACCCCTCAGGCTTCGACGAGCTGATGCCCAAGACCCTCGCCGGCGCCACGGTCGACCGGCTCCTGCACCACGCCCACGTCTGCGTCACCACCGGCGACAGCGTGCGCCTTCAGCAGGCCACGACCGGCAAGGGGGTGGTGCCTCTCGGATGAGCACGCGCAGATCTGGTGGCCGCCAGCGCGCGGTTCTCATGGCCGCCAGCGCGCGGTTCTCCTGTCCGCCTCCGCGCGGGTTCTCGTGGCCATTGACAACGACGAGCCACGACGCGCAGCAGGGAGCGCTCCCAGCGAGGGATGAGATCGCCCGAGATGGCCTATCGTGGCTTCCGTGACCTTCCGCATGGCATCTTCCGGCTCGTGAGAGGGCCGAACGCCATCCTCTGTGGCACCGCTGGGCAAGCGTTCGGAGCGGCGCCGATGCGGTAAACCCGCAGGTCACAGGCCGGTTCCTTCCGGGGTAGCTCAATTGGCAGAGCATCTGACTGTTAATCAGAGGGTTCTGGGTTCGAGTCCCAGCCCCGGAGCCAGAAATGTGGCTGTGACCAGGACGTTTGTCGGCGCCCGGTAGCGGGTGACGCTCCAGGCCTACGTTCGGTGCATCCTGTCGTAGCGGGCAGGCGAGTCGAACGTAAACGATGGCAGTGAGCGGTGGGTGCTCCGGCATGGTCCCCGCTACTGGCGAAACGACGGTCCCATGCTGCTCGCGAACCCAACGTCAGGTTGTCCCATGCTGGCGGCGGGCGACATGCGTAGCTGTCCGTAACCGTCCCTCCCTGCCGCCACGGCCGTAGATCGACGAGGACCGGGCCGGCACGCGTTCTGCCAGGGCTTCGCTCATGACGCGCCTGTGGTCGGCGTCCACAGCGCTCGGCGCTCGGCTCGATCGTGGGCTCGCCGCCCGTATCCGCTGACGATGTCCGACGAGGCGTACCTCGGCATGGACGCGCCGACGCGACGGTTGTTCCGGGAGGAGCTGCTGGCTGACTACGTCGAGCACCCCCGCACGATTCCGCTGGGAGTGATCTGGCACGGACGCCGGACGAGTATCGATCCGCGTCGCTTCGTCGAGGCAAGGCTCGTCCGTCACGCCGCGAGACGGAACGGCGGGTAGGTGTCCGTGGCGAGGACGAAGGCGTAGCTGACGACTCGGTTGTGCCACCGCATGACGCCGACGGTGAAGCGGAACAACGGTGGGGGGTAGCGGCCGGTGAACAGGACGGCGAACCAGGCTGCGATCGACGTGAGCACCACGGCCACGTCGAGCACGGCCAGCACGAGGTAGTGCGGGATGGCAAGGAACCACTTCACGAGGGGCATCCACCGGTTCAGGTCGCGGTGGACGTCGGGATACGGCACCTGCAAATGCACGGTCTGTTCTTCGTCGGTGGACGGGTACTCGTCACGGAGGAGCAGGAGGTAGGCGACCACCCGGTTGTGGAAGCCGAGGTAGGCGACGCTGAAGTCGAACCACCAGCGTGGTACTTCTGGCGAGCGACGATCAGCATCAGGGACGGGAGGAACAGCACACCGGCCGCGATGCACATGAACGAGGTGGGGTCGCCGCTCGAGGACCCTGCTGCGCCGATGGCGGCGATCACGGCGAGGATCGGGATGGCGAGGATCAGGCGGAAGGCCGACGTGAGCCGGTTGCGGGGCTCCTCCGGGTAGTCGATGTCGAACCGGACGGGATACGCGGAATCGGTCGTCTCCATGGGTCAGGCCTTCGATGCGACTGGCCGGCGCGGGCGGTCGACAGAGACCGGCGCGAGACCGGCAGGCGTCAGTTGCTCATCCCCTGCGGGAACGGACGGCTGGGTGGGCTCGATCTCCAGGTGCGGCAGGATTCGGTCGAACCACTTCGGGATCCACCAGTTGCGGTCGCCGAGGAGCTCCATGGTGGCCGGGACGACCACCAAGCGGACGAGCGTCGCATCGAGGAAGACGGCGACGGCGAGCCCGAGACCGAAGATCTTGAGCTCTCGCATGTCCTCGAGCGTGAATGACGCGAAGACCACGACCATGATGGCGGCGGCTGCGGTGATCACCCTGGCGGTGGAGGCGACGCCGTCGGCGACCGAGGTGTTGGCGTCGCCGGTCCGCAGGTACTCCTCGCGGATGCGGGAGAGCAGCAGGACCTCGTAGTCCATCGAGAGTCCGAAGACGACGGCGAAGAGCATCATCGGGATGAACGGGTTGATGGGCCCGCCTTCGATGCCGATGAGCCCGCCGGCCCATCCCCACTGGAAGACGGCGACGACGATGCCGTAGGCGGCGCCGATGGTGAGGACGTTCATGAGGACGGCCTTGAGCGGCACCAGCAGTGACCGGAAGACGATCAGCAGCAGCACGAACGACAAGGCCAGCACGGCGCCGAAGAAGAGGAGCATCCTCTTGGCGAGGTAGTCGGTGATGTCGATGGCGATGGCGGCGCCTCCGGTGACCTCGACGTCGAGGCCGGTGCCGGCCGTCGCGGCGGGGATGACGTCGGCGCGGAGCCGGCGGACGAGTGCGGCCGTGGCTTCGTCCTGCGGAGCGGTGGTGGCGACGAGGCTCATGAGGTGGGCACTCGGCTGGGCCGGGTCGTTGGCGATTGGGGCGGTGACGGCGGCGACGCCGTCAATGCGCACCAGGGCGGCGTGGAGGGCGGCGACGGAGTCGGCGGACTCGCCGACGACGGTGATGAGGAACGGGCCGTTGAACCCGTCGCCGAACCCTTCGGCGAGGAGGTCGTAGGCCTGCCGGGTGTCGGTGCCCTCGGGGAAGTTCCCATCGTCGGCCCAACCGAGGCGAAGGCTGGCGACCGGCGCCGCCAGGAGGACCAGCACGACGCTCGCCCCGACCAGCCAGCGGAGCGGGTTGCGCTGGATGGTGCGACTCCACCGGTAGGCGAGGGTCGCTTCCATTGGCTTCGCAACCCGTCGAGGGACGGCGCGCCGCAGCGGCCGGACGGCCAGGCTGGCGAGCAGGGTGAGGAGGGCGAAGGCGCCGCCGAAGGCGGCGAGCGGCGCGAACCCGATGCCGAGCCCGAGCAGGGCGACGGACGTGAAGCCGGCGGCGATGAGGCCGCGCCAGCGGGTGAGCTCGACCCGCTCACGGGCGAAGCCGAGCAGCGCCGGGAGCAGCGTGGTGGACGTGAACATGGTGGCGAGCACGGGGGCGGAGACACCGATGCCCATGCCGCCGACAGATCCGACGCCCACGAGGAGCAGGCCGAGCATCGAGATCATCACGGTGGTGCCGGCGAAGATCACGGCTCGCCCGGCGGACTCCATGGCGATCACGGTGGACGCACGGGCGGAGCGCCCGGCGTGGAGGCCTTCCCGGTAGCGGGAGACGATGAAGAGGGCGTAATCGATGCCGACGCCGAGCCCGATCATGATCCCGAGGACGGTGGCGTCGGTGGGGATGGTGAAGACGTTGCTGAGGAGCAGGGTCACGCCCATGCCGGCGGCGACGCCGCCGAGTGCGACGGCGATCGGGAGGCCCATGGCGAGCACCGACCCGAATGCCAAGATCAGGACGATCATGGCGAAGGCGAGGCCGAGGAGCTCGGTCTGCGGGGGCTCGATCACGGCCAGGTACTGGCCGCCCGCGAAGACCTGGAGGCCGTCGATCACAGGCGCGTGCTCGCTGATCGCCTTGCCCAGCAGGCCCGATTCGGCGTCGTCGACGTCGGAGGACAAGTTGACCTGGGCGTAGGCGACGCCGCCGGCCAGGGGCCCATCCCGGGCGATCTGGCTTTGGCCGCGCTCGGCGTAGGGCGAGACCACGGTCGCACCCGGGTGCTGCGGCTCACCGCCGCCGTCGGGGAACCCGGCGTCGACCGTTGCGAACAGTCCTTCCATGGCGGCCCGGACCTCGGGGTCGTCGATGCCTTGGGCTGCCCTGAACACGATCGTGCCCGTCTGCCCGCCGGTGCCGAGCTCGGGGAAGTGCTCAGCCAGCACGGCGAACCCGGCGGCGCTGCCGGAGCCGGGCACCTGGGCGTTGCCGCTGAACTGCGAGCCGACCGCGCCAGCTGCGCCGAAGATGGCGACGAAGGCGACGAGCCAGAGCCCGATGGCCTTGGTCCGGTGATCGAAGCACCAGCCGGCGACCCGGCCGAGGAGTGACGTTGGGCGTGGGGTTGCTGCTGACGTGGGCATGAGCCCATGGTCGTGGTGTCCGGCGCTCGCCACATCGGGACTCCGGCCATTCGACACCCGCCGATCGGACGGTTGCCGTCTCGTACTTTCGGCCGATCCGCCGGCTGGCGGACTTCCTTACAGTGGGGTCGTGCTCCGGGACGCGGCTCGCTCGTTGTGGGCCGAGCCCCGCGTTCCCGATCCGCCCGGGCGGGTCTGGCGGGATTGGGCGCTCGTCTCGGCGCTGGTGCCCGTGGTGGTGCTCGAGGGAGCGTTCCGGGAGGACCTGGTCTGGCGGGCGCTCTCCATGGCGGTCGCGCTGGCCCTGCTCCCGACGTTGCTGTGGCGGCGGACGCACCCGCTCCAGTCCGTCGCCGCCGCCTTCGGCCTCGTCGCGGTGGTGCAGGTCGCCTCGCTCATCCTCGGCGACGACTGGCGGGGCCTGGATGCCACCGTCTTCGTGATCTTGTTGGTGTACGCGCTGTTCCGCTGGGGCTCCGGTCGTGACGCCGTGATCGGGCTGGCGGTCGTGTCGATCCCGGTGCTGCTGCACGCCGTCGACGCCCAGATGCACTCGGGCGCCGACGAGGTCCCGCTGAGCGAGGTCGCTGAGGGTGCCTTGTTCGTGCTCCTGGTGGCGGCGGTCGGTGCCTCGGTCCGCTACGCGGACAAGGCCCGTCGCCGGGGGATGGATCAGGTGAAGCTCCTCGAGCGAGAGCAGCTGGCGCGCGAGCTCCACGACACCGTCGCCCACCACGTCTCGGCCATCGCCATCCGGGCCCAGGCCGGCCGTGTCATGGCCTCCACGGATCCGTCCGCCGCGGTGGAGGCACTCGCCGTCATCGAGCAGGAGGCCTCTCGGACGCTCGCGGAGATGCGCACGATGGTCGGCGCCCTCCGGCAGGGAGAGGAACCGGACCTCACACCGCAGCGCGGCGTCGCCCAGGTCGAGGACCTCTCCACCGGCCCCGGCGAACGGCCGCGGGTCGACGTCGAGCTCTCCGGAGATCTCGACGGGCTGCGACCTTCCGTCGATGCCGCCATCTTCCGCCTGGCCCAGGAGTCGATCACCAACGCCGTTCGCCACGCCCGCCACGCCACCCGCGTCCAGGTGGCGGTGCGGGGCGAGCCCGACTGTGTCCGCATGACGGTGCACGACGACGGCGATCCGGGACCGTTCGATCCCCGGACGGCGACCGGGTTCGGGCTGGTCGGGATGGCCGAACGGGCGAAGCTGCTCGGCGGCACCCTCGAAGCAGGCCCCACCCGGAACGGATGGACCGTCACGGCTGTCCTCCCGCGGGACGCCCGACCGTGAGCATCAGCGTCCTGCTCGCGGACGACCAGGAGATCATCCGGACCGGGCTCCGGATGATCCTGAACGCCCAGCCGGACATCGAGGTCGTCGGCGAAGCCGCCGACGGCGCCGAAGCCGTCACGCTGGCCAAGCAGCTGCGGCCGGACGTCTGCCTGTTCGACATCCGCATGCCCGGCCTCGACGGGATCGAAGCAACCCGCCAGCTCGCCGGGCCCGACGTCGCCGATCCGCAGGCCGTGGTCGTCATCACCACCTTCGATCTCGACGAGTACGTCCATGGCGCCCTCAAGGCCGGCGCGCGGGGGTTCCTGCTGAAGGACGCCGGTCCCGAGCTGCTCGTGCAGGCAATCAAGGCCGCCGCCAACGGCGATGCGCTCATCGCACCGAGCGTCACCGCCCGGTTGCTCGCCACGTTCGCCCACCGACGCGACGGCACGCCTCCGGCGCAGCCCGTCGCCCCACTGACCGACCGGGAGGAACAGGTGCTGGTGTCCGTCGCACGGGGCCGCACCAACGCCGAGATCGCCACCGAGCTCTTCATCAGCCTGAGCACGGTCAAGACCCATCTCGGCAGCTTGATGAACAAGCTCGGCGCCCGGAATCGGGTGGAGATCGCCATGTGGGCGCACGAAACCGGACGAATCGGCGCCTAGACGCGGACCATTCGGCAACGAGCGTGCACGGCGAGCCGGGCTGTCCAGGCCAGAGAGGCCATGGCAGCAGTCAACACCCCGGCTCCGGACGTCGGTGCGTCCCGGTACGCGCGTCGACGGGTTGACACGAACGGCTCGGCGCGACATTGGGCGGACCGTCTCGCCTGGCTGGACCGGGCGCACCACGTCCGATCGCTGCGACCGCGTGACGGGGCGCTACCCACGCTGCCAAACCTGGGCTAATTGACCCGCTCTACGCACGGCCATCACCGGCCTGCCGACCACCGATACACGAGGTTGGTGGAGATCCCGATTCAACGCGGCCGGAAGGGGCTCCGAATGCGCGCTCCATAACGCGTGATGCCGCCCTCTCGCCACGTGTCCGCTAACGGCGCTTCGCGAGGGGGGCGAAGGCGTCAGGACGTGGCGCTGAGCCATGCCCGGAGCGCGGCAGCAACCGCCCCGGGGCGCTCCAGCCATGGGACGTGGCCGGCGCGGTCGATGACCGTGACCTCTGCGTCTGGAAGCGCGGTGGCGAGATGATCGATCGCGTACGGCGCTCGCGGGTCCTGTGCACCATGGACGAGAAGCGCTGGGATGTCGAGTGACTCGCACTGTGTGCGGATCGCATCGAAGTCCCAGGTCTTGCACTCGGCGTTGATGGCCGCGTTGCACGCGAGGTTCACCGCCCAGGGAGCGCTGGCGTCGATTGATGCGAGCTCGATCGCGCGACTCCGGTCGGCGAAATCTGGAGCCCACCGCAGCGTGCGCCACTCGATCTCCTCGTCCCGAGTGCGGTTCGCCATCGAGTCGAGCACTTCGCACCGAGCGAGCTGCGCTGGCGTCGATCGCTCGGCGAGTGCCGCCTTGTACGCCGCGTGCCACGTTCGGCCGAGTCCGGTGCCCGACAGGTAGAGCAAGCCGGCGGCGACCGCCGGATTCGAGAGGACAGCGCGAAGCGCAAGGGACGCACCCCAGGAGTGTCCGCCGACGATCCAGCGTCCGATGCCCAGATGTCGGCGGATGGCGTCGAGGTCCGCGAGCGACTGGCTGAGCGAGAACGGCCCGTCGGCTCCCGCGGAGCGTCCACAGCCGCGCTGGTCCCAGCGAATGACACGACGGTCCTGATCCAGCAGCGCCGCAAGTACACCAGGTTGTCCCACAGCCCGGGCCCACCGTGGCACAGCACCACCGGGACCCGGTCATCCGAGCCGGTGACCTCAACCCACAGCTCGACGCCGTCGTCCGCCTCGACCATCCCCACCTCCAAGAGACTGACACGGGCGACGCCATTCGGCCGGGAAGTCCTCCTCGTCGCAAGTACCGGACGCGCGTTCCCGAACGCGTTGGTCCGGCGCCGGCACTCGGCGCCGAACGGCGCGTCGCGAGCGATGGCGACCGGCGGCGCCGAAGGACCGCAAGCCGACGCGCAGACGATGATGTTGAAGTGAAGGTCGATTCGACGGCGGGTGTGTGGCACGTGCGGAGGCGATGGGCACCTCGGCACCTCGGCTCTCAAACGATCTGGGCTCGATTCGTCGACCGGACTCGGAAGGTGCGTAGACGGACCGCGGACGCGGCGGACGTTCCGGACCCGGGCTGTGCACCAGACATCGCGGAGGGGATCGCGGTGTTCATCGTTCTCATCGTGGTGGTTCTGTTCCTGATCTTCATCGGGATCCCGTTCTTGATCGCGTTGGGAGAGCTGTTGTTGATCGTTCTCCTTGCTCTGTCGGGGATCGTCGGCCGGGTCCTGTTCCGCCGGCCATGGACCGTCGATGCCGTTGATCCGGACGGCGGGCACCGCGCCTGGGATGTCGTCGGCTGGAGGTCGAGCGGTGCCGCGCGGCAGTTCGTCGCAGACCGGATCGCGGCGACAGGAACGACGCCGTCCGGCGCGGAGGTGTCCGCCGCGGTCCTCGCGTCGCGGTGAGCCTCTACTGAGTACGTCCCCTCGCTGACGCCGCGCCTTCTTGGCTGCGAACTGCGACCGATCGAGAACGCGGTGGTCCTCGCTCGCCCAGAACGCGCGCTCCAGATTCCCCACCCGGAGTTGACGCGCCGCGAGCCGAACGGCGCGTCTGGAGCGCGTCCCGGAGCCGGCGTTCAGCGAGGCGTTCGCCACGGCCGGTGGCCGTCAAGTCAGGATGGCCGTCGTGAGCGTGACGACGAGCGGCCTGGTGATGAGGCCGCCGAAATGCTCCCGGATGAAGGCCTCCATGTCGTTGAGGAGGCCCGTTTGGTCGGACTCGTTCATCATCTCCGTACCTGAGTACGAGAGCATCAGTTGCCGATACTCCGACGCGGTGTACGTCTGGTTCCAGTCGCACCGGCGGACGGCGACGGAGTCGAAGCGACCATCCGCCTCAAGCACTTGGCGTATCTCCGGGTCGACAGCATCACGTGTCGGGGCCGGCGGCCCGGTGTGGCCCTGTCCGTATCGCTCGTAGATCGGCTGGTTGGCGGCGAAAAAGCCGGCGTCGTCGGGCGAGTCGACTTGGATCACGTCGACGATCGCCACGACGCCACCAGGTCGGAGGATCCTGCCGGGCCGATCAGCCTGCGCTTGTCGAGAGATCCAGTGGTACGCGGTGGCCGAGAAGACCGCGTCAGCTGAGGCGGGCGTGATGTTCACCACCTCGAAGTCGCCGATGGTGACGTCAAGCCGATCGGAGGGGAGGTTCGACCGCAACTTCGCCGCCATCACCGGGCCGATCTCGATGGCGTGAACTGATGCCCCTCGGGCAAGGAGGTCCTTCGTTGCCTGGCCCGTTCCCGGACCGACCTCGACGATCGCCGGCCTGGGCGGCAGCATCTCGAAGAGCGTGTCGAACATGGCAGCGGGATATGAGGGGCGGACCCGGTCGTAGATCTCCGCTGCTTCGTTGAACGAGAGCCTGATGTCGCCCGGTCGCCCCACGACCACATCCTGCCTCGCACCGAGACCCCGCCCCGTAGGTGCCGGTCACGACGCTACATATCGGCCGTTCGATAACGCGGCGGTGGCCGCGCGTGCAGCCGTACCGAACGGCGCGTAGCGCGCTGCGTCGGGGCGGTCACCGGAGACGGGTGCTGGCTCGCCTCAAGAAGGGATCCTCGGGATGGATCGCCAGGAGGTCGGCCACCTCCGCCTCATCGACGGGTAGTGCGCCCGCCAGCATCTGGCGCATGCGGCAATGCGCTCGGTGGAGCAAGAGCAGCCGGCTGAGCTCCTCAACGGGATCGCGGTGGTCGTCGACCCGCAGGTCGACATGGGGTTCGTCAGCGTCACCCCGCAGCGGCCCTCGGCCGGTGACGAGGACGGCTGCTGACTGTCTCCCGCGCGCGTCGCCACCGGACGCGGCGAGGGCGGCCACGAGGCGTTCGGCGAGAGGTTTCTTCGTCGCCTGGAAGGCGTCGAGCATCCGCTGGGCGGCATCGGGCAGCCGAGCCGTGTTGGCCTGCGCAGTGGCGCCGTCACCACTCCGGTGACCTGCATGACCGTCACAGGCCTGCCCGGTGTAGACGGCCGACACACCGGAGTCGTTGATCGCTGCGATCTGGACGTCGTCCCGGTGGTACGGAGCGATCGCGGCTTCAGGGGTCTCGCCGCACGCGAGCGTGTCGAGGATGTCGTCACCCCATGTGATCTCCGAGTGCGCCTGAGTGGCGATGGCACCGATGCCCGGGCGAACGTGCAGAACTCGACGGCCGGCGGCGAGGACGCAACTCGTGACAGCAGCCCCCAGCAGATCACCGAGCTTGTCGTGGGCGATGATCGACAACGTCATCTCCCAAGATACGACGGGGCGCATGCATATCGGCCGCTCCGAACGCCATCGCACCGGCGTCGGCGGGGTGCAGATTGGCGTGGCCGGCCCGGCGGTAGGCGAGGCGGCGGACCCGGACCTCGCCGACGACCGTGGCCAGCCCCCGCTCATGTCCCGCCTCCACCCGGGTGTGGGCATCCCCGTCGGCGTCGACGACGTCGCACCGGCGCTCTCGGGAGGACCGCAGGTCGGTGTGGTCCTGGAGGAGATGGCGCAGCAGGTCCCGGCCGTCGTTGCTCAGCCGGTGCGCCAGCTCGGCGTGCTCCAACCCGTCGGCCCCGGCCCCGCCCAGCCAGGCCGTCAGGGCCTCGAAGGTGGCCTGGTTCCGTTCTTCTCGACGGACTTCACCGGATCCAAGTGAGTCCCCTGACTCTCCGGGCCTTGGGTCCGCCCCATCAGCCCGGCGACCGCAACGGCGTGCGGGCCGCCGCAGACCTCGCTCGGTCCTCGTCTCATCGGGCACGGAGCGCTTCACGAGCTCACGGGTCCGCCATCAAGGCGCCTCAGGGGCCGCGGCTGAACTTCTCGCAGCCGTGATCGGGGCCCAAAGTGCCGGTCTTGCCGCTGCCCACGCAGTGGTCGGGGGCTCCAGACCCGCCCGAGAGGACGTCGGCGCCGCCTCCGCCGACCACATGGTCGGATCCGTCGTCCCCGGAGAGGGTGTCGTCGCCCGAGCCGCCGCGCAGCTTGTCGTCGCCAGAGCCGCCGTAGACCTGGTCATCGCCGCTGCCGGCGTCGATCGTGTCATCGCCGGCATCGCCGCAGAGGACGTCGTCGCCGCCGAGGCCGCTGATGCGGTCGTCGCCGCCGAGCCCGGAGATGACATCGTCCCCCTCGGTGCCCACCAGCTCGTCGCCCTCCTCGGTGCCCACGATGGTGGCCGCCCTCCCCCCGCAGCCGGCGCCCACGGTGATGGTGAACGTCCTGGTGGCGGTGGCCATGGAGCTCGTGTCGCCCGGGGTGCACGGGAGGCTGCCGGTGACAGGGCCAACGCAGTCAGGCGGGGACAGCCGGTTGCTGACCGCCTGCACCTGGAAGGTGTAGGCGCCCGGTTCGGTCGGCGTCCCCGAGAGGAGGCCAGTCGGGCTGAGCGTCACACCGGGAGGCAGCTCCCCGGACACCAACGAGTAGGTCGGCGCCGGAGAGAGATGGGTGACCATCGTGAGCTGGAAGCTGTAGGGGCTGGTGGCGATCGCCGGCGGCGGCGGGGTGTTGCTCATGCTCGGCTGGGCCCGGCCCGCCTGGTTGTTCCCCCAGCAGACCGCCGGGGGACCGCTGGTGGGCATGGCGCAGCTGTGGAACGTGCCGGCGCTGACGTGGGTGTACGTACCTGCGGGCGCGGTCGTCTGGCCCTCGGCGTTGCGACCCCAGCAGGTGATGGTCCCGTCCGGGCGAAGCCCGCAGACGTGGGCGAAGCCGACGCTCAGCTCGGTGAACGTCCCACCGGGGTAGGTCTGCTGGCCGCCCTGGTTCCTTCCCCAGCAGACCGGTGTGCCGTCGGTGCGGAGCGCGCAGGAGGTGAAGTTCCCCACGTTGACGTAGCTGTACGTTCCGGGCGGCACGTTGGTCTGCCCGTCGGCGTTGTGCCCCCAGCACACGATGGTGCCGTCGGCGCGGAGGGCGCAGGCGTGGCGGATGCCCACGCTGACCTGGGTGAACTGGCCGGTGGGCACGTCGCGCACGACCCGCTGGAGGGGGTCGGCCCCGGGAGCGGCCGGGTCGTCCCCGCCCCAGCAGACGACCGTGCCGTCGTTGCGCAGGGCGCAGATGTAGTTGAGGCCAGGCACCACGTGGGTGAACGTTCCCGCCGGCTCCTGGAGCTTGTTGAACCGGTCGTTGCCCCAGCAGACGATCGTTCGATCGGTGGTGATCCCGCATGCGGTGGCGTAGCCGGCGTTCACCTCGAGGAACCTCACGCCGGCCGGCGGCGTCGCCGCCCCTCCGGGGCCCACGTTCAGCACGTCGTTCGCTGGGACGGCGTTCTCGCCCCAGCACGCCGCGGTCCCATCGGCCTGCACCGCGCAGGTCATGTAGCCGCCTGCGCTGACCGAGGGCAGAGGGGGCGGATCCGAGGAACCGAACGCGCCGGCCGGTGGAGTGACGGCTGCCAGCCACGCCAGCAACGGCACGGCCACGGAAACCACGATGCGTGGTCGAATCTTCACAGGAACCCCTCGGTTTCCGTTGGGACTGCCACCCGGCCACGCAATGCAGTCGGACGGCCTTTTCATAGCACTCCGAACCTACGCGCAGCAATAGGCCCAAGCACGACCGCCGAACGGCCTGAGGCGCGGGAGCGGTCGAACGGTGGGTCTGCATGCGGGAGTTGCCCGTGATCGCTGAACTCGTGAACTCGGCGGTCGGCCGTCAGGACACCGGCTCCAACCGGCACGGAAGGGCCCCACGGGGCCGCAGAGCCAGGTCGACCTCCACGTCGGGGGTCTCGAGAAGTGACGCCAGGCGGTACCGCTCCACGAGGGCGGCCACGGCGGCCGTCAACTCCGCCATGGCCAGGTGCTCGCCGATGCACTTCCTCGGCCCTCCGCCGAACGGGAACTGCCGGTAGCCGGTTGACGTCCGAGTGGCGTCGCCCCTTGCCGCTGCGATCTCCTGGCGCTCCGGCGAAAAGGCGAAGGGTTCCGACCAGACCGTGGGCCGGTGGTGGACACCCCAGATGCTCACCGCCACGATGCGACCTTTCTGCACTGGGTAACCCAGCAGCTCGGTGTCGGCGTCGGCGCGGCGGACGACGGTGTGGGCGGGTGGGTACAGGCGCATGGCCTCGTTTACGACCCGGACCGTGTACGGCAGCTGCTCCGGGTCACGAATGCGAGGCGCCCCGTTTCCGGGTGACTGGGCGGCCTCGGCTACTTCGGCGCGAACCCGTTCCTGAACGTCCTCGTGGCGACCCAGGAGCTGCAGCGTGAAGGCGAGGGCGCTGCCGGTGGTCTCGTGGCCGGCGATCAGGAAGATGATGACTTCGTCGCGCACATCCGCATCGCTCAGCGCCTCGCCCGTGTGCGGGTCGCGGGCGTTGAGCAGCCGGCTCAGCAGGTCCGTCCCCTCTGCCCCGGTCGCCCTGCGCTCGGCGATGAGGGCGTCGGCCAGGTCCCACACCACCTTGCGGATGCGCTCCCCACGGCGGTTGGCCGGCGAAGGGAACCAGTGCGGAGTCCGCACCGGGGTGAGGGCGCGGTGCTTGAGGTGGTCGCCGAGGGGCGGTAGGACCTCGCGCAGCGTCGGTGCCACCTGGACGATGTCCTTGCCGAACACGCTGCGACCCAGGGCGGAGAGCGCATACCGCATCGACAGGGCGTGGAGGTCGACGGCAGCGCCGGCGGCGGCATCTGCCTCGCACCACGACAGGAGGTCACCGGTGGCGGCGGCGATGGCCTCCAGATGGGACGTGACCGCTCGCCGGGTGAACAGCGGCTGGGCGATGCGCCGGTGACTCAACCAGCGCTCACCCCGGCTCACGAGGAGCCCGTCGCCCAGGAAGTGGCGAAACTCGCCGATGACGGGCGCGTCCTTGACGTAGTGACCGGCGTCGCCCGCCAACACCCGGTGGGCGCCCTCGGGCGAGAACACGGCGTCGAACTCGAAACCCACACGGGGCGGGCCCACGCGGAAGCGGGCGATGTCGCCGTGCGCGGCCATGGCCTCTGCGTAGGTGCCGAGCTGGTCGCGTTGCAGCCGCCGGGTACAGCCCAACAGCAGCGAGCCGCGGACCGAAGGCGGCGTGAGTGCCACGCAACCAGTGTCTCATCCCGGTGGCGCCCGGTGGCGTCCCACAGGAGACGCCCACGCTGGGGTGACGCCGCCGACGGTCGGCGCGGACGAGGACGCTCCGATCAGCCGCCCGGAGGACCGCTTCATCGCCGTGACGGCCGGGTGCGCCCTTCGTCGTCCTCCGAACTCAGTCCGGGCAGGGACGCGGCGTCACGTGGTGAGTACCTTGTCTGCCGCCAAGGCGTGCTCGAGGAACTCGTCGGGGTTCGTGAACCGGGCGTTCTTGCCGTTGAGATCTGCTTCCACCACCCCACGGGCGGTGCTGCAGCCGCCTCAGATGTAGAAGGTGCCGCCCTTGCCGACGACGTCGCGGATCAACTCGCCGACGTTGGGCCATCCGACCGGATTGGTGGCGTCGGCTACCGCCGTCTTCATCAGGTAGACGGCCTCGCCGACGAGGAAGACCTCGGTGTCGTGGCCGGCGTTCACCGCCGCTCGGGCGTTCAACAGCGGCAGGGCCGCTCGGGTGGGATCGTCGGAGCCGGCGGTGCCAACGAGCATCAATCGCGCCATTCTCGGTACCTCCCTCTCGTTCCCGGTGGCAGCCGCGTCGCCGCCACGGCGACCAGGGTACGCACCTGCGAAGCGCCGGCACCCGACTCCGCCGACTCGCCGACTTCGCCGCCCTGTTCAGCCAGCGACTGGCCAACGGTGAGGAGCGACGGTGCAACCTCACGTGCCCTTGTAGTTGAGGACCTGACGCAGCGTGTGGCGGACCTCCACCAGGTCGGCCTGGTCGGCCATCACCTGGTCGATGTCCTTGTAGGACGAGGGGATCTCGTCCACCAGCGACTCGGCCCGGCCCGCCAGCCACACCTTGCCCTTCATCTGTTCGGCCAGGTCGGCCTTGGTGAACAGCTTCTTGGCCTGCGTGCGGCTGTGGCGGCGGCCGGCGCCGTGCGAGCACGACGTCCAGCTGGCCTGGTTGCCCTTGCCGGCCACGATGTAGCTGCGGGTGCCCATGGAGCCCGGGATGACGCCGAGGTCGCCGACGTCGGCCTTGATGGCGCCCTTCCGGGTGATCCACAGCTCCTGGCCGTTGTGGACCTCGCGGGCGGTGAAGTTGTGGTGGCAGTTGATACGCCGGGTCTCGGTGCCGAAGCCGAAGAAGCCGAAAACCTCGGCCATGGCGTTGTCCATCATCTGGGCCCGGTTGGCCGCCGCGTAGTCCTGGGCCCACAGCATGTCGGCGACGTAGGCGCCGAACTCGGGCGTGCCCTCGGCGAACCAGGCCAGGTCGGGGTCCTCCAGGCGCAGCTGGAGGTCCTTGGCCAGGCGCCGCGCCTTGGCGATGTGCATCTGGGCCAGCTGGTTCCCGACGCCCCTGCTCCCCGAGTGGAGGACGACCCACACCCGTCCCCGCTCGTCGACGCACAGCTCGAAGAAGTGATTTCCCGAGCCCAGGGTGCCGAACTGCCTGGCCGCCTTCACCGAGCGATCGGTGCCCAGCTCGGTGGCCGGGCGGTGGGCCGACAGCCAGGCGTCGGCCTTGCGGCCGACGTCGCCGTGGCCCTTGCCCACGCCGGCGGGGATGGCTCGCTCGATGTGCCCCAGCAGGGGCTCCAGGTCGTCGGGAAGGCGGTCCTCGGTGACGTCGAGCTCGGCGGCGATCATGCCGCAGCCGATGTCGACGCCCACAGCCGAGGGGATCACCGCGTTGCGGGTGGGGATCACCGAGCCGACGGTCGCGCCGATGCCGACATGCGCGTCGGGCATGAGGGCGACGTGGCCCTCCACGACGGGCAGCCGGGCCGTCTTCTCGGCCTGGCGGACGGTGCCGGGGTCGATGTCGCTGGCCCAGGAGATGAGCCTGTCGTTGATCCTGGTGGGCATGTCACCCCCTCCTCTTGTCATTGTTGTCGCGCGGTGTGGTCGGCGGGTGTCGGACTTCCATATGAGAGAACTCTCATGTCCGTCTCATCCAGCGCTCGGCCGTCGGGCTCAGAGTGGGCCGGATGTGGGCGTCGCGGGCGGCGGTGTTCGGTGCCATCGGCCTCCTTGCGTTCGTCGTCGGCTACATCGGCGCCGACGCCCTCGATGGTGGCGGTGACGCTCGGGTTGCCCCGATCGAGCTCCACGGCGGGACCGACCCCGGTCCCGCGCCTGGCGCCCGGCCCGCGGGTGGGGAAGCCACCGTGGTGCCTCCGCCGACACTGCCCGCCGCCTCGCCGCCCCCGGGGCGGGCAGTCCCCGTGCCGTCGTCGGTCGCCCCAGGGCCGCCGGCGTCCGTCGCCTCGGTGCCGCCCGGTCCTCTGCCCCCGGCATCCCTCCCGCCCGCACGTCCCGACGACGGCGATGATGTCGACGACGGGGAGGACGACCACGAACGAACCGACGAGCTCGACGATGACTGACGGGCGCCGCTCCCACCTCGGCTTCCGTGCCCGGGTCCTGGGCTTCTCCGCCGCGTTGCTGGCCGGCGCCATCGTGGTGGGGCTCGTGGTGCAGCGGGCCGTGCTCTTGCGGCGGCTGGATGCCGAGGTGGCGGCGTCGCTGGAACAGGAGCGCGAGGAGATGCAGCGCCTGGCCGGCGGCCGCAACCCGGCCACCGGTCAGCCCTTCGAGGGCGACGTGCGGGCCATCTTCGACACCTTCATGCATCGCAACGTCCCCATCGAGGGCGAGGTGTACCTGACCCTCGTCGAGGGGCGCCCCTACGCCACCACCCCCGCCCCGGTGCGCCTCGATCGGGTGCCGGCGCTGGTCGAGCGGTGGGCGAACCTCACCGAGGGAAGCGAGGGCGAGATCCACACCGACGCCGGCCCGGTGCGCTACCTGGCCGTGCCGCTGCGCACCCAGGGCCGCACCGCCGGCGTGTTCGTGGTCGCCAACTTCCTGCGCGCCGAGCGGGAGGAGGTCGAGGCGGGCATCAGGGTGGCGGCCGGCGTGGCCGGGATGGTCCTGGTGGTGGCCACCGGACTGGCGTGGGTGATCGCCGGGCGGCTGCTGCGTCCGGTGCGCCAGCTCACCGACAGCGCCCGGAGCATCTCGGAGACCGATCTGTCGCGGCGCATCCCGGTCGAGGGCAACGACGAGATCGCCGAGCTCACCCGGACCTTCAACGACATGCTCGATCGCCTGGCCGGAGCGTTTGCCGCCCAGCGGGCCTTCGTGGACGACGCCGGCCACGAGCTGCGGACCCCGATCACCATCATCCGGGGCCATCTGGAGCTGATGGGCGACGACCCCCAGGACCGGGAGGAGACGGTGGCCCTGGTGACCGACGAGCTGGACCGCATGGCCCGCATCGTCGAGGACCTGCTCTTGTTGGCCAAGGCCGAGCAGCCTGACTTCGTGCGGCCGCAGCTCATCGAGCTGAGCGACCTCACCACCGAGCTGGTGGTCAAGGCGCGGGCCCTGGGCGATCGGGACTGGCGCCTCGACGCCTGCGCCGAGGGCGTCGTGCGGGGGGACGCCCAGCGCCTGGCCCAGGCCATGTTCAACCTGGCCCGCAACGCCGTCGAGCACACGACGGCGGGTGCCGAGATCGGCCTCGGAAGTGCCCTGGAGGGCGACGAGGCCCGCATTTGGGTGCGCGACACCGGTGCGGGCGTCGATCCCCACGACCGGGACCGCATCTTCGACCGCTTCGCCCGCGGCCGCAGCGGCTCCCGCCGGTCCGACGGCGCCGGCCTGGGCCTGGCCATCGTGCGTGCCGTGGCCGAGGGTCATCACGGGCGGGTCGAGTTGCACAGTCGGGCTGGCCTGGGCGCCACCTTCACCGTGGTGTTCCCCGCCACTGGCGGCGACCGACCGGAGGAGCTCGACCGGCCACCCCCCGCCAGCGCCGGTCCGCCCCCAGGGCCATCGGCACCGGGGCCCGACGACGACACCAGGGAGATCCACGTGGTGGAGACGACGAGGCAATGGCCCGCATCCTGATCGCCGAGGACGAGCCCCGCATCGCCACCTTCCTCGAGAAGGGGCTGCGGGCGAACGGGTACACCACCGTGAGCGTCGATGACGGGAGGCAGGCGGCCTCGCTCGCCCGCGACGGCGACTTCGATCTCGTGGTGTTGGACCTCGGCCTGCCGGGCGTCGGCGGCATGGAGGCGCTGTCCCGGATCCGCCGGCGGGGCGAGCGGCTGCCGGTCATCATCCTCACCGCCAGAAACGAGTCGTCGATCACGGTGGCCGGCTTCGAGACCGGCGCCGACGACTACGTCACCAAGCCGTTCCGGTTCGAGGAGCTCCTGGCCCGCATCCGGGTGCGCCTGCGCGCTCAGGCAGGTCACGAGACGACGGTCCTGCGGGCGGGCGACGTGAGCCTCGACCTTCGCACCCGGCGGGCCACCGTCGGGCCGGACACGGTCGAGCTCACCGCCCGCGAGTACTCCCTGCTCGAGGCCTTCCTGCGTCATCCGGGCCAGGTCCTTTCGCGCGAGCAGCTGCTGTCGATGGTGTGGGGCTACGACTTCGACCCGGGCTCGAACGTGGTCGAGGTCTACATCCGCTATCTGCGCAAGAAGCTCGGCGACTCCGTCATCGAGACGGCCAGGGGGATGGGCTACCGACTGGCCAGGTGAGGAACCCTGTGCGGGCAGGCCGCCGGCGTTGCCCGCAGGACACCCTGACGGGCGCGATCGGGCCCCCGGTCCGAGGTCCGGGGGCCCGATCTCCTGCCGTCGAGGGCGGTCAGTCGGCGCTGTCCGTGCTCCCGCCATCGGGACTGTCGGCGCTGTCGTCGGCCGGAGCCGGGGGGCGCGCCGGCGCCGGCGCCCGGTCGGGGGAGTCGTCGGGGCTGTCGAACGACGCCGGAGGGGCGGCGCCGGCGCGCCC
>Ga0247717_1000030_pt1 | contig 37122 bp, 35 predicted proteins | sample 24E_NmetaG_FD_189047 | JGI IMG/M metagenome (GOLD analysis project Ga0247717, IMG submission 189047) | Soil microbial communities from hillslope of Landscape Evolution Observatory, University of Arizona, Oracle, AZ, United States - 2-4-E_N | ecosystem: Engineered > Artificial ecosystem >... | reverse complement strand
AGGAACGCGAGCCGCGACGCGATCACGGACGGCTCCCATTCCTTGCCGTAGGTTTCGAGGAGGACCTCGCGGCCGCCCGCCTCGATGCGGCGCACGGTGCCGTCGACGAGGCTCGCGCGGGCCTCGGGGGTCAGCGCGAAGGTCACGCGATCCGGATCGTTCGTCCGGACGCGGAACCGGTGATCGAACGCGGCGTCGCCGAGGACGACATCCTCGCCGCCGAAGGCCTTGATGATCGCGGTCCCGATGTCCTCCTGATCGGCCCTGAACCGGAAGCCTTCGGGCGAGGCGATCGCGAGGCGGACCTGCGTCGTCCACGGCCCGTTCTTGCCGAGCTTCCGGTGGCGCACGGCGGCGCGACGCCCCTTGTAGTCGCCCTTCACCCCGCCCTCGAAGGCGACGCCCTTCGCGGCGACGAAGCCGTGCGCGGCGAGCGCCGCGCCGAGCGCGCGCAGGCGCCGATGCTCGACGACGATGAGGCTCACCACGATCGCCATCACGATGACGAAGACCCCGGGCCCGATCAGGACCTCCCATGCCATGCCGACGGCAGCGGGGCAGGGTCAAATGAGCGCTGCGCTCCGGTCCCGGAGGCCGAAACGCCCAAGTACGGCAAGACGGGTGGCGCGACCATGTCCCGCACCCTCGCGGTCCTCGTCGGCGGCGGCCCGGCCCCGGGTCTGAACGGCGTCATCAACGCGGTCACCCTCGCGGCCCGCGCGCGCGGCTGGAAGGTCCTCGGCGTGCCGAAGGGCTTCTCGCAGCTCATGAAGGGCGACGTGTCGAAGGTGCGCGAGCTCACCGAGCGAGACGTCGCGGGCATCGAGGTTCGCGGCGGCAGCATCCTGTTCACGTCTCGGGCGAATCCCACGAAGAAGCCCGAGGACATGAAGAACGTCGTCGACGCGCTCGCCAAGCTCGGCGTCACGGACCTCGTGACGCTCGGCGGCGACGACACGGCGACGAGCGCGACGAAGGTCGCGGCCGCCGCGGGGGCGGGCATGCGCGCGGTGCACGTCCCGAAGACCATTGACAACGACCTGCCGCTTCCCGGCGAGGCGCCGACCTTCGGCTTCGAGACCGCGAAGCACTGGGGCACGCTCCTCTGCAACAACCTCATCGTCGACGCGCAGACGACCGGCCGCTGGTACCTCGTCACCGCGATGGGCCGCTCCGCGGGCCACCTCGCTCTCTCGATGGGCGTCGGGTCCGGCGCGCAGCTCGTCGTCATCCCCGAGGAGTTCCCCGCAGGCCGCATCACGCTCGATGGGATCGCCGACCTCGTCGAGGCGGCCATCGTGAAGCGGAAGGCGGACGGCCACGACTGGGGCCTCGTCGTCCTCGCCGAGGGCCTCCTCGACCGCATGGACGCGGCCGATCTCGCGTCGTTCGTGACGCTCGAGATGGACGAGCACGGCAACCCGCGCCTCTCCGAGATCGACCTCGGCCGCGTCGTGCGCGACGTGCTCAACAAGCGCTTCAAGGCCCGCTCGTTCGACGTGGGCTGGATCACGAAGATCATCGGCTACGAGCTGCGCTGCGCGGACCCCGTTGCGTTCGACGTGCAGTACACGCGCACGCTCGGCTTCGGCGCGGTCGACTTCCTCGCCACCGGCTCGGGCAACGCGCTCGTCTCCCTCGACGGCGGCAAGCTCGCGCCCATCCCTCTTGAGAAGCTGCGGGACCCCGCGACGGGTAAGGTCGCGATCCGCCGCGTCGACGTCACGGGCGGACGCTTCCAGGCGGCCGTCGCGCTTCAGTCGCGGCTCGCGAAGGCCGACCTCGAAGGCGACCGCCTCGAGAAGCTCGCGAAGGCCGGCAAGACCACGCCCGACGACATCAAGGCGCGGCTCAGCCGGCTCGCGCGCTGACCGGGCGCGCATCCGGGCGGCCTGTCGGGGCAAACCTAAGCGTGAAGCTCCTTCTCGAGCTTCGCGTCGTACTTGCCCTCGGCCGCGAGCCCGTTGAGCTTCGCGCGCTTCAGGAACGCGCGCTGCGCGGCGGCCTTGTTGGCTTCCTTGCCGCCCCACGTCACGAGCGCGGGGTGCTGGAGCGCGCGGCCGTAGCTGAAGCTCAATCGCCAGGGGTTGTGGCCCTTCCGGTTCATCGCGTCGAGGTACGCGGTGGCGTCCTCGTCGCTCAGGCCGCCCGAGAGGAACACGACGCCCGGCACGGCCGCGGGGACGTTGCGGCGCAGGCACCGGAGCGTCGCCTCCGCGACCTGGTCCGCGGTCGTCTTCTCGCCGGACGCGTAGCCCGGGACGACCATGTTGGGCTTGAGAAGCATGCCGCGGAAGTGGACGCGGTGCAGGTGGAGCTGACGGAACACCTCGTGCTGGATCGCGTCCGTGACCTCGAACGAGCGGGCCATCGAGTGGCCGCCGTCCATGATGACCTCGGGCTCGACGATGGGGACGATGCCGGCTTCCTGGGAGAGGGCCGCGTAGCGGGCGAGCGCGTGCGCGTTCGCCTCGAGGCCGTAGCGCGTCGGGTATCCGTCGCCGATGTTGATGACCGCGCGCCACTTCGCGAAGCGCGCGCCGAGCGTGTGGTACTCCTTGAGGCGCTCGCGGAGGCCGTCGAGGCCCTCCGTGACCTCCTCCTCGGGCGCGCCCGCGAGGGGCTTCGAGCCCTTGTCCACCTTGATGCCGGGGACGATGCCCTTGCGGGCGAGGAACTGGGGGACGGGGACGCCGCCCGCGATCTTCTGGCGGAGCGTCTCGTCGTAGAGGATGACGCCGCTCACGTTCTTCTCCGCGCCGTCCGCGGTGAAGAGGAGCTCGCGGTACGCTCGGCGGTTCTCCTCGACGTTCTCCACGCCGATCTTCTCGAACCGCTTGCCGATGGTGCCGGTGCTCTCGTCGGCCGCGAGGATGCCCTTGCCGGGCGCGACGAGCTTCTCGGCGATCTCTTCGAGAGCCTTGACGTCCATATCGATCCCGGCTCTCGAAACATGACCCTGTAGATAGGGGTTTCCGCTCGCGGGCGGCGGGCTCAAGAGGCGGAGCGGACATCCGGCCACGTGCGCGGCGCGCGTTGGACCGGCGCGGGGATCGCCCTCGCGGGGCTCGGATCGGCGGTCTCGGGGATGATCGGAACCACGAGCGACACCGTGCGCGCCGCGAGCCTCGCGGTCGCGATCGGCCTCGTGGTCGCGGGCGGCGCCTTCGCGGCCTCGCCCGACCGTCGCGGCGCGAACCTCCTTCTCGGCGGCCTCGGCTTCGCGGCGGCGGCGGGTCTCGGCCTCATGATCGCGGACCCCGCCTCGCCGGGCCGCGGCCTCTTCGTCGCGGGCGCCGGCCTCGTCGCGGCCGCGATCGCCGTCGCCTTCGGCGAGAACAAGGTCCCCTCCGTCCTCTTCCTCCGCACGGGCTTCGCGCTCGCCGCCGTCTCGTTCGTCGTCCGCGCCGTCGCGCCCGGCGACTTCGGCCCCGGCGACGGGCTCGCCGTCGCGGGCTTCGCCCTTGCGGCCCTCGCCATAGGCGACGCCGCGGGCGCCTTCGCGCGCGACGCCCGCGACGCAGGCGCGCCCGAACCCCGCTGAATCGCGCGCGCCGATGGGTTTTATGGGAAAAGGGCGTACCGGGATCCGAGGGTCCCGATGGACTTCAGCCTGAGCGAGGAGCAGAAGGCGCTGCGGAAGATGGCGCGGGAATTCGCCGAGAAGGAGTTCCCCAAGTACGCGAAGGACTGCGACCTGAACGAGAAGTTCCCGCATGAGCTCCACCGCAAGGTCGCCCAGCAGGGCCTCATCGGGATGCAGATCCCGCAGGCCTACGGCGGCGCCGGCCTCGGGATGGTCGAGAGCGCGATCGTGATGGAGGAGTTCGCGCGCATCGACGGCGGCCTCGGCGTCGGCGTCTGGAGCGCGGACTTCGGGAGCGAAGCCGTCGTGCGCCTCGGGACCGAGGAGCAGAAGAAGCGCTGGCTCGCGCCCGTCTGCTCGGGCGAGGAGATCATGGGCGCCGCGATCAGCGAGGCGGGCGCGGGAAGCGACGTCGCGGGCGCCACGTGTGAGGCCAAGCTCGCGGGCGACCACTACGTCGTGAACGGCGCGAAGATGTGGATCACGAACGGCACCGTCGGCCGGTACTTCGTGACGCTTGTTGCGACGGACCCCGCGAACCCGAAGCGCCACGAGCGCTTCAGCCTCCTCATGATCGACGCCCAGAGCGAGGGCTTCAAGGCGAACAAGATCCACGGCAAGCTCGGCGTGCGCGCAAGCGACACCGCGGAGCTGCAGCTCGACCACGTGAAGGTCCCGAAGGAGAACCTCCTCGGCGAGGCGGGCAAGGGCTTCTACTACGTGATGGAGTTCTTCAACAACACGCGCATCGGCGTCGCCGCGCAGGCCGTGGGCATCGCGCAGGGCGCGCTCGAACAGGCCACGCAGTACGCGATGGACCGCCAGGCGTTCGGTCAGCCCATCGCGAGCTTCCAGATGATCCAGCAGAAGCTCGCCGAGATGGCAACGCGCGTGGAGGCGAGCCGCCAGCTCACGTACAAGGCCGCGTGGCTCAACGACCAGGGCAAGCCCAACCCGAGCGCGAGCAGCATGGCGAAGTGGTTCGCGGGCGAGACCGCCGTCCACTGCGCGAACGAAGCCGTGCAGATTCTCGGCGGCATGGGCTACGTAAACGAGATGCCCGCCGAGCGCTTCTACCGCGACGCGAAGATCTGCGAGATCTACGAAGGCACGAAGGAAGTGCACAAGCTCATCATCGCGCGGAGCCTGCTCGGAAGGATCAAGGGATAAAGGAAACAGGTCACGTGGACTGTCACCTGCTTCCGCGCCGCGCAAGCACGTGACAGTCCACCGGCACCGGGTTTTGGTGTGACGTCCGGAGGGCGAGCGGCCCCCTCACGTCCTCAAATTCACCGCGAGCGCCATGAGCGCGACGACCGAGATCGTGATCGCGAAGTTCACGAGCCCGAGCCGCGCGACGCGCTTCGCGAGCGCGGGGACCTCCGGCGGCGGAGGCGCGCCCGGGGTCGCCGCCTTGCCGAGCGCGATGAGGCGGAAGCCCATCGGGCGAATGGCGAAGACCGCGATCGCGAGGGCCGCGAGCATCGCGACGAGGCTCACTGCGAGGACCGCGCCGTAGAGCGTGCTCGTGACGACGGGTACGACGCCGTCGAAGCCCACGATGAGGCCGAGGAGCCACGCCCCGCTCAGGATGGCGGTCGCCGACGCGGCCGCGAGGTAGTTCGAAACGCGGGGGAAGAGCGCGGCCACCATGGCGCCGCGCACGGGCGGCGGCAGGAGCTTCGCGGAGGTGGGCATGATCACGGTCGTCCAGAGGAAGGCGCCGCCCGCGAGCGTGACGCCCGCGACGATGTGCAGGATGCGGACCGCGCCGGTGATGTCGTCGGCCATGGTCCGGGCGAGGGCGGCGGCGGGGCATGGGCTTGCCGCGCGCGCCGCGCTCGAAAGCGGAGCGTCAGGCGGGCTGGATGCTCACGACGGTGATCGTGAACGTCAGGGCCTCGCCCGCGAGGTGGGGGTTCGTGTCGAGCGTCACGAAGTCCTCCGCGACCTCCTTCACGTCCGCGTGGACGTGCCGGCCCTGCTCGTCGACCAGGTTCAGGTGCTGGCCGACCTCGACCTCGTGGTCGCCGAACATCGCGCGCTCGACCTTGAACACCTTGCGCGGGTCGTGCGTGCCGTACGCCTCCTCGGCCGGGATGCGGACGGTTTTCGAGGCGCCCACTTCGAGACCCACGACGGCGGCCTCGAAGCCGGGGATGAGCTGGCCTTCGCCGAGCGTGAACTCGAGGGGCTCGCGACCTTCGCTCGTGTCGAAGACGACGCCGCTGTCGAGCTTGCCGGTGTAGTGGACGGCGACGGTGTCGCCCTTCGATGCGCCCATGGCCCCCGCGACGCCGCGCTTTTCGTTTAATCCTTTTCCGCGCGACCCGGGAGACCTCCATTTCACCCGCTTTCACGTCCGCCAGAGGGAGAAGGTCATCCCCCGATCCCGACCATGACGCCCCATGGACTTCACCTTCACCGACGAACAGAAGGCCCTCCGCCAGATGGCCCGCCAGTTCGCGGAAGCCGAGTTCCCGAAGTACTCGAAGACCTGCGACCGGAACGAGCAGTACCCGAAGGAACTCATGCAGAAGGCCGCGAAGCAGGGCCTCCTCGGCATCATGATCCCCGCCGAATACGGCGGCGCGGGCGTCGGCATGATGGAGAGCGTCATCGCCGCCGAGGAGCTGAACGCCGTCGACCCCGGCCTCGCGCTCTGCCTCGCCGCGGCCGACTTCGGCACCGAGGCCATCATCCGCCTCGGCACCGACGCGCAGAAGACGCGCTGGCTCGCCCCCATCCCCAAGGGCGAGATGGTGAGCGGCGCCGCCATCAGCGAAGCGGGCGCGGGAAGCGACGTCGCGGGCGCCACCTGCACCGCCATCAAGGACGGCAACGACTACGTCCTGAACGGCGCGAAGATGTGGATCACGAACGGCACCGTCGCCGACTACTTCATCACGCTCGTCGCGACGGACCCCACCAACAAGGACCGCCACAAGCGCTTCAGCCTCGTCATCGTGCCCGCCGGCGTCCCGGGCTTCAAGGCCAACAAGATCCACGGCAAGCTCGGCATCCGCGCAAGCGACACCGCCGAGCTGCAGTTCGAGAATCTCCGCGTTTCGCGGGAGAACCTGCTCGGCGAGGAAGGGAAGGGCTTCTACTACGTGATGGAGTTCTTCAACAACACCAGGATCGGCGTCGCCGCTCAAGGCGTCGGCATCGCCCAGGGGGCCACCGCCATCGCGACGAAGTACGCCACCGAGAGGGAAGCCTTCGGCCAGCCCATCGCCGGCTTCCAGATGATCCAGCAGAAGCTCGCCGAGATGGCGACCCGGACCGAAGCCGCCCGGCAGCTCACGTACAAGGCCGCGTGGCTCAACGACCAGGGCAAGCCCAACCCGAGCGCAAGCAGCATGGCCAAGTGGTTCGCGGGCGAAACCGCCGTCCACTGCGCGAACGAGGCCGTGCAGATCCTCGGCGGCATGGGGTACGTCGACGAGATGCCGGCCGAGAAGCTGTACCGCGACGCGAAGATCTGCGAGATCTACGAAGGCACGAAGGAAGTGCACAAGCTCATCATCGCGCGGAGCCTGCTCGGGAGGATCAAGGGATAAAGGTAGCAGGCCACGTGGACTGTCACGTGCTTCGGCGCCGCCGAAGCACGTGACAGTCCACCTGCGCCGTCCTTTCCGGCGATCTCCGGACAAGCGCCAAACCCCCCGCCCGCCCTCGCGGCCGCATGGAGCCGATTGCCTCCGAATTCGAGCGTTCCCTTCGCCGCAGCCGTGTCCGAACGCGTCTCCTCCTTTCCCTGTCATCGCTCGGGGAGGCCTACGTCGGCCAGCTCGCGCGGCATGCGGGCACGACGTGGCCGCGGGCGCGGGCGGCCCTTTTCGGCGGTCCGGGGTATCGCCCCGCCCTCTCCCTCGTGGGCCTCGGACTCGCAAGCGTGGAGCCGTCGGCTTTCGGCCGTCGCATCCGCATCACGCCGCGAGGGCGCCGGAAGGCGCGATCGGTCGCGTCGTCGCGGCGCTTCTGATGCCCCGCGGCGCGTGGCCGCAAGCGGACTCGGCCGCGCGAGGGACCTAACCTCCGCCGGGCGCCGCGCGCAAGCGGCGCGGCAGGCCGCACGAGGGCCGGTTCCGCGCGCGGACCCGCATGGGCGGCGTTCCCCAAAGGAAGCCCTGAAATGGGCGCTCGCCGTATACGCGCGCATGTCACCGGGTCGTCGGGGCGGTCGCCGTCAGGCGGATTCGCCCTACATCACGGCCGTGGAAGTGTTCCTCTTCCGCGAGCTCGAGGTGGGCGTGGAGTGGTTGCTGCTCCGCCTGCCGTCCGGCGTCTGGCAGCCCGTCGCGGGCAAGATCGGCCCGCGCGAGGATCCGATCCAGGCGGCCGCGCGCGAAGCCCTCGAAGAAACCGGCATCGCGGACGTCGCTCCGCGCCCGGCGCACTACATCGACGCGTTCATCGATCCCGATCGCGGACGCTCGTTCATGCTTCCCGTGTTCTACGCCCGGGTCGATCCGGAGGCCGCGGTGCAGATCTCCGAGGAGCACACGGAATTCGCTTGGCTTCCGTTCGAGAAGGCGCTCGAACGACTGCCGTACCACGGCTATCGCGAGGCGCTCAAGGCGTCGGATGCGGCGCGCCTCGCGGAGGCCGTCACCGGAATCCCCCCGGGCGTGCGCCGCGCGCCCGAGGTCGCGGACCGACCGCCCCCCGCGTCGGGCCGGCGGCGTCGCCGTCGACGCCGCGGCCGCCGCCGCGGTCACGGCGGCGAGCCGCCACCGGGCTGAAGGTCGCGACGCGCGTCCGCGAGGTGGCCTTCGAGGTCGCGCGTCAGGAATCGTCTCACGAAGGGGCGTCCGAGCGGGTCGAGGAGGGCGAGGAGTCCGATCGGCGCGAGGGTCGCTTCCAGCGTGACGCGCGTTCCGGCGGAGGTCGCCTCGAAATCGTAGGTGGCGCGAAAGATCGAGAAGTTGTTGGCGCCCTCGAGCACGACCCGGCCCGGCTCGCGTCGAACGTCGTACCGTTCGAGCAGGGGCATTCCGAAGAAGCGTCCCTCGTCCTCGACACGCACGACCGCGTCGTCGAGCCTCCGCAGACGGCGCCAGACGGGCGCGTCCGACCCGAGGAACGCGTGGTCCGCGGACCCTTCGCGCAGGTCGCTCCACCAGGCTTCGAGGGCCTCGGGGGGCACGTCCACGTCGCGCACGATGCGGAGACGCATGGGCGGGGACGACCGCGGCGATGCTTGAGTCTACCTCGGCGCGAGATGGTAGCGGACGAGCTCGAGACGCTCGCCCCCGTCGCCCTTCTGGACGAAGACGTCGTTCAAAACCTTCGGGCTGTACCACCGGTGGGTCACGGCGGGTTCCGCGCGCGATCCCTCGACCGACGTGCGGGTCGTGAATTGCACGGTGTCGAACGTGCCCGCCTCGGTCTTGAGCTTGATCGGCCCGACGAGGCGGACGGTCGCGTTCTTCACGTACGTGGTCGTTCGCGACGGTTCGAATTCCGTCCGCGAATCGTCCGTGCGCGTGACGGTGAAGTTGTAGGTCCCGTTGCGGAGGAAGCGCGGGCCCGGATCGGGGGGAGAGTGCGTGAATCGCACCTTGTCCCCCGTGATGTTCGCGACCCCGTGCGTCGCGGCGTCGATGCCTGCGTAGGTGACGTAGGCCTGGGGCTGGTTGCGGAGCTTCAGCTCGGTCTTCTGGATGAACATCCCCGCGCTGCCGCGTTTCGCGTATCCGACGATGGAGACGGTGGTTTCGCTCCCGAGGAGAGGTCCGCTCACGGCGCGGTAGGTCCACGAGTCCCCCACGCGCCAGCTCGCCGTGACCACGAGGCCCGGATCGGGTTTCGCGGGCGCGCTCGGCTGCGCCGGCGGGGGTTGCGTCGGCGACGCGGGCGTCGGCGGGGGTTTCGACGGTTTCGAGAGGTCGACGTTCGGGTGGGGCGCCGCCGTCGGGTCGAAGCCGCGGTACTCGGCCGCGGGAGACCCCAGGTTGATGCAGCCTGGAGTAAGGAGGGCGGCGGCGAGGACCGACGCCAGCAGGACGCGGCGCGCGGACGGCAACGTCGGTCCGTTCGGGAGACGGGTCTTGAAGCTTGTTGTGCAGGCCTGGCTGGAGATGGGGTTTATGGGGCGGAAGCCCATGGCGCGCCGGGATTCCGATGAAGGTCCAGGAGATCGCGGTCATGGGCGCCGGCCAGATGGGCAACGGCATCGCGCAGGTGGCGGCGGAGGCCGGCTTCACGGTCGTCATGCGCGACGTTGAGGACCGGTTCGTCGAGCGCGGCCTCGCGACCATCCGCAAGAACCTCGACCGTGCCGTCGAGAAGGGCCGCGCGACGCGCGAGGTGGCGGACGCGGCGCTCGCCCGCATCAGGCCCACGACCGACCTCAAGGCCGCGGCGAACGCGGACCTCGTCGTCGAAGCCATCATCGAGAACCTCGATCTCAAGCGCAAGCTCTGGACGGACCTCGACGGCATCGTGAAGCCGGGCGCGGTCTTCGCCTCGAACACGTCGTCGATCCCGATCACGGTCCTCGCCGCCGCGACGAAGCGGCCGAAGCAGTTCGTCGGGATGCATTTCTTCAACCCCGTCCCGGTGATGAAGCTCGTGGAGCTCATCCGCGGCGTCGAGACGAGCGACGAGACGGTGGCCGTCATCCGCGGCGCCGGCGAGCGCATGGGCAAGACCGTGGTCGAGGTGCAGGACTATCCCGGCTTCGTGAGCAACCGCGTGCTCATGCCGATGATCAACGAGGCCGTTTTCGCCCTGCACGAGGGCGTCGGCACGCCCGAGGCCATCGACACCGTGATGAAGCTCGGCATGAACCACCCGATGGGCCCGCTCGAGCTCGCCGACTTCATCGGCCTCGACACGTGTCTCTCCATCCTCGACGTCCTGCACGACGGATTCAAGGATCCGAAGTACCGCCCGTGCCCGCTCCTCGCGAAGAAGGTGCAGGCGGGCCACCTCGGCCGGAAGGTGGGACGCGGATTCTACCGCTACGACGAGAAGGGCCGCATCGCGGGCCCGGCCTAGCCGAGCTCGTGGCGCATGAGGAGGACTTCGAGTTCAGCCCGGCGGTCCTCGATCGGCTTCACGAACGCCCGGTAGCCCTCGGGGGAGAGCCTCCCCATCGCGAGCTGCACGCGCGCATGGCGAATCAATTGCTCCAGTTTTTTCCGCTCTGCGCGGAGACCCGCCGTGTCCACGGACATGTCTGTGTTTCTCCTCGGACTTGAACGATACCGGGCAAGGCTGCTTTGCCCCAGGTCCCCTGGGCCTCAGGTGCCCGTTCGCTTGAACACCTTCGTCTCGAGGACGCCTCCGTCCCGGTAGACGACCGACCGCTCGAGGAAGAGCGTGTAGCCCTCGTAGCTCGATCCCGCCGCGAGGCTGATGATCCAATCCGGCCACTCGCCCTGGGGGCGTTGCGACCACGCGTACACGCGGAGATCGTGCTCCTCGACGTACGGGTAGAACGAGTACTTGATGAGCGGCCCGTCGAGCGCGACGGCGTCGCCGGCCTCGAGGTGCGGGCTGAGCGCGCGCGCCGCCTCCGCTTCGCTCCAACGCTGCGGATTCGAGAAGAGCTGTCCGGCGACGAGGGCGAGGACGACGAGCAGCGCGACGGCCCGGACGCGGAAACCGCCGCTTGCGAAGCGCGCATGGCGCAGCATCGCCCACGCAAGCGGCACGACCGCGATCACGAAGTAGCGGTGGTTGTCGAGCCACCAGATATCGTACTGCTCGTACGTCCAGAAGAGGCTCGCCATGAAGAGCGAAATGGCCGCGACGAGGAGCACGGAGAGCCAAAGGCCGGATTCGTGCTCCTCGCGGATGCGTCGCGCGGCGCGCGCCACCTCGGCCGGGAAGAACGCTGCGTAGGCGAGGATGAAGGCCGCGAAAAGCGGCGCCTTCCAGGCGAGGGCGTGCAGGAACAGCTGGACGGGGTCGGCCGCGAAGAAGAAGCCTTCGGATTTCGCGGGCGGCGGCTCCCACCAGTCGTAGCCGTTCGCGGGATGCGTGCAGTAGCTCGCCCCGAGAAGACACCCTTGGATCCACGTCGTATAGCTCGACGTCTCCCAATGGGGCCATCCGAACGCGGACACGTTCCGCCACGCCCACGCGAGCACCATCGCGCCGAAGATCGCGATCGCGGCGAGGTAGTGCTTGTCCGCGAGCACGCGGACGCCGCGGTGCCACAGCCTCCAGGCGAGCCCCGCGAAGCCCGCGACGACGAAGAAGTAGCCCATCGACGCGCGGGTGAGGTACGCGAGCCCGGCGAAGAGGCCCGCGAACACGATGTAGCGGTTGTCTTCGAGGCTCTTGAGGATCGCCCACATCGTGCCGACGAAGAACGCGAGCACGAGGTTCTCGCTGAAGTTGAGGCCCGTGACGAGGACGAGGTGCGGCTCGAGCGCCGCGATCGCCGTTGCCGTCTCCGCGAGACGCGCGCCGTAGAGGTCGCGCGTCGCGACGTATACCACGGCGAGCGTCGCGATCGAAAGCGCGATCGCCGCGAGCTTCGTCGTCGCGAGGCTGAATCCGAGCGCCTTGTACCACAATCCGAGATAGAGCGGATAGAGCGGGGGATAATGGTGGCTCAGGCCCGGCGGCGTCGGCTCGCTCGTCGTCACGTCGCCGTACGGCATGAGGAACGCGCCGGTCTCGGCCCAGGCGTGGCCCATCGCGGTGTACGTCGCGCCGTCGGCGCGCGGGTCCATGAGGAAGAACGTCGCGACGCGCAGCGCGACGCCGAGGGCGATCGCGCCCCACGCGATCGCGCCGAGGGGGAGGCGCGCCGTCACGGCCGCAACCCGCGCGCGCCACACGGACGCGGCGGGCATCGACGGGGTGCCGGCGAGGGGTTGCACGGCGCGGCAAGCGGGTCCACGGCCTTAAACGGTTTTGACGGCGACGACCGCGGCGCGGTCGCATGGAAAACCCGCGGAAAATGGCGGGTTCGCCCCGATTCGTCCGCGCCCGGACCAAGCAACGCTTTTATACACCTACTCATCTACCGCGACAGCCCCGGGGGCGTTCCCCGACGCGCGGGCCCGTCCCGTTGCGCGCGAAGACCACGGGGCGAGCCGCGTCTGCGGCTGTGCGAGGGCCTTTCATGACCGAGGGCGAGAGCGACGTTTTGATCGAGGACTTCCTGGACAAGAAGGAACGTCTCAACCAGCAGGCGAACCGTCACCGCGATCTCCGCGACCGGATGAACGAGGAGACGAAGCGCTGGGCCGCCCGCCGCGACGAGCTCAACGCGAAGGTCCGCGGCCTCATCGATCAGGCCAACCAGCACAAGGCGCGCCGCGACGAGCTCAACCGCAACGTCATGGCCGCGAAGCAGCAGCGCGACGAGCTGAACAAGGTCGCCAACGAGAAGGCCGACGCCCTCAACCTTCTCAAGAAGGACCGCAGCCCGCGCGAAGGCCCGACCCCCGGCAAGCTGAAGGCCGAGATCCGCCGCCTCGAGTTCGAGCAGCAGACCAAGGTCATGACGCCGAAGAAGGAGAAGGAGCTCATCGACCGCATCGGCGCGCTCCTCAAGGAGCTGCGCGCGATCGAGACCTCCTACGAGGCCGACGCCGGCGTCAAGGAAGCCTACGAGGCGATGAAGACCGCGAAGGCGGCGGCTGAAGAGCAGCACCGCGCGGTCACGGAGCTCGCGAACGCCGCCCAGGAGCAGCACGACAAGATGGTCGCGCTCTTCGAGGAGGCGGACAAGTACCGCCGCGAAGCCGACGGCGGCCAGGAGAAGTTCATCGAGTCCAAGATGGGCGCTGACAAGGTCCACCACGAGTACATCGACATGGTGAACCAGATCCGCGACCTCGAGAAGGTCGTGAACGGGCTACGCGGCAAGGACCGCCGCGGCCGCGGCGAGACCGCCGCCGTCGCCGCGAAGGCGGAAGGCGACGCGATCTTCGAGAAGTTCAAGAAGGGCGAGAAGCTCAGCACGGAGGACCTGATGGCCCTCCAGAAGGCCGGGCTTCTTTAACAGCGGGCACTCCGTGACACGAGTTTCACACCTCGGGTCGCGCCTGCGGGCGCGACCCTCGGCTCGTGTCACTCCGTGCCAGAGGAGGGGCGCTGCGCGCGCCCCTCCTCTGGACTCCGCCCCCAGCGCCAGGGGGCTGCCGCCCCCTGGACCCCCATCCAAACCCGTGTTTCTTTCTCGAAGCAGCGTTACCTTACGCGCCCCTCCTCGCGTGCGGTGCGGGGCCCTCGGGGCTGCCGCTCGCGACGAGCTGATGTGAGACCCGTGCGCGAATGCCATCTGCGGTCCCGGTCCCGGACCCGGTCCCGGACCCGACGCCCGACACCCGGTCCCATTCCCGGTCCCGAGTCGAGACGCGTGCGGTCGCGAACCGAACGGCCGTGCGCGGGGCCGGGTTTTCGGTTTCTCCCCTCGCCCCCGCGCGGGCCTCCGCCCCGCGAGGGCCTTCTCCCCTAGGACTGTTCCTGAACGGCTATGGTCCCCCGCTTCGTCATGAGATCCGAAGCCCATGCTTGATCTGGCCTACGCCCCCGACGTGCCTCGCGCGATGCTCGATGTCCTCGAGCACCACGGCCGCCGGCTCGGTCTCCCGCTTTCGACCCTGGAGGCCATCGGCCAGAGCCTCGACCTCGTCGAGCGCTTCATCGTGGAGTGCGAGCGCGGGTATGGCGAGGCGTTCGCGGACTTCGTGATCGAGCGCGGCGCGGGCGCGGCGGCCTTCGCGGCGCGCGCGGCCTCCGCGTGATGGCGCGATCCAATCCGAAACGCTCTTCTCCTTTCTCACGGACTCGCCCCCGGGAGTGGGCCCGTGCAGCTCGATTACGATCCTTCCGTTCCGCGCGACCTTCTCGTCCGCGTCGAGCGCCGCGCCCGGCGCCTCGGCGTTCCCCTGGGAACGCTCGAGCTCCTCGGCCAGGATCCCGGCGTCGCGGCCGCCTTCCTCGCGACGCGGCGCGCGCCCGCGGCGCGCACGTTCGTGGACACGCTCGACCTCGCCCGCCTGGAGTCCCTCCGGACGGCGCGCGGACCCTCCTCGCCGGCCGGCGCCCCGGGTCGTCGTTGACGGGTCGGCCGGTGACGCAAGCGGCGCGCCCCCCCGGCGCGCGACCTTCGCATTATGAAGGGTCCCCCGGCCCTTCCGATCCCGCCCGGAACGTGGTCGGGATATACGGCCGCCCGCCTTGTTGCGATGCCGCCGGGCCATCGTGCCCGCCGCGCTTCCGGCGCCCGCGCAAGCGGGCCCGGGGGGACAGAATCCGATGCTCGCAAGCTGCAACAACTGCGCGAACCGCGAAGGGACCGCCTGCCTGCTCAACCTCAAGCCGAGGGCGGGCGACATCCTCTGCGACAAGTACGCGATGAGCGTGGCCTTCCGGGACCAACTCCTCGCGAAGCTCCGCGAGGACCTCTCCGTGGAGATCAGCCAGGCGATCCTCAAGGTGAAGGTCGAGCGCCAGGCCGCGGGCCAGGGGTTCGCGGCCTAGGTGGGACCTTCGGGGATACACTTTCCTGAGAACGGTCATCCCTCCCGTCGACGGTAGGGCCCTTGGAGGCAAGGGAGTATGATCAGGTCTCGTCCGGTCACGCCAGCCGCCGCGCTGCTTCTTTCGATGGTCCTCGTCGGGTCCCCGGCGGGAGCCGCGGTCGTGGCGCCCATCCCGAACGCGTCCGCGCCCGATTTCGAGCGCGTGGGTTGGACCGCTTTCCCTCCGGGCGCTCCCGTCCGAGACCACGAGGCCGCGTTCGGCGCGAAGGATCCGACGCACGGTCTCGCCCACGGCGTCAACCCGGCCGCGATCGACATCGCAAGCGGCGTGGCGTCGGTCGGCGCGAACCCGGGCCCGGAGCCCTCGCTCGCGTGGAGCGACGCCGACGCTTCGCACGTCTTCTTTCGGCTCCGGGTCGGCGGCGATCCCACGAGCCCCGGCAAGGACCCCAAGATGTACAAGGCGTACCACTGGAACGTCCTCGTCGACGCCGACGGGGACGGCATGAGCGAGTTCGTGGTGGATCTCTTCGGCGGGAAGCGCGCCGACCCCCCGCACCCCGCGGGAAGCCTCGTCGTCCACAACAACCACGCCTGCGAAGACGTTCCCACGGGGAACGTGGACGCCGACAACGCGGTCGCCCCGGGCCAGGTCGTCTGGTCCGCGCCGGCCTCGAAGGCGTCGAACGCTTACACGCGTGCGCGCGCGACGGGCGATGGCCAGTATTGGATCGAGATGGCCGTGCCTTGGACCGCGTTCACCTACGCGCGCGGCGTCTGCGCGGGGGAGCGCGCCCTCTTCACCGGCTCGAGCCCCGGCCTCTTCGCATCCACGAGCGCCTCCAACACGAATCCGCTCCAGAAGGATTGGATGGCCGGCGCGGTTCTAGCCCCCCGGCTCGAGGTTTCGAAATCGGCCGACGTCGCGGAGGCCGCGCCGGGCGGCCTCATCACCTACACGCTCGAGGTCGCGAACGTCGGCTCGGGATGGGCGCGGACGCCCACGCTCACGGACGCGGTGCCGGCGCACACGTCCTTCGTCTCCGCCTCGAACGGAGGCATCCACGACGCCGCGACGGGTCTCGTGCGGTGGACGCTCCCGAGCCTCGCGCCCGGCGCGCGGGCCACGGTCGACCTCAGCGTCGTCGTCGCCGATCCTCTGCCGTCCGACGTCGGCGCGGTCGAGAACGTCGCCGTCGCGGGCGGCGCGGCGAGCAACGCCGTCACGACCCCGATCGTCCGCGCGCCCGCGCTCGCATTGGCGCTCGTCGCGGCGCCCCCCGCGCTCGGACCCGGAGGAGTCGGGATCTTCACCTTCAGCTACGCGAACACGGGCTCCGCGCGCGCGATCGACGTCGTCCTCGAGACGGCCTTCGAGGGGCCCGGCATTCCGCGACCCTCGGACGGCGTTGACATGGAAGGCGGTTTCGCGCGCTGGTCGGTCGGCGACCTCGAGCCGGGCGCCTCGGGCATCGCCACGCTCCGCATCGACGTCGATGCGGCGCTCGAGCCCGGCGTCCACACCCTCGTCGCCTCGGGCCGTCTCGTTGCCGCGAACGCTCCCGCGACCGCGGCCGGTCCCGCGACGATCCTCGCGATGGCGACCGCGGGGCTCGCGGTTACCTCGACCCCGTCGATCGCGGAGGCGCGGCCCGGCGACGCGATCACGTGGACGATCGCCTGGCGCAACGACGGCAACGCGACCGTCGCCGACGCCCGGCTCGAGCAGGTCCTTCCGCCCGGGTTCGTCGTCGTCTCCGTCGGGGACGGCGGTCGAATGGAGGAAGGCGTTCTCGTCTGGGTCCTCGGCACCCTCGGACCCGGCGCTTCGGGCGCCACGATGGTCGTCGTCCGGGCGCCCTCGACCGCGCCGGAAGGACGGACGCTCCACGAGGACGCCGTCACCCTGAGCGCGCGCTCGGCCGCGCCTGCCCGCGCCGTGTCGCAGGTCCTCCTGATCGCCGAGCCGCTCGCCGAGCTCGGCTTCGAGGCGCTCGCGCCCGCGACGGGCCCCGGCGGCGCGCTCGCGTTCCGCGCGACATGGTCGAACGGGGGCGACGCCGTCCTGCGCGACGCCGTGCTCTCGGTCCTTTTCGAGGGCCCGGTCTCTCCCGCGTCGCTCCGATTCCCGATCGGGGACGTCGCGCCCGGCGCGAACGGGGCCATCACGTTCGACGTTCGCGCCGACGAACGTCTGCGCCACGGATCCCATCCCGTCCTCGCGCACGCCGCGCTCGCGTCCGCGAACGCCCCCGCCGCCGCGGCCGGACCCGCCCGGGCGACCGTGGTGGCGGGCGCCGCGCTCGCGCTCGCCGTCGACGTCTCGCCGGAGCGCGGCGGGCCGGGCGACGCGTTCCGCTGGAATCTCGCATGGGCCAACGTCGGGAACGGGACCGCGGCCTCGGCGACGCTTGCCGACCTCGTCCCGCCCGGTTTCGCGCTCGTCGCGATCTCGCCCGGCGGGATCGCCTCGGGCGATGCGCTCCTCTGGACGCTCAGGGATCTCGCGGCGGGATCGTCCGGCGCGGCGTGGTTCGAGGCCCGGGCGCCCGCGCATGTGCCTGCGGGCGAGTCGCGCTTCCCGAACGACGCGAAGCTCAGCGCCGAGGGGCTCGACACGGTCGAGGGCTCGGTCGAGGCGATCGTCGCCTCGCGCGGCGTGCTTGCGCTCGCCGTCTCGGTCTCGCGCCCCGCGATGGGCCCCGGCGACGTGGCCGCGCTCACGATCACGCTGACGAACGTGGGCAACGCGGCCGCTTCCGATGCGCGCGTCGAGGGGCTCGTCGAGGGCCCCGCGCGCTGGCCCGATGCCTCGCCGGATGCGAGGCTCGCCTGGGACGTCGGGAGGCTCGATGCGGGCGAAACCCGCACGCTCGTCGTTGGCGTCGTCGGCGACGCGATCGTTCCGCACGGCATCCACGAGGTCGTCGCTTCGTTCAACGTTCGCGCGCTCGACGCCGACGTCCCCGCGCCCGCCGGCGTTTCGATCGGCATCCACGCCTCGGCACGGCTGTCCCTCGCGTCGACCGTCGAACCCGGCGAAACGATCGCGGGCGGGGAGGCGCGGTTCCGACTTGCGTGGGCCAACCTCGGAAACGGCACCGCGCGTGGCGCCCGGCTGCTCGACGTCGTTCCGGCGCACGCGACGCTCGTGGACGCGGGGTCCGGGGCTGAGGTCCGCGACGGCCTCGTGACGTGGCGACTCGGCGACCTCCACCCCGGCGCTCGCGGCTTCGTGGACATGGACGTCCGCGTCGCGTGGCCCATGCCGAACGGGACGACGCGCGTCTCGGACGACGCGCTTCTCGAAGCGGAGGGACCGGAGGCGGCGCGCGACGCCGCGACGCTTCTCGTCCGCGCCGCTCCCGACCTCGCGGTCGCCAAGACCGTGGACCGGACCGCCGCGAGCCCCGGGGACCGGCTGTTCTACACGATCGGCGTCGAGAATCGCGGGTCGGCGGCCGCTTCGAACGTCTTGATCCTCGATGCGCTTCCGGGGCATCTGTCTCTCGTCGAAACGAGCGAATCCTGCGGCCTCGTCGCAGAGACGCGGGAGGTGCGCTGCCTCGTCGGCACGCTTGCGGCCGGCGCCCGCGCTCCGTTCTGGATCCTCGCCGCCGTCGACGCGACGATGCCCTCCGGCGAGACGCGCCTCGTCAACGTCGCGGAGGCGCGCTTCCTCGAAGGCGCGCCGGCGCGGTCGAACGAGGTGGAGACCGTCGTCGCGGCGGCGCCCGAGGTCGAAGTCCTCAAGCGCGTGAACCCGGGCTCGGCGACGGAAGGTGAGCTCCTGCGCTACGTGATCACGGTGGTGAACCACGGAAACGCGGACGCCCGCGACCTCGTGGTCCGGGACCCGCTGCCGCCCGAGCTCGAGTTCGTCGACGCGGAGCCGGAGGCCGTCGTCGACGGCTCCGTCGTGACGTGGCAGGTGCCGCTCCTCGAAGCCCACGGCGGCTCGATCACGCTGCTCCTCCTCACACGCGTGCGCGACCTCGACGTGAAGAGCGTCGTCGCGTGCAACGCGGCGAGCGTCGAGGGCGCGAACGTTCCCGCAACGGAAAGCGCGCGCGCGTGCGTTCGATTGAGCTGCGCGATGCCGGACCCGCTCGCGAGCAGCGCGGCGGCCTCGGTCGCCCTCGTCGGCGGCGCGCCGTCGCACGAGGTCGCGCAGCGCGGCGAAGGCCGTCAGGAGTCGGGCTCCGCGACGGAGCTCATGACGCTGCCCGGCGTGAGGATCGGCCTCGGCGCGAACGCGGTGACGGGCGCCGTCGCCGAGGACGGCGCCGCCGTCGCGAACGCGCAAAGCGTGTTCGGGCCCATCGACGTCCTGGGCCGCCTCAAGGCCGACGGCGCGGTGATGAATCTCGTCGCCGCCACGGACGGCGCGAACGCCACGTGGTCGATCGAAGGTACGCGATTCCTGAACCTCACGCTCGACGGCGTCCCGCTCACGGACGTCGTGCCGGGCCTCGAGATCGATCTCGCGGGTGCCCGCGCGACGCTTCTCAGGGTCGACGCGCGCACCGAGGCGCCGCGCCAGGGATACGAAGGCTTCGCCGCCTTCCGCTCGACCGCGACGCTCACCCTCCTCGCCCTCGAACCCGTGCTCGGTGCTCCCGTCTCGGTGGGCGTCGCCCACGCGACGGCGCTCACGGGCGTGGAACCCGAGTGCTCGGGCCCGTCCCATCCGTGGATGCGGGCCGATGCCGCCCTCGTCGACGTCGGCGGTCTTCACGCGGTCCACGCCGGCGTCAGGGGGCTCGGCGGCGAGGACGAGCGTCGCGGCGACATGTTCGCGTCGCCGCTCGTCGAGGCGCGCGGCTGGCGCGCCCTCGCGCGCGGCGCGACGAACACGACGTGGGCGCGCGCCGAGACCGGCCTCGAAGCGGCTTACGTCGACATCCTCGACGGCCTGGTGGTCGCGCGCGGCCTCGAGGGCCGGATCGTGGTCGAGAACGGACCCTCGAAGCTCGAGGGCCACATGGCGATCGCGGAGCTCATCGTGGAAGGCCAGGCCTACGCGGGCGGCGCGATGCCTCAATCGGAGATCCCCCTCGGAGGAGGCGGTCGCGTGCTCCTGAACGAGCGCATCGCGCTCCACGACGGAGGCCTGCGGGTGAACCTCATCCGCGTCGAGGGCCCCGACGGGGTCACCCTCGCGCTCGTGGGCGCGCTCCAGGCGGAAGCGCACCTGACGACGTGAAGGATTAAGGACGGGGGTCGCCTCGGGGGCCCGTGGCCTCCGGCGACCGCCTCGTCGTCCCCGCGCTTCTCGCCGTGTCGTTCTCGTTCGCGACCATGGCCATCGCCGGGAAGATCGCGCTCACGGGGCTCCCGCCGCTCGCCCTCGCGGGCGTGCGCGTCGCGAGCGCGGCCGTCGTGCTGCTCGCGGCCGCCTGGTTCGTCGCCCGCGAGCGCGTGCCCCGCGCGGACCTCGCCCGCATGGCGGGCCTCGCCTTCCTCGGCGTCACCGTCAACCAGGTCCTGTTCATCCAGGGCTTGAGCCTCACGGGAGCCATCCCCGCCACGGTGCTCGTCGCCACGATCCCCGCCTTCACGCTCCTCGTCGCGGGCGTCCTCGGTCACGAGAAACTCACGGCGAGAAGGGGTTTCGGCGTCGCGGTGAGCTTCACGGGCGTCGTCGTGCTCCTCGGCGCGAGCGCGGTCGGCGGCCTCGGGACGAGCCTTCTTGGGGACGCGCTCATCCTCGTGAACGCCCTGTCGTACTCGTTCTACCTCGTGCTCTCGCGTCCCGTCCTCGCTCGCTACAGCCCCGTCACCGTGGTCGGCGTCACGTTCGGCTTCGGGGCGCTCTTCACCCTCGCCGTCTCGGCGCCCTCGCTCGCGACCGTCGATTGGGCCGCGCTTCCCCGCGACGTCGTCCTCGCGACGGGTTGGGTCGTGCTCGTGAGCACCATCCTCGCCTACGGGCTCAACAACTGGGTCCTCAGACGCGCGCCCGCCTCGACCGTCGCGAGCTACGTGTACCTGCAGCCTCTCATCGCGGCCGCGCTCGCGATTCCGCTCTTCGGCGAGGCGCTGACGCCGGGGATTCTCGCGGGCGGAGCCCTCATCCTTGGGGGGGTCGCGCTCGTGACCCGGGATGGAAGGCCGAAGGCCGCGCCGCTTCCGGCCGCCCCCGAATGATCAGGCGGACTGCGCCGCCCCGAGGCGCCGCAGCAGCCAGGGGGGCGGGCGGAGGGCGACGAGGATCGTCAAGGGAATGGCGATCGCGACGATTCGCGTGAAGATGATCCACCACGCGGCATTTTGGAGCGCCGCCGCGGAACCGAAGGCTGGAGAAAGAAACCACGCGAGAATACCGAGAGAGATGGTGGCGATGCGGAACCTCTGGATCGGCTCCTGCGTTTTCCAGTAGAGGCTTCCATACGCGATGGCGCCGATGACGATCGGCAGCACGAGAACCGCGACCACGAAGGCGACGGCGGCGGAATCGAGCGTGTTCGTATTCACGAGTACGGCGCTCGCTCCCGCGCCGATCCGCACGTCCACGGGGTTCAGCCAGACGAAGAGGTACACGAAATAAGCGTAGATCACCGAGTAGACCAGGGCGAGCGTCCAGGCCGGCTTGAGGGAACCGGTGTAGATGAAGAGCAGGTAGGACATGAGCCCCCAGAGGCTCATGACGAGGGGGAGGATCGCGATGAAGCCGAGAGCTTCGTGGAAAACGAGGTCGTGGACGCCCATGACCACGAGGAACGTCCGCGCGCCGCCGATGAACGTGCTCACCGCGAGCGCGAACCACCAGAGGGCGAAGGCCCTGATCGCCGTTTGCGCGTTGCCTTCGGCCGGCCGCTCGCTGACGACCCGACCGATGTAAGCGTAGAGGGCGGCCGTGAGGCACGCGAGCGCTGCGCTTCCGAGCCCAAAGATATCGGTCACGGTGCGCCCTCGGGCGTCCTTGTTCGCGGACGTAGAAGAACCCTTCGTTTGGACCACCGCGCATGGCGCCGACGCATCAGATCAGCTCCCGCACGCGCCCTTGGATGGAGTCGATCGGCCGCGGCGTCGTGGTCGGTTTCGGCGTCGGAACGTCCGGACCCTGGGGCGGCGTGACGGGGATCCTGACCGTGAACACGGTTCCGCGGCCAGGACCGGGACTCGCGACGGCGATGGTCCCGCCGTGGGATTCGACGATGCCCTTGCAGATGTAGAGGCCGAGACCTGAACCGGTCTTGCGGTCCTTCATCGCCCCGACCTGGGAGAATGGGCGGAACAGCAATGAGGCGTCTTCAAGCGTCAAACCCGTGCCGTCGTCCTCGACCATAAGGAGAACGTCGTTGGCCCGCCTCTCGGTCCGCACCTGCACATGCCCTCCTCGCGGCGTGAATTTGATCGCGTTGCCGATGAGATTGAAAAGGACCTGCATGAGCCGCTTTGGATCGGCTTCGAGCGAGCACGCTCCGTGGATCCGAGCCTCGAGGTGAAGGCCCGAGACGTGCGCCGCCTCCGCGTAGCTCTCGACGGCCTCGAGGACGAGGCGGTTGAGGTCGATGGATTTGCGGTCGAGCCCAAGACTTGCGGCCTGGATACGGGCGACGTCCAATACGTCCTGTGTGAGGATGCGAAGGCGCTCGACGTTCCGGTCGAGGACCTGGATGGACTTGATCTGCTCCGGCGACAGCCGGGTCATGTCGGCTCGCTTGAGGATGTGGATCTGCATCCGGATGGGCGTGAGGGGGGTTCCGAGCTCGTGCGCCGCCATGTTGATGAACTTCGTCCTGAAGGCGTCCATTTCGCGCAGCCGCTCGACCTCGGCCTGGCGTTCGACCGCGCGATGTCTTTCGACCTCGGCCAGCTTGCGCTCGCGGAGGTCCCTGAGAACATGGATGACGAGCGCGTCGGACCCCAGGGACACCGCGCTCGAGGTCACCTCCATCGGAATCGCCTGCCCCGCCGCGTCGCGCGCGACGACCTCTGCAGTCTTCCGACCCCGTTTCGGGGTGAGCGCCGTGAGGTTCGTGGTATCCGCCGCGAGCAGGGACGAGATCGGGGCCCCGAGGAGCCGGTCTCGCGTTTGACCAAAGAGACCTTCCGCCTGGGCGTTCACGAGCGTGATGGCGCCCCCGTCGTCGGTGATCACGATCGGGTCGGGCGCGGCTTCGAGGAGGCTGCGGAACTTCTCCTCGGCGCGCTGCACGAGCCTCATCTCCTCCCGCATCTCGCCCTTCGCGCGGGCTTCGTCGAAATACTGTTGCGCGATGAAAGCGCTCACGGCGGCGACAAATCCGAAATAGGATACCCGAAGGAGCGCCTCGACGAGATTGCGTTCAAGCTGTCCCATGCCGACGAGAAGGCCGAGATAGCTCACCCCGTACGCCGCGGCGCCGACGACGGTGGCCACGGGGCTGAAACGGAGCGCGACGGAGGCGATCGCGACGAAAAACAGGTGCTGAAAGGGCGAGTGGAAACCCCCCGTCGCGTAGATCCATACCATGATGAAGCCGAAATCGAAAAGGGTCGTCGCCCATGCGGCGACGATCGGCCGGAGACGTTGAAAGGGGTCGCGGAAGAGCGTGACGATGCCGTAGATGAGCGCCGCGACGATGATGACCTCGGCGAGCCACGGCGTCGCTTCGCGAGCGGGACCTGAGACTCCGTAAACGATGGTATTGACCACGATGATCGGGAACCGGACCCACGAAAGCCATCGCTCGGCTTCGCTCAACCGGACCGCCGCGGGATTCGCCGTCGCCATCCTTAGAGCACCCCTGCGAACACGGCGAACGCGAGGGCGACCATGACCCACGCGTGTCCGAGCCCGCCTCGCCAGGAGCCGGAGCCGAGGACGCCCGCGACCAGACCGCCTCCGAGACCCTGGGCGAGCGCGGCCGCGTAGTAAAACGTCTCGAAGTCGTCGAGATCCACGCTGCGGAACGAGAGGCCCGCGGCCGATGCCGAAGCCGCCTGCGAGGTCGCGAGGACCAGCTCAGGCACGAGGGTCGCGTAGAGCAGCGCGACAACGCCCAGGAACACGACGAACGAGATGTGGATGATCGCGACGTACATCGAAATCATCGATCGCCGCTCGACTCTCATCTGCCGGCTGGCGCGTGCGTCGCGCGCGGCGATCATGAGGACTTCGCTCACGTTGCCGCCCGCAGCGCTGGCCTCGGCCACAAGCCGGGCCGCGCGTCGAACCGCGGGCGTCCGGGTCTCGATGCTGAAGCGTTCGAAGGCCTCGGCGAACTCGATGTTCCAGTCGAGGCGCTCGGCAAGTCGCCTGATATGGTGCCCGAGCGCGCCATGGTCGCTGCGGGCCGCGACCTCCACCGCCGCGGGCAAGGTCAATCCTGCCCTCCTCGAGGCGGCGAGGTCGCGAAGAAAGTCCGGAAAGCGGTCGTCGATCTCCTCGACCTCGCGTCGGCGCGCGTTCTCGAGAAGCGCGAAGGGGCCGAGCCCGACGAGGAGGCCGGCCGCGAGGAGATCGAGCGCTCTGCCCGGGATGTATCCAAGCGCCGCCGGCATGGCGGCGGCCGCAAGAAGGATGCCCGCCGCAAGAGCCCCCCACGTTACGACCCGCGCGAGGTCGACGTCGCGAGCGGGTTTCGCGATCTTGAGGCCCGCAGGGAGGACCGACCCGTTCATGCGTCCTCCGGCGTCACCGCGTGGATCGTGAACGCGAAGGCGGCCTGCATGAGCGGGACGACCACGAGCACGAGGAGGTAGCCGTCGGTGAGCGACGCCGAGGCGGCGGAACCGAACGACACCATGACCGAGAGCATGATGATGAGGAAGAGCGGGGCCGCCACGACGACCGTCACGTAGGATTCGGCGATGAGCCCGAGGTGATCGAGGAAGCTGCGCTGTTCGAGTCGGGTCTCCGCGGCGATTTGTTCGCTTTTCGAGATCAGGTATTCGCGAAGGCTTCCGCCCGCGCCGAGGGTGGAAACAGCGCCCTGGAGGAAGTCCGCGAAGCGGGGCGAAGGGGATTGGTCGATCGCCCGCGAAAGCGCCGAGACGAGGTCGAGGCCGAGCACGCGCATGTCGCGCGCGATCCGAGCGCACTCATCGGCGACGGGGCCGAACGCTTTCTCGCGCCCGACCTCGGCAAAGATCCTCTCGGGCACGACGCCCGCGCCCGCGAGCGCCGCAACGTAGGCGAGCGCCGCGGGGAGCGCCGCGTCGGCGCTCCTGCTCCGCGCCTCGGCGAGGATCCGGGGCACGCGGTGGACTGCGGCGACGCCGAGCAGGGTTACGAGGATGCCGAGTCCGAGCCCGAGCATCCCGGCGGCCTCGGGCGCGCTCCCGACCGCGGTCGCCGTCGCGGTCGCAAGGATCGCCATGAAAACGCCCGTTGCGGTCGACGCGCCGTACCCGACGACGAGAAAAAGGTCGGCGCGCAGGGGAAGATGGGCCCGTGCCACGTCGCGTTCGAGCCTCGCGAGGGACGGGTGCCGCCGGGCGAGCCTTCCGAAGGCCCGATACGCCAGGCGCGCGACGGGGCCCACCTTCACGAATAATCCTCCGCGTCCTTGCGCGCCGCTTCCGCGACGCCTTCCGGATCCGTGGCGTAGGCCGCGAAGATGCGCGTCACGTGGTCGAATCGTCGAATGCCGCGGCGGGCCATCCAGGCGAGGATCTCGGACCGCCGACGCGCCTCGGCTTCCACCGCCTCGCGGTCCAGGTTGCGGCTCTCGCCGATCTCCTCGAGGATGCGGCTCTTGCCGAGGAAGCGCATTTGGCCCGAGGCCCGGTCCCGCCTGAAGGCCGTGTTCGTGAGGATTTCGCCCGTGCGGTTGTCGAGGCCCGCGATCTCCGTGAGCTCGACGACTCGTCGAACGAGCTTTCCGTCAACCCGCAAGGAGGCCTGGATGAGGATCCCGTCAACCTGCTGGATCAGCACGCGAGGGATGTTGATCGGTTCGTTCTCGAGGCGACGGACCACTGCCTCGGCGCTGTCGGCGTGCATCGTGCTGTAGACAGCGTGACCGGTGCTCATCGCCTGGAAAAGCGTGAAGGTCTCCGCGCCGCGGACCTCTCCCACGAGGATGTATTCGGGTCGCTGCCGGAGCGCGGCCTCGAGGAGGCGGTACATGTCGACGGCTCCGGCCAGCTTGGAGCCGGAAAGCTCGCCCGCAAAGCCGGTCCTCGTCACCGACGCGATCCAATTTTCGTGCGCAAGATTGATCTCGCGCGTTTCCTCGATGGACACGATCTTCTTCTGGAGGGGGATGAAGGTGCAGAGCGCGTTGAGGGTCGTGGTCTTCCCGCTCGCGGTGCCGCCCGCGACGAGGAGGTTGCGCCCGCTCTCCATCGCAAGCCAGAGCGTGGCCGCGAGATCTGGATCGAGCGTCCCATACGCGATGAGGTCCGGAGGCGTGAGGGGGTCGCTCCGGAACTTGCGGATCGTGAAGGACGAGCCGCGCGTGGTCACCTCGCGCGAGAGCGTGGCCTGCAGCCTGCTCGAGTCCGGCAGCGTCGCATCGAGGATCGGATCCGCGATGCTGATCTGCTTGCCCGCCCGCTGGCCGAGCCTCATCACATAGCGGTCGAGTTCGATCTCGTCGTCGAACACGACGGTTGTTCGCATCGATTCGAATCGACGATGAAAGACGTAAAGGGGGATTCCGGGGCCGTCGCAAGAGATGTCCTCGATGAGCGGGTCGCGCATGACGACGTCCATCGGGCCGTAGCCGAGGAGATCGCGCGCAAGCGCGTATCGGACGCGTTCGCGGCCGACGGGATCGAGGAGGACGGAATGATCCACGATCGCCTGATCCGCCGCCGCAAGAAGTCTCGCCTCGCGGTCGGACGAATCAGCCGCTTCGACCGGCAAGGTCTTGACGAGCGTCTCGCGCAGGAAAGCGCAAGCCTCGCGCTCGGGACCCGCGAGGACGGGCTCCACGACTTCGTAAAGGTTCGTTCCCGATGCGCCGTCGCGGAGGATGCGCGGAAAGGCGAGACCGCCGGTTCCGGGATCGAGGATCTCGAAGGGCGCCGCGACCTCGCGAACCGGGGTCACGGGTCGGTCCGGCGCGAGGCCCAGCGCCGCATAGGCCGCGCGGCCGCGGAGCAGCTGGCGGTCAAGGGGCGTCGGCGCGGTCGCGCCGTTGCGAAGGCCCCGGAGGGCATCAAGCCACGATCGCGACATCGAGGCTCACCTCCTTGATCGCAACGTGGACATCTTCCGATGCCGAGGACGGCGAGGTCCCGAGAATCCGGACCTGGATGGAAGCGCTTCCCGTCGTAACCATGTAATCCTTCGGCGAAACGAGACCCGCCCGACCGAAGGCGTCGTGGACGATCCCCGCCCAAGCCGCGGGCGCCCGCGTCTCGATGACGAGGGTGGCCTCCGGCGCGCGCCCCTCAACCCGCAAGATCTTCGTCGGCGTAAGCGTGGCGACGGCGGCGCCCGTCGAAGTCGCTTGGAGGGTTGCTCCCTGGAGACGGGCGCCGTCGAGAGAAACCACGGTGACGTCGTTGATGCGCGCGACCCCAAAGTCCGGAGGGACCCGGAAGACGAAGGCTCCGCCTTGATCAAGGAGGAGGGCGCCGTGCTCGACGACGAGCTTCTGGTCGGGATACCGGTTGTTTGCCGCCGCGATGGAGAGCGCGCCGCCCGCGGACCTCCACGCGTAAGGCTCCCGGACGGTGCCGCCGCCCGTGGTGACGAGCGTTCCGTCGGGGGCCGCCTCTCGCGAACGCATTGCGTATTCGGCCGTGATGAACGACGAGAGCGGCTGCGCGTTGAACGTTTCGATAGAAAGCGAGACCGGCTTCTCGGCATCGGCGATCACGCGGTCGAATCGCCAGGTCGGCGTGAGGACGTCGACCCAGAACGGAGGCGCGATGGGGGAGGTCATGGAGTGGATTCCCTGGAAGAAGATCGTCGTTCCCGACTCGGTCCTCACGGCGGCGGTCAGCTCGGAGGCCTGCGAGCCGCCCGGGGCCGAAACCCGGAAGCGGAAATCGCCCGCGAAGGCGCCCGTCCGGTTCCGGAGCGTGAGGTCGACGGCGTCGAGGTGATTGGCCTGGGAAAGCGTCGACGTGATCTTGAGCCTCAAGTCGTCGACGGCGGCGAGGTTGGTGATGTTGATCCGACTGGTGAGGGGCGACCACGATTCGCTCGCGCCCGCGGCGCTTGCCCCGTCGGACCAGATGCGCATCCGCGGCGACGACACCGTGAGCGCGGGTCCCGTGGCTTCGAAGGAGACGGTGGGGGGTAGCCCCGAGGTCCCGAGGAACTCGTCCCCGCGCCCGACAGGGATCAGGAAGGCCTGCGCGCCCTGGGCGGGATCCGTCGTGCGCGCGCTCGCGGCAAGCTTCGCAAGGCGCTCCTCGAGCGTGGCGATCCTCTCGATCTCGCGATCCCGCTCCAGGGCTGGAAGCACGGTCACGCGAGCGGCGGCGAACGCGGCGGCCACGATCGCGAGGACGAGAATCGCGCCGATGACGTTGGAAACACCCTTGTCGCCCATGCTTTAGCCCACCGTGTAGATCGCATTCGCGAGGAGGCGGGACGTGCCGTCCTCCGACGTCGCGGATACCTGTATCGAAACCCGGGCACCCGGCGCGAGCCGCAGCGTCCGGGTCCACGTTTCGCCCGCCGTGAGGCTTCCGTCGGAAAAGGCGGAGCCGAGAGCGCTTCCCGTGAGTCGCGTCGTCAGACCGTCGACGGCGTAGACCACGACGACCCGCGATGCGGGGAGGCGTTCTCCTCCGCCGTGCGTTATCCTCAGTTGGTCGTCGGCGGTGTTCCAGACCGCGTCGGGGCCGCGCGCGATGCCGGTGGAGACGTCGGCGTGAGGCGGAGTCTCGACGACGAGCCTCGCATGGAGGAAAGCCCCGAAGACTGCGGCCGCGGCCACCGTGATCGCGACGAGCAGGAGCGTCCCCACCGTCTCGACGGCCCCCCCGTCCGTCATCGGATGCGTCCTCCGGAGAACGAGCCCGTGATTTCGACGTTCGCTTCGTCGAAGCGGTACTCCGTCCAACCGATCTCGGGCGGCGCGCCCAGCCCCTCGACCCGCAGGAGGTGGCGGTCGCCGTCGCGCTTCACTTCGATGATGCCATGACAGAGGTGCTTGAAGGCCTGCACGTCGGCGTCCGCGTGCATCCCGTGGTCGACAAGGAGCATTCCCGTCGCCCCGGCGCGTCGCGCCATCCCGATGAAGACCTGGAGGAAGCGGAACGTGGCCTGGGGACTCGTCTGGATCGCAAGGGTCGACACCGAGTCGAGGACGAGCGCGTGCCGCGATGCGTTCTTCGTGATCTCGCGATGAACTTTGCCGAGCGCAACGCCCAGGTCGTTGAGGCTTGCGAGCCCGTCGACGAGTTCGGTCCCGAGCCGGGGGTCCTCCTCGAATCCGATCACCCGGCTGTAGGCGTCGATCGTGTGAAGAAGCCCCGACGCGATTGGCACCGCGAGATTTCCCGCGGAGCGGGCGAGATCCTTGTGGAACTCGGAGGCCGTTGCGTTCGTGACGATCCCGAGGGCGGCGTCTCCGCGCGCGATGCTTTGTGCGAGGAAACGGCGCGCAAGCACCTCCTTCCCCGCGAAGGGCGGCCCGTACACCAGCGCGAAGGATCCTTCGGGGAGGCCCCCTCCGAGCAGATCGTCGAGTCGCCGGACGCCCGTCAGGATCTTCACGTGACCACCCCCCGGACGTTCCGGAAGAGCCGGCGCAAGAGCGCGCGGCAGGCGATTGGGTCGCTCACGTCGATGGGGACCACGGGGACGTCGTCGCCGAGGGCGAGCTCCCGGGCGATCTCCTCGGGCGAAAGGGCGTTCGAGGGATCCTGCCGGTTCGCGGCCACCACGATGGGAAGATGCTGGGTCCCCGATTCCTCGAGCATGGCGCGGGCGCGCTTCAACGAATAGTGGCGGCTGCTCTCGACGACGAGTACGACCCCCATCGCCTGGCCCGCGAGCATGCCGAGGAGCGGATCGAACCGCGCTTGACCGGGCGTGCCGAACACCTCGGTGGTGAAACCGTCCATCGTGACCGTCCCATGATCGAGGGCCACGGTCGTATCGAGCCGATTGACGCTGATCGAGGTGTCGCTCACCGCGTTCACGAACGTGCTCTTGCCGGCGTGGAAGGGACCCGTCACCAGAATCTTGGGGATGTATTCCAGGACTCCTTCCGGCTCGCGGACGACGAAAGCGACGGCTTCGTCCGAGCCGTTTGCGCGCCAGCCCGCGCGCTCGACCCGGAAGGCGTGCCCCGTCGTCGCGCGGCGACCCTGGAGGCCGCTCACCTGGACGACGCCGTCGAAGGCCGAGGTGAACGGCGCGGTCCCTCCTTCGTAGGGCCACGCGGTCACAACGGTCGCGGACACGGGGAATCGCCTGAACGCGGCGACGATGCGGGGCAGGTCGCGCGCGGCCCGCTCGGGATCCGCCGCGCGATCCACGAGCGTGGACAGGGAATCGACGGCAAGGAACGCGTTCGGATAGAGGGTCGATAGGCGTTCGATCTCCATCGCGAGCGACGCAGGGTCGTACGGATCGGGTATCACATGACGGGCTCCGAAATCGAGGCCGAGTCCCGACGAGTAGCCGTCCACGATGACGAGCTTCGGGGCTCTGGCGTCGAGGCCGAAGGCGCGCAGACGCATCGCGACCGCGTTCGGCGGGCGGTCAAGGCCGACGAAAACCACGGGTCCTCCGCGGGCGACGTGCTCGCGCGCGGCCTGGTAGAGGAACGGCGTCGCGTCGACGCCCGGATCATTGACGAAGACCACCGACGAGCCCTTGGGAACCGGCGCCATCCGCCGGTCGACGGCGGGGACGCCGATGAGCGTGGAGGCGGAGGACACACTTCAGCCTCCGTTTTCCTTCGAGTGCTCGATCGCCTTCCGCACGTGCGCAAAGGTCTGTTTGAGGTCCGCGTTCGGCTCAGCCACGGCGACGAGCATGAGATCGGTGGCGGCCGCGACGGCGATCAGGCTCACCCCCTCGGCCTCCAGTCGGAGGATCACGGGGGAGCGGCCCCCGAGCTCGCCCACCATCGTTTCGCCGGCAGCCATGACGGCGGCCGCGAGCGCGCTCATGGTCCCGGGTCGGGAGATCTTCGGACATTCGTTGATGACGCAAAGACCGTCGCGCGTGACGAGGAGCGCGCCCTGGATGCCGGGCGCGTCGGAGAGGGTGGCGAGGGCCTGTTTCCATGGATCGCGAATCACGCCGAGAGGCGTCCTTCTGGGTGAACCGATGGTCATGTCAGGTCCTCCGCCCGAGCTCGTGACGCATGGCGTCGAGGCTCCTGGCGAATGCCCGCGCCCGAAGCTCGTCGGCGCGGCGCGCCCGGAGGATCGAGAAGACGTTCTCGACAACGACGTCAGGATCGAACGGTTTGACGAGGAAGTTGTGCACGCCTTCGAGGTTGATGGCCTTGAGCGCGATGTCGAGGTCGGGATAGGCCGTGATGAGCATCCGGGCGCTCCCGGGGGCGATCTTCTGGGCGGCGGCGAGGAACTCGAGTCCTGTCATCCCCGGCATCCGGTAGTCCGTGATGATGAGATCGACGGCCTCCTTTTCGAGGAGCGTGAGCGCGTCGGGACCCGACGTTGCCACCACCACGTCGATCTCGAGCTCGGCCTCGAGCAGATCGCGGAGCGAATCGCCGATGTCCACCTCGTCGTCGACGACCAGGACCCGCTGACGGCGGATGGGGTCGGACGCGTCGTCCGTCACGGCGATCCTCTCCATCGGGAAAGGGGGGCGCCCGAAACCAGCCATCCGTCTTGGGGGGGTGATTGCATGGGGGGGTTCCGCTCCGTGCCCGGTTCCGGGCGTCCGCTTCCCTGTCTGTCGCCCCTCGCATACAAGCGTGTGTCTGTCCGGGGAGACGGACAACTCGTCCGGCCGGGTGGACCCGTCAATCCGAACACGCCCGTTCAAGGGTGCGGCCAGCGGGATCTCCGCAACGCGGATAGGCCGGGAGGAAAGAACCCACCCCGTGGCGACGGACCCTCGTCGCGCGGACACCCCGCGGATGGACGACCTGTACGAACGGCTCGCCGAGGTCGGTCTCGACGGCGCGGCCGGCCGCATCTACGTCCATCTCCACACAACGGGCGGGGCCAAAGCCGGCGAGATCGCGCGCGATCTGAGCCTCGGCCGGGGCGAGACGTACCGCATCCTGAAGGATCTCGTCGATCGGGAGATCGTGACTTCGACGCTCGATCGACCGATCCGTTTCCTCGCCATCCCCCCGGAGCGACTCTTCGAGGGCCTGCTCGGCCGGGCCCGCGAGCGCCTCTCCACCATCGAGCGGACGCGGGACGAGATCACCGACGTTCTCGCGCGCCTCGAATCCCAGGCCGAGACCGCCCAGGGCGGTCGCTCGTTCCGCATGATCCATGGCCGTCCCGCCGCGGCCGCCGCGTGGGAACGACTCGTCCGAAGCGCCCGGTCCTCCGTGCTGGTCGTGAGCGTCGACCCGACCGGATGGCGCATGGTCGATGCCTTCGGAGGGTCGGGGCTCGTCGCCGGAGCAGCCGACAGCGGCGCGCGCGTCATGGTCCTCACGTCCCCCGGTCCCGAGGGCAAAGATCCGCGCGACCCCCGCGTGGACTGTCGCATCGTCGAGGCCCATACGAGCGTGAACGGCCTCGTCGTCGACGATCGCGAGGTCCTTGTCTGGGCCATGATCGATCCGTCCCGCCGGCTGAACGCCGAGGGCGACATCGTCCTCTGGAGCGACTCGCCCGACTTCGTGCGCGCTCAAGCCGCCCTCTTCAGCGCCCTCGCCCGGACAGGCAAACTCCATGAGCCGTGACGGCGTCTCGCCGCCCCGTGGCCGAGCCTCCAGGTTTCCTCGCGCGCGTCGCCGCGCCGTACCGCGCCGGCCTCGCGGGCCTTGACCGGCGCATCCCGCTCCTTGCGCTTTCCACGTTCCTTTTCATCGCGGCTCGGCTCGGGGCGCTCACCTTCCTCGGCATCTACTTCGTCCGCGTCCTCGAAATTCCGGTCCCGACGGTGGGCCTCGCCTTTCTCGTCGAAAACGTCGTCCGTGGCGCCGTGGGACCGTTCACGGGGGCGCTTTCCGACCGGATCGGTCGCAAACCGATGCTCATCGCGAGCGTCCTCGCGAGCGCCGCGCTCATGCCCGCGTTCCTGCTCGTGGAGGATGCGCGCGGGCTCTTCCTCTGGAGCGCGGCCATCGGCATCGCGCAAGGCCCGTGGTTCCCCTCCTCGATGGCGCTCCTCATCGACCTCGCGCCCGTCGCCCGACGTCAGAGCGCGATGGCTCTCGTCTTCACGGCGCTCGCGCTCGGCTACACGCTCGGCGTCGCCCCCGCGGGTTTCCTCGCAAGCGCTGGCTACGAGCTGCTCGCGGCCGGAAGCTCCGGCGTCTTCCTCCTCGTCGCCCTCGTCGTCGCCCTTGCGTTCCGCGGGCCGCTTCCGCGCGAACCTGAAGGATCCCGGGGATCGGTCCTCGCCGAGATGCTGCGCGCGCCCCGCGACCCCGCCTTCGCGCTGTTTGCGCTTCTCGTGTTCCTCTTCCCCCTCGGCATCGGGCTCGTCTCGCTCGTCGTGCCGATCTACGGGTCCGACCTCGGCCTGTCGGAGGCGACCATCGGCCTCGTCCTGAGCGCGAGCGGCATCGTGCTCGCGGGCCTCGCCCTGCCCGCGAACGCCCGCGTGGAGTCGCGAGGACCGTTCCGGTTCCTGCCGGTCGCCGCGGCCTTCGCCGTCGCCGCCTACGCGGCGCTCGCCTTCGCGGACGGCGCGCTCGCGATGCTCGTCGCCGTCGTCGTGTTCACCCTCGCCGAGGTGTTCTTCAGCGCGGCGCTTCCCGTGGCCGTCGCCGCGCTCGCGCCCCCGGGGTCGCGCGGCGCCTACCAGGGAACGTGGGGATTCCTCTTCGCGGCCTCCGTGGGCTCGGCGCTCTTCCTCGCCGGCCTCGGCCGCGACGCCCTCGGGTGGCGCGCCACGTGGCTCGTCTTCGCGGCGGCGACCGCCCTTGCGGGCCTCGGCCTCGCGCTCGCGCGCGCACGCCTGAGGCGGGTCGCGGATGCGCGGGCGGCGCAAACGACTTCCACGCCGGCGTCCTCCCCCGAAGCGTGAACCGCTTCGAGGGCGCCTACGACGGCACGCCGCCGTGGGACATCGGACGGCCGCAACCCGCGTTCGTCCGACTCGCCGAGGAGGGGGCCATCCGGGGAAGCGTGCTCGACGTGGGGTGCGGAACGGGCGAGAACGCGCTCTTGTTCGCGAGCCGCGGACACGAGACGTGGGGCCTCGACGCGGTGCCGAGGGCCATCGAGGCCGCGCGCGCGAAAGCGGAGGCGCGCGGCGTCGAAGCCACGTTCGTCGTCGATGACGCGCTCGCGCTCGAGACACTCGGCCGCCGCTTCGACACGCTCACGGATTCGGGCGTCTTCCACGTCTTCGACGACGCCGAGCGTCTGCGCTACGTCGCGAGCCTCGCCCGCGCGCTCGCGGCGGGCGGGCGCTACCACATGCTGGTCTTCAGCGAGCGCGAACCCGCGTGGGGCGGCCCGCGGCGCGTCGCTGAAAGCGAGATCCGCGAAGCGTTCGCGGGCTGGCGCGTTGAGCGGCTCGACCGGGCGCGTTTCGCGACCCTCCTCCACGAAGGGGAGGGCGCGCACGCGTGGCTCGCCACGCTTGCCCCGCCGTGATCAGCCGTTCGCCATCGCGCGGCAGGTTTCGCCGCACGCTGAACACGCCTCAGCGCAGGCGGCGAGCTGCGGGTCGGACTCCATCTCGCGGCACGCGTCCTCGCACGCCTCGCACGCCGCGGCGCACGCGCCGCACACCTCGCCGTGGATGGGCGATCCGCGCAGCATGAAATCCGCGCTCGTGCGGCACATCTCCGCGCAGTCGGCGAGCGCGCGGAGACGTTCAGGCGACGCGAGGTCGCCGCCTTTCGCCGTGACGTAGGCGAGCGTCTCCAGGCAGATGCTGGCGCAGTTCATGCAGTTCTCGATGCATTGCCGCATCGCAGCGTCGAGCTTCCTCGCCTCCGCCGTCTCCTGCCAGGCCATCACGCTCGTCACGTCATCGCCTCGCGGGGGCCTCGGCGGGGGGCTTCGCGGGCGCCTCCTGCTCGAGTTCCTTGAGGTAGCCGCGGAAGAGCGTGCGGTGTCGCTCCTCGTCCGCGAGGATCTGGATCCCGAGGTCCTCCGTCACGTGGTCTTCGTCCTCAGAGGCGGCTTCGATGAGCCGGCGGTAGGTGCGGATGGCCTCCCCCTCGGCTTCGAGGACGCCGCGCACGACGCTCATGACGTCGGTCGATTCCCGCGGAACCTGCAGGTGGTTCTGGTGGAAGTCCAGGTCGAGGCTCCCCGGAGGCATGTGGCCGAGGTCCTTCAGGCGGCTCGCGATCAGCTTCGCATGGTTCAGCTCCTCGGGCACGTCCTTCTCGAGCTTCTCCTTCACCTCTTCCGCCCGGACGCCGTCCATCGCGATGGAGAGGGCGAGATAGTTGGCGACGGTCTCGATCTCGTCGGAATAGGCCTCTTTCAGGATGTCGACGACGTTCGGCATGAACCGCTCTCGGCTCCGCGCCGGGGATGAGGCTTGTGGCCGCTTCGGCGCGGAAGTGAGCGGCCCATCGTTGAGCGCCGTCGCGGCCTCGTGGGCCTCCTCGCCCGCCGGCCTGAGGTCCGCGGTCGCGCGGGGGTCACCCTTGCGAGGACTTCAGCCGATACGACGTGCCGCGCCGTTCCCCCTGCGCGTCAAGGACCCCGCCATCGCGCAGCGCCGAGAGGTCGCGTTTGAGCGTGCGGGCCGGCACGTCCGGAAAGGCGCGGTGCACGTCGGCGAACTTGACGCGCCGCTCCGGGCTCGCGCGCGCGAGCTGCGCGAACCAGTCCGCGACGCTCCGTTGCCGCGCGGGGAGGTCCGGAGGCAGCGCGCCGTGGAATCGCGCGAGCGTGACGGCATCCTCGTACGCGGCGCGCGTCGTCCGGGTCATGTAGGCGAGCCACGGCGTGTAGTCCTCGAACCCGTTCCTCTCGACCGCGGCGAGATTCGCAAAGTAGTCCTTCCGCTCGCCGTAGATCCGGTAATCGAGCGGCGCGTACGCGACGCCGGGGTACCCGAACGCGGCGAGGATCATCGGCGTGAGGGCGCGCCCGGCGCGGCCGTTGCCGTCGCGGAACGGGTGGATGCTCTCGAACTCGTGATGGAAGAGGAACGCGCGCGCGAGGGGCGGATGCGTCGTCGCGTCGTGCAGCCAGTCGAGCGCGTTCTGAAGCTCGGGTTTCACGCGCTCCGCCGCCGCGGGCACGTAGACGACGCGTCGGTCGCTTCGACTTCCGATGAAATTCGTGTCTTTCTTGAACTGCCCCGCGTCGCGGAAGACGCCGTCAAAAAATCTCGCGTGCACCTCCGCGACGTCGGCGGTCCGGCGCGGGGCCCGCTCGGCGGCGGGCGACGTCATGAACGCGGCGTAGTTGAGGATCTCCAGTTCGTCGGCGCTCGCGGCGCCGCCGGGCGTCGCCGGCGCGGCGAGGAGGCTTTCGACCTCGGCGAGCGTGAGCGGATTCCCCTCGATGCTCGCGGTCGCGAAGGCGTTGCGTTGGAGCGTGGCGCGGCGGATGCGCGCGAGGACGCCGTTGTCGCCGGGCAGGCTCGTGGCGAGTTCGTGATCCGCGCGTTCGATCGCGCGAAGCCCGTCGAGGATCTCCGCGGTGGTGGTGTAGGTCGGCTCGAAGGCATCGCGGACGGGCCGCCACACGGTCTCCTCGTCCGTCACGAACGCCCCGAACGTCGTCCCAACCCTTCCGGTCGCGGGCCGGCCCCCCCGTTTCCCCGCGCGCGGCGCCGCCATGGCCCTCATCCAGACGCCATGATGGCACATAAACCTACTTTCGGTGGCACATAATTCCGGCACATAACCCGCGGAGACGACCACACGGTTTCGTCGATCGCGCTCGGAATCCGCGCGCCCGCAACGTCAACGGACCAGCCGACCGCGCAAGAGAGCCAACCGCGCGGGGGGTGCAGGGGGGCGGCGCGAGCCCCCCTGCCGCGGGGAGGGTCCAGGGAGGGGGTGCGAAACCCCCTCCCTGGCACGCAGTGGCGCGCTCGGGATCCGCGCGCGACCAGCAAGTATGACAAGAAAGGGC
>Ga0247717_1000029_pt1 | contig 37803 bp, 32 predicted proteins | sample 24E_NmetaG_FD_189047 | JGI IMG/M metagenome (GOLD analysis project Ga0247717, IMG submission 189047) | Soil microbial communities from hillslope of Landscape Evolution Observatory, University of Arizona, Oracle, AZ, United States - 2-4-E_N | ecosystem: Engineered > Artificial ecosystem >... | reverse complement strand
GCGCGATCGGCGGGCTCGGCCTTCACGCGCCATTCGAGCGCCGTCTTCCCATCGCTCGTCACCGCGTAGCGGAGGACGTCCCCCGCGCGGCCCGGGTCGGGGACGACCTCGCGGCCGCCGGCCGCGGCGCCGGGAAGGAGGGCGGGGGCGACGAGCGCGCAGACGACGAGGAGCAGCCGGAGCATGGTTCCACGCATGGGCGACCGAGCGCGCCGGGGGGCATTCCCCTTGTCGGCGGAAAACGCTAGCGGCCGCCGGGCGGCGCCTTTGCGGGCAGGAGGCCGGCCCCGGCAAGGGCGCGGCGCGCATTGAGGACGCTCGGGGCGCTGACGCCGAGCCGTCGGGCCGCTTCGCGGAGGCTCATGGACGGGTTCTCGGCGAGAAGCGCGTGCAGGCGCGCGTTCGTCGGGGAGCGGAGGACCGCGAGCCGCACCGCCTCTTCGCGCGGGAGGTCGGCTGCGACGTGGTAGCGCACGAATCCGCGGTCCCGCGCCTCGGCGAGGAGGCCGGCCGCGACAAGCTTCGCGACGTGGTGGCGCGTCGTGCGTCCCGCGGCGCCGATCGCGGATTCGATCCCGGCGAGGTGGATTCCGGGCTGCGCCTTCACGACTGCGTGGATGCGGGCCCGCGTCGGGTGCTCGAGAAGGCGGTCGCGCGCGAGGCGCGTGTAGAGCGGCAGGAAAAAGGTCTTCGCGGCGAGGGCGAGGAGCGCGAGGCCCGCGAGGCCGAGGACGAACCGGTCCGCGGGCGACGTGAGCGTCTCGAACCCGGGCACGCTCGCCGGTCGCGCGAGGGCGTCGCGCTCGGGCGGGAGCAGGAGGGGGAGGAGGCCGGGCGTCGGGCCCACCGCGGTCGTCGAGGCCACGACGAGGACGCCGCCCGTGGCGGGATCGAAGGTGATCGAGCGGCCGGTCGCGCTCGGGCTTTCGGAGGGCGCGACGCCGCTCACGTCGGAGAGGACGAGCGAGGGAGGACCCCGCAGATAGTCGAGGAACAGGATCGACATCGACGGCGCGGCGTATTCCAACCGCTCGATGGCGCCGGGCGCGATCCCGTACCGCTTCGCGGCGTCCGCGAGCGCCGCCGAGGGGGCGAAGCGCGCGGGCGGATCGATGTCGTGGATCGAGAACCGCTCCGCCCGCCACCCCACCTTGAACTCGGCGTTGCGCGTCGCGTGCGCCGCGGCGAGCGGGCCCGGCGCCGAGGCCAAGCGGACGGATTTCACGACGTAGAACGCCTCCCCCGCGGCGAACACGAGTTCCCAACCGCCTCGGGTGCGCGCATCGGGCGTTTCGTCGAGGCGCATGCGGCGATCGTAGTGCGCGTACGCGAGGATGGCGCCCGGGTGCTTCTTCATGAACTCGCCGTAATAGAGGGAGGGGTCGGACGCGATCGCGGATGCGGCCTCCTCGAGGGGGTAGAGGAGGTCGAGATGGGCCGTTTCGAAGAACCGACCATCGTAGGATCGGGGCGCAGCGACCGGATTGACGAGGGGTGATCGCCCTTCGCGAGCGTCCCCGAGGGGCGCGCCCGATCCCGGAGCGAACGCCATCAGCTCGACGACGAACGATCTGGGCGCTCCCTCGTGTTCTTTCCACGTGCAGGCCCCGGTGCGATCCCGCCCCAGGTTGTCGCTCGCGTACCTGCACGTTCCTCCGGCGACCGGTTGCGCGACCGTTTCGCCGGCCACGCGCGCGATTCCCGGCAGGCCGTCCGCGACCGTCACGACGAAGGTCTCATTTTTCGCCTCATTGTGGAAGTGGAACGCGAGCGCCGCGCGCCCCTTGAAGGCGACGGCGCGGGCGGGCTCCGACACGATCGATGGGGAGGCGCCCGGGATGAGCGCTTCGAGGGGGACGCGCTCGCCCTCGACGAACGCGCGCGCCGGGAGCCGGCCGGGGCATCCGGTCCGCGGGAAGGTCGCGAGGGCCTGCTCGCTCACCGTCACGCTCGGCGCTCCGGGAAGTCCCATGGAAGGCATCGCGATCGCGGGAAACGCGAGCGCGTCGCGGGTCTTGAGCGGCTCGACGGCGACGGCGTCGAGGCCGTCCGCAAGGGCGTGGCACCGGTGCGCGGCGACGAGGCGGTCTTCGTGGAAGTGCTGCGCGAGGTAGGCCTCCGTCGCGCGCTCCAACCCGTAGCGGTCGCGCGCCTCGGCGGGTCCTTCGACGAGCACGCGGAACGCGAGACCGGGTTGGCCGTCGACCGACGTGGCGTATTCGAGGAGATCGCCCGCGCGGCCAGGCGACGGCGCGACCTCCGTCGGGGCGAGGAGGCCCGCGCTCGCGGTGGGCGCGAGGAGGGCGGCGAGGACGAGGAGGATCGGCAGGCGGTGCGGCATGGCGTTCGCGCTCGCGCCGGGAGCGCCTCCCGGGGTATTCCGCTCGGTGGCGGATGAGGCTAGCGCCCGCCCGTCACACCCGCACGCGGACCGACCGCCCCTGGGCGTAGGCGTCCAAGATGGCCTGGCCGGCGTCGGTGCGGCGCGAGACGCGGATGTCGCCCTTGCCGCCCACGGTGGCCGTGAAGAGGACCTCGCCGTCGACCGCGACGCGGACCTCCTGGCCCGCGAGACCCTTGTCGGTCACGAGGACGATGTTCTTCTTCGTCTTGCGCAGGTGCGGGGTGACCTCGGCGTACCGTCGCTCGCGCGGCGCGGCGGGCTCCGCGGGCGCAGCGGGGAGGTCGGCTTCGGCGGCCTCGTCCTCGTCGTCGTCCTCCCACGCGCCCTCGTCCTGGCGTCCCTTCGCGCGCGGCACGTTCCACACGCGCTGGAGCTTGCGCTCCCGCGGCGCGCGGCCGGGCCGCTCGCGCAGGGGCTTGACGTCGATCTTGATCCCGATCGCGGCCTGCGTCTCCTGGATCGTGCGGCCGCCCTTGCCGATGAGGCGAGGGATCTCGCGCTCCTCCGCGTAGAGCACGCAGGACGCGTCGCCCGTCATCTCGGCGACGTAGTCGCCCTCCACGTAGCCGCGGAACACGTGGCGCAGCTGCGCGTTCGCGAGCTTGTCGCGCGGGGACTGCGCCTCGCGCGAGCCCTCGGCGGCGCCGACGGGCATCACGACGACCTGCTCGCCGTACGTGTAGATCTCGTACTCGGCCCGCTTCGATACGAAGTCGCGCACGACGATGACCGGGCGCGCGAGGTCGGCCTCCGTCATGCCGGCGGGGACCTTGACCGTGAACGTCAGCTCGAGGACCTGGCGGATCGCGCCGCCCTCGATGTGGACGACGGTGTCGACGACCTGCGGGATCATGCCGAGCTCCACGCGGCCGATGAGGCGCTGCACGGCGTCGATCGCGCGGTTCGCGTGCGTGACGCCGATGAGGCCGACGCCCGCGAGGCGCATGTCGCCGAAGATGCGGAAGTCCTCGGTCTTGCGGACCTCGTCGTACACGACGAAATCCGGTCGCACGAGGAGGAGCACGTCGCTCGTGAGCTCCATCGAGCGGTCGAGCGGCGCGTACTGCGTGATCTCGTCGCCCACCTGCAGGTCCCGCGGCGACTCCATCGTCTTCACGATGGTCCCCTGGTCCTTCAGGTGCTCCGCGACCGCGGTCACGAACGTCGACTTGCCCGACCCGGGCGCGCCCGACACGAAAACGCCGCGCTGGTAGCTCTTGAGGCGATCGAGAAGCTCGCGCTCGAGGCCGTACTCCTCGAGGGTCTTGCGCACGACGGGCCGCACCGCGGTGATCTCGAGGCCGTCGCTGAACGGCGGCTGCGCGATCGCGATGCGCATGTTGCCGAGCTGCACGACGGTCGCCCCCGTGCGCTCGATCTCGATGAACGAGTTCGCGTCGCGCCGCGCGGCCTCGATGATCTCGCGACGCATGCGCGTGAGCGTCTTGAGCTCCATCGGTTCGCGGCCGATCTCCTGGAGCTTCATCGCGCCGGGCTTGCCCTTCTTCGCGAGCGGCTTCACGCCGTACTTCAGGTGGACGCTCATCGTCGACGCGTCGAAATACTTCATGATGTCGAGCGAGGAGAGGTCCTTCTCCTGCTCGTCGGGTTCCGTGATGGGACGCACGTACTCGACGTCGATCGCCATCGCGCGCGCGACGTGCGCGAGGACGCGGTCGCTCGTGAGGAGCTTCGCGCCCTCGTCCTCGGCGATCTCGCGGATCATCGCGTCGATCTCGCCGCTTTTCGCGAGCTCGATGTCCTCGGGCGTCGGACGCTCCCCGACGAACGCGACGTCGAGGTTCGCGGTGTCGCGCAGCTCCTGGATCTTCACGATCTCGTCGAGACCGTTGAAGCCGGATTCCCGTCCCGCGTTCGCCTGGTACTCGAGCTCCGCGACGACCGCCATCGGAATGAGCAGGCGCGCGTCCTTGAGCTCCCCGCGCTGGATGCGCAGCGTGATGCGGCCGTCGACGAGCACGCTCGTGTCGGGGACGATCGCCCTCGCGCGGCGCTCGGGCGCGGCGCGGGTCGACTTCTTCGGGGCCATGGTCGCGCGCCGTATCCCGTCCGCGACGGATCAAGCCATCGAGTGGAGCGGGTCTTCCGGCCGGGCGACGGGAAGCTTGAAACGCCGCGCCGCGCGAACGTCCCCCCATGAAGCCCAAGGTCGCGATCATCGGCCGAGGCGACGCCGGGAGCGCCCTTGCGCGGGGACTCGCCCGGGCGGGGTACGAGGCCGCCTCGGCGGGCCGCGAGCCCGCGCGGGTGCGCGAGATCGCGCTTGCCGCGGACGTCGTGATCCTCGCGGTCCCGTTCGAGAGCCGTTTCGACGCGCTCCGGGAGGCGGGCGACGAGGCGCTCGCCGGCAAGGTGCTCGTGGACGTCACGAACGCGGTCGCTCCGCCCGACTACGATCTTGCCCTGGAGCCCGCGCGCGGATCGGGGGCCGAGGAGGTCCAGGCGCGCGTCCCGAACGCGCGCGTGGTGAAGACGCTCAACACCGTGCTCGCGCACCACATGGAGACCGCGCGGGCCCATGGCGAACGCCTCACCGCGTTCGTCGCGGGCGACGATGAGGCGGCCAAGGCCGTCGTGCGCGATCTCGCGACCGACCTCGGCTTCGACGCCGTGGACTGCGGGCCGCTCGTGAACGCGCGGTGGCTGGAAACGATGGGGTACTTCGCGATCCAGCTCGCCTACGGGGAGCGCCTGGGGTCCGACATCGGGATCCGCCTCGTTCACTGAAGGCGCTTGCGGGCGACCGTCACGAAACCCGTGTGGCCGAGCATCTCGAAGCTCGGTCGCGCGCCGCGCTCTCCGACGACCCATTCGCGCTCCATCGTCTCGAACGCCCGGACGACCGTGAACGGATGGTCCGCGAGCGCGCGATGCGTCGCCTCGACCTGGCTCACGAGGGGGCTGTAGGTGACGAGGACGCCGCCGCCCTTGAGCGCGTTCCACGCGGCCGAAACGGCGAGCCAGGGTTCGGGCACGTCGAGGACGAATGCATCGAGGTCGCGCTCGACGACGTCCTTCGCGACGTCGCCCACCTTCACCTCCGCGACGTCCGCGAGCCCGGCGCGAGCGAGGTTCGCGCGGCCCCATTCGGCGAAGTCCTCGCGGATCTCGTAGGTCGTCACGCGGCCGGTCGGGGCGACGGCGCGCGCGAGGGCGAGCGTGAGGCTCGCGCTCCCGACGCCCGCCTCGACGACACGGGCGCCCGCTCGGAGGTCGGCCTCAAAGACGATGCGCGCCGCGTCCTTCGGCGTCACGACCTGCGCCTTCCGCGCGACGGTCTCGAGGAGATCCCGCACGGTCGGGGCGACGGCGATGAACGCCCGACCCGGGTATTCGAACCGCGCGCCGGGCTCGACGCCCACGAGTCGCGCGAGGTCGACGGTGCCGAGCCCCTTCACGCGCTCGACGCCGCCGCCCACGACCACGAGCAGGCGCTCGCCCGTTGCGGGGTCGAGGAGGACGACGCGGTCGCCGGGGGCGAAAGGGGCCATCGCGCGGCGATGGCGCGTGGGGCTGAAAAGGCTACCGCGGCTCCGAGGCCCACGTCCACACGCCCCGGTCGGTCGCGCGGAACGCGACGCGGGGGCACCGGGCGTCGCTTGCGGGGGGCACGATCTCGACGACCGCGGTCTCGTTCGTCGCAAGGCGGACGAACTCCTCGCGCGTCGTGTTCGTGGGCTTCGCGGCGCCGCGGACGACCGAGACCCGGCAGTCCGGGCCCTCCCAGAGCCACCCGACGTGAATCCACGTCGCGTTCTCGTCCGACACCGCCCGGACGACGTATTCGCCCGCGCGCATGAGGAAGGCATGCGAGCCCGTCGCCGCGACGCCCTCGCCCGCGAACTCGACGGCGAGCATGGGACGATGGGCGAAGGGCGGCACGTCGCGGACGGTCCGGTTCGCGACGTCGAGCGCGGGCGCGTTTCCGCGAACGACCGTCTCGCGGTCGGGCTCGATCGGGCCCTGAAGGGGCTCGACGACGAGCAGCCTCGTGAGATTGACGGGCCATCCCGTCGCGGCGCGCGATTCCTCCTCCGCATCGTGGGACGCCGAGGGCGAAGCGCAGCCCGCGACGACCGCGACGAGCGCGACGATGATCGCGCGAAGCATGGGTGCGGAAGCGCGTCGGGGTTTGAAAACGATATCGATTGGACCCTTCAACGGACATCGAGCGAGGGCGTCTCGCGTTGACCCGTGAAGGCGGCGTAGATCCTCCGATCGAGGCCCGCGAGGATCCGTCGCGCCTCCTTGTAGGCGCGACGCTCCGCTTCGACGAAATCGAGCCAGTCCTTGAGGCCGTCGGCCTCCGTCGCGAGGTCGAAAGCCGTGAGGCGACGCCGCCGCGTCTCGCCGAGGCGCGCGAACTCCTCGCGGGCCTCGAAGAGGAACCGCACCTCCGCGGCGCCGAGTCCGCGCGGGTAGGCGAGGTCGGGCACGCGCAGCGGGTCGACGAGCCGCGGGATGAGCGGCGCGAAGGGCACGGGGAGGCCGCGCTCGAGCCAGGCCAGCCGAGCCTCGGCGCCCACGGCCGCCTCCCCGCGGTCGCGGGCGCGCCGGAGCTCCAGATAGTCGTGGAAATCCCAGCGGAGCTTGGGTCGCACGCGCGCTTGAGCGCCGCCTTCGGATATGGAGGTTCGCGGCGCCCCCTGAAGTCTATATAGGGAGGCGGCGCATCCCGACGCCGTGCGCCACCTCATCGAGGACGAGCTTCGCGGCCCCTCCGTCTTCAAGGATGCGGGCAAGCTCAGCTTCGACTACGTCCCGGAGGACCTCCCGGGCCGCGAGGAGGAGACGAAGAAGCTCGCGCGCACCTTCGGCCCCGTCCTCGCGAACCGGGGGAGCGGGCAGACGATCCTCGTGACCGGCCCCGTGGGGTCGGGCAAGACGGCGCTCTCGAAGCGCTTCGCGATGGACTTCAAGGCCTACGCCGCAAGCCAGGGGGTCCCGATCGAATGGGTGGACGTGAACTGCCGGCGCCGCTCGACGGACTCCGCCGCGCTCCTCAAGATCCTCACGCATTTCGACGAGCGCTTCCCGGACCGCGGCTTCTCGAACTCCGAGATGCTCGAGATCCTGCGCAAGCAGCTCGAGCGGCGCGAGGCCCATCTCCTCGTCATTCTCGACGAGGTGGACATCCTCCTCAAGAAATCCGGCTCCGACCTCGTGTACGCGCTCACGCGCTTCAACGAGGAGGCGACGCGGGCGAAGGTCGGCGTGAGCCTGATCATGGTCTCGCAGCGCGACGTGCGCACGTTCCTCGACGAGGCCGCGCAGAGCACGTTCAAGCGCACGAGCGTCCTCGCGGTGGAGAAGTACGGCGAAGCGCAGCTGAAGTCCATCGTGCGCCAGCGCGTCGGCCTCGCGTTCCACGCGAACGCGTTCCCGGAGGACCTCGAGGACCTCGTCGCGGAGATGGCGGCCGAGCGCGGCGACGCGCGCCTCGCGATCGAGCTCCTGCACAAGGCGGGCCAGAACGCGGACGACGAGTCCCGCAAGACCGTGAGCGCGGAGGACCTGCGCGCCGCGAAGTCGAGCGTCTCGGACACGGTCGAGGAGGGCAAGCTCCGCGAGCTGGACCTCCACAAGAAGCTCACGCTCCTCGCCATCGCGCGGGCCCTGAAGAAGGGCGGCGCGTTCGCGATCACGGGCGAGGTGGAGTCCATTTACGCGGTCGCGTGCGAGGAGCGCGGCGAGAAGCCGCGCGCGCACACGCAGTTCTGGACGTATCTCAAGGACCTCGAGGGCCTCGGCTTCATCCACACGCGGCGAAGCGGCAAGGGCGTCCTCGGGACGACGACGCTCATCTCGCTCCCGGACGTCCCGGCGAAGAGCCTCGAGGAGAGGCTCCTCGCGCTCCTCGGGAAGTAGGCGCCCGGTTTCGGTCCCGCACCCGGACCCGGACCCGGGCCCGGACCTGGACCTGGTCCCGACGCCCGGACCCGGGCCCGAAACCCGGTCCCGACGCCCGGCACCCAACACCCGGTCCCGGCACCCGATCCGGCTCCCGGTACCCGTCGTCCATCTCGCTCCAGGGGCGGCGCTCGGAGCTCGGATTTGAGCCCTTCGCTTCGGTTCGACCACTCTCGGCGCGCTCCGGCGCGCAGGGCGATGAGGGGGGCGCGCGTGGTGGGGTGCGTGAACCCGATGTCCCGACGACTCCTTTCGACCGTGAGCGCCACGAGCGTGCAACTCGTCCCCCTCCCCGCGGGCGCGTACTCGCGCGGCTTCCTCGTGGAGGCGTGGGACCCGGAGGACCCGGACCTCGCGACCGCGGTGCCGCTCTACGCGTCGTGATCGCGGATTTCGAACCGCCACAGGCCTTCGTACGATCCCTTCAGGAGAATGGATGGACAGATCGAGTTCTCGATCGCCGCATCCCAAGGTTTTCCAGTGAAAGTGACCGCGAAGCTACCCTCGGGAGATGCCCCCGTCGTCACGGGTGACCAGCTGCGCCGTGGCTCTTCCTCCCGGATCGTTTCGCATTTCTCCCGCACCCAAAGCTCGGCTCGGACGAAGTCGGGGAGCGCCAGGAAATGGATATCGTGGGCGCGGCTTCCTTCAGGCGTTGTGACGACAATCGGGATGGATACGCGTTCCCTCGCCAAATAGAGGCGCGGCTCGGCGCTCCCAGAATCCACGAGGTATGCGCCCGTCCACATCCCGGATGGCAAGGAGGCAGCCCGGACCACACGCGCCTCGCGGTCCATCGAAAACGATCCCGGCGCGATCTCAACCGCATCAGCGTTTTCCCACGCGAGCACCGTGCCGGGTAGCGCACGAACCGTGAGCGTCAACAGGACGACTTGGTCCTGGGGGACGCGCGACCTTTGCGCAACGCATGCGACGGAAACGGTCCCCTCCTCCGTGGGTTTCGGGAGCGCCCCGGGATCCACGCCTGCGGCGTCCGGCTCCGCGCAAGGCACATCCCGCCGACTCTCGTGGAGGGCGATGGCGGCGACGGGGCTCAAGAGCGCCACGACAACGATGACGCGGAGGACGGGTGGCATAGCGAGGCCTCACCTGTAGACATAGACTTTTGTTGTGGTTTTGCCTTTGTCATTCGATTCCTTCTTGTAGTTTACGCCGATGCCCCAGGAGCCTTTCACATCCCAGGAATTCACCCAGCATGGGTTGCCTGGCGAAGTCTGCTCCCCGATGCCACCGTCCGCACCCGTCGCTTTGGCGCCGTCGGTTCCGAAGTCACGACACCTTCGATCCGATGCGCCTGCGTTGCGGCTGTCCTTGTATGTTCCATAATACCAGGTGGAGCTGCCCAGAAGATCATTGTGGATGGTGCCGGTGGTCGCGTACTGGGGATCGCCTGAACAATAGCAGATCACGAACCACATGGAGTTCACCTTTCGGGGCCCACCCCAGGCGATCTGGCAGGATTGGAAACCATCCTGGGCACGCCAATAGCCGCACGTTTCCGTAATCGTATCCGAGTACACGGTTTGTTCTCTCCAACCCACAGGGCCGCCGCTGCTCGCCGCCGCTTGGGGTGGGAGGATCGGGCCCGGGGCCGCAGCCAAACACAAATTCAGTTGGTTCATCGTCAATCCCTCTCCTTCCGTACAATCGACGATCACGTCATTGTCGACGTCAAACAAGATAATCCGGAATTGGGGCGGCGGGTCGTCAGCGCTCACTTCCGCGGAGAGCGTGATTGCGGAACTGACGATGAGGATGGCCATCGTGACGGTCCGGGCGAGCATGTTCGTCACCTCGTCAGGGTGTTCGGTGTGCTTTTTTTTTGGAGGTAATTTGTGTTTTCCTATTCATTCCAAGCTTGGACGGGCCGGCGACGAGCCCGCCCAATGAGCTTGCGAACGGGTCGTTCCCGTGCCGGAACGGGCGCTCATGAGCGCGCTTTCGCGAAGGCGGTTGGCCATGAATGTCATCGTCGCGGATCGCACTGCACGATCGCATCGGCTTACGAGGCAGAATTCGTCGACGACTCAATAAGGCGAAATGTCCCGGCCCCCTCAATCGTGGCATCCCGGACCGGTTCGGAAGGAAAGGGTTCGGTTATTCCAACGTGTTCGCGGCCACGCGACTCTCGACAAAATCTTTGAACGCGTGCATCTTGGCGCGGGCTTCGCGCGAGAGCAGGGGGAGCCGCTCGTCGTCGAACTCGCCGATGATCCGGTTCACCGCGAGCGTGCCGGTGGGCGTGCGCGTGAGCTCCCATTCATTGAGGGTGCCGCGCTCGTCCTGGATCGCGAGGAACCGCCGCTCGGCCTCGCCCGTGACGACAGCGTCCATCTTCCGGTGGCGGCGCGTCTCGAGGGCGATGCGCGTCCCGACCCCGCCGGGCGCGTACTCGGTGACGTCCGCGCGCACGATGCCCGGCACGAACGCGGGGATGTTCGCGGGGTTCGCGAGATGCCGGAAGACGATCCGCGGGCTGGCCTTGACCTCGATGCGGTTCTCGATGCCTTTCACGCGCCGTTCCCTCGCGAGCCTGTTCGCCCGGGGGCTCGATAAAGGTTCGGGGAAAACGAGATGACGTGCCCTCCGCGCGCGGAATCGACCGCCCATCGGCGCGCGTCGAGGCGGCACCGACCGGTCCACGCCTTGGGCGGTGGGCTTTCTCATCGGCGCGCGTCGAAAGAGCGTAGGCCGCTTCTTGGGGGTGGGTTCACCCGGGGACGGAGTGCGTTCGGCGCCGTAGGCGCAGCGAGCAACGCGCGCATGGCGTGAACAGAAAGGAACGGAAAATTGCGGACCGGGGTCCAGGGGCGCAGCCCGCGCGGACCGCAGTCCGCGCGAGCCCGAACCGCAGTTCGGGCGGACTGGTCGGGGGGGTCCAGGGGGCGCGAAGCGGCCCCTTGGCCCACTGCGTCGCACGGAAACCCGTAGCGAGCGCGAAGCGCGAGCGGGGGGTTTTCCGTGCGACGTGTGTGCTCCGAGCCGTAGGCCGCAGCGAGCGACAGCGAGCGAAGGCCGGAGGCTCGGCTAGCCCTTCAACGCCTCGCGCACCACACCCGCGAGGTGCGGCGCGCTCAGCTGGTACTTCTCGTACAGCTCCTTGGGCGTGCCGCTCACCGCGTAGAGGTCGCGGACACCGACGCGCTTCACGGGCGTCGGGCGGTGCTCCGAGAGGAACTCGCAAACGGCGGATCCGAGGCCGCCGATCACCGAGTGGTCCTCGGCGGTCACGATGCGGCCCGTCTCCTTCGCGGCCGCAAGGAGCGCGTCGCCGTCGAGCGGCTTCACGGTCGCCATGCCGAGGACGCGCACCGAGACGTTCTCCTTCTTCAGGAGGTCCGCGGCGGCGACGGCCTCGCCGAGGAGCGCGCCGTTCGCGACGATGGTGATGTCGGAGCCGTCCCGGAGGGTCGCGGCGCGGCCGAGCCTGAAGTCGTACGCGTCGTCGAAGAGCTTCGGCACCTTGGCGCGCGTGAGCTTGAGGTACGCGGGACCCGCGTGCTCGGCGAGCGCCTCGGTGGCCTTCATGCACTCCGTCGCGTCGCCCGGCACGACGATCGTCATGTTGGGGAGCGCGCGGTAGATCGCGACGTCCTCGATCGCGTGCGCGGAGGAGCCGTCCTCGCCCGTCATGAGGCCGCCGTGCGAGCCGACGATCTTCACGTTGAGGTTCGGGCGCGCGACCGCGTTGCGGACCTGCTCGAAGGCGCGCTCCGTGAAGATCGCGAACGTGGAGGCGAAGGGCACGAGGCCCGCCGAGGCGAGCCCCGCCGCGGTCGTGACCATGTCCTGCTCCGCGATGCCCATCTGGAAGAAGCGGTCCGGGAAGAGGTCGCCGAACCACTTGCTGCGCGTGGATTCCGCGAGGTCCGCGTCGAGCGCGACGACCTTCGCGTTCTTCTTCCCGGCCTTCACGAGGCCCGCGCCGTAGCCGTCGCGCGTGGGCGCGCCGTCGGCGAACGCGGTCGGGACCTTGCCGCTCACGCGCCCGCCCCCTTCGCCGGCGGGGTCCAGTCGACGCCGAGCTCCTTCATGGCGCGCTCCATCTCCGCGTCGGTGAGCGCGCGGCCGTGGTACTCGGCCTTGTTCTCCATGAACGAGACGCCCTTGCCCTTGACCGTGTGCGCGACGATGCACGCGGGCTTTCCGGTGCCGACGTGCGCGTCGGCCCAGTCGTAGGCCGCGAGGACCTCGGCGAGGTCGTGGCCGTCGATCTCGCGCACGTCCCACCCGAACGCGCGCCACTTGTCGGCCATCGGCTCGAGGTCCTTCACGTCCTTCACGAAGCCGTCGATCTGGATCTTGTTGTAGTCGACGATCGCGGTCACCGCGTCGAGCCGGCGGTACGGCGTCGTCATCGCGCTCTCCCACACGTTGCCTTCCTGGCACTCGCCGTCGCCGAGCATGACCCACGTTCGGTACGGTTTGCCCTGGATGCGCGCCGCGAGCGCGACGCCATTCGCGAAGCCGAGGCCCATGCCGAGGCTCCCCGCGCTCATGTCGACGCCTGGAATCTTGTGGTCCGTGTGGCCCTGCAGGAGGCCGCCCACACGGCGGAGCCTGTCGAACTCCGAGGTCGGGAAGAAGCCCAGCTCGCCGAGGACGGCGTAGAGGCCCGGGCAGCAGTGGCCCTTCGAGAGGACGAAGCGGTCGCGGTCCTCGTGCTTCGAGGATTTTGGGTCCGTGCGGAGCTTGCGCGCATAGAGCGCGACGAGCAGCTCGGCGGCGCTCATGCTGCCGCCCGGGTGGCCGCTCTGCGCGCGGTGCGTCATGCGGAGGACGTCGATGCGGACCTGCCGCGCGAGCGCCTCGAGGTCGCGGAGGGAGGCGCCGGCGCGCGCCGCCTGGAGGGTCATGGACGACCGGAGGCGGAGCCGGGATATGAGGGCTTGGGTGGTTGCGGCGATCCGGATTGTCGATACTCTCGATGCGGCACGGGGACATGCCGGGCCGACCCTTGAGGAACCATGGACGCCGCGACGCTCGCGTGGGACGCACGCCTCGCCTTCGAACGCCTCGACCTCCGCGCGACGCGCCTCATGGCGCGCTACGGAGCGACGCTCCTGCGCGTTGCGCTCGGCGTCGTGTTCCTCTGGTTCGGTCTTCTCAAGGTGATCGGCCGCTCGCCCGTCGAAGCGCTCGTGGCGGGCACGATCCCGTGGGCGCCCGCAAGCGTCGTGATCCCGGCGCTCGGTATCCTGGAGGTCGCGCTCGGCGTCGGCCTCGTCCTCGGCCTCGCGCTCCGGGCCGTCCTCGCCATCTTCTGGGCGCAGCTTGCGGGCACGTTCCTCGTCCTCGTCCTCCAGCCGGCGGTCGCCTTCCAGGACGGAAACCCGCTCCTCCTCACGGTGGAGGGCGAATTTGTCGTGAAGAATCTCGTCCTCATCGCGGCGGGCCTTGTTGTCGGCGGCACCGTGCGCGAGCGCGGGCGGTCTCGCCGCCGGGCGCAGCGGGCGTGATCAGCGGACGACCGGCGCCTCGGCGGAGATGACCTCGGCCGGCGCGAAAGAGGCGGCGGGGGCCTCGTCGAGCGCGAGACCCGCGCGGGCGACCGCGCGCTCGGCCGCGTCGAGCGCCGCCGCGCGCTCGGCCCGGACGCGGCGCTTCTCCTCATGGAGCGCGCGGCGCACGACGTTGCGCGCGGCCTGGTCGCGGCCGGCCTTGAACGCGGCGAGGAGGGCGCAGGCGCAGAACAGCATCCCGACCCACGCCCAGCGCTCGAGGCGCGTCGCGTCCGCGAGCGCGAGGGCCGCGAGGCCGAGGCCCGACAGCGCGAGGACCGCGACGCCGTTCGCGCGCGCGACCTCCGCGTGACGCCCGAGCGCGACCCGGAGGCGGTCGGCGAGGGGCGAGGCGACGGGGGCGGGAGCGGCGCGCATGCTTCTCACGCTCCGCGCGGGGGTGCTTCCCGGTTCGTCGAGGGGCGCGGGGGCGCGGCGTCACAGTCGGCAACGACCCTGACATGGCAAGGGGATCGGCCCCCGTCGGGGCCGACGGGGACCCGGAGCGGTTAAGACCCGCCCGCCTTACTTTCGGGCGAGGAGGCTTCCGACCGTGCGTGCGACCTTCCGTTCCTGGCTTCTGGCCCTCATGGCCATCGTCCTCGTCAGCCCCGCTTCCGTCCTCGCGAACACGGGGGCGGTCCGCTTCGAGGCGGAGGAGGACGGCCGCCTCCAGCTCGATGGCCGGGGGCAGGCGAACTGCGTCGCCGAGGCCGTCGCAAACGCGCCGACGGGCCTGTGCGCGTCGGAGCCCACCGAATTCGAGGTCTTCGCGGGCAAGCCGGGCGAGGGCTTCCGGATCCTGGACGCGTTCGTCGCCGTCGCGGGCGTCTCGAAGCCCGAGGAGACGCTCGCGAACTTCCTTGCCGAACCCACCGATGCGTTGAGCCCGCTGCGGGACTACAACTACGGCATGAACCACGAGCGCGTCACGGACGGCCTCGCGCCCGCCCTCATTCCCCCCGGCCAGGCCTGGGTCCGGGCGTGGTACGGCCAATGGAGCGATCTCGACGGGGACGGCATCATCCGCATCTCGGCCGACATGGTGTCCGCGACCGAATCGCGCAACCTGCCGGAGGGCGACCCGGGCCGCACGTTCCGCTGGAAGGCCGACAACGAATGGGCGCCCATTCCCGGCGCGATCCCCTACGTCTACATCGAGCCCGGCAGCCACCCGGTCGTCACGAAATCCAACCGGCCCGACGAGAACCAGCCCGACATCACGCTCGAGTATCGCGGCGGCGTCGAGCGGGGCGGAACCGGGAACCAGTTCGACTACAGCATCTCCGGCGGCGGCTTCATCCTCTGGGTCGACGGAAGCCTGCTCCAAAGCATGGAGATGACGACCATCTCGGCCGCCATCCTCCGCCCGAGCGAGGACGGCCGATTCCCCTTCACGCCCCGGGAAGGCTCCCTCATCGACATCGACGTCTACGCGACGGTCGCGCCAGCGCCGGTCGCGAGCCTCTACGCCCTCGCCGCGCCCACGGTCAACGCCATCGGGAGCCCCAGCGTCGGCAGCTGCCCCGAGCAGTGCCGCGTCTCTCCGTCCCTCCTCTCGGACACGCCTGCGGCGGCGGTGGTCGGCCCCCTGCTCAAGCCGCTCTACGCTCCCTATCCGCGCGAATGGGCGGACGGCAGCGGCTCGACGGCAAGCGGCCGCCACGCCGATTACCTGAATGACTACCACGGCTGGATCGACCTGCTCCCGATGTCGGCGATCCCGTTCAATGCGGCTTCCCCGCGCGGGACCCCCCTTGTCGGTCGCCAGGGCGACGACCCGGCGTCCGCGCCGGGCTATCTGGGCTTCGAGGCGTGGACCGGCGTGTGGAAGGACCGCAACGCCGACGGTTTCGTCGGCGACGCGGGCGACGACCCCTACCGCGGCGGAACCCGGCCGCTCCCGGACAACTACGAGGCGTCCAGGGCCGAGTTCTTCGGCGCTTATCCCGTCGACCCGAGCGTGCCGGGCGCGCGACGACAGACCTTCAACGTCACGGTGCGTCCCCTCGACGTGTGGCCCGCGGGGGGCGTCTTCCTCGCGAACACCACGCACGGCCTCCCGATCCCGCACCACTTCCCGCAGGGCTGCTCGGCCGGTACGCCGAAGCCGTCGCCGTTGGAGAGCTATCCCTTCTGCGTGCGCGTCAGGTCCGTGGACGAATACTACGCCGCCGGCGGGACGAGCACGCCCCTCGTGATGCGGGCGTCGATCGACAGCGCGCTCGGACGCTACACGAGCGTGCACTTCCTCCTCATGCCGCTCGGGTCGCAGGGCACGGCGGTCGAGCTGTGCACGGAGCGCCTGCAGCTTCCGGACAACATCGAGGGCCTCGCCGCGGGCGAATGGCTCGAGGATTGCGACGTGCTCCAAGAATGGAGCCCGTGAAGGACAAGAAAGGACGGACCCGATCCGGCGCCGGGGCGCGGGGGGCAGAATCCGGGTAGGCAGGGTCGCCCCGGACGCCGGAGGGGTGGTGCTCGTGCGGTTCAGGCCTTGCGGAGGTACGGCATGCCCGTGCGCGTCGAGACGTCGACGGTGTAGCCGGCCGGGAGGTCCGTCGGCATGCCGCTTGCGGGCTTGTTCTTCGCGAAGTAGAAGATCCGCTGGGTCACGCCGGACGTTCGAAGCTTGACTTCACGCGTGTAGAGGCTCCACGATCCGAAGGTGTAGGCCATTATTGCATCCCGCCCCCACGAAAGCGTGCGGGCATCATGACGACTGCGATTTGCTTCGCAATGGAAAGGGAGATATCCCACTTCCCCTGGGCGCCCGGAGGGCGCTCAGCAGCGGACGGCGGGTTTCTCCGGGGGAATCCCCTGGGTCGTGACCTGGACGAGGATCGCGTAATCGCTCGCGGCCGAGGGCTCCACGAGCGCGAGCTCGACGCGGTGGTCGCCCTTCACGGTCGACGGGACCTCGAGGACGCGCGCGCTCGGGCCGGGGCCGGTCGGCATCGATTCCGCGATCTTCTCGCCGCCCGGCGCGTGGACCGCGACCCGCACGGAGCCCGCGGGGACGCTGTGGCCCGCGCACACGTAGATGCGGATCCCCGACCCGGGCTCGGCAACGGGGATCGCGTGCGAGGTCTTCGCGTTCGTCACGGTCAGCGTGCCGTCGTGCTTGCCCTCGTGCGTCATCATGTGCTTCGGACGCTGGCCGACGCCCGGCACCTCGCTCGCGTTCGCGGGGCCCGCGGCCTCGACGGCGCCCGTTTCGGCGTGGAGGCGCGCGAAGGCGGCGCCGCCCGCGGCCCCCGTCGCGAAGACGCTCCAGCGCGGGGCGCCGCGGTCGTCCTCGCCCTCGTCGATCTCGAGGTGCAGGAGGAACGCGGGCTTCGAGAGCGCCGCGAGGGCGTCCGCGAAACGCGCGTCGCCGCGGGCCTTCTGCACCGCATCGTCGCTGTCGAGGAGCTTCGCGAGATCGAGCCGCGGCGGGACCGCGACGACGCCGGGCGGCGTGCCGTGGCCGCTCGGCCGCGTCGGCTCGTGCGTTTCGACCTCGACGGCGGCGCGCGTGCGCGCGGGGACCGTGAAGACGCCCGCCGCGCCGTCGGGCGTGAGGAAGAGGTAGACCCAGAACGGCGCGCGGCCGTTGCCGGGCGCGGGGTCGAGGAAGAGGTCGCCCGCGCGCGGGAAGTCTGCGTAGTCGCTGCGGTTCACGGCCTCCACCGCGGAAGCCGCGACCAGGAACGCGTCGGAGCGCCACGCCTGGGCCGCGGACTCGGCGGCCGGGGCGAGCTCCTGCGCCGTCGCCTCCTCGCTCGCGCCGAACGGAAGGCCCGCGCACCCGCCGAGGGGGAGGGCGACGAGGACGAGGAAAAGGACCCGGCGGGGCGCGCGCATGGCACCGGGCGAGACTCTCGCGGGCATTAAGACGTTCGGTGGGGCGTCCGCGACGATGGGCCCCCGACCGTATCATTTCCGGTGGAAGTCGGGACTTCCCCCCACCCGTAGTCGAAGAACGTTCATGGAGGCGGGGCGTGGTGGTCCCTCGCGGGCGCGCCCCGAACCAGCCTCGCGCGCTCGTTCTCCTAGAGAGGGTGCACTCGCCTGGGGGCCATCGCCGCAGACGGTCCCCAGGCTCACGCTCATCGCGGCCGCCATGTCGCGGCCGAGGTCGCGCCGCTCGGGACCGACCCCGGACCCGGACCCGGACCCGGTCCCGGTCCCGGTCCCGGTTCCGGTTCCGGACCCGGACCCGGACCCGACCCCCGGCTCCCGGCCCCCGGTCCCGGCGCCCGGTCCCGGTGCCCGGTCCCGACACCCGGTGCCCGGTCCCGGTGCCCGGTCCCGACACCCGGCGCCCGGTCCCGGCGCCCGGCGCCCGATACCCGACACCCGGTGCCCGACACCCGGCGCCCGGTCCCGGTCCCGGCGCCCGACACCCGGCGCCCGGTACCCGACACCCGGCGCCCGACACCCGGCACCCGGACCCGGTCCCGACACCCGGCGCCCGGTCCCGACGCCCGGCGCCCGACACCCGGCGCCCGGCGCCCGGCGCCCGGTCCCGACATCCGGCGCCCGGCGTCGACGCCGTGATCCACCGGCGAGGTTTTGGGTGGGGAGCGTCTTGGCCGCCTCGCCGCTGCCGAGGTAGCGAAGTCCGGCCCAACGCGCCGGTCTTGAAAACCGGTGGTCATCCGACCTCGGGAGTTCGAATCTCCCCCTCGGCGCTCAAGGACCGAGCGGTTCGACGACGTCGCAGTCCCACACGGCCTCGTCGTGCCGGATCCCGTGGACGGCCTGGGGGAATTGGAGGACGGGCGTGCAGAGCTCGATCGCGAAGTCCCGCGTGCCGAAGGGGAGGAAGAGGTAGTTGTACGCGAAGTAGCGTCCAAGGGTCGTCCCATCGAGGTAGGCGGGGAGGGCGACCGGGTCCGCTCCCGCGAGGACGGGATCCGTGACCGTCCAGCATCCCACGGCATTGAACGCGGTGCAGCCATTCTGGTTGTACACGCTGGGCGTGCCGGTGAGGACGGTGTGGACGGCGGCGCCGGGCGGCCAGGCGGGAAGTGGCCGCGCGATCACCGTGAACCGGTCGAGCGCGGCGCCCCGGTCGTCGACGACGGCGGCGCCGATGAATTCGCCGAGATGATTGTAGTAATCGTCGGGAATGGGTCGGCCTCCGCCGCGGTACGGGTCGTCTCCGGCGCGGCCGACGAAACCGTCCGCGTCGAGGTCGCGATGGAGCCCGGTCCAGATCTCGAACCCGAGCCATCCGGGACCGGCCGCCGGGCGTCCCCCGGCGGAGCGTCCCGTGAGCGGCCCGTTGGGCTCCGCGACCCCGGCGTTCCCTGGGCGGGCGGTCGAGGGGAGGAGATCGATCCACGGCTGGTACCGTTCCGCGTACCCGCCGGCCAGCGCGTTCCCGTCCGCATCGAACAGCCGCCCCTCGTTCGAGGAGCCGCTGCCTTCCGCCCATTCGCGCGGATAAGGCGCGTAGACGAGACCGCCCACGGGGGCGACGCTCGCGAGCGCGGCCAGCGGGAGGGTGGGGCGGCACTGGTCCGGACAATACCCGGTGCTCGGCGACCCGAGCGCATTCACGGGTCCCGCGAGGGTCGCCGCATAGAGCGCCGCGAGGGGCCCGGGCGCGGCGGCGGGGTGGACGTCGAGGTCGACGAGCGAGGTCGCGGTGGGGGTGAACGGGAAGTCCCCTTCGGGCGCGGGGAAGGCGTCCGTGACCGTCGCGACGTGGTAGGTCTGGAGGAGGGAGCCGTCCGTGTGGAGGGTTTGGCCTGACTGCGCGTAGTCGAGCACCTCGCCGCCGCGATAGTAGTAGGCGAATTCGGGCATCCCGTCGGCGGGGCGGTTGACGGAAGCGTAGGAGGGGCGGCTTCCGGGGTCGATGTAGCTCACGATGTTCCCCGCCGTATCGGGCACCCATTCGTTCGCCTCGAGCCAACGGGCGACGCCGCCCGAGGGACCGGCCCTGGCTTCGTACGCGATGTCGATGACGCCGTCCAGGTCCTTGTCGTCCCACCAGCCGTACCAGGCCCTGAAGGCGCCGAGGCCGGGAAGGATGAGGTCCGGCAGGTCGCCGTCGGTGCCCCGGTGGGCGTTCGCGCCATAGTTCGTTTCGCGCACGGCGAAGAGGGCGCTCGAGGGCTGCGGGCTGTCGGGGTTCTCGACCCTCGCGCGGTACCCGTCGACCAGATTGGACGGCGAAGCGAAACCCGTCGTGGCGTAGTAGGCGTCGAGGATCTTCACGCCGGTTTCGACGAAGGCCGTTTCGACCCGCTCGGCGGGGCATCGCCCTCCGCCGCGCGCGAGCGCCTCCGAAACGCAGTTGAACTGCCCGCGCGCGTCGAGCGCGCCGCGGTCGGGCTCCCGCGCTTCGAGCGCCACATGGGCCTGGCTCGCCGCCGCGGTCGGGGTGAGGAAAGCGACGGCCACGAACAAGGCGATCCACCGGGTCTGCACGATCGAGCCTCCGAAAAGGTCAGACGTCAAGCGGCGCTTATCCGCGCTGGTTCGTTGTCGGCCGCCCGGCCGGTCGCGCACATCCGTCGATCCACCGCGAGCCTTTATGTCCGGAAAGGCAGTAGGCCGCTCCCGTGAGCGTCTTCAAGCTGCGTTCCGACTACGCGCCAGCGGGCGACCAGCCGAAGGCCATCGAGACGCTCGTGGAGGGAATGCGGGCGGGCGAACGCGACCTGACGCTTCTCGGCGTGACGGGATCGGGCAAGACGTTCACGATGGCGAACGTCATCCAGGCGCTCGGCCGCCCCACGCTCATCGTCTCGCACAACAAGACGCTCGCGGCGCAGCTCTACGAGGAGATGAAGGCGTTCTTCCCGGAGAACGCGGTCGAGTATTTCGTCTCCTATTACGACTACTACCAGCCCGAGGCGTACGTCCCCTCGAGCGACCTCTACATCGCGAAGGAAGCGGACATCAACGACGAGATCGAGAAGCTGCGGCACGCCGCCACGATGGCGCTCATGACGCGGCGGGACGTGATCATCGTCGCGTCCGTGTCCTGCATCTACGGCCTCGGCGACCCGAACGAGTACCGCGAGCAGCGCCTCGTGCTCGAGGTCAAAGAGACGTGGCCCCGCGACGAGATCCTGCGCAAGCTCGTCGCGATCCAGTACCAGCGCAACGACCAGGCGCCGGAGTGGGGCTCGTTCCGCGTGCGCGGCGACACGATCGAGGTGCGGTCGCCGGACGGCGAGACGGTGGTCCGCATCGAGCTTTTCGGCGACGAGGTCGAGGCGCTCTCGCGCATCCACCCGATCACGGGCGCGGTCGTCGAGCGCCTCCGCTCCGCGGTGATCCAGCCCGGCAAGCACTTCGTGACGCCGCCCGACGAGATGGAGCGCATCACGGGCACGATCCTCGCGGAGCTCGAGGACCGCCTCGCGGAGATGCGCCGGCGCGGGAAGCTCGTGGAGGCGCAGCGTCTCGAGCAGCGCACGAAGTACGACGTCGAGATGCTGCGCGAGGCCGGCTACTGCTCGGGCATCGAGAACTACACGCGCCACTTCACGGGCCGCAAGGTCGGCGAGCCGCCGTACACGCTCCTCGACTATTTCCCGGACGGATTCCTCACGATCCTCGACGAGAGCCACGTCACGGTGCCGCAGATCCGCGGCATGTTCAACGGCGACCGCGCCCGCAAGGAGACGCTCGTCGAGCACGGGTTCCGCCTGCCGTCCGCGCTCGACAACCGGCCGCTGCGGTTCGAGGAGTTCCGCAAGCGCGTGACCGAGATCCTCTACGTGAGCGCGACGCCGGGCCCGTACGAGCTCGAGAAGAGCGCGCGCGTCGCCGAGCAGGTCGTGCGCCCGACGGGTCTTCTCGACCCCGAGGTGCAGGTGCGGCCCTCGTCCGGCCAGGTGGACGACCTCCTCGCGGAGGCGAAGGCGCGCGTCGCGGCCGGCGAGCGCGTGCTCGTGACGACGCTCACGAAGCAGATGGCGGAGGACCTGTCGCAGTACTACGCGGCGCAGGGGCTCAAGGTGCGCTATCTCCACTCCGACATCGACACGCTCGAGCGCATCGACATCCTCGAGGATTTGCGGCGCGGCACGTTCGACCTCCTCGTCGGCGTGAACCTCCTGCGCGAGGGCCTCGACCTTCCCGAGGTGGGCCTCGTCGCGATCCTCGACGCGGACAAGGAGGGTTTCCTGCGCTCCGCGGGCTCCCTCATCCAGACGATCGGGCGCGCCGCGCGCAACGTGAACGGGCGCGTCGTGCTCTACGCGGACAAGGAGACGCCGTCGCTCGCGCACGCGGTCTCCGAGACGCGACGCCGCCGCGCGCTCCAGGAGGCGTACAACCGGGAGCACGGCATCACGCCCGAGACGATCCGCAAGGAAATCCGGCGCATGCGCCCGCGCGCCGAGGAGATCGAGGTCGCGACGATCGATCTCGCGAAGACGAGCGCGAAGGAGCTCGAGGTCGTCCTCGACGAGCTCGAGGGCAAGATGCGCGCCGCCGCCAAGGCGCTCGACTTCGAGGCCGCCGCGCGATACCGGGACCAGATCCGCGCCCTGCGAGAGAAGGCGCAGGCCGCCCATTCGGCGTGAGGTCCGGAGAAGCGTCAAGGCGCGCGCCGCGCTCGTTCGCCCGATGCTCAAGCCGACCCTCCTCGTGGTCACCGCGCTCGTCACGACCGCCGTCGCCCAGGCCGCCGCGCCCCTCGCGCCGAACCACCTCGTCCTGAACGAGGTCGTCGCGAACCCGCTCGGGACGGACCTCGGAAACGAGTGGATCGAGATCTACAATCCGACGCCGTTCGACGTGGACCTTGCCGGGTGGACCGTCACGGACCGCGACACGGGGGCCTCGGGCGGGACCGACGGGCTCTCCGGGATCGTGCCCGCCTTCGGCCACCTCGTCGTGACGCTCAAGGCGCCGCGCCTTGCGAACACGGCGGACGACGTCGCGCTCGTCGCGCCCGACGGGCTCGTCGTCGACGAGATCGCGTGGGGCGGAACCTCGGGCCGCGCCGCCGCGCCCGAAGGCCACGCGCTCGCGCGCTGGCACCTCCTTTCGCCGACCGGGCCCGCCCTCGGGAGCGAGGACGAGTGGCACGTCACCGCGACGCCCACCCCCGGCGCCGCGAACGCCGCCTGGACGCCGTGAAGCGAAGGGCTTTGTCCGGGGAGCACGATCGCGCCGCCATGCGCGCCCTCCCCGGGCTCCTCGCCCTCGCGCTCGCGCTCGCCGGCTGCCTCGGTCCCGCCGCGGACACGCCGAAGGATGACCCGCCCGTGGCCGACGCCACCGACGCGTCGTGGGCCGCGCGCGCCCTCGACGGATCCCACGACCATGCGGACCGTCTCGCGCACCAGAACCTCACGACGCCGAACTTCCGCACGGTCGGCTACGATCCCATGATCAGCGCCGCGTACGGGACGACGGTTCGCGGGAACCTGTGCGGCGACGTCGGCGTCACGCGCGAGGGCCGCGCGCTCGCGGTCGTCGAGTCCCGCGGCGACGTCGCGTTCAGCCTCCTCGACGTCACGGTGCCCGAGGAGCCGAAGTGGCTTGGCGAGTTCATCCTCCGCTCGACGCGCACGTACGACATCGCGGTCGTCCCGGACGGGCGCCACGTCGCGCTCGTGACGAGCGCGACGAAGACGCCCGACCAGCCCCCCGCCGCGGCGCCGCTCGCGCTCCGGGCCGACGCGCCCACCGCGCCCGGATTGTGGTTCCGCTCGGCCTGCGCGCCCGGCTGGCGGGCCGTCGCGGACGCGACGGCCGGGCCCGAGTCGCTTGTCCCGCAGCCCACGAGCCTCCTGCTCATCGACATCGGCGAGGCGACGAACCCCGTCGTCGTCGACCGGCGTCCGCTCGCGGGCTTCGGCCACGGCGTCTCGTCGGCGGACGTGGACGGCAGGCTCCTCGTCGCCGCGACCGCGCTCCTCTGCGCGCCGGGCGTCGGTTGTCCGACGGCCGCGCAGACGTTCCACTTCTACGAGGTCGCGCCGACCGCAACGGGCACGGGGCTCAAGCACGTCTCCACGATGACGCTCCCGCTCCCGAAGGAGCCGTCGACCACCGCGCAGCAGGTCGGCCACAACGACGCGTGGATCGGGAAACACCCCGCGACGAACAAGACGATCGCGTGGGTCGCGGCCTGGGACGACGGCATCCTCACGATCGACCTCTCGGACCTCTCGAATCCGCGCTATCTCGGCCGGTGGACGGACCACGATCCGGCGAAGGGCATGGACGACTCGGGCTCCTGGCACAGCGTGTTCCCGCTCCCGCGACTCATTGACGGCCGCCACTTCAGCGTCGTCGGCCCCGAGATCCTGTCGCGGCCCACGGATACGCCGACGGGCGTCGTGCGCGTGCTCGACACCACGGACCCCGCGAAGATGTTCGAGGTCGGCGCGTGGACGCTTCCGCACGACGTCGTCTGGAAGGAGCGCCTCCAGTGGTCCACCCACTACCTCACGGCCGTGAACACGACGGGTTTCGTGAGCCTCTACCACGGCGGCGTCTGGGCTTTCGACTTCTCCGCCGTGACGAAGGAGGCGTGGACGAACTTCCCGACCGTCGGCGTCTACATCCCTGCCTACGAATCCCCGAAGCCGCCCGCGGTGAAGATGCGCTGGACGCCCACGGTCGAGGAGGTCCATGCGCTTCCCGACGGGACGCTCGTGACGTTCGACGGCAATTCGGGCCTGTACGCGTTCCGTTTCGACCCTTCGGTCCCGGTCGCCTCGCCCGAGGCCTGGGCGCTCGCCCCGGCCAAGGCGCGCACGACGTGACCGCACGATAGAAAAGGGAAGCGACCCGACGACGGCGCGTGAGCGATCTCCTCGCGCCCGACGAGCGCGGCCTCGCCTGCCCGGCGGGCGGCTTCCACGTCGATCCGTGGCGACCCGTCCCGGTCGCCGTCGTCACGCACGCGCACGCGGACCACGCGCGGCCCGGATCCGGCCGTTACTACGCGACGGCCGCCTCGCTGCCGCTCCTCAAGCGTCGCCTCGGCCCCGACGCCGACGTCGTCGGCCTCGAAGCGCACGAGAGCGTGCGCCTCGGCGAGACGCGCGTCTCGCTCCATCCCGCCGGTCACGTCCTCGGGTCCGCTCAGGCGCGCGTCGAGGGTCCGGACGAGACGTGGGTCGTCTCGGGCGACTACAAGCTCGATCCCGATCCCACGTGCGCGCCCTTCGAGGCCGTGCCCTGCGACGTGTTCGTGACGGAATCGACGTTCGCGCTCCCGATCTACCGCTGGGACCCGCCGGAGCGCACGGGTCGGGAGCTCGCGCGATGGTGGGAATCGTGCCGCGACGACGGCCGCCCCGCGCTCCTTTTCGCCTACGCGCTCGGGAAGGCTCAGAGGCTTCTTGCGATGCTCGGCGCGGACCGCGTGTGGACGCACGGGGCCGTCGAGACGATCGTGGAGGCCTACCGCGAGGCCGGGGTCGACCTCCCGCCGACGCGTCGCGTCGCCGACGCGCCGGCCTCCGAACGCTTCGCGGGCGAGCTCGTCCTCGCGCCGCCTTCCGCCCACAGGAGCCCGTGGATGCGTCGTTTCCGCGGCGCCTCGACGGCCTTCGCGAGCGGTTGGATGCGCGTCCGGGGAGCCCGTCGCCGCGTCGGGTACGAGCGCGGCTTCGCCCTCTCGGACCACGCGGATTGGCGCGGATTGCTCGCGGCCGTCCGGGCGACGGGCGCGCGCCGCGTGCTCGCGACGCACGGCTACGCGGACGTGCTCGCGCGCCACCTCGCGCAGACGGGGCTCGAGACGGGCATCGTCGAGACGCGCTACGAGGGCGAGCGGGAGGCCGAAGCGTGAAGCGCTTCGCGGCCCTCTACGACACGCTCGACCGGACGACGAGCGTGAACGCGAAACGGAAGGCCGTCGCGGCCTACGTGCGCGAGGCGCCGCCCGCGGACGCCGCGTGGGGCGTCTGGTTCCTCTCCGGTCGCCGGCTCAAGCGTCTCGTGGACCGGCGGACGCTGAGGCGCGCGGGCCTCGCCGCGTCGGGCCTTCCGCCCTGGCTCTTCGACGCCTGCCACGAGGAGGTCGGAGACCTCGCGGAGACGCTTGCGCTCATCGCGGCGGGAGGAGACGGGAGCGACGACATTCCCCTCTCCCGCTGGGTCGAGGAGCGGCTCGAGCCGCTCGCGAGCGCTTCCGCTGCCGAAGCGCGCCGGCGCCTCGTCGCGTGGTGGGCGGGCCTCGCGCCTCGCGAGGCGTTCGTCCTCAACAAGATCGTCACCGGCTCGTTCCGCGTCGGCGTCAGCGAGACCCTCGTCGTCCGGGCCCTCGCGGACGTCGCGGGCGCGGAGCCCGCGGCGATCGCGCGTCGCATCGCGGGCGAATGGCGGCCCGACGCGGCGTTCATCGCGGGTCTCCTCGCGGGCGAAGGCGCCGCGCAGGACCCCGCGAGCCCGTATCCGTTCTTCCTCGCGCACCCCGCCCCCGACGATCCGTCCGCGCTGGGATCGGTCTCCGACTTCCTCGTCGAATGGAAATGGGACGGCATCCGCGCGCAGGTCATCCGCCGCGCGGGCGCCGTCCACGTGTGGACGCGCGGGGACGTGCTCGCCACCGCGCGCTTTCCGGAGATCGCGACGGCCGCGCGCACGCTCCCCGACGGAACCGTCCTCGACGGCGAGGTGCTCGCCTGGCGCGGAGCGGGACCCCTGCCCTTCGCGCGCCTCGCGCGCCGGACCGGACGCGAGCGCCTCACGCCCGCGGCCCTCGCGGAGGCGCCAGTCGCCTTCGTCGCGTTCGACCTCCTCGAGGACGGGGGGGAGGACCTTCGCCAACACCCGCTCGCGGAGCGTCGTCGTCGGCTCGAGGCGCGCCTCGCGGACGGTCCGCGGGCGCTGCGCGTGTCGCCCGTCCTCGCGGTCGCGGACTGGGACCATGCCGCGATGCTGCGGCGCGGCGCGCGCGATCGAGGCGCGGAAGGCCTGATGCTGAAGCGTTCGACGTCGCCCTACCGCGCGGGTCGTCCGCGCGGCGATTGGTGGAAGTGGAAGGTCGAGCCCCTCACGGTGGACGCGGTCCTCGTGTCGAGCGAGCCCGGATCGGGCCGTCGCGCGGGCCTCTACACGGACCACACGTTCGCGCTCGTCGACGGCCACCGCCTCGTCCCGGTCGCGAAGGCGTACGGCGGCCTGACGGACGCCGAGAACGTGGAGCTCGACCGCTGGATCCGTCGGCACACGAGGGCCCGGCACGGCCCCGTGCGGTCGGTCGAGCCGAAGCTCGTCTTCGAGATCGCGTTCGAAGGCGTGCAGGCGAGCTCGCGCCACGCAAGCGGCGTCGCGGTGCGATTCCCGCGCATCGCGCGGTGGCGACGCGACAAGCGTCCCGAGGACGCGGACCCGCTCGAGCGTCTCGTCGAGCGTCTTCCCGAGGAGCCTGGCCGCCCCGAGACGACGCTCGACCGTTTCCTCTGAGTCAACCTTATTCACCGGGTCCGGTCTCCGGGGCGCGTGGTGGCCGTCGTCGAGGTCCGGCGCGGGGACGCGATCGAGAGCCTGCACCGCGTGCACCTCGCGGTCGCGGACGCGACGGGCCGGGTCGTGGCGGGCGCGGGCGACGCGGGTTTCGTGACGTTCGCCCGGAGCGTTCTCAAGCCTCTCCAGGCGCTGCCGCTCCTGCGCGCTCCCGGCTTCGGGAAGCTCGGCCTCGAGCCGCGGGAGATCGCGGTCGCGATGGCGAGCCACTCGGGCGAAGCCGGACACGTCGAGGCCGTCCGCGCGCTCCTCGCGAAAGGCGGCGTCGAGGAGGAGCGTCTCGCGTGCGGCGCCCACGCGCCGTACCACGCGCCGACGGCCGCGAGGCTCGGCGATGGACGCGCCCTCGCGATCCACAACAATTGCAGCGGGAAGCACGCGGCGATGCTCGTCGCCTGCCGCCTGAACGGGTGGAGCCTCGAGGGCTACCTCGATCCCGCCCATCCGCTCGAGCGCGCGATCGCCGAGGCCGTCGCGCGCTACTCGGGCCTCCGGCTCGACGCCCTTCGATGGGGCGTGGACGGCTGCGGCGCGCCGAACGCCGCGCTTCCCCTGCGGTCGCTTGCGACGGCCCTCGCGAGGCTCGGCCGCGTGGACGCCTGGCGCGACGCGCCCCCGAAAGACGCCGAAGCGCTCGCGCCGCTTTTTGCCGCGTGGGGCGGGTCGCCCTGGCACGTGGCGGGCACGGGACGCTTCGACACCGATCTCATGGAGGCCTCGGAGGGCCGGCTCCTCGCGAAGGCGGGCGGCGAGGGCATCGAGGGCGTCATCGACCTCGAGACCGGCCGCGCCCTCGTCGTAAAGGTGGAGGACGGCGCGTGGCGCGCCGTGCCGCCCGCCGTCGTCGAGGCCTGCCGCCAGCTCGCCTGGCTCGACCCCCGCGCCCTCGAGGTGCTCGGAGAATGGTGGCGCCCCGCCGTCCCGAACCATGCCGGCGCGATCGTGGGGCGTCTCGAACCCCGCCTTTCGGTCGCGGAGCAGGCTCCGGCGCTCGGCGGCCACGGCGACCCGCAGCTCGGACGCTAGCCCGCGCGGCCGCAGGTTCGCCCACCTCCGGCGGAACGCCCAAATAGCATCACGGCGGATGGTCGCCCCCGGGACCGGTTCACGCCATGAAGGATCAGATCGTCATCCGTGGCGCGCGGGAGCACAACCTGAAGAACATCGACGTGACCCTGCCGCGCAACGAGCTTGTCGTCATCACCGGCCTTTCGGGATCCGGCAAGTCCTCCCTCGCGTTCGACACGCTCTACGCGGAAGGCCAGCGGCGCTACGTCGAGTCCCTCTCCGCCTACGCGCGCCAGTTCCTCGGCCAGATGGAGAAGCCCGACGTGGACTCCATCGAGGGCCTTTCGCCCGCCATCTCGATCGACCAGAAGACGACGTCGAAGAACCCGCGCTCGACCGTCGGCACGATCACGGAGATCTACGACTACCTGCGCGTGCTCTTCGCGAACACGGGCATCCCCCACTGCCCCAACGACGGCACGGTCATCGAGAAGCAGACCGCGGAGCAGATCGTCGACCGCCTTCTCGCGCTTCCCGAGGGAACGAAGCTGCAGGTCCTCGCGCCCGTCGTGAAGGACCGCAAGGGGGAGTACAAGAAGCTCATCCTCGACCTCAAGTCGAAGGGCTACCAGCGCCTGCGGGTCGACGGCGCCTTCGGGACCGTCGACGACGACTGGAAGATGGCGCGGTACGAGAAGCACTCGATCGACGTCGTGCTCGACCGCCTCGTCTCGAAAAAGGGAGACGACGCGTTCCGGACGCGCCTCACGGACGCCGTCGAGCAGGCCCTGAAGCTCGGCGAGGGCCAGCTCTCGGTCGTCGCGGACAAGGAGGAGTTGGTCCTCTCCGAGAAGCTCGCCTGCGTGAAGTGCGGCTTCTCGATGCCGGAGATCGCCCCGCGCAACTTCTCCTTCAACGGGCCGCACGGCGCGTGTCCCGACTGCACGGGCCTCGGCTTCAACCTCGAGGTGGACCCCGGCGTCGTCATCGTGGACGCCGGCAAGTCCCTCTCGAACGGCGCCCTCCACGGCACGGTCCTCTCCTCCTCGCCGTGGATCCTCAAGGAGCTCCAATGGGTCGCGAAGCACTACGGCTTCGACCTGCGCACGCCCTGGAAGCTCATGACGGAGCGCCAGCGCAACGCCGTCCTCTACGGCTCGAAGGAGGACATCTCGATGCGCTTCACTTCGAAGACCGGCTCCTTCACGTGGGAAGGAACGGAGCGTTTCGAAGGGATCGTCGCGCGTCTCGAGCGCTATTACAAGGACACCGAGAGCGAGGGCAAGCGCGAGAAGATCCAGGCGCTCATGGCGACGAAGCCCTGCAAGGGATGCAAGGGCTCGCGACTCAAGCGCGAGGTCCTCGGCGTCACGGTGCACGACCGGAGCATCGCGGACCTCTGCGCGGTTCCCGTCGGTCGTCTCGTCGACTGGTTCAACGGCATGGAGTCGCGGCTCACGGACCGCGAGCGGCTCATCAGCCGCGAGGTCGTGAAGGAGATCCGCGCCCGCCTGCGCTTCATGGTGGATGTCGGCCTCGATTACCTCACCCTCGACCGCGCCTCCGCGACGCTCTCGGGCGGGGAGGCGCAGCGGATCCGGCTCGCGACGCAGATCGGGTCCGGCCTCGTCGGCGTCCTCTACATCCTGGACGAGCCCTCGATCGGCCTCCATCAGCGCGACAACCAGCGCCTCATCCGCTCCCTCAAGGGATTGCAGGACCTCGGGAACACGCTCATCGTCGTCGAGCACGACGAGGAGATGATCCGGGCGGCGGACTACGTGCTCGACCTCGGCCCCGGCGCGGGCGAGGCGGGGGGCCACGTCGTCGCGCACGGGACGCCCGCCGAGGTCGAGTCGAATCCGAAGAGCCTCACGGGCGCGTACCTTTCGGGCCGCGAGGCGATCGAGGTCCCGAAGGAGCGCCGCCCCGGCAACGGGAAGGCGCTCGTCGTGCGCGCCCCGAGCGAGAACAACCTCAAGGGCGAGGACGTCGAGCTTCCCCTCGGGCGGTTCGTGTGCGTCACCGGCGTCTCGGGGTCCGGCAAGTCGACGCTCGTGAACGATATCCTCTACAAGGCGCTCGCGCGCCAGTTCTACGGCTCGACGGAGCATCCCGGCGCCCACAAGGGCCTCGAGGGCGTCGACGAGATCGACAAGGTCATCATCATCGACCAGTCGCCGATCGGCCGCACGCCGCGTTCGATCCCCGCCACCTACACGGGCGTGTTCACGCACATCCGCGAGCTGTTCTCCGCGACGCCGGACGCGAAGACGCGCGGCTACGATCCGGGGCGCTTCTCCTTCAACAAGGCGGGGGGCCGCTGCGAGGCGTGCGAGGGCGACGGGATGGTGCAGATCGAGATGCACTTCCTCGCCGACGTCTACGTGCACTGCGACGTCTGCAAGGGCGCCCGGTACAACCGCGAGACGCTCGAGGTGAAGTACAAGGGCAAGACGATCAAGGACGTCCTCGACATGAGCATCGAGGAAGCGCTCGCCTTCTTCGAGAACGTGCCGCACGTCGCGCGATCCCTCCAGACCCTCCACGACGTCGGGCTCGGGTACATGCGCCTCGGCCAGTCCTCGACGACGCTTTCGGGCGGCGAGGCGCAACGCGTGAAGCTCGCGACGGAGCTGCAGAAGCGCGCGACGGGCCGCACCCTCTACATCCTCGACGAGCCCACGACCGGCCTCCACTTCGCGGACATCCGGCGCCTCCTCGAGGTTCTGAACCGTCTCGCGGACACGGGGAACACCGTGCTCGTGATCGAGCACAACCTCGACGTGATCAAATGCGCGGACTGGATCGTCGACCTCGGGCCCGAGGGCGGCGAGAAGGGCGGTCACGTCGTCGCGGCCGGCACGCCGGAGGCGCTCGCCGCGACGCCGGGGTCCTACACGGGCCAGTTCCTGAAGCCGCTCCTCGCGCCGCGCCGCGTCGCGCCCGTCGCGAAGATCCCGAAGACGCGAGCCCGCAAGCGGTAGGTGGGACGTGGCGCGCGGGAAGGTCGACGTCGAGGCGTTCGTCGCGCACACGCGCCGCGTGGTGGACGCGAACGCGACGATCCGCCGCCGCGTCGCGCGCGAGACCGGCATCGACGTCCATCTCCCGTACGACTATGCATGGGACGTGCACGAGCGGTGGCTCCGCCATTACCAGCCCCGCGAGAAGGGCTCACTCCTTTTCGTGGCGCTGAACCCGGGACCGTACGGAGCGACGCAGACCGGCGTCCCGTTCACGGACGTGCGCACCGCGCGCTCGCGTCTTCCGAAGCTCGGCTTCGACGAGGAGATCCCCGGTCGCGCGCCCAAGTCCCTTCGCGACCTGCTCGTGCTCACCTACGAGCGGTCGAGCCTCTGCGTCTACACGATGATCGACCACGGTTGGGGCGGCCCCGAGGCCTTCGGCGCCGACGTGTGCGTGTTCCCGTATTCGCCGCTCCTTTACGTGGATCGCGACAGGAAGCCCTGGAACGTGACCCCGGAGGAGGCGCGACTGCGGCGCCGCGCCGACCTCGAGGAGGCGTTCCGCGCGAACGTGCGTGGCCTCCTCGACATCCTGGCGCCGCGCGGCGCCGTCGCCGTGGGACGGCACGCGGGGGAGCGGCTTCCCGCGGCGCTCCCCGACGGATTCCCCGTGGTCGAGGTCCGCCATCCGGCGCGCGAGCCGCCGAAGACATGGGGCCGGGACGTCGTGAAGGCCATCCGCGCGAGGGGCCTCCTCTGAGCCGCGAAAGAGCTTTGGCCGCGCGGGGACCATCGCCCCGCGTGATCGCGCTCGACCCTGCCGACTACCCCGAGGAGCCGGGCGTCTACCTCTTCAAGGACGCCGACGGCAGGGTCCTCTACGTCGGGAAGTCGGCGAACCTCCGCGCGAGGCTTTCGCAATACAAGCCCGGGGAGGTCGAGGTCCGGAAGGAGGGTCTCCTCGCGCGCGCCGCGACGGTGGACGTCATCCTCACCGCGACGGAGAAGGAGGCGCTCCTCCTCGAAAGCGCGCTCATCAAGAAGGAAAAGCCGCGGTACAACGTGCGCCTCACCGACGACAAGCGGTACCCTTACCTCCATCTCACCGCGGACGACTACCCGCGCATCCGCGTCGTGCGCGACGTGCCGCCCGCGGGCGCGACCTTCGGCCCGTTCCCGGACGCGGGCGCGGCGCGCAAGACCCTGCAGGTCGTGCGCGAGGTCTTCCGCATCCGCGACTGCAAGGAGCTCATCCCCGGCGGGTGCCTATCGTATCAGCTCGCCCTCTGCTGGGGTCCCTGCATCAAGGAGGCCGCCGAGCGGCGGGCGAAGGCGCCCGACAAGGAGCCCGACCTCGCGACGAGCGAGCCCGACGCCGCCTACGCGCGCGCCGCGGCCGACGCGACGCGCTTCCTCAAGGGCGATACGACCGCCATCTCGAGGAGCCTCACGCGCGAGATGGAAGAGGCCTCGAGAAGCGAGGCCTTCGAGCGGGCCGCGCTCTTCCGGGACCGGCTGCGCGCCGTCACCTCGACGCTCGCGCGTCAAGCCGTCTTCTCGAAGTCGGTGGACGATTTCGACGCGTTCGTCGTCGTCCGCGAAGGAGGCCTCGCGGTGGGCGTCGTGACGCTCTCGCGCGGGGGGCGCGTCGTCGGACAGGAGCATTTCTTCTTTCGTCGGGGATCCGCCGACAAGCCCGAAGCCGAGCTCGTCGGCGAATTCGTCCGTCGCTACTACGAGAACCTTCCCGCGATCCCGCCGACGCTCGTCGTCGAGGTCGTCCTTCCGGACGCCGCGGCGATCGAGGCCGTGCTCGCGGAGCGACGCGGCGGGAGGGTCTCGATCGAAGCTCCGCACCGCGGGGACAAGCGCCGCGTCCTCGACCTCGCGCGCAAGAACGCCGCGTTCAAGCTCGGGTCCGAGCGCCTGAAGCGCGGCGAGGTGGAGCACGCGGAGGAGCTTGCGGACCTCGCGCGCGCCCTCGGCCTGGCCTCGCCGCCCAAGGTCATCGAGTGCTTCGACATCTCGCACCTTGGAGGCGCGGGCGTCGTCGCGAGCCTCGTGGTGCTCGTCGACGGATCGCCCGCGAAGAGCCGGTACCGGACGTTCAAGGTCCGCGAGGACAGGAACGACGACTACGCGGCGATGCGCGAGGTCGTGGAGCGCCGCTACGCGCGCGTCCTCAAGGAGGCGTCCGCGCTGCCCGACCTCGTGCTCATCGACGGCGGCGTCGGCCAGCTCAAGGCCGCGAAGGACGCGCTCGACGCCCTCGGGCTCGCCTCCCTCCCGGTCGTCGCGCTCGCGAAGCGCGAGGAGGAGCTGTGGCTCCCGGGACGCGTCAGGCCGGTCGATCTGCCGCGAAGCGCGCCGGGGCTCCAGCCCGCCATGCGGGCGCGCGACGAGGCCCACCGTTTCGCCCTCCGGTATCAGCGGCGCCTGCGCGCGAAGGCGCTCACGCAGAGCGCGCTCGACGGCATCGAGGGCGTGGGCCCCGCGAAGAAGCGCGTCCTCCTTGCGCACTTCGGGAGCGTCGAGGCCGTCCGGGAGGCCCGCGAGGAGGACCTCGCGCGCGTTCCTGGCGTGAGCCGCGCGCTCGCCCGCCGCATCCGCGAGGCGCTCGGGGCCTAGAAGGTGTAGCGGACCGTCCAGGGTCCCACGCCGGGATCCTGGCTTCCGGCCTTCACGAGGCCGAAGAGCGAGCTCGTCGTCGCGGTCGCGCCCGTCTCCCGGTTCGCGTAGAGCGTGCCGGTCGCGTACGCGTCGACGATGACGCCGCAGACGACGCCAATGTGCCAGTCGCGGTTCGACTTCGGGTACGCCGTGATCTTCGTGTCCCGGAGCTGGATGTGGATGTCGCCCGTGTAGCAGCCGTTGATCTCGATCACGAGGTGGTACCGCGCGTAGAACACCGTCGTGCACTGCTTGACGAGCGGCGCCGTTCCCCCGCATTGCGTCTGGGTCAACTCGAGCGGAGCGAGCGCGTCCCGCGCGACGACGATGTCGTCGACGATCGGCGCTTCGCGCTCGCCGATGGCGAGGGGCGCGGCGAGGATGCAGGCGAGGGCGAGCACGGCGACATGGCGGCGGTTATGGGCGGACATGGCGAGCCTCCGTGCCAGGAAGTCGCATGCGCGGGTTTGAACGTTTCTCGCGATTCAATAGTCGTAGGTCACGGACCAGGGTCCGAGCCCCTTGTCCTGCCCCGCGAGGTTGAAGAGCGTCCGCGTCTCGGCGCGCGCCTCGACGGGGCCCGGGAAGACGTCGCCCGACGGGGTCGATCCCAGGACCTGACCGCACGCGAGTCCGAGCGTCACCGTCTTCGTGCCGCGCGGCCACTGGCTGAGGTTCGTGTTCCTGAGCGTCACCGTGAGGTCGCCGGTGAAGCATCCCGACACGGTGACGACCACGCCGGCCGAGGTCAGCGTGAACGTCGCGACGCAGGCCTTCACCGCCGGAGCCGTCCCCCCGCAGGCGACCGAGGAGAGATCGGCGGGCGCGAGCGGGTCCCATCCGCGCGCCTCCGCGCGGACGGGGGCCGGGGCCTCCGCGAGGGCGACGGGCGCCGCGATCAGCGCGAGCGCCAGGGCGAGCCGCAGGTTGTCCACGTCGCGAGCCTCCGACCCGCGGAGGCGGTGCCGCCCCTTCAGCCTTGGGGCCGGATGCCGCGCCGGGAAGCCCCAGGCTTTAAGTCGCCCCGGACCATCCCGCCGGCAAGCCATTCGTGGCGGATGTGACCCCATGCCTCCCGGAAAAGGCGGACTCGAGGGCATCGTCGTCGGCAAGACCTCGCTGAGCGCCATCGACGGCCAGGCCGGGCGGCTCTCCTACCGCGGCTACGACATCCACGATCTCGCGGCGCACGCGACGTTCGAGGAGACGGCGCACCTTCTCTGGCACGGCCGGCTCCCGAAGCGCGACGAGCTCTCCGACCTCCGCGCGCGCCTCGCGGCGGAGCGCGCGATCCCCACGGACTTCCTCCCGTTCCTCAAGAACATCGCCGGCCGGGCCTCGCCCATGGAGGCGCTGCGAACCGCGACGAGCGCCCTCGCGTCCTATGACGGCGACCGGGACCGCAACGAGCCGCAGGCGAACCTGCGCAAGGCGATCCGGCTCACGGCGAAGTACGCGACCATCATCGCGGCGTACCACCAGCTCCGCACGGGGCACGATCCCATCCCGCCCCGCGCCGACCTCAGCCACGCGGCGAACTTCCTCTACATGCTCCAGGGCAAGGAGCCCGACCCGGAGATCGCGCGCGACTTCGACGTCTGCCTCGTCCTCCACGTCGACCATGGGTTTAACGCCTCGACGTTCAGCGCCCGCGTCACGGCCTCCACGCTCTCCGACATGCATTCGGCGATCACGAGCGCGGTCGGGACGCTCAAGGGCCCCCTCCACGGAGGCGCGAACGAGGCCGTGATGCACATGCTCGAGGACATCGGGTCCGCGGACCGGGCGCGCGACTACGTGCGCACGAAGCTCACGGAGCACGCGAAGATCCCCGGCTTCGGTCACCGCATCTACAAAACCCTCGACCCGCGCGCGGTCCACCTCAAGGACATGAGCGAGCGCCTCGGGCGACGCTCCGGGAACCTGCGCTGGTACGAGATGTCCACCGCGATCCAGAAGGTCATGAAGGAGGAGAAGGGCCTCGACGCGAACGTCGACTTCTACTCCGCCTCGACCTACCACAGCATGGGCATCCCCACGGACCTGTTCACCCCCATCTTCGCGCTCGCGCGCGTCGCCGGGTGGACGGCCCACGTGATGGAGCAGCTCGGCGACAACCGCCTCATCCGTCCCGACGCCGAATACGTCGGACCGGTCGATCAGCACTACGCCCCGCTCGAGAAGCGGTGACCGAAAAGCTCCTATCGACGACGCGACAGAGCCCGCCGGGATGAAGCCGCCCGGTCGCGCCCCGTCCCGCGAAGAGGAGGAGGCCGCGCGGCGGCTCGAAGAGGCGTGGAACACGCTGCACGCCACGTGGCACGCGTTCCGGCACGCCCCCAGGGAGGAGACCCTGCATCTGGAGCGCGCGCTCGATACGGCGGCCCACCGCATCGAGGACGCGGGCGCCGCGCTCGAGCGCGCGGCGCGGGTCAGAACTGGAAGTAGATGAACGGCACGGTGTCGCTCGGCGCGAGCGCGAACACCGCGAGGAGCAGGGCGCCCATGGCCGCCGCCCACGGCGCCGGCCTGACCGCCCCGAGACGCGCGGCGAGGCCGCCGAGGCCCGCGCTCGCGAGCCCGACGACGACGAATCCGACAATGAGCGGCGCCGCCGTCGCGAGGTCGGCGCCTGCCGGCGCCCCGTCGAGGCTCCAGGCGAATCCGTCGAGGAAGAGATACTTGCGGGCCATGTAGAGCGCGTCCTCCAGGCTCGCGGCGCGGAAGAGGAGCCAACCGAGGAAGACTGCGTACTGCGTCGCGAACCATCCCGCGGCGAGGGCGAGGCCGCGCGGAACGAAGGAGGTCCTCGCGCGAAGCGCGGGACTTCCGAAGCGGTCGGCCACGAGGAGCGCGCCGTGGAGGACGCCCCAGAGCACGAACGTCCAGCTCGCGCCGTGCCAGAGGCCCCCGAGCGCCATCGTCGCCATGAGCGCGAACACGGTTCGACCGGAGCCGTTGCGACTGCCTCCGAGCGGCTTGTAGAGGTAGTCGCGCAACCACGTCGAGAGCGTGATGTGCCAACGCCGCCAGAACGCGCGCGGACTCGTCGCGAGATAGGGGAAGTCGAAATTCTCGGGAAGGTCGAGGTTGAGGAGCTTCGCGCTCCCGAGCGCGATGTGCGTGTAGCCCGCGAAGTCGCAATAGATCTGCACGCCGAAGGCGAGGACGCCGAGAAACACCCACGCGCTCGAAAGCTCCCACGCGCCGGGCTTGAGGAAGACCGCGTCGACGAACGGCGCGAGCCCGTCCGCGACGACGAGCTTTTCGACGAGGCCGAGCGCGATGAGCGAGAGGCCCGGCGCGAGGTTCGAGGATCGGAACGCGATGCGCTCGTGGATCTGGTGGAGGAACTGCTTCGGCCGCACGATCGGCCCCGCGACGAGGTGCGGGAAGAAGGCGATGAACGTCGCGTACTCGACGAACGACGTGGACGGCTCGAGTTCCCGGCGGTACACGTCGACGAGGTAGCTCACGCTTTCGAAGGTGTAGAAGGAGATCGCGAGCGTGGGGAGGAGGCCGTCGAACGGCAACGCGACGCCCTCCGGCGGGAGGCCGGTCGCGATCGCGAGGGACCGAACGAAGAACCCGGCGTATTTCACGAGGACGAGCGTCCCGAGGCTCGCGACGAGTCCCGCGACGAGGAGCGCGCGGCGCTTGCGGGCATCGCCTTCGCGGGCGATCGCGAGGCCGAGGCGCCAGTCGACGATGGTCGTCGCGAGGAGAAGGATGAATGCGCCGCCGCCGGTGACCGCGAAGAAGATCCAGCTCGACGCGAGAAGGCCGATGACGCGGAGACGGTTCGAGCGGAGGACCGCGACAAGGAGGATGGTCGCCGCGAGGAGCGAATAGT
>Ga0247717_1000028_pt1 | contig 37922 bp, 30 predicted proteins | sample 24E_NmetaG_FD_189047 | JGI IMG/M metagenome (GOLD analysis project Ga0247717, IMG submission 189047) | Soil microbial communities from hillslope of Landscape Evolution Observatory, University of Arizona, Oracle, AZ, United States - 2-4-E_N | ecosystem: Engineered > Artificial ecosystem >... | reverse complement strand
GGCGGGCAGGTTGGTGCGCACCTGGGTCAGCGCCGACAGCACGGCGTCGCCCTGGGTCGCCACCACGCCGCGGGCGGTGGTGATCTGGGTGTCGACGGCCTTGACGATGTCGCCGCCGGCCTTGACCGACGCGTTGGCTGTCACCGTGGCCGTGGTGGCGAGGTGGCCCACCAGGCGGATGGACTTGTTCGTGAACTCGCCGAAGGCGTCGACGGCGGCCTTGGAGCCGGTCTCGACGGCCGCCTTCATGGACGTGGACGCCTCGTCGAGGCGGGTGCTGGCCAGCTCGACCTGGGCCTGGGCCTCGGCCTTGGCCTCGGCCGAGGTGTCCGACAACAGGGCGATGGCCCGCTGCTGGGCCTGCTCGGCTGCCCGCAGGTCGGCGTGGGCCCTGGCGGTGATCTCGGCGCCGGCGTCGACGCCGACGGGCGGGGAGTTCATGACGACGGCGGCGGTGCCGGTGCCACCGAGGGCGACGGCGACGGCGGCGGCGGCGATGGAGCTGATGCTGAACATTGGAGGTTCTCCTTGGGGTTGGGGCCGGCCCCGGGGTGGTGCCGGCGGGCGTTGGTCGGAGGACTGATCGCCCGACCACCGCTGCTCCGTCGCGGCGACCGTCGCTTCGGGCGGCTGGTGGTGCGACCCGAAGGGATGTCATCCGCTCGGAGTGAGAGAGGACCGTCGCTCGGGTGGCGGTGATCCACGCCGACGCAGCGACTCGGCTGTGCCCTCGGATCGACAATATCGACGGCTATGGGTAGTTTCTCTCGATGCGCTCAGCGAACCCGCAGCGCAGGCAGCCGGGCGTCGGCACACCGCGGCGATGAGCCAACCCGGGGGCGGGCGAGTGGTGGCAGTGCACGCGCGCCAGCTCGTCGCCGACGTCGTCAGCCGAGTCATCGACGGCATCGAGGGCTTCTCGGCAGTGGCGGTGCCAGCCGGGGCCGGCGAAGTCGTGCCGACCCTGCTGGCCCACCGTCCCGACGTGGTGGTGGTCGAGGACGCACCGCCGGACGTCGACGGTCAGTCGTTGGTACTGGAGATGCGCGAACTCGCACCGTCGACGGCGTTCGTCTTGCTGACGGGAGACTCCAGCGGCCGGGCGGTCGTGCGCGCTCTGCACTCCGGCTGTCGCGGCTTCATGCACACCGCACGCGCCTCGGGCGAGCTGGTGGGGATCCTTCGCACCGTCGTCGCGGGCGGGACGGTGTTTCCGGGCGACGCCATCGCCGACACTCCTCGGCTCGACGACCTGGTCGTCCACTATCAACCCGTCGTCGACCTCGAGGGCAACGGTGTCGTGGAGACAGAGGCGCTCGTGCGATGGAACCACCCCATGGTGGGCCTGCGCGGCCCGGCGGAGTTCCTGCCACAGGCCGAGGTGACCGGTCTCATCGAACCACTCGGATGGCACGTGCTCGGCCAGGCATGTCGGCAGGCCGCCGCTTGGCGTGCCGAGCTTCCCGACGCCGAAGGGCTGTCGATGGCGGTGAACGTGTCGCTCCGCCAACTCGTCGCGACCGATGTGGTCGATCGCGTCCAGGATGCTCTGGACCAGGCCGGCTTGGCCCCCGACGCCCTCGTGCTGGAGTTCCCGGAGACGGCTCTTGCCGCGGGCGACGCCCCCTTGATCGACCGACTCCAGGCCGTCGCCGCCCTCGGCGTCGAATTGCGTGTCGACGACTTCGGGACCAGCCAGTCGTCCTTGGTGCACCTGCGCCGTCTTCCCATTTCCGCCTTGAAGATCGACTACGACTTCGTCAACGCCATGCTGGCTCGGTCCAACGCCGCAGACATCGTCGGCGCCATCGTCGCCCTCGCCCACAGCCTGGGCATGAGATCGGTAGCGGAGGGCATCGAGAACGAGCGCGAAGTGTCGTTGCTCCGCGAGCTCGGGTGCGAACTAGGGCAGGGCTACGTGTGGGCCCGCCCGCTCGATGCCGAGGCATTCGCATCCTGGTACCTGGACCACCTCGGTTTGCCGTGTCGCCCTGCTGCGACGCAGCGAGACAACGGTCGCGACCGGGCCAACGGTACGGTCACGCTGAAGTACGAGCACTGCGGCTGGTGCCACCGTCGGGGTGCCTACCTGGTGCCAGGCCGGCCCATCCTGCGGTGCAGGTACTGCCAGGCGCACTTCGACGTCTCGGCGCTGTCGCCCGGGAGGCTGTCCGAGCGCCTTGACGTCTACGCCCGCAATCTCCAGGGTCGCCGGACCGCCGAGCACGTGAACAGGGCCGGTGCCTGCTCGGAGTGTCGACCCGGCCGATCTCCGCGGTAGATCGGTTCGGCGCGAGCCAGTCGGCACTGGCACTGCGGCAGGAGATCCGTCGCTGTGGTGTGCAGGATCTGCAGATCGATCGACCAATAGCCGTGGATGACCCGGTTGCGGAGGCGAGCGGGTTGCGCCCACGGGATCCGGGAACCGCGCCTTCACCTGGTCGTCGAGCTGAGTTGCCGCCTCGCCGAGGACGGTGAAGTTCCAGAGCAAGGCGTCTCGGCGCTGACGGTCCGCGCTGAGGGTGGCGAGGTCGATGCCATCGACCAGCGAATTGCGCTTGTGACGCGGCCTCGATCATCTCCCCGATCAGGAGCAGTTCACGCCGCATACAGCGGGCGGGCCTCGGCGAGAACCTCGTCTCGCAGTCGCTCGTGCAACGAGTTCCGCGACACGAGGTCGACCGGCCGGCCGATCAGCTCGGAAAGCTCGTCCGCGAGCTTCTCGATGTCCCAACCGAGGCGGCTCTCCGGCGCGAGGTCGTAGAGCACGTCGATGTCACTGTCGGGCGTGTCCTCGCCACGACTGACCGAGCCGAAAACCTCGAGCCTCGACACCCCGTAGCGGCTGCAGATGTCGCGCAGGCGATCCGGGTTGACGGCGAGGCCGGGGACGGTCACCGACCCATCGTACGGGCGTCGTCAAGGGCCGGCTGGGGTTTCTTGCTGACCTCGCCACGGGGCGCCGTCGAGGGCCGCTGGATACCCCTATTGACCCCTCGTGTCGCGTCCTAGACCGTGTACCGAGCCCACAAAGCCCTGCTCAGCGACCTATCGGCCTAGATGTCGTAGTAGAGCATGAACTCCCACGGGTGGGGCCGGAGGCGGACCTCGTCGATCTCCTTGAGGCGCTTGTAGGCGATCCACGTCTCGATGAGGTCGTCGGTGAACACGCCCCCCGCCTTCAGGAAGTCCTGGTCGGTCTCCAGGGCGGACAGGGCCTCCTCCAGCGAGCCCGGGACCTGGGGCACCTGGGCCAGCTCCTCGGGCGGCAGGTCGTACAGGTCCTTGTCGACCGGGTCGGGCGGCTCGATGCGGTTCTGCACGCCGTCCAGGCCGGCCATGAGCATGGCCGAGAAGGCGAGGTAGGGGTTGCAGCTCGGGTCGGGGCAGCGGAACTCGACCCGTTTGGCCTTGGGGCTCTTGGAGTACAGCGGGATGCGGCAGGCGGCCGAGCGGTTGCGCTGGCTGTAGACGAGGTTCACCGGCGCCTCGTAGCCGGGCACCAGCCGCTTGTACGAGTTGGTGGTGGGGGCGGCGAAGGCGAGGATGGCGGGCGCGTGCTTGAGCAGCCCGCCGATGTACCAGCGGCCCAGGTCCGACAGTCCGGCGTAGCCGGTCTCGGCGTAGAACAGGGGCTCCCCGCCCCGCCACAGGGACTGGTGGGTGTGCATCCCCGAACCGTTGTCCTGGAACAGCGGCTTGGGCATGAAGGTGGCCGACAGGCCGTTGGCCCGGGCCACGCTCTTGACGACGTACTTGTAGAGCATGAGGCGGTCGGCCATGGTCAGCAGGGTGTCGAACCGCATGTCGATCTCCGCCTGCCCGGCGGTGCCGACCTCGTGGTGCTGCACCTCGATCGGGATGCCCAGCTTCTGCATCTCGATGACCATCTCGGACCGCAGGTCCTGGAAGTGGTCCATGGGCGGGACGGGGAAGTAGCCCTCCTTGTACCGCGGCTTGAACCCGAGGTTCGGGCCCTCGTCCTTGGCCGAGTTCCAGATGCCCTCCACCGAGTCCACCTGGTAGAAGGCGGAGCGCTGGTCCTGCATGAACCGCACGTCGTTGAAGATGAAGAACTCGGCCTCGGGCCCGAAGTACGCCGTGTCGGCGATGCCGGTGCTGGCCAGGTACTCCTCGGCCTTCTTGGCGACGTAGCGGGGATCGCGGCTGTAGCTCTCCCCCGTCACCGGGTCCTGCACGAAGCAGTTGATGTTGAGCGTGGGGTGCTGGCGGAACGGGTCGACGACGGCGGTGTTCGGGTCCGGGAGCAGGATCATGTCCGACTCCTGGATCTCCTGGAAGCCCCGGATCGACGAGCCGTCGAACCCGTAGCCCTCCTCGAACGCCTCCTCGGTCAGCTGGTTCACGGGGACCGAGAAGTGCTGCATCAGACCGGGGAGGTCGCAGAACCGGAAATCGACGATCTCGATCCCCTCGTCCTGTGCGAGTCGGACGACCTCCGCTGCGCTGCGCTGCTCCACGAGTCCCTCCCTGGGCGACGGCGATCTCGGCCGGCGACAGCCTGCCACCAACGCCCGCCGCCTGCCCGGGCGTGATGTGAACAGATTGTGAAGCGGCGGGTCAACGGGGCGGCTACCTGGGCGGCGGCTGCGAGACTGGAAGCCGACGACGAAGGCAGGACGGACATGGAGCGCCAGCAGGACTACGTGATGCGGACGGTGGAGGAGCGCGGCGTGCGCTTCATCCAGCTGTGGTTCACCGACGTGCTGGGCATCCCCAAGGCGTTCAACATCACCCCGGCCGAGCTCGAGGGCGCCCTCGAGGAGGGGATGACGTTCGACGGCTCGGCCATCGACGGGTTCAGCCGGGTCCAGGAGAGCGACGTGCTCGCCGTCCCCGACGCCACCACGTTCCAGCTCCTGCCCGCCCGCAACGCCAACTCGCCGGTGGCCCGGGTGTTCTGCGACGTCAACAACCTCGACGGCACGCCCTTCGAGGGCGACCCCCGCTGGGTCCTCAAGCGCCAGCTGAACCGGGCGCACGACAAGGGGTTCTCGTTCTTCGCCGCCCCCGAGGTCGAGTACTTCTACTTCGCCGGCGACGCCGACACCCGTCCCCTCCAGCCCCTCGACCAGGGCTCGTACTTCGAGCTGACGGTGGCCGACCTGGCCGGCGACCTGCGGCGGCGCACCGTGCTGACCCTGGAGGACATGGGCATCCCCGTCGAGTACAGCCAGCACGAGGACGCCCCCAGCCAGCACGAGATCGACCTGCGCTACACCGACGCCCTCACCATGGCCGACACCGTGATGACCGTGCGCCTGGTGGTCAAGGAGATCGCCCAGGAGGCCGGGGTCCACGCCACCTTCATGCCCAAGCCCATGGCCGGCCTCCAGGGGTCGGGGATGCACACCCACTTCTCCCTGTTCGAGGGCGACGCCAACGCCTTCCACGACGAGGGCGACGAGCACCAGCTGTCGGCCGTCGGCAAGAAGTTCATCGCCGGCCTCCTCACCCACGCCCGCGAGATCACGGCCGTCACCAACCAGTGGGTCAACTCGTACAAGCGCCTGATCGCCGGCTACGAGGCGCCCGTCTACGTCTCGTGGGCCCGGAACAACCGGTCCGCCCTGGTGCGCGTTCCCGTGGCCAAGCGGGGCAAGAAGGAGTCGGCCCGCATCGAGTACCGGGCGCCCGACCCGGCGTGCAACCCCTACCTCGCCTTCGCCGTGGTCCTGGCCGCCGGCCTCAAGGGCGTGGAGGAGGGGTACGAGCTGCCACCCGAGGCGGCGGCCAACCTCTACCTGATGACGCCCGAGGAGCGGCTGGCCGACGACATCGCGTCGCTGCCCGGCTCCCTGGCCGAGGCGCTCACCGAGATGGAGCGCTCCGAGCTCATGGCCGAGACCCTGGGCGAGCACGTCTTCGAGTGGTTCCTCCGCAACAAGTGGGCCGAGTGGACCGACTACAAGGCGCAGGTCACCCAGTTCGAGCTCGACCGCTACCTCCCCCTGCTCTGACGAACGAGATGGAACCGCTCCTCCTCCACCCCGACCCGGTCCCGCCCGCCCTCGCCCAGGCCCTCGACCTGGCCGGCTACCCCTGGAAGGCCGTCTCCTCGTCCGACATGGCGACCCGCCTCGAACCCGAGGACGGGTGGGCGGGCGCCATCGTCTGCGCGGCCGACGACCCCGAGGACGCCTTCGCCCTCTGCCGCGCCCTGCGCAAACGGGACCTGCCGCTCGAGCCGCTCCTGCTCCTCGTGACCGGCCCCCAGCTCCCGGACCTCGAGCTGCGCGAGGACCTCTTCGACGACTTCTCCCTGTGGCCCTTCCAGCCGCGCGAGCTGGAGGCGCGCCTCAAGCACCTGTTCTGGCGGACCGGCCGCGGCACCCGTCCGGAGCTGGTGGAGTACGGCCCCCTGGTGCTCAACCTGGAGACCTACCAGGCCGGCATCTCGGGCCGGCCGCTCGACCTCACCTACATGGAGTACGAGCTGTTGAAGTTCCTGGCCACCCACCCGGGCAAGGTGTTCACCCGGGAGACCCTGCTGTCGCGGGTCTGGGGCTACGAGTACTACGGCGGCGCTCGCACGGTGGACGTGCACGTCCGGCGGCTGCGGGCCAAGCTCGGCAACGAGCACGAGCAGCTGATCCAGACCGTGCGGTCGGTGGGCTACCGCTTCGGCCAGTCCCGCTGGAGCCTCTGAGGGCGCCGGACGGCGGACCGGCTCAGGCGTCGTCGGCCCGGCCGCTGAACGACTCGCCGAGGACGGCGCACACCAGGGCGGCGGCCGCCAGGAACAGGGCGGGGAGCACCACCACCACGACCACGGCGATCGCCAAGCCGCCGACCACGCTTCACTCCCCCTCGCCGGCGCGGCGCGAGCGGGCCCACGCCTCGACCTCGACCACGGCCCCCAGGGGGAGGGCGGCCACCCCGACGGTGGAGCGGGCCGGGCGGTGGTCGCCGAAGGCGGCCGCGTACTCCTCGTTCATGGCGGCGAAGTCGCCCATGTCGGTGAGGAAGACGGTCGTCTTCACGACGTCGGACAGCGACGCCCCCTCGTCCTCCAGGAGCAGGCGGAGGTTGGCGAGGGCCTGGACCGTCTGCTCCCGGACACCGCCGTCGACCAGGGCGCCGTCGCGCAGGCCGACCTGGCCGGAGCAGATCAGCCAGCTCCCGGTCCTCACGACGGGCGAGTAGGGGCCGACGGGCTTGGTCATCCCCGCACCCTTGCCCGCCGGGGCGCCGACGGCAAGGAGGCGTTCACCGCCGGGTGGGCCACTCGGGCGGGTAGCCGTCGGCCCTCCAGGCGGCGGCGGCCACCGCCGCGAACACGGCGTCGGACACCGCCACCGGCGGGCCGCCCGACGCGATGACCTCCACCTCCACCCCCGGCATGTCCCGCGCCCGCAGGATCCCGAACGAGCGGATGGTGAGGTCCCGGGGCACGCCGGCGGGGTCCACGGCGATGCCCTCGGTGCGCACCCACCCCAGCGCCATGTGGGCGGCGCCCACGCAGTACGAGCGGAGGACGACCTCGTCCAGCGGGTCGCCGCACTCCACCCGGACCCGGATGCCGCCGCCGTCGGCGACCTCGGCCTCGGCCCGCCCCCCCGAGGGCGCCGTCACGGCGGCGTCGCCGCGCACGGCGGCCGCCAGCACGGCCGCCTCCGCCCATCCGGCGGCCCGCACGGCGGCCGACGTGGGCGGGCCGGCGACGTCGACCTCCTCCACCACCAGGCCGGGCGCCACCGCAGCCACGGCCTCGGCCACCCCGGGCGTGCGCGCCACCCGCACGACGCCCGACCCGTCGGGGCGCACACCGGCGGCCACCGGCGGCCGCTTGGGGCCGAGGCGCACCACGTCCTCCCGGGAGAGGAGCACCCGCACGGGCCGGCCGTGCTGGTCGGCCAGCCGCCGGGCCGCGCCCGGGGCCAGGGACGCCACCTTGCCGCCGAACGCCCCGCCGTTGGCCAGGGGCGACGCCGGCTCCCCACCCGGCTCGCACCACGAGGCGTCCGGCTCCAGGTAGGCGGGCTCCACCCACGTCGTCCGCAGCGTCACCGCCCAGTCGCCGGGGGGGCACTCGAGCGGGTGGGACAGCGCCAGGGTGCTGCGCCGCCCCTGCACCTTGCCGGCCCGGGCCCGGGCCTCGGCGAGCGTCTCGCCCACCGCCCACCCGCCGCGGCCGTCGGGCACCGCCACCAGGGCGTCCGGCGGCGACGTGTCGTCGGCGAACCCGCCCCGGCCGAGGGCGACGTGGGGACCGACGTCCTGGGCGGCGCCCCCCTCCAGAGCGGCCCGCCGGCGGGCCGCGTCGAGGTCCCTCGCCGGTGCCGGCGCAGCCCCCGGCCGGGTGGCGGCGGCGAAGGCCTCCTTCACCCCCAGCCACCCGGTGCAGCGGCACAGGTGGGCCAGGAGGGCGGTGTCGACGTCACCACCGCCCGACGCCTTCAGCGCCGCCAGGCGCACGACGATGCCCGGCGTGCAGAAGCCGCACTGGCTGCCGCCGGCGGCGGTGAAGGCGTCCGCCCACGCCCGCCGCTCGGCCTCCGGGAAGCCGTCGAGGGTGGTCACCGTGCGCCCCGCCACCCGCCGGGCCGGCGTCACGCACGCCACCCGGGCCTGCCCGTCGACCAGCACGGTGCAGCACCCGCACTGGCCCTGGGGCGCGCAACCGTCCTTGGGGCTGCGGAGGCCGAGGCGGTCACGCAGGACCTCCAGCAGCGAGGCGCCGTCGTCCTCCACCGCCACCTCGCGGCCGTCGACCCGGAACCTGAGCGACATCGGCCCACGATAGGTTGCCCCCATGCCGCCCCTCAGCCGTCGTGAGTTCCTCCTCGCCGGCGCCGGCCTGGCCGGCCTCGCCGCCCTGGGCGCCTGCGGCGACGACGGGAACGACAACGCCGCGACCACCGGCTCCACGCGCTCCACCGAGCCGGCGGGCAGGGCCACGTTCAGCCTCGTCGTGTCGACGTTCACCCACGTCTCCGGCATCGACGAGCGCCTGACCGTCGCCCTGCTCACGGCCGAGCGGACCGGGCCGGTGGCCATCGACGGGCCCGTCGAGCTCGCCATCGACGGCGAGCCGGTCGAGTCGACCGTGCACACCGACGGCACCCCGCTCCCCTACCTCCTCGTCCGCCACCGCTTCGAGAAGCCGGGCCCGGTCGAGGTGGCGGCGACCTACAAGGGCGAGACGAGCGAGGCGGGCGTGACGGTGTCCGACCCCGCCGAGGTCGAGGTGCCCTTCCCGGGCACGGCGATGATCTCGACGCCCTCGCCCACGCCGGCGAACACCCTCGGCGTGGACCCGATCTGCACGGCCGACCCGCCCTGCCCGCTGCACGACGTGAGCCTGGACGCCGCCCTCGGCGAGCGGCGCCCCCTCGCCGTGCTGTTCTCCACCCCCGCCCTGTGCAAGTCACGGTTCTGCGGGCCGGTGCTGGACACCGTGCTGGCCCAGCGCGAGGCGTTCGCCGACCGGGTCCGCTTCCTCCACGTGGAGATCTACAGCGACCGCACCGGCAAGACGCTGGCACCCACGGTCAAGGCGTACAACCTGGCGGCCGAGCCGGTGCTGTTCCTGGCCGGGGCCGACGGCATCGTCCGCGACCGGCTGGACAACGCCTTCGACCGGGTCGAGACCAGGGCCGCCCTCGAGCGACTGGTGGGGTGACGCGCAACGGCCCGGGCGGGCGCCCGGGCCGGCGGCGACGTCGAGCGGGCGGCTAGGAGAAGGACTGGCCGCAGCCGCAGGAGCGCTGGGCGTTGGGGTTGTTGATGCTGAAGCCGGCGCCCTGGAGCCCGTCCTTGTAGTCCAGCGACGCGCCCCGCAGCAGCTGGGCGCTCTCGGCGTCCACCACCACGCTGACCGGGCCGTTGGAGGAGCGCAGGTCGTCGTGGGCGAACTCGCTGTCGAAGAACATCTCGTAGGAGTAGCCCGAGCAGCCACCGGGACGCACCGCGATGCGCAGCGCCAGGTCGGGGTTGCCCTCCATGGCCAGCAGCTCGGCCACCTTCTTGGCCGCGTTGTCGGTGATGGTGACGAGGCCGGTACCGGTGCCAGTTTCCGTGGTGCTCACCAAATGCTCCTTGTTCGGGATACGGGGACGATTCTACCGGGTTGCCAGCTCAACTTGGCAGGGATCGCGGTCGGCGAGCGTCGCGAACCGCTCGACGGTGGCACCGCCGAGCACCTCGACCATGCCTTCCACCACCCCCCGGTGGAGGTGGCAGACCAGCTCGGGGAAGGCCTCGGCCAGGCTGCGGAACGGGCAGTGGGTGAAGGCGATGGTGGTGACGGCGCCGTCGGTCTGCTCGACGGGATCGAACCCGAGGTCGGTGAGCTCGCCGCGCACCGACGCCAGGCACCCCCCGTCGCCGGCGCGCACGGCGCCCGCGTGGCGCCCGTGCTCCCGGCCCACCGAGGCCACCGCCTCGGAGTCGGGCTCGAAGGCGGCCGCCACGTTGGCCAGCAGGCCGGCCATGAGGGGAAAGGTGGGTGGCTCCAGGCCGAGCGACGGCGCGTCGGACGCCAGCGAGTAGCGGTGCTGGGGCCGGCCCACCGTGCCGCGGGAGTCCACCTCGACGTCGAGGAGGCCCACTTCCCGCATGCGCTCGAGGTGGGGCCGTACCGTGTTGGGGTGCAGCCCCAGCGCCTCGGCGACGTCGGAGGTCGACCGGGGGACGCTCGCGCGCGCCAGCTCCAGGTAGATGGCGTAGCGCGTGTTGTCGCCGAGCGCCTTGAACAGCTGGAGCCGGTCCACGCCTGGAATATACCAGGCCCGTTCCTTGTAAACTCGACCTGATGCCCGCACCCTCCGTACCCGCGCCCACCGAGGACGCCGTGCGGGGTGCGCTGGCGGGCGTGATCGACCCCGAGCTGGGCGACAACGTGGTCGACCTCGGCATGGTGCGGCGCATCGAGATCGCGCCGGACGGCGGGGTCGACGTCACGGTGGCGCTCACCACCGCCGGCTGCCCGCTGCGGGCCCAGCTGATGAAGGACGTGAAGCTGCGGGTGGGCGGGCTCCCCGGCGTCTCCGACGTCCGGGTCCACTTCGGCGAGATGACCGAGGAGCAGAAGAAGAGCCTGATGGCCCGCGCCCGGTGGAAGGCGCGGGAGAACCCCCCGAGGACCGACATCCCGCCGACCACGCGCATCGCGGCCGTGGCGTCGGGCAAGGGCGGCGTGGGGAAGTCGTCGATCACCGCCAACCTGGCCGTGCAGCTCGCGCTCCGGGGCCTCACCGTGGGCGTGCTGGACGCCGACATCGGCGGGTTCTCGATCCCCCGCATGCTGGGCGTGGAGGGGCAGCTGGGCGCCGAGGGCCGCAAGATCGTCCCCCTGGAGAAGCCGGTGGGCGACGGGCGCCTCAAGGTCGTGTCCATGGGCTCGGTCGGCAACGCCGCCGAGGACCAGGCGATCATGTGGCGGGGGTTCATGCTCAACCGGGCCGTCCAGCAGTTCCTGGAGGACGTCCGCTGGGGCGACCTGGACTACCTGCTGATCGACATGCCGCCCGGCACCAGCGACGTCCAGATGGGGCTCGCACGCATGCTGCCCCACACCGAGGTGCTGATCGTCACCACGCCGGCGCTGGCCGCCCAGAAGGTCGCCGCCCGGGCCGCCGACATGGCCCGCAAGGGGTACCTGCGGGTGGCGGGCGTCATCGAGAACATGAGCGCCTTCCGATGCGAGCACGGGCAGAGCTACGCCCTGTTCGGGTCGGGCGGCGGCGAGCGCCTGGCCGCCGAGATCGGCGTCCCGCTGCTCGCCACCATCCCGCTGGACCCGTCGGTCGCCGAGGGCGGCGACACCGGCCGGCCCGCCTCACTCGCCGCGCACGGCCCGGTGGTGGAGGCGTTCGCCGCGCTGGCCGAGCGCATCGTCACCGATGCCCTGCCGCCGGTGGAGATGACGTCGTGCACCGCCCGCCTCTTCGAGAGCGTCGAGGCGGCCCTCGGCCCGGCGCCCGCCTGAGCGCCGACGACCGAAACGAGCGGCCCGGCGATCCGGCGGCAGGTTCGGGCGCATTGGCGCCCCTTCCTGCCGCCGGAGCAGGCGGGCCCGGCCCTGAGCGCCGACGGGCTCAGTCGGCCAGGCGCAGGGCGACGGCCGGGCGAATCCGCGACGCCTGCTGCGCCGGGGCGATGGTGGCCACCACCGAGGCGGCGGCGGTGAGGACGACGAGGAGAGCCAGCTGGAGCCACGGGACGGTGAAGCTGAGACCCTCCCCGAACGCCCCGTTGGTGAGCAGGCGCCACGACGACACCACGGCGAGGAGGACGCCCAGGACGATGCCCTCCAGGGCCACGAACATCGACTCGGCGACGAAGGCCCGCCGCACGGCGCCCGACGGGAAGCCCAGGGCCCGCAGCACCCCGACCTGCCGGCGCCGCTCCCACACCGCCCGCACCATCACCACGCCGAGGCCGGCGATGCCGACCACCAGGCCGAGTGCCAGGTACCCCTGCATCAGCCGGAAGAACTGCGACTGCTGCGAGAGGCCGTCACCCACCTCCTTGCGGAACGACACCGCGTCGGCGCCGTTGGCCACGAACGTGGCGTTGACCTCCTCGGCCACCGCCTGCGGGTCGAACCCGGGCTCGGCGTCCACGTAGAGCAGCGTGGGGGCAGCGAGCGGGCCGGCCAGCTCGGCCAGGGCGTCGGCCGACATGAGCGCCGGCGTGAAGGCGAAGCCCGACTTGGCCACGGCGCCGACCTCGAGCGTGCGGCTGCGGCCCGAGGAGGGGTCCCGCACGGTGAGCGTCGCCCCGATCTCGAACGCCTCCTCGGGCGGGCCGCCGCCGTCCTGGAGGAAGAACTCGTCGACGATGACGAGGCCGGGGTCGGCGAGCACGGCCCGGTAGGCGTCGGCGTCGGTGGCGGCACCGGGCGGCCTCTCGTCGAGCACGGGCGGGCCCAGGGCCACGAAGTCCTCGGTGAAGCCGGCCACCGGCCAGGCCATCGGGTCGGGGTCGTCTCGGGGTGCGAACTCCGCCACGGCCGTCGTGAGCGTCGCCACGCCCGCCACGCCGGGGACGGCGGCCACCTGCTCGGGCGACACCGGGGAGGCGGCGTTGGACTGGACCTTGAGGTCGAACCGGCCGGCCACGTCGGCCGTGAAGTCGTCGATCTGCGAGGAGAAGACCCGGCTGAACAGCGTGATGGACGTGAGGGTGAAGACCACCAGGGCGTACATGGTGAGGATCATCCCGGTGCGGAACCGCCGGGCCAGCGGGTAGGCGAGGCCGATGCGCAGGGCCATGCTCGACCCGCCGGCGATCCGCCGCACGAGGGCGCCCAGCACGTCCTGGTTCTGCGAGACCAGGGCCACGGCGGCGCCGGTGAGGATCACGCCGTCCACCACGAACAGCCAGATCTCGGGGTTCTCGAACGCCTCGCTGGCGACGTCGAAGCAGGCGACGGCCCACACCAGGACCAGGCCCGAGGTGACGGAGACCAAGGGGCGGCGGGGGACGAAGCGGCGCAGGAGGGGCACGATGCCGAGGGCCGCCAGCGCCGGACCGGCCAGCACGCCGAAGGCGTCCTGGTTCGACAGGCCCGAAAACGTGAGCGCACCGCCGGCCACCAGGGCGACGACCGCCGGGACGAGCACGATGGCCCGCTGGCGCCCGCCGATGGGCTCGGGCAGGTCGCGGATGGCCCGGATGACGTTGAGCCGGGCGATGGAGAACGAGGTCAGCACCACTGTGGCCAGCGAGATGAAGAAGCCCGTCACGAAGCCGCTCTGGATGCTGGCGAAGGTCGCCGTGTACCGCAGCTCCAGCGAGAAGTCGCCGCCGTCGGCGAAGATCCCCGCCGCCACCAGGACGATGAGCCGCCCCACCCCGAGGCCCACGATGGTGCCGGCGGCCGCCGACGCCAGCGCGTAGAGCCACCCCTCCATGGAGAACGACGCCACCATGGCGGACCGCCGCAGCCCGACGGCCCGCAGCATCCCGAGCTCGCCCCGACGCTCCTGGGCGAGCATCACGAAGATGTTGACGACCAGCAGGATGCCGGCCAGGACGCTGAAGAACCCGATGGCGGTGAACAGCTCGGTGAACTGGGCGCCCGCCTCGTCGGCGGCCTCCAGCAGGTCGTCCTTCACGGGGTCGACCGACACCGGGAGCCCCTCGAAGGCGTCGTGCAACCGCGCCTCGACGGCCGCCGTGTGCGCCGCGCCGTCCTCCACGCCGCCGGCGTTGGAGACGAGGACCAGGGGGACGGGCGGGGCTGCTCCGGGGGGCGGATCGGCCGCCATCGAGGCGATGGTGCCGGGGGCGACGAACAGGTTGGGCGACTCGCTGCCGAAACCCACCTTGAACCCGGCCAGGCCCAGCCGGGGGAGGACCCGCTCGACGGTGAAGGAGCGGGTGCGCCCGTAGGCGAGCACCTCGACGGCGTCGCCCCGCTCCACCTCCAGGGTGCGGGCGAGGTCCCGGCCGATGGCCACCCGGTCGCCCGACGGGGTGGCGCCCTCGATGCCGGTGGCGCCGGCGTCGCCCCCGAAGGCCCGCCCGGCGTCGAAGTCCAGCTCCACCACCCGGGCGCGGGGCTCGGCCCGGGGGTCGGCGCCCGGCCGCACCGCCGCCGCCTGGAGGGTGAGCACGGGGACGACGCCGTCGATCGGCGCTCCGTCCAGCCCCTCGACCGCCGCCCGGGCCCGGTCGGCCGTCGCCTGGTCGGGCGCCTGGACGACCTCGTCGACGGGGCCCAGCTGGGTGAACGCCGACCGCCGGATGGACGCCTCCAGCGTCTCGCCGACCACGAACGACCCGGTGATGATGGCCGTCCCGAGGAGGGACCCGACGAGCACGAGGATGGTCTCCCGGGGCCGGCGCACGGCGTTGCGCATGGCCAGCCGGCGCCACACCGGGCGGGCGACCATCGCCACCAGGAACGGCAGCGAGATCAGGGCGACGGCGGGCATCAGGGCCGCCCGTCGCGGCGCTCGTCGTCCACGATGACCCCGTCGCGCACGACGATGCGCCGCTGGGCCGACGACCCGATGGCGGCGTCGTGGGTCACCAGGATCAGGGTGAGCCCCCCGGCGTGGAGCTCCCGGAGCAGGTCGAGGACCGACGCGGCGGTCTCCGAGTCCAGGTTGCCGGTGGGCTCGTCGGCCCACACCACCAGCGGCCGGCCGGCCAGGGCGCGGGCGACGGCCACCCGCTGCTGCTCGCCGCCCGACAGCTCGCCGGGGCGGTGGCCGAGGCGGTGCCCGAGGCCGATCCGCTCCAGCGTCTCCACCGCCGCCCGGCGGGCGGCCCGGGCGCCCGTCCCGGCCAGGAGGAGCGGCAGCTCGACGTTCTCGGCGGCCGTGAAGACCGGGATCAGGTTGAAGGCCTGGAAGACGAACCCCATGCTCGACGCGCGGTGGCGGGTGCGGTCGGCGTCGCTCATCCCGTGGATGCTGCGCCCGCCGAGCACGACGGTGCCCTCGTCGATGTCGTCCAGGCCGGAGAGGCAGTTCAGCAGGGTGGTCTTCCCCGAGCCCGACGGGCCCATGACGGCGAGGAACTCACCGGAGGTCACGGAGAGGTCCACGCCCTTCAGGGCGGCCACCTCGTCGGCTCCCGTGCGGTACGTCTTCACCACGCCGGTGGCCACCAGGAGGGGGTCACCCGGCGCCACGGGCTCGGGTCGCGCGTCGGTCCGGGTTCTCACCCGTCGAAGGCTAGGGCCGCTAACCCACCAACCCACCGCTCACCCGCGAGCGACCGGGCGGGGGCCGACCCCGGCCCGGCTGGGGGGCAACCCGGGTGCGACGTCTACAGGGTGACGGGCTCGTCCCCGCGGCGGCGGCGGGGCACGGGGAGGGTGAACCGGAACGAGGCCCCGCCCGAGGGCGCCGTCTCGTACCAGATCCGCCCGCCCATGGCTTCGACCAGGCTGCGCACGAGCGAAAGCCCGAGCCCCGTCCCCCGGGAACGGTCGCGGTTCTCGCGCCCGAGGGTCCGCACCCGGCTGAACAGCGTGGGCACCAGCCCCGCCGGCACGCCGGGGCCGGCGTCGGTCACCGACAGCTCCAGCATGCCGTCGGCCACCGACTCGACGGTCACCTGCACGGGCGCCGAGCCGTGCTGGAGGGCGTTGTCGACCAGGTTGGCCACCACCTGCTCGAGCCGCCGGGCGTCGGCCACCACCGGGATCCCGGGCGGCACCTGGACGGCGACCCCTTCGGGGTGCCCGAGCCTGGCCAGAGCCGTCTCCACCAGGGGACCGAGCTCCACCGGGCTGGGGCTGAGCCGGAAGGTGTTGGACTCCAGTCGGCTGATGTCGGACAGGTCGTCGGCCAGCCGCGACACCCGCTCCGCCTGCCCGCGGATGGACGACCCCAGGCGGCGGACGCGCTCGGCGGTCACGTCGTCGCCCGCCGACTCCAGCGACGAGGCCAGGGAGAGGATCGTGCCCATGGGGCCCCGCAGGTCGCTGGTGACCAGGGACATGAACTCGTTCTTCTCGCTCTCGACGTCGTGGGCGGCGGTGACGTCGCTCACCACGCACTGGTAACCGACCAGCTCGCCGTCGTCAACCCGGGGGGTCACCCGCCGGTCGAGGATGCGGCGGACGCCGTCGGGGCGCACGATCGTGATCTCCGATCGCACCGGCGCGTCGGTGGCCGACTCGGGCAGGGCGGCGGCCGACGGCGGCTCCGCCGCCATCACCGACGACAGCTCGGCCCCCTCCAGCTGCTCGGGCGGGACGCCGAGGATCACGGCCAGCGACGGGTTGGCGTACTTCAGGCGGCCCTCGAGGTCGACCTCGTAGATGCCGTCGGACGAGTGCTCGACGACGTGCTCGTACCGGGCCCGGGCCTCCTGCTGGCGCTTGATGACCGCCGCCCAGTACCCCTGGGCCAGGGCGTCGGTGAGCCGGTCCATGGCCGGCAGGACCCGGGTCAGGAGCAGGGAGAGGGCGAGCCCCCAGTGGCCACCCCGCTCCTCGGCCAGCTCGACCGCCGTCTGCACGACGAGGTCGCGGGAGATGCGCAGCACCACCAGCAGCTGGGGCAGCGGCGACCCGTCCCAGGCGGCGGCGGCGCCGACGTCCTGGAGGTCGTCGACGAGGGCCTCGTCCACCTCGGCGCCCTGCCCGGTGACGGCCAGGATGGCCTCGAACCGGCCCTTGGCCTGCTCCACGAACCGGGCCTGCTGGCGCAGCGACCAGCCCTGGGCCTCGGGGAACACGGCACCGAAGATGTCGAACGCCCGCCGGGCCATCTCCTCGGAGCGGCCGTCGAGGGCGGCGAGGAGGGCCTCGGGGTCGGCGCTGTCGGGCTCGGTGACGACGAGGTTGCCGGCGCCGTTCTCGGCGTTGCGGGCCAGGAACGCCTTGACGTCGACCAGCGCCAGCAGCGGCCCGTCCGGGCCCTCGTCGGTGGCCTCGAGGAACTGCGCGTCGAGGAGCCCCCGCACGATGTCCGTGGGGACGTTCAGGTAGGCCGCCGCCTCGGGCAGCGTGACAAGTGGACGGTTTCCGGTGTTTCGCTCGGACATGCAGGTGCCCTCACAGTTCGACGGCGCGGGCTCCTTCCCTGCCCGCGAGCCTCGCGCGGCGCGGGCGCGGCGTCATGCCACCGGTGGGCCGGGCCCGATCCCGATCAGAAGTGGCGGCCGGGACCGAACGTCCGGATGTCGGCCCGCCGGCGGAGATAGCGGGTGGCCGACGCCCGCACGGCGGCGCGGACGGGGGGCAGGAGGAGGAGGATAGCGACCAGGTCGGTGACGAACCCCGGCGTCAGCAGGAGGGCGCCGGCGAAGAGGATCAGCGCCCCGTCGACCAGCTCGCGGCCCGGCACGGCGCCCCGGGCGACCCGCTCCTGCACCCGGCGCACGACGCCCAGCCCCTCCCGCTTCACCAGCCAGGCGCCGACCACGCTGACCAGGACCAGCGCGGCGACCGTGTTCAAAGCACCGATGGCCTGGCCCACCTGGAGGATCACGAACAGCTCCACGAAGGGGACCACCAGGAACAGCGCGAACAGCACCGGGGCCACGACGCGATGCTACGCCGGTGCCGCTCCGTTGGCGGCCAGCGGCGACACCGAGCGAAATCCCCCCACGAGGGGCGTGGGAGCTTGCTTCACTCGCAGTCCCCGTCCGTCCGGGCACCCGCGACGTCGGTCGATGTCGGTCGGGCACGCGTGGGCGTTCGGAGGTCGGAGCCGGGGGCCAAGGCGAGGCCACAACCCATGAAGGCGAGGGCGTAGCCGGTCAGGGCCAGGTCCTCTGCCAAGGCCGGGAGGCCCACCGCTGTCGCCGTCGCAGCCGCCCCGACTGTACCGACGCCGGCGACGAGCAGCCACGTCCAGGGCATCTTGGACGACCACGCCACCGCCACCCAGAGCACCATCGCCACAGGCACGAGTGACCATGCCACCGTCGCAGCGACCGACGTCACCAGTGCGGTGATCAGGAGAGTCACAAAACAGCGGCCGAGCAGCCACGGGGCCCAGGTCGACGCGAAGGCCACTATGGCCGCCAGCCAGAACGCCGCGGTGCCGACCAGCCAGACGGGCGACGAACGCCCGGCGACAGAAGAGGCGACCCCGGCGGCGGCCAGGACCAGCGATACCGAGAGGCGACCGGACGAGACGGACGGGGCGTGCTCGTCGGTTGCTGCGCTCACGGCGTGGCTTCCTCACGGTCGCGGCGCCGAGTCGGATGTGGCCCGGCGACGCGGTCGCGCCCGAGCATGCGGGGCGAGCCGATGGCCGCCATCGCCAGGGCCAGCACGGCAGCCGCCGTGGAGGCCACGACGGTGAGGCGGGCGACCTGCGATGGGCGGTGTTCCACGACGAGGCGCAGATCGCCCGGCGCGGCGCGCACGTGCCAGCCGTTGGCGTAGCCGTCGACCTCCACGTGGGACGCCGACGCGCCGCGCGGGAGTCCCCGGAGCCGCCAACCGGCGTCGAACGTCTCGGCTAGCACGAGCGTGAACGGACGCCCGTCGGCGCGAACGTCGACGACATAACGCGCCGGGCCGTGGCGCGCCCAGGACGTTGCCGCGGCACGGTCCGGAACCCCAGATCCGTCCCGGATCTGCACGGTCTCGGCGCCCACGCCGGCGACCTCATACACGTCGGCGACGCCGAACGAGCCCCCGAGCCGCACCTGCTCCATCCTGGACAGCGCCTCCGCGAGCGCGTCGGGGTCGGCCGTGGGACGTCGCACCCCACGAGGCTCGACGTCGCGGCGGACGACGACGTGGCTCACCCCGAGGGCGCGCAGCAACGGGAGAACGGCCTCCGTACGGCGCTCGAGAAGCGCCCGCTCCACGTCCTGGACCACGCCGAGGAACCCCGCGTCGGGACGGAAGTAGCTCTCCGGCAGGGGCTGGATCGTGGTTCGGCGGACGAGCAATCCTGGTATGGCGTCGACGCCGTAGTACCCCCACGTGGTCTGCCGCTGGTAGTAGTCCGCCAGGGGGAGGACCAATGCCTTGCCCCGTGCCGGTGACGCGTCGAGGAAGGAGGCGGCCTCCCGCCAACCATCCGGGATGGCGACGTGACTCGAACGGGCGGCTCCGCCCCCGTTCGGGACGGCGCCTCCCGTCCAGAGCGGATGCGGAAAGGCGACGAGCGCCACGGCGGCCACCACGGCGACCGCCGCGCCGGCCGTGCGGGCACGACCTCGCAGCGGGCGCAACCTTGCGATCAGGCCCGCGGCTGCGACGGCGACAAGGGCCGCGTACACGAGCACGAGCGGCGCGCCGGCCTTCGTCGATGGTTCGCGAAGCAGCCACATCGCAGGAAGATGGTCGTAGGCCCACAGGTTCAGCTCCGACAGCGGTGGGTGCAGGCCCTTTGCCACCACGACGATGCCGAGGACCATGGAGAGCAGGACCACCGACGCCCGCCGCACCACCCCGCTCGCGACGAGCGGCGCGGCAAAGACGGCGATCACCGGCACGTACCGCAGCCATGCCCACGGCGGGCGGTCGAGGACCGCTGCGTACGGCGTGTACTCAGGGTGGTCCCATGCCCATCCGGCGTTCAGGGTGAGGACGTTCCCGATGCTCGAGCGAGCATGCGTCCACGCCCACGCCCGCACGTCGGTCACAGTGCCGACCTCGGAGGCCCCGCCGCCGACGAAGGTCAAGATCGCAGGGGCGAGCCACCAGGCATTGAGGGCGACCGCCCATGGCAGCGCGGAGAGGAACAGCCGTACGACCCGGCCGGTCCCGCCCGGACCTCCCAACGCCGTTCCCAGGACGGCGAGGGCGACCAACCAGGCGACAGCCACGGCGAACAGCGGTGGGTTGCTCAGCACGTAGGAGAAGCCGACCGTGACGGCCGCGAACCCGGCGGCGCTCACGCGGCCGCCCTGGGCGGCCTTGACGACGAGCGAGCCCGAGATCCCCATGAGGCCGAGGGCGGCGAGGGCCAAGGGGTTGGGGACCTGCGTGAGGACGAACGCGTTGAGGACGGAAAACACGGCCGCCAACGCCACGGCGGGCGAGGTCGAGGTGAACCGGCGGGTGAACAGGGCGGCGCCGAAGGCGACCAGGCCGAGCAGCAGCGCGTAGAGCAGGCGCTGTGCGACCACCTCGCTCCCACCGAGCGCCGTCACGACGCGAATCAGCAGCACCTCCGGCGCGCGGACGACGTCGAACGACGTGGAGCCCGCACCCGTCGTAGCGTGGTTCCACGCCCACCCGAGCTCGTTCGCCAGCGGTACACGCACGAACGGGGGGATGTCGCCGCCGGCGATGAACCGTCCGGGCCGGAACCACGTCTGGCTGACCACCACGGCGACCAGGACCGGCACGGCGACGGACGCCGCCGATGCCAGCTCGCTGGCGCGGTAGGGCGCCGGTCCGGCGTCGACGAGCGCTTCCACCGGTTGGGTGCGGGCATCCGTGCGCGCCGCCGGCGCCCGCGCCGTCACCGGGCCGGGCGCCGCCGTCGGGCGGCTACCATCGGCGGCCGTCCTGCACCCTGCCCGCGAGAGGTGGCCCCTTGGCCCACCAGCGCCCGGTCACCGCCGCCCCGTCGAGTCGGCAGGCTTCCCTGGAGCGGTACGCCGCCACACACTCGCAGTTCGAGGTGACGAGCCGGATCCCCCAACTGCTCGGCCGGGCCGTTGCCCTGTCACGGCACCTCGATGGCGCCGTGATCGACCTCGGCTGCGGCGAGGGAGGCACCCTCGCCGCGTTCTTCACAGTCGAGCGGGACCAGCGGGACCAGCGGGACGAACGGGCGCCGCTGGGGCTGGAGCTCTCGAGCACCCGGGCCGCCATCGCCCGCCGGAGGGGCTTCGCGGTGGTGCTGGGCAACGCGATGCGCCTGCCACTTCGGCCCGGCTCGGTGGCCCTTGCGATCTCCCGCCACGTCATCGAGCACGTAGACAACGACCTCGGCGCGGCCGTGGAGATCGCGCGAACCATGGTGTCGGGCGGCGTTCTCTACCTGGAGACCCCGCTGCGTCTGCCGTGGGCGTGGTACCCGTACCGCAACCAGTCCGGATCATGGGTGCTCGACCCTACCCACGTCCGCGAGTACGTCAGCGCCGGCCAGCTGACGGCCGTCCTCGAAGCGGCCGGCCTGGAGTGCAGGGCGGTGGAGGTCGGACCCATCCGCTTCCCGATCGGCCAGCTCGCCCTGCGGGTCCCGGGGGCGAGCCGGGCTCTGGGCCGCCTCGCGCCGCGCGTCCGCGACCTGGCGTCGCCGGCACTGGCCGTCCCCCGCTACCGGGAGATCCGCGTCCTGGCCGTCAAGCGGTAGTCGCAGGACCAGCGGGACCGGGGTCCTCGGGTCCGGGGCCGGCGCCTCTCTCAACCGGGCCGCGCCGGGCCTCCGTCATCCCGACGACCAACCCGCCCAGCTCGACGGCCTTTAGCCCGAGCAGGCCGAACGACGTCGCCGGCCGGCGGACGAAGCGCCCCGGTCGGCGGAGCAGCGCCGTCCTCGCCGCCTTATGCGCTCCGACGCGACCGTGCCGAGCCAGATATGGCACCACCGTGCGGCCGTAGTAGCGCTTCTTGCGGAAGGTCTCGGCCAGGCGCAATCGGCCCTCGTCGTGGCGGACGACGGCCCGGATCCGCCCGATCTCCCATCCAGCGGCGCGCAGTCGGTCGGGGAGGTCCCAGTCCTCGGGCCCCGTCAGCGTCGTGTCGTACCCACCTGCGTGGTCAAAGGCCTCACGGCGGAACGCCCGCGCCGCCTCCACGCGGGGGTCTCCCAGGTACAGCTCCTTTTCCAGGATCTTGCACCGCGCCCAAAAGCCGCTCCCGAACGAAACCTCGGGGAGGACCAGCGCGCCGGCACGGGGGGAACGCTCGAACTCGACGGCGACCTCGGCGGCGATTTCCGGGTCAAGCACCATGTCGCTGTCGATGAAGACCACGTAGCGGCCCGACGAGGCAGCCGCACCGAGGTTCCGCTGCGCGCTGCGTTCGGGCCCCGCCGTGATCACGGTGTCGGCGACGCTCTCGGCCGCCTCTCTCGTCCCGTCGTCCGAGGAGTTGTCCACGACGATGATCTCGACCTCCTCCGTCTGCGCCCGGATGCTCGCGAGGCAGGCCTCGATGGTCCGTATCGAGGTCCGGGTGGGCACGACGACGGAGACCCCGATCGCGGTCAGCGCCGCCTCCCGTGCCGTCCGTCCCGGGCGGCGTGCCGAGGGGTCATCGCGTGAAAGGCTAACCTCCGCGAGTGACCGAGCCGGACGAATGCGTCGTACCGCCCCTGCGCCACCCCGTTCCGTCCAGCGACCATCCCTTCAACCGCCTCCGGTAAGGACATCCTCCTCGCCATGAGCCGAGGCAGTACCGCCTCGACCCTCCGCAGCCGGCGATCGCCCGCACGCGTCCGCGCCCGGCGCCGGTTGAGGCACCGGCGCCTCAACGGCTCGATCCTCGTTCCGACCGGGCACACCCCGCGGCTGCGGTCGTCGACACCGCCCGAGGTGCCGCCGGCTAGGACCGGGCGACGCCGGGTGCTCGCGTACTGCATACCGTCTTTGCTCACGCTGGGCGTCGTCGCGTCGTGGTTCGAGCCTGGGCACTTCTGGGCAACGGGGGACATGCCGCCGTTCGAGCGGCGGTCCTCGATCGCCGAGGCGTTCTCGATATGGGGCCATCAACTCAGCTCCGCCGGCGGGCCGTCCTACGACGTCGCGCGCCTGCCGGAGCTCGCGATGCTCGCTCTAGGCGACGCCCTGGGCCTCGGCCCCGAGGCGGCCCAGCGGCTCTTAGTCTCGATGGTCGCCGCCTCCGGAGTGGCGTGCGTCGTCTACTTCGCCTTCGCCTTCTCCTCTGCGCCCGTCGTCGCCGCCGCCGCCGGGCTCCTGTCTTTCTTTAACGTGTTCGTCCTCCAGCGGCTTCCGAACGTCCTGAGCCTGTGGGCGGTGCTGGTCATGGCGTTGCTGGGCGGCGTGCTGTTCCGGGAGGCAAGGGCCGCCGACCAGCCACCCCCGGGGGAACGGGTCTCGCGACCGTTCCTCCTCGGCGTGTGCTCGATCACGGCGTCCTACCTGGCGCTGAACCCGCCGCTCCTGGCCTCCGCCATGCTGTGGGTCCTCCTGTGCGTCGCCGCCTCAGGCCTCCTGTGGGGCCGCGCCGCCCTGCACCGAGCGGGCCGCCTCGTCGTCCGGGCCACGCCGTGGGTGGCCGTGCTCAACCTGTGGTGGCTCCTGCCGTTCTCGGTGACGTTGCTCGCGAGTCGCTCCTCGATCGCGGCAGAGACCTCGGTCGCCGGCTGGAGCTGGACGCACGCGAGGAACAGCCTTTCCAACGTAGCCACGCTGAGCGGGACGTGGGCGTGGGATCTCCCCGATCTCTTTCCCTACGCCGAACGTCTGGACCGGCTGCCGTGGGGCGCGCTCCGGTTCGCGCTCCCCGTTCTCGCCGCTTCGGCCCTCGTCCTCGCTCCACGGACCAGGCGGCAGGCAACCAGCCTCATCGTGCTCGCCCTGCCGCTCGTCTTCGTCGGCAAGGGGCTCCATCCGCCGATCGGCGGGCTCAACGCCTTCCTGTACGACCGAGTTCCGGCGATGTACCTGTTCCGGGAGCCGCTCGGGAAGGTCGGCCCGATGTTGCTCCTCATCTTCGTGGCGCTCTGCGCGCTCGCCCTGCACGGCGCGTGGACGGGCGACCGCCAGCGACCCGTCGGGCGTGTTCTCGCTTTCGGGATGGTCGGGGCGGCGCTCGCCTACCCGGCGCCGCTGTGGACGGGCGAGGTCGTCACCGCGGCACGGGGACCGTTCCCCTCCAGTCTCGTCTCGGTTCCCGAGGACTGGAAGGACATCGCCCGCCATCTCGATGGCTCGCCACGGAGGGGCAAGGTGCTCGTGCTCCCGCTTGACGACTTCTACATGATGCCGACGACGTGGGGCTACTACGGAGCGGACGTGATCCCGCGGTATCTCCTCGGGCGGCCTGCCGTGCAGCCCCTCTCCGAGTCCTACTTCGGCGACCCGGCGGCGTTCGGCGAACTCGTCGCCCGCACCGAGCAGGCCCTGCTCGCCGGTGACGTCGGCGAGGTGCCGCGTCTGCTGGACGCCCTCGGCGTGGGGGACGTCCTCGTGCGCAAGGACATCGACCGGCGCTTCCCGGGCCGCTCCCTGCTGGACCCCGAGCTGCTCGACCGTGGACTCGAACGCGTAGCGGACCTCGACCTGACTCTGTCCAGCACCGTGGCCGACGTCTGGTCGCGGAGCGGCGGCGAGGGGACGTTCCATCTGGCCGCAACAGCGGTCGGGTCTGCGGACGACGACGTGAGCGCGCTGATCGGTGCTTCGCCGCCCGGCACGGTGACCCGTGCGGCGGCCGCCGCACCCCGTCGCGGAGGCGTGCTCGAAGCCCCTGACCGGACGATGGGATTCAGCTCGCACGGCGGCCCCCATGTGGTCGACCGTCGCCTCGTGAGCGGCCAGTCGATCGAGGTTCGAACGGTGGGCGAACCGCCCACAGGCCTCGAGCTGCACGATGCGGCGCCGGTGAGGATCGATGGCGTCCCCGTGCTTGCGGTCCCCTCTAAGCTGCTGAACCTCCCCGCCGGCGACCACTGGGCGGTGACCGCTGGCGGGCGGGTTCTCCGTTTCGACGGCGGGCGAGCCCATGCGATCGTCCGCCCGAATGACACCGTCTCCGTCTTCGACACGGCGGCGACCGCCGTCTCGACGGGGCGCTTCTCCGATGTCGGGGACTGCCACGCGAGCGACGGTCGCGGCATGGAGGCGGTCGGCATCCGTGGCGAGGTGCTGGCCGGCGATCTTCCGGCGATCCGGCTTCAAGCGCGCGAGCACGCGGCGTGCTCGGTGCTGGAGGTGCCGCCGCCCCCTACCGGGGAGACGTCGGTGTACCGGGTGCGGCTCGAGTACCGCACCGAGTCCGGACGTCCGGCGAGAGTGTGCCTCTACCGCACCCGGACGGGACGCTGCGAGCCCGTCGCTGCGCTCGGCGCATCTGAGGAGTGGACTGCGTTCGACGAGGTGGTCGTAGCTGACCCCGCCGAGGGGCGCCTCGAGATCTTCGTCTACGCCGACGGTGACGCCGTGGGCGGTATGACCACCGTCACCGAGTACCGCGGCGTGGTCGCCACGGCCCACCCGGCGCGCGACACATGGACGATCCCGCCGACGAAGCCGCGACGCGTCGACCTGCCGCCGGGCCACCACGTCGTCCGAGTCGCCGGAGGCACCCCGACCGCACCGCTCACACCCGGCCCTGTCGGCGACTGCAACGCCGCCGACGAGCGATCGCTCGCCGAAGTCGGCATCGAGGCGTCGTCGATCGACGAGCGACCCCCCGCCGTGCGACTACGCGCGCGTGAGCACATCGGCTGCATCGCGCTCCCCGTCGGCGGTGCCGCGCCGGAGGCGCGCACGCGCGTGTCGCTGGACTACCGGACGGTGGCGGGGCACCGGGCGCGGATCTGCCTCTACCAGGTCGGACCGGACCGGTGTGCGGCCTTTCCCGCGCTCGAGGGCGGCGACCAGTGGCAGTCGTTGGACCACGTCTTTCTCCCCGAGCCCGGCACGAGGTCGCTACAGTTGCTCCTGTACGCCGACGGCGGTGCCGCCGAGCCGACGACGGTGGAGTACCGCGACGTGCAGGTCGGGACGACCACGCCCTTCGACGTGGTCGTCGTTCCCGCCCAGACCACCGGCGGCGCGGAGGGGCCGTTGACGTGGAGGCGGGACGGCCCGGCCGCCTACACCGTCGAGGTCCCCGCGTCACCTTCACCTAGAACGGTCGTCCTCACCGAGTCGTACGCCCCGGCCTGGACCGCCCGCACCGACCCGCCGCTCGAGGCCGAGCACTTCCGGGCCAACGGGTACGCCAACGCCTGGCAGCTCGCACCGGGGCCGCAGGTCACCCTAACGGTCGCCTACGCGCCGAACCGCCTGCTCGAGCCGGCGCTCGCCCTGTCGGCCGCCGCGGCCCTGGTGGGAGGTCGGTTGGCGATCGGCCGGGCCGTGCGACGCCTGCGAGTGGGCGCCCGCAGCCTCCCCTCGTGCGCGGCACGCACCCTGCCGTACCTCCGTCACCGGCGACGGGAGCCCCGCGCCCGCTCGAGGTGATCCAGCACCTCGGTGGCCACCTCGCTCCAAGGAGCGACGCCTCCGGGGCGGACGGTCGGTCCAGATCCCGCGCCCCACCGGGGAAGAACGTCGGCCACCGCCCGGGCGAGGGCCTCGATGCCGGGCCGGACGATCACACCTCCCGAGGCGCTGAGCGAGTCGCGCAATCCGGGAACGTCGTAGCCGATCGACGGAGTCCCCACCGCGGCAGCCTCTGTCACGACGAGGCCCCAACCCTCACGCACGGACGTGACGAGGAGTGCATGCGCCCGCGCCATGAGGTCCAGCTTCTCCGCGTCGCCGATCCGCCCGTGGAAGGTGACCTCGTCGCCGGCGAACCTCCGGCGCAGCGACGCCTCCATCGGTCCTGTGCCGACGATCCACATCCGCCCGGCATCCATGTTCCGGCGCGCCTCGCAGAACGCCCGCAACGCGTGGTCGGGCCGCTTGTTGGGGGCTAGGCGCCCGACGAACACCGCCGTGGGAAGCCGCTCCTTCGTGGGCTCGGGGACGACCGCCGCCAGCTCGAGCCCAACCGGTACGACGGAGACGTCCCTCAGCCCGTACTCCTCAAGCGAGCGTCGGCTGGACTCGGAGATGGTGAGCGTGGGTACCTCGGCGTACCGACGCAGCCATCTCGGCTCGAGCCAGTGCCGGCCGACGACGGCGGCGGCCCGTGGGACCTCGTACGACCAGACCTCGCGCGCGACCTGGAAGGCGAGCGTCAAGACGGGCGTGGCGCCGACGAAGTCCGGCGTGAGGAACGGCCGCGTGTTGACGACGTCCACAACGACGTCGAACACCTCGTGGTCTTCGCTCGCGAAGTAGCGGTGGGCCTCGCGGTACACGCCGAGGCGACCGCCTCGGCGGACATGCCGCACCCCCTCGAGGCGCTCGTCCGCCGCCTGACCGGGCGCTCGGGCACAGAAGAGCGTCACATCGTGGCCCCACTCCGCCCAGTGCCGAGCAATCGTCTCGACGTAGACCTCGGCTCCCCCCGCCGCAGGATGCGCGAGGTCCTTCCAGTTGTAGACGAGGATCCTCACCGCTCGGGTGGACCGACCACCACCGCCGCCGCGGGGCGGGCGACGGCGAAAATCTGGGACAGCAGCAGCTCGCCTGCGCTCGGCACGACGCGTGAGACGCTCCGCCCCGCCCGGTGCAACCCGAACCGGTCCATGGCGACGGGCCGGTAGCCGGCGTCGACGAGAAGGCGCCGGAAGCTCTTCGAGGTGAAGAAGCGCAGGTGCGTGTCGTCGAGGATCCCCTCCTCGCGGTAGCGCCAGTCCCCACGGACGACGAGGCTCCAGAGCACCGAGACGTGGCGCACGTTCGGCACCGAGAGGAGCAGCGTTCCCTCGGGCGAGAGCCACTCGCCAGCGCGGCGAAGGAGGCTCCCCGGGTCGGCCAGATGCTCGAGGACGTCGGCGAGCACGATGAGGTCGTAGCGGGTCCGGTCCCACGTCCACGCATCGACGGGGCAGCAATCGACCGCGTCGTACCGTTTGGCGGCGGTTCGTGCCGCGCTCGCCACGGGCTCGACCCCATGGAGCCTGGTCGCCCCGAGCCCCCGGAGGTGCGGAGCGTCCGCACCTCCAGCGCACCCAACGTTGAGCGCCGGTCCCGTGACGCGAACGCCAGCCCGCCGGGCGAAGTCGTAGAGCTCGGACCGGTCGAGGCCATAATACCCGACCTCCTTGGGATCCGTCACCCGCTCACTCCTCTGCCGTCGTTCCCATGGTGGCCGTGCGGCGGACGGGAACGTTCCTCGTGCTGGTGCATTGGGATCTCAGGGGCGTTCCCCGGAGCGGCGCTACTCTCCCTGCCAACGAGCCCTCCATGGGGACCGATGCGGATTCTGCCAGGGCGCCCTGCTCGTTCGCTCGACTTTCCCGATGCCGTCGACCTCGAAGAGGAGATGGAGGACGCAGCGTTCGTGAGCATGTCGGCCGTGGTCGTCAACTACAACGGGGGGTCGGATCTCATTCGCTGCCTCGAGTCGCTCGAACGGCAGCCGGGGCTCCACGAGATCATCGTTGTAGACAACGACTCCCAGGACGGGTCCCTTGAGCTCGCACGGCAGGGCCACCCCTCGGTGCGCTTCATCGCTCGGGGATCTAACGACGGATATGGCACCGCGGCCAACGAGGGGGCCCTCGATGCGACGGCGGACGCCCTGCTCTTCCTGAACCCCGACGTGGTGCTCGACGACGGCTGCGTGGAGGCCCTGACCGCAGCGCTCGTCGAGCGGCCGGGCGTGGTCGGGCCACTCCTTCGCCTCGACGAGTCCGATCGCGAGTTCGGTGCGACCGTGGACATCCTCGGGATGCCGCGCGGCCTCCAGGAGCCGGGCAGTCCCCTGTACGTGCACGGGTGCGCGCTGGCGACGACGACCTCGGTCTTCACACGCGTCGGTGGCTTCGACCCCCGGTACTTCTTGTTCATGGAGGACGCCGAACTCTGCTGGCGGGCCCTGATCGCCGGCTACGAGGTCTCGATCTGCGCGGCGGGGACGGGATGGCACCGGGGCGGCGGTTCCATCCCCGGCGGCTACATAAGGGGCGACGTCGTCACGACGACGGAGACACGCGTGGTCCTGCGAGAGCGCAACGGGCTCACGATGTTCCTCGCGTGCGCGCCCACGGGGTGGCTCCCCGCCCTCGTCGCGCTTCACGTGCTCAAGACGCTCGGCGTGGCCGCGGCAGCCGCGGTGCTGCTTCGGCGCCCGCGGCTGGCGCGCCGGCTCGTCAAGGGCATCTGGTGGAACGTCCGCAACGTTCCCGCCAGCCTCGAACGCCGGCGCGCGGTCGACCGGGACCGTGGCGCCAGGCGACGGGCCTTCCGGAGGATCGCCCGACGGTCGAACGCTCTCACCGTGCTACGTCGCTACGGGCTTCCCCGGTTCGTGGAGACGCCGCCACAGCTGGAGGAGCGCTGACGTGCCCAAGATCGCCACGGAGGAGCTTCCGGGCCGTCGCCGTGCGAGCCGCGTACGCCGGGAACCGCTGGCATGAACCGCGTCCTCCACGTCGCGGCCGCCTACGCCACGCACGAGGGGATGTCCCGGACGGCCACCGAGCTCGCCCGGCGCGTCACCGGCGAGCACGGGCTGTGCACCAACCGGCTCCGCACGGAAGCGCCCGCCTTCGACGCCACGTTCGAGGTGGGTGGGTCCATGACCTTCTTCCCCGCCACCCGCGCCGCCGCCGTGCGCGCCGCCGTGGACCGGTACCGGCCCGACGTTGTTCATCTCCACGGCGGCATCCTGACGCCGCTCTTCGCCCGAGGACCGGTTCTGAGGCCACCCGTGGTCGCATCGGTGTACGGGTGGACCACGCCGCCGAGCCGGCACGAGTTGCTCGGCTCGTCCTGGTCGGAGCTGCGGTGCACGCCCGCTGCGCAGGCCCGCGTCCTGGTCAACGGCGTCCTGCCCGCCTGGGCGATGAGGCGAGCACTCGGTCCGGGCGGGCCCGTCCGAGCGCTGCTCGCCCACGACGCCCACCTGGCGCGTCGGCTCTCCCGTGCGTCCGGCGTGCCGGTGCGTCTGGCCGAGATCGGCCCGGGCGTCGACAACCTGCGGGCGACCCCCTCCTTCGAGCGCCCGGTGGTGGCCTTCGCCGGGCGGGCCGAGTCGGCGCGGGGCGCCGACACCCTTATCGATGCCATGCCGGAGGTTCTGCGCCAGCATCCGGGCGCCCGCCTGCGGCTCATGCTGCTCCCCTCGCCCCAGCTCCCCGAGCTCGCCGACCTGGTTGCCCGGTCGACCGCCCGTCATGCCATCGACATCGTGACCGAGCCCGTGGTCGACCTGCGGGTGGAGTTCGCCATGGCCACCGTCGGCGTGTTCCCGTTCAAGTTCGACCATACGACGGCCATGGCCCCGCCTCTGACGGTCACCGAAGCGATGAGCGTCGGGCTCCCGGTCGTGGTGTCGGCGGTCCGCTGCATGCTGCCGGTGGTCGAAGCTCGGCGGGGCACCATCGTGGTGCCGCCGCGCGACTCCGGCGCGGTGGCGAGGGCGATCGTCGCCGCCCTGGAGCCGGCCCGGTGGGCGGCCCTATCGGAGGACGCCGTCCGCGCCGTCGACCGGCGTTGGAACTGGGGCAACGCCGCACGCGTGGCTTCGGCCCTGTACGAGGAGGTGCTGGCCGGTGCAGGCTGAGCGCTTCGACGCCCGGGGCCGCTTCGGCCAGCTGGCGCCGACCTACGACGCGGTGTTCACCGGGTCGACCGGGCTGCGTGCCATCAACGAGCTCGAACTGGCGGTCGTGACCGGGCGCCTGGGCGACGTGTGCGGCCGCCGGGTGCTCGACGCCGGCATGGGGACGGGTCGGGTGGCCGAGGCCCTCGTCGGACGGGGCGCCGAGGTCGTGGGCATCGACGTCACCCCCCAGATGCTCGAGCGGGCCCACCGGCGGGTTCCCGGCGCACCACGCATCCTCGCCCGCGTGGGCGCATTGCTGCCCTTCGCCGACCGCTCGTTCGACGACGCCGTGTGCATCCGCGTCCTCAAGTACGTGGGCGACTGGCCGGCGGCGCTCGCCGAGTTCCGGCGTGTGCTGCGGCCGGGCGCCCGCCTGGTGGTGGAGATCGCCAATCGGCGGTCGGTCGCCCGGTGGGGGTACGCCGGGTACCGCTCGCAACCCCTGTCGCTCGCCACCGTCGGGATGACCCGCCGGATGCTCACCGACGCGGGCTTCCTGCCGTGGGCCGTCGATTCCGGCACGCGCCTCCCGCATGCGCTCTACGAGCGCTCCGGCGAGCGGGCGGCGGCCGTGCTGGACCGCGTCGAGCAGGTCGCCGGGCGCGTCCTCGGCGACGGCGTGCTCGCCCGAAGCTTCTTCGTCACCGCCGAGCTGGTTGACTGAGCCTCACGTCCACGGCGACGGTGCCCACACGCCGCCGGAGAGCCGGTCGCTGCCCACGGCGCTCTGGATGGCGGCGGCCGTGTCGGCGGCGAGTTCGCGGCGGCCTGGGCGGTCGTAGAACCGGAGCAGGCGCAGCCGGTAGAAGATGGCGAGGGTGTCGACGAGCATCCCCCGCACCGACCGGAACGAGATCGTGCTCTCGAACTGGTGGTCGATGCTCACCGGCGCCTCGAAGAACCGCCTGTAGCCGAGGTGGCGTGCCACCACGAACAGCTCCAGGTCGAAGGCGAATCGCTTCTCTGCCATGCGGGGGAGGGCGCCGGCCAGGACCTCGCGCCTGATCAGCTTCACGCCCGTCTGGCTGTCGCGAATGTTGAGCCGGAAGAGCACCCGGATGATCTGCTGGTAGCCCCACGAGTAGACGCGTCGCAGCCGCGGATACGACACGTCGGACAGGGGGTGGCGCTTGCTGCCGAGGACGACGTCGGGCTGGTAGGTGTGCACCAGGGCGAGGAAGGGCTCGAGCACGGCCGGGTCGACGTCCCCGTCGGCGTCGATGAACCCGACGTAGCGGCCGCGGCCCATGGCCAGCCCGATGCGGAGCGCCTCGCCCTTGCCCCGGTTGGTGGGCAGCGAAACGAGCCGCACGCAGGGGCCACGGAGGTCCTGGATCGTGCGCTCGCTCCCGTCGGTCGAACCGTCGGAGACGGCCACGACCTCGTACGTCGTCCCGCACCGCTCGAGCACCGCCAGGAGGCCCTCGAGGTTGGGTCGCAAGGCGGGCCCGGGGTTGAAATAGGGGACCACCACGGTGACGTCGACTTCGGGCTCGGCGAGGGTCCACAGCTCCTCGCTGACCAGCGCCGCCGACCGGTCCTCGGCGGGTCGGGCGGCGAACACCGCCCGCAGCATGAGCAACGCCACGCCGACGGTGCTGGCCAACATCACCGCCGCCAGCGACGACGGCGACAGGTCCCCCACGGTGGCGGCGACGACGGCCGCCCCCACCCCGGCCCACACCCATGACGCGGCTCGCACCCCGTCGGTGGCCAGCAGGTAGTACATGCCCACGTTGACGACGCCCAGGGTGGCGGAGGACAGCGCCAGCATCCCGATCACCGCCGACGAGCCCTCGTAGGCAGTGCCGAACAGCACGCCGACGACGAGGTCGGGGGCCACCACGTTGGTCGCCGCCACTGAGAAGCCGAGGAGCAGCACCGCGCCGAGGGCTTGCACCAGGGCGGCCCGGGACCGGGTGCCGCCCCCGCCCTGGGCGAAGCGGGGGAACGCGACCAGCGACACCGCGGCCGAGAAGAACATCGCCGTGCGGGCCCCTGTTGCCGCCGCCGCGTAGAGCCCCGACTCGACGCGCGGGAAGTAGTGGCGGGCCAGCAGAGTGTCGATGCCGGTGAGCACCCAGAAGCCGGTGAAGGCCAGCACGGCACCGGTGGCGTCGGCCCACCGCACCCGCAGCGGCGTGACGTCGTCGCGGCCGCTCAACACCGCCCGCAGGGCGGGGAGCAGCACGGCGGCGGTCGCCACCTCGCCGAGGACGGTGGCGGCCATGGCACCGTCGATCCCGGCGCCCCGCTCGACGAGCACCACGCCCAGCACCAGGCGGGTCGCCGCCCCGGCCAGCAGCCCGCCGGCCACGAGCCGGAACCGTAGCTGGCCGAGCAGGACGGCCCGGGGAATGAGGGCGATGGCCGCGGGCAGCACGTAAACGCCGAGCATCACCGCCGACGACAGCGTCGGGAGGTGGAGGAACGACTGCACCACCGGCGAGGCGAGCACCAGCGCCCCGCTCAGGGCCACTCCCCACAGCACGGCGTCGCCGAGGAGCGGTCCGATCACCACGCTGCCCGGTCCTTGCCCCGCCTCCCGCCGGGCGGCCACACGGCGGGTGATGGCCAGCTGGAGGGCGCTCACCGGCACGGTGAGCACGAGCAGGATGGTGAGCAGGGCGCTGAGCCCGCCGTAGAGTGCCGGCTCCAGCCGGCGGCTGATCACGGCGTGGAACAGGAAGTTCGACCCGTTGACCACGGTGAGGGTGACGAAGAGCACCAGGCCACCGCCGCCGGCCAGGGATGACGCGCTGGCGCCCCGTAGCCTTGCCCGGATTGGACCCGTCACCGGCCGCTCCTGCTGCGAACTACTCCCCAAATGACCGATTCGCTCGACTCTAGCCGGGTGGGCGAGGGGGACGAAACGTCCCAGTGGGCGGCGGTGGCGCGGGTGGCGGTGGCGGCCGCGGCGGCGCTGGCCGTTTGCGCGCCCTTGCTCCAGGACGGATGGCTGTTCCTCCTCGACTGGAACCGGGGGCCCCACGTGCCGCCACCGCCCACCCTGTGGGGGCTCGACGGCGGCCTCACCGCCGCGCTCCCGTTCTCGCTGGCCGCCTGGGCGCTCGGCGAGCTGATCGGACACTCCGTGCTCGGATGGCTCCCGATCGCCGCCGGGCTGTTCGGCGCCGGGCTGTCGGCTGGTGCACTGGTCGAGGGGCCGCGCACGCGGCGGGTCGCCACCGGGCTGCTGTACGCCGTGAACCCGTTCGTGTTCGACCGGGTCTTCGCCGGGCACGTCGCCTTCCTGCTCGCCTACTCCCTCTTGCCCCTCGCCGTCCGGTCGCTGCTGCGCGCCGAGGAGGCAGACGGGGTGGCCGCCCGCCTGCGCCCCGTGCTGTGGATCACTCTGCTGGTCGCCCTCGCCCCCCACTTCGCCTGGCTGGTGGCCGCCGTCTGCGCGGTGATGATCGCCACCCGGCCGTCGCGCCGGACCGCCGCCTGGCTGGCCGGACTGGCGGCGGTGGTTGTGGTCGCCAACGCCTACCTGGTGCTGCCCGCCATCGGCCGGCCGCCGCCGGTGGAGGTGGGCGCCGCCGACCTGGCCGCCTACCGCACCACCGGCGACGGCCCCGTCGCCCTCGTCGGCAACGTCGCCGGGCTCCACGGGTTCTGGCGCCAGGAGATCCCGCTGCCGAAGGACGACGTGCCGGGGTGGCCGCTGTTCTGGGCCGCCGTCGTGGTGGTCGCCGGGACGGGGGCGGCCCGGGGCTGGCGCACCGGCGGGCCAACCAGGCGCCTGGTCGCGGTGGCCGCCGGGTCGGGGGCCCTTGGCCTCCTCTTCGCCCTAGGCGACCAGGGGCCGGCGGGCGCCGCCTACCGCTGGCTCTTCGACAACCTGCCGGGCTTCGAGGTCACGCGCGAGCCGCAGAAGTTCGCCGCCCTGCTGGCCCTCGCCTACGCCGTGCTGTTCGGGCTGGGCGCCGAGGCGCTGGTCGCCGGCACCCGCCGCCCGGCCGGGCGGCTCCTGTGGACGGGCGCCCTGCTCGTCCTTCCAGTGGCCACGGCGCCGACCATGTTCTGGGGCTTCGGCGGTCGCGTCGAGGTGAGCAGGTACCCGGCGTCGTGGGCGGAAGCGGACTGGATCATGGGCGACGGCGCAGAGCGGATCCTGTTCCTTCCCTGGCACCAATATCTCTCGTTTCCCTTTACCGAACGCATCGTCGCCAACCCGGCCCCGTTCGCGTTCCGGCGTGACGTCATCGCCGGCGACAACGTGGAGCTTCCGGGCATCCGCACGGCGTCCCGATCCATACGCTCGGCGTACCTGGAGTTCCTGTATTCGCAGGGGCGAAGCTTGACCTCGTTCGGCCAGCTCGTGGCGCCACACGGGGTGCGTTTCGTCGTCGTGGCCAAGACGGCGGACTGGGAGCAGTACCGGTGGCTCGACGCCCAGCGCGACCTCGAGAAGGTGCTCGACCGCGACGAGATCGCCGTGTACCGCAGCACCGTCCCGGTCGTCGCCCCCGCTCGCGTCCCGGTGGGCGTGAGGGTGGCGGACTGGGGGGAGTACGCGGGGCTGTCGGAGGTCGCCGACCTCTCGGGCACCGCCGTCCGGGTGCGTCGCGAGGCCCCCGGGCGGGTTCGGAGCCCTGCCGTCCCGACCCTCCCGGCGGGCACCGTTGCCCAGGCCGCCGGGGAGCGCCGGTCGCCGGTCCGGTACCGCCTGTCGGCCGGTCAGCCGGGGTGGGTGGTCCTCGGCGAGCAGTTCGACGCCAGCTGGCGGGCGGGCGACCGCGAGCCCGTGCGGCTGGCAGGTGGCGTCACGGGGTTCGAGGTCGGCGCCGCGCCGATGGACGTCCGCTTCGGCCACTGGTCCGTCGTCCGCGCGTCGTACGCGGTGTCGATCGCAACGGTCGCATTCGTCGCTCTGGCCGGTTTGGGCGCCCGGCGAAAGAGCAGGAACGGACGGTTGGCCCCGGGTAGTGACCGAAGGCCCAAAACCGACTGAGCGGCCGACGTCCCCGCACCGGTGCGCCTAGCGATACCGGAATGTCGGGTTGTCCCAGTTGACTTCCCAGGGCGAAACAGGAAGAATCACGCAGTCCTGTCATAGCGGCACCGATTTAGGAGGCTCATGGTTCGGATCGTCAGGCGGAACCCGCTCCAGTCCGCGGTCGGCGGCCTTCTGGCCGTCGGCCTGCTCGTCTCGGCTCTCGTCAGCGGTCCGATCATCGGTTCCGGCTTCGACAACGCCGCCCACCTGGCGTGCGGGCAGTTCGGGTACCACGCCGGTACCGGGTACGGCTACGGCGACTGTCCGACCACGACGACGACGATCCCCGGTGGACCCCAGCCCCGTGGCTACTGGCTGAGCGCGGCGGACGGTGGCATCTTCGCCTTCAACGCTCCCTTCTCGGGCTCCACCGGCAACATCACCCTCAACCGGCCCATTGTCGGCATGGCCGCAGACCCCGACGGGAGGGGGTACTGGGAGGTCGCCAGCGACGGCGGCGTGTTCGCCTTCGACGCCCCGTTCTTCGGCTCGACCGGCGCCATCCGCCTCAACCAGCCGATCGTCGACATGATCGCGGCTCCGGGCGGCAACGGGTACTACCTGATCGCCAGCGACGGCGGCGTGTTCGCCTTCGGGCCGGGCGCCGTCTTCAAGGGCTCCACCGGCGCCATCAAGCTCAACCAGCCCATCGTGGCGGCGGCCGCCGACCCGGACGGCTCGGGGTACTGGCTCTTCGCCTCCGACGGCGGCGTGTTCGCCTTCGACGCCGCTTTCTCGGGCTCGCTGGGCGCCACCCGGCTCAACCGGCCCATCGTCGGTGCAGCCCACGATCGGGACGGTCGCGGCTACTTCATGGTGGCCAGCGACGGCGGCGTGTTCGCCTTCGATGCCACCTTCGCCGGCTCCACCGGGGCGATCACCCTGAACCAGCCCATGGTCGGAATGGCCACCGACCCCGACGGCGACGGCTACTGGCTCGTCGCCAAGGACGGCGGCGTGTTCGCCTTCCGGGCCCAGTTCCACGGGTCCACGGGCGGCATTCGGCTCAACCAGCCGATCGTCGACATGGCCGCGGCCTGAGCACCTGCCGCACCCCGGTGCGGCACCCGCCACCGGACCGCCCGCCCCGCCGAGGGGCGGGCGGTCCTGCTTTGCGGGGGCCCGCTGGCACTAGCGTTCCGGCCAGATGAGGACGCGTCCGAACGGCGACCGACCCGCATGGCGCGGCATGCTCGGGCCCCGGACGGTGCTCGGGATGGCGACGCTCATCCTGGCCTTCGCCATCGGCAGCGCCGCCAGCGGGGTCGCCTTCTACTCCTACTACGAGTACAAGCGTGACAAGACCGAGGAGCGGGTCGCCACCTTCCTGGAGGGCTTCGACAACCGCTTCAAGACGGCGACCGAGACCATCGACGCCCTCCGCGAGAACTCCGTGGCCGAGATCGAGAAGGAGCTCGAGCCGCTGCGCCGCATCCAGGCCGAGGGCGGGACCCTCGAGGCCCTGGTCGAGAAGGTCCGGGCGTCGCTGTTCTTCGTCACCACCCAGGACGAGCAGGGGCAGCCGTCGGTCGGGACCGCCTTCGCCCTGGCGTCGGACTCGGAGCAGACGCTCGCCGTCACCTCCTACACCACGGTCCGGGCCGCCACCCGCCAGCCGGCGCCCAAGATCACGGTCCGCCAGGGCGACGCCGAGGTGCCCGCCCAGCTGTGGACGTGGCAGGAGGACCGCGACCTGGCCCTGCTCGTCGTGGGCAAGGGGAGTGTGCCCAAGCTGGCGATGGCCGGCGATCCGCCGGTGAAGACGGGCGAGCGCCTCTTCGCCATCTCCGGCCTGGGGGCGGCCGGCGGGTCGATCAGCCAGGGCTTCGTGGCCGACGTCTCGGGGGCCGGGATCCAGCACGACGCGGCGGTCGGCCCCGCCTTCCAGGGCGGGCCACTGGTGAACTCCGAGGGCGAGGTGGTGGCGGTCGCCACCCGCACGTACTCGCCCCTCGGCTTCGCCACCGAGGACGTGTTCTTCGCCCCCCTGGTCAGCGCGGTCTGCGAAAAGGTCCTCAAGTGCCCGTCGCCCGACGAGGTGAGCGGGCCCGGCGCCAGGCGCTGACCCCGCCCCCGGGCCGGTTTCGGCGGCAGATCGGGGCGGTATGCGCCCGTTCCTGCCGCCAGAGCTCGGCACCCGGCCACGACCGCCCGCGGCCACACCGGTCGGCGGGCCGGTTTCGGCGGCAGACGGGGGCGGTATGCGCC
>Ga0247717_1000027_pt1 | contig 38514 bp, 39 predicted proteins | sample 24E_NmetaG_FD_189047 | JGI IMG/M metagenome (GOLD analysis project Ga0247717, IMG submission 189047) | Soil microbial communities from hillslope of Landscape Evolution Observatory, University of Arizona, Oracle, AZ, United States - 2-4-E_N | ecosystem: Engineered > Artificial ecosystem >... | reverse complement strand
GTCGTGTCCGTCGGGCGAGGGGATGGCGCCCCCCGAGCCGCCCGACCTCGCGTCGATCAGCGATCGCGCCATCCCCTCGCCCGACGGACACGACATCCCGATCCGCACCTATCTGCCCGCCGGCGTCACCGACCCGCCGGTGTGCGTGTACCTCCACGGTGGCGGCTGGGTGATCGGCAGCATCGAGACCCACGACGGGCCGTGCCGCGAGATCGCCGCCCAGTCCGGGTGCGCGGTCGTGTCGGTCGAGTACCGACTCGCCCCCGAGACCAAGCACCCGGGTCCGCTCGAGGACTGTGTCGCCGCCGTCGAGTGGGTCGCGGCCAACGGCCGCGACCTGGGCGTCGACGGCAGCCGGCTGGTCGTCGCCGGCGACAGCGCCGGCGGCAACCTCGCCGCCGCGGTGACGCTCATCGCCCGTGAGCGTGGCGGCCCTGCGATCGCCGGTCAGGTGCTCGTCTATCCCGTGACCGATCTGTCGATGGGAACCGCCTCCTACGTCGAGAACGCCGAGGGCTACTTCCTCACCGCGGACGCGATGCGGTGGTTCATCGGCCACTACTGCGACGGCGCCGTCGACGACCCGCAGGTGTCGCCGCTGCGCGCCGACCTCGCCGGCCTGCCCCCGGCGCTCGTCATCACCGCCGAGTACGACCCGCTGCGCGACGAAGGGGAGGCGTACGCGAAGCGGCTGGAGGCCGCCGGGGTGCCGACCACCCTGCGCCGCTTCGACGGGCAGATCCACGGCTTCCTCGGCATGTACGGGATGATCGACGACGGCAAGGTGGCGCTGGAGCAGATCGCCGGCGCCGTGAAGGGCTTCGTCGGGCCGTAGCCTCCGCGTCCTCATGGACACGGGCCTCGACGTCCTCCTCGTCGCCGCCGCCGGACTCGGCGCCGGCTTCGTCAATGGCGCCGCCGGCGGCGGCAGCCTCGTGTCGTACCCGTTGCTGCTGACCGTCGGACTCGACGCGCGGACCGCGAACATCACCAACACCGTCGGGCTGCTGACCGGCTACGTCGGTGGTGCCCTCGGGTTCCGCGACCACCTGCGAGCGCAGCGATCGCGCTTGCGCGAGCTCGCGCCCGTCGGACTCGTCGGCGGCACCGCCGGCGCCGTGCTCCTCCTCGTCACCTCGGAGGCGACCTTCGAAGCCGTCGTGCCGGCACTCATCCTCGGCGCCTGTGTGCTCTTCGCGCTGCAGCCGGCGGTGCGGCAGTGGGTGGTCCGCCGCCGGGCCGGCACCGGCGGGCCAGCATCGGCGCGCCTTGGTCCGCTCGCCCTCAGCGCGGTGTTCGCCGCCGCGGTGTACGGCGGCTACTTCGGTGCCGCCATCGGCGTGATCCTGCTCGCCATCCTCGGGCTCGTGCTCGACGACCCGCTGCCGAGCGTGAACGGCCTGCGCGGCGTGCTGTCGCTGCTGGTCAACGTCGTCGCCGCCGCCGTGTTCGCCGTCGGCGCCGACGTCGACTGGGCCGTCGCCGGTCTGCTCTCGCTCACGTGCCTGGTGGGCGGCTATGCCGGGGCCCGGTTCGCTCTCCGCCTGTCGAACACCGCGCTGCGCGCCGTCGTGATCGCGTTCGGCCTCGCCGCCGTCGCTCGCCTGCTGACGTCCTAGGCGCTCCCAGCACGCCCCAGCGCTCGGCACGGCGAAGGTGGCTTCGAACGGCGTTGCGGACTTCCATGTCGCCACGGCACGTCGAGCGATAGGTGGCGCCTTCCTGCTCGGCCAAGCGCCGCACTCCGCCGTTGCCGTCGGACTCGATCTCCCGTCGATTCGGTCCGCATGATCAGCGGTTCCTCCGAACATCCGACTCTTCCGCGGAAGATGACTTCAACAACACGAGCAACGTGCGGCCTTCACGGCAAGCCCGGATACGCGCCGATCTGCGCCGGTCGCCGGTGGAGACGCGTCGGGTCATCAAGCGCGCGTTCGGCGTGCCGTGACGGGCACATGGAGGACAGGGACCTGGCCAGATCGCGACTCGTTCGATCAACGGGTTGGCAAGGTGGCCTCTCCGTTGCAGGTGTCGTCAGCCGTCTGATCCGGCATTGCCGGAAGAGGTTCGTGGGGTGGTCTCACCGATGGCCCGCACGAGGCCGGCACAGTCTGCGACGGTGACCGTGAGCGCCGAGTGACGCTTGAAACCGATCACGCGTGGCACGAGGTCGCGGAAGTGGACGCATACGCCACGATCCGCATTGGTGCCGAATGTCAGGCCGTCGTCGACGCGTGACAAGCGCGCTCCGATAGCCCTGTACCAGCGGTACCCCTCCGTCACATGGCCGCCGATCACGTTGTCGCGGGTGGTCTCGAGCTTCAGCACGCCGAACGTGGCGCGGAGGACCTCATCGGTCAGCGTGACGCCGTCTCGGCCGGGCCACGCGGCCAGGGGCGCCCAGAGCGGTGCGTAGCGCATGTCGAATCGATAGGGGAAGAACGCGCGGGACTCTTCCGATCCGCTCATGCGATCTTCCCCCTCATCGCACCAGTTTGGCCGCTGCGCCGCGTCACCGGCTATCCCAACGTCGGGTCGGATGCGCAGCAGACGCACCGACCGGTCCGGGCGTCGGAGCTCAACTCCTGCAGAGCAATCGTCGTGCAATCGCCATTCTGAGGCTGGATCACGACGATTGCTCTACCGAACTTGGACGCACATAGCCGGCGATCTCTGCGATCCAGGGGTGTCACCTGACGCGTCTGACTTGGCCGCGGCGAACGTGCCGATCGGTGTCGCCTCGTGAGATGAGAGGTGTGTTGCTGCTGTTGCTCGTGAACGATTCCGCGAAGTCATCGGCGCGCGCGTGAGGGGATCGGGTGTCCCCAGCCGGGAGCCCGTTGTGGCCAATGTTGCGAGTGAGCGCTTCCGCGGAAGCGCCGACGCGCTTCTCGCAGCGCTGAGAGCATGGGACCCGCTCGAGGTGTCCCCAGCGGGAACGCGGTCGTCGTGGCTCCACCGCCACCCATCGACGGGCGGCGGGGCCCTCAGGACGACAGCTCGCGGGCGCGGGTGAAGATGGCGTCGAACATGGGCTCGGTGAGGGTGCCGGTGAAGGTGTTCTGCTGGCTCGGGTGATAGGAGCACAGCAGCACGGTGCCGTCCGGCAGCGGGACCTCGACGCCGTGGCCGAACCTCGGCCGCGGTCGCAGGCCCCGCATCCCCGCCACCACCTGGTAGGCGAAGGAGCCGAGCACCACGACCACCCGCACGTCGGCGAGCAGCGCCCACTCCCGCTCCAGGTACGGCAGGCAGGTGTCGCGCTCCTCGGGTGTCGGCTTGTTGGCCGGCGGCGCGCACCGGACCGCGGCGGCCACGTACGCGCCGTGCAGCTCCAGGCCGTCGTCGGCCGCCACCGAGGTCGGCTGGTTGGCGAACCCGGCGCGGTGCAGGGCGCGGAACAGCCAGTCGCCGCTGCGGTCGCCGGTGAACACGCGGCCGGTGCGGTTGGCGCCGTGGGCGGCCGGCGCCAGGCCAACGATCAGCAGCCGGGCGGCGGGGTCGCCGAAGCCGGGCACCGGTCGGCCCCAGTAGTCCTCCCCCGCGAAGGACGCCCGCTTGGTCGCGGCCACCGACTCGCGCCACGCCACCAGGCGCGGGCACCGGAAGCAGTCGACGATGTCGGCGGTGACACGGGTCAGGGAGTCGATGCCGTGCACGGTACGTTGGCCCGATCGCGCCCCGGACCACCAAGCCCACGCTCGTCCTGCTCGTGCGCCACGGGCAGACCCCGACGACGGGATCCACCCTGCCCGGCCGCGCCCCGGGCCTGCACCTGGCCGACGCCGGCCACGAGCAGGCGGCGGCGGTGGCCGAACGCCTCGCCGGGATCAAGCGCGTGGCCGCGGTGTACGCCTCGCCGCTCGAGCGCACGAAGGAGACCGCGGCGCCCATCGCCGCCGCGCTCAAGCAGCGGGTGAAGGCCGAGCGGGGCCTGCTCGAGTGCGACTTCGGCGCCTGGACCGGAAAGAAGCTGAAGGACCTCATGCGCAAACCGGAGTGGCGCACCGTCCAGCGCTACCCGAGCGGCTTCCGCTTCCCCGACGGCGAGTCCTTCGCCGAGATGCAGCAGCGCATCGTCTCGACCCTGCAACGGCTCGCCGTCGCTCACCGCGGCCGGACCGTGGTGGCCGTCTCCCACGCCGACCCCATCAAGGCCGCCGTCGCCCACGCCCTCGGCACGCACCTCGACCTGTTCCAGCGCATCGTGATCTCACCGTGCTCGGTCACGGCCATCCTCTACGGCACCGACGGTCCGGTGGTGCTCACGGTGAACTCCTTCAGCGGACCCCTCTCCGCGCTGGCGCCGTCGTGACCGGCTCCTTCGATCTCACCGCCCCGGAGCGGTTCACCACCGGCGCCATCGGCGAGCCGGGCCAGCGCGTCTTCTACGTCCAGGGCACCGAGGGAGGCGTCACGGTCACCCTCAAGCTCGAGAAGACCCAGGTGGCGGCGCTCGCGCAGTACCTCGCCGAGCTGCTGGCGGATCTCCCCCCCGTCGGCGACGACGACGTGCCGCCGGAGGTCGACCTGATCGAGCCGGCGATCGCCGAGTGGGTGGTCGGCACCATCGGCGTGGCCGTCGACGAGGGCCGGGACCGGATGGTCGTGACCTTCCAGGAGCTCCGCCCCGAAGCACCGGAGGGCGAGGCCGACGCGGCCGACGAGGACGCCAACCTCGCGACCTTCACCATCACCCGCGCGCAAGCCCTGGCGTTCGTGCGACGGGCCGCCGAGCTCGTCGCCGCCGGCCGGCCACCGTGCATGCTGTGCGGCCGGCCCCTCGACCCCGAAGGCCACGTGTGCATCAAGACCAACGGTCACCTGCACTGAACCTCCTCGCCGACGGCGAGATCGAGGTGATGGGGCGCATGCCCTGGAGCTCGAACGCCACGTTCCTGGCCGAGGTTCGGTGCGGCGACGACATGTTGCGCGCCGTGTACAAGCCGCTCCGGGGCGAACGGCCGCTGTGGGACTTCCCTTCGGGCCTCTACCGGCGGGAGGTGGCGGCGTGGAGGCTCTCGGAGCTGCTGGGCTGGGGCATCGTGCCCGAGACGGTGGCGCGCCCGGATGCCCCGCTCGGCGAGGGCTCGCTCCAGCGGTTCGTCGACGCCGACTTCGAGCAGCACTACTTCACGCTCTACGACGAGCCCGCCAACCACGACGCCCTGCGCCGGATCTGCGCGTACGACCTCGTCGCCAACAACGCCGACCGCAAGAGCGGGCACTGCCTGCGCACGCCCGCCGACGGCCGGATCTGGGGCATCGACAACGGGCTGTGCTTCAGCACGCATGCCCACGTCCGCACGGTGATCTGGGAGTTCGGCGGTGAACCGGTGCCCGGCGAGATCCTCGCCGACGTGGCCGGGCTCGACGTGGGTGACGCCTTCGATGGCCTGCTCGACGACGACGAGGTCGAGGCGGTGCTCGACCGAGCCGACACCCTGGTGGCCGAGGGCGTGTTCCCGGTCGCCGACGCCTACGGCCGCGCCTACCCCTGGCCGCTCGTCTGACGCAGACCAGCAGCCAGTCGGCGACTCTCGTGGCGCTTCCTTTCGCCTGGCGAGAGAAACCGCCACAAGACGCGGGTCAGGTCGGCTCGCACTCGAGGTGGTCCTGGAGGGTGAGGAGGTTGTACAGCTGGATCGAGCGGTAGGTCGCACCGTCGGCCGCCTCCCGCTCGGTCCGGCCCTCGTACGCGTTGAGCACCGCGACCTGCAGGCCCCGCTCGTCGGCGAGGGCCTCGAGCCAGCCGCTGGGGATCAGCGTGCCGATGAACAACGTCGTGACCTCACCGCCGTCGATCCGCTCCTCGATGGCCGCCTGGCGGACGGGGTCGGGGGCGGGGTCCTCGTCGGGCACCGGACCGTCGAAGCCGAGGTTGGTGAGCTCGTAGCGGGCGGCCAGCCAGCCGAACGCCTCGTGCTGCGACGCCACCACCGTCAGCCGGCACGACCGCAGCCCCTGCTGCATCTGCGCATCGAGCCGGACGTGCTGCTCGACCAGTCGGGCGGCGCGCCCCCGGACGGCGGCGGCCTCCTCGGGTACGACGCCGGCGACGGCATCGGCGACGGCGGTGACGATCGACCCCATGATCGTCGGGTCGAGCCAGACGTGGTGGTCGACGGGCCCCGGCGCGCCGTCGGGCCGGTCGGGAAGGGCGAGCGCCGCCAAGACGTCGAACGTGGGGCCCGTCCGGGCCGCGGCCGCCCGCTCGAGATCGGGCTGGAACCCCTTGCCGAGGACGACGGCGAGGTCGGCGTCGAGGACCTCGCGGCGCTGGCGGTCGGTGAGGGTCAGCTCGTGGGCCGACTCCCCGACCGGGGTCAGGTCGATCACCACCACCGCGGTGCCGGCGACGTCCTCGATGGCCTCGGCCAGCGGCCGGAGCCCGGTGATCACGACCGGCCGGCCGGCCTGCTCCGCGGTGACCGACGGGTCGTCGGAGCCGCAGGCGACGACCACGAGCGCGAGCAGCGGCGCGAGCGCCCTCAATCGCACGGCGCGTCCGCGGTGCTCGCCGTCGGGAGTACGACCATCCGCGTCAGCCTGGCATCCCCGGTGGCGCCCGGAGGCGCCATCTGGAGCGCTAGCGGCCTTGCAGTGCCTCCAGCAGGGCGGGCAGCACCTTGTGCACGTCGCCCACGATCCCGAGGTCGGCGATGCCGAAGATCGGCGCCTCCGGATCCTTGTTGATGGCGATGATGTTCTTCGAGCCCTTCATGCCGACCATGTGCTGGGTGGCACCGGAGATCCCGGCGGCGATGTAGACGTTGGGCTTCACGACCTTGCCGGTCTGGCCCACCTGGTACGAGTAGGGCACCCATCCGGCGTCGACGATGGCGCGGCTCGCGCCCGGCGCACCCTTCAGCGCCTTGGCCAGCTGCTCGATCATCTCGTACTTGTCGGCACTGCCCAGCCCTCGGCCCCCGGAGACGACGATGGCCGCCTCGTCGAGGATCGGTCCGCTGCGCTCCTCCACGTGGCGCTCGATCACCCGGACCTTCGCGGCCTCCGGCGCCTCGACGGCAACGACCTCGGCGGTCGTCGCACCACCGGGCTCGGCGGCGAAGGACTTCGGCCGGAAGTTGGCGAGGTGCGGGGCCGGGCACTTGAACGCGGTGGTCACGATCGTCTGCCCGCCGAAGATCTGCGTGGTGCACCGCACCTCGCCACCCTCCTCGACGACGTCGATGTTGTTGGTGAGCACCGGGTGGTCGAGCTTCACCGACAGGCGGGCGAGCACGTCGCGACCGTCGTAGGTCGAGCCGAACATCACGAGGTCGGGTGTGTTCCCCGCCTCGATCTGCGCGGCCATGGCCGACGCCACGGCCGGCCCCTGGAGGGAGCCGCCGGTGTCGACGGTGTAGACCTTGCTCACGCCGTACTGCCCCAGCTCCTGGGCGACGGCCTCGGCGTTGTCGCCGGCGTAGAACGCCTCGACGGTGCCGCCCAGCGACCGCGCCTTGGTGGCGAGCTCGAGGGTGATCGACGAGGGCTTGTCGCCGCCGATCTCGGCATGGATCCAGATCTTGTCCATCTCAGATCACCTTCAGCTTCTCGAGGAACGCAACGATCTTCTCGTGGCCGGTGCCGTCGTCCTCGATCACCTCGCCGGCCTCGCGCTCCTCGGCGGGGGTGACCGACGTGATCTCCTGGCGGGCACCGGCGATCCCGACCTGACCGGCGTCGATGCCGAGGTCGGCGACGGTGACCTCGTCGACCGGCTTGGACTTGGCCGCCATGATCCCCTTGAAGGAGGGATAGCGGGGCTCGACCACGCCGGCGGTGACGGTGACCAGCGCCGGCAGGTCGGCCTCGACCTCGTCGTAGCCCGCCTCGGTCTGGCGTTCGATCTTGACCTTGCCGTCGGCGACCTCGATCTTCTTGGCGAAGGTGATCGAGGGCAGGTCGAGGAGGGCCGCGACCTGCTCGGGGACGGTGCCGGTGTAGCCGTCGCTGGCCTCGGTGGCGGCGATGATCAGGTCGGCGCCCTCGACGCGCTTGATCGCGGCGGCGAGGACCTTGGCCGTGCCCAGGGCGTCGGAGCCGGCCAGTGCCGGATCGCTCACCAGCACCGCCTTGGCGGCTCCCATGGCGAGGGCGGTCCGGAGGCCGCTCATCTCGCTGTTCGGCGCCATCGAGACCAGCGTCACCTCGCCGCCACCGGCCTTGTCGGCCAGCTGCAACGCCATCTCGACGCCGTACGCGTCGGACTCGTCGAGGATCAGCTTCCCGTCACGCTTCAGGAAGTTCGTCGAGGGATCGAGCTCGCCGGGGGTGGCAGGATCCGGGATCTGCTTCACGCAGACGACCACGTTCATGGGCTGCATCCTTGTTGACGCTTCGGGACGGGGCCAAAACAGGCCTCGCGGGGCGGAAAATCGGGGCGGGTAGGTTGCTGCGCACCGTGCGCGTGCTGCTCCTGGTCAACTCGACCGCATCCTCCGTTACCCCGCGGGGGCGGGTCGTCATCCAGAAGGCCCTGAGCGCCGACCACGAGGTGACGGTGGCCGAGACGAGCCGCCGGGGCCATGCCGCCCGCCTCGCCCGCGGCGCCGCCGTGGAGGGTGTCGACCTGGTGGTGGCCCTGGGCGGCGACGGCACCCTCAACGAGGCGGCCAACGGCCTGGCCGGGACCGACACCGCACTTGCTCCCCTGCCGGGGGGTTCCACCAACGTGTTCGCCCGCACCCTGGGCCTGCCCAACGATCCGATCGAGGCGACCGGCGCGCTCCTTGCGGCGCTCGACCGCGACGCGATCGCGCCCGTCGGGCTCGGGTCGGTGAACGGCCGCTACTTCCTGTTCCACGTCGGCATGGGTTTCGACGCGGCCGTCGTGAAGCAGGTCGAGCGGCGCGCCGCGCTCAAGCGGTACGCCGGGCACCCGCTGTTCGTCTACGCCGCCTTCGCCACCTGGTTCCGCCACTACGACACCTCGCGGCCGCGGATGTCGGTCCACCTCCCCGACGGGACGACGGTGGACGACTCGTACCTCACGCTCTGCCTGAACACGAACCCCTACACGTTCCTCGGCAACCGACCGCTGAACGTCGCCCCCGACGCCGGCCTCGACCGGGGGCTGGCGGTGATGGTGCTGCGGACGCTCTCCTTCGGCTCGACCATCGCCATCGCACTGTCGGCGCTCGGCTCGGGCGACCGCGCGCGGGCCCACCCCCGCACCGCGTACTACCACGACCTCACGGCGCTGCGAGTGGAGGGTCACGGGCCGTTCCCCTACCAGGTCGACGGCGACTACCTCGGAGAGGTCGAGCACCTCGACCTGCGGCACGAGCCCGACGTCCTGCGCCTCGTCCTCCCCTAGCGGAGGGTGGCGAGCGCCACGTCCGGCACGTTCGTGATGATGCAGTCGGTTCCCATGTCGGCCAGCTCGCGCATGCGGGTGGGATCGTCGACCGTCCAGGTGTTGACCGCGACGCCGGCGGCGTGGCACAGGTCGACGAGGGCAGGGGTCACCGCCGAGTGGTGGGGGTGCAGCGCGACATGGCCGCCCTTCCGGCACCGCTCGAGGGCCCGCCCGGCCACGTCGTGGTCGGGACCGATCATCACCAGGAAGCCGGTGGGGATGGTGGGATCGAGCGCACGTACCCGGTCGATGCACGCCAGGCTGAACGACGACACGAGCACGTCGTCGCTCCTGGCCCGGTCGTGCAGGAGGGCGACCACCCGCTCGGCGAGCGACTCGGTCGGGTCGTAGTCACCGTCGCCCCGCCAGTTCTTGATCTCGACGTTGACCGTCATGCCGGAGCACGCGTCGAGCGCCGCGGCCAGGTCGGGCACCGTCGACGCGAGCTCGGTACCGAGAACCTCGTCGTGGGCCACCGCCAGCAGCCCGCTCTGATGGCGCCGCACGTCGAGCTCGACGCCGTCGGCGCCCATCCGCTTGGCGGCGCGGAACGCGGCGAGGGTGTTCTCCGGTTCGGCGGCGGATGCTCCCCGATGGGCGAAGACGGTCGTCACTGGCGCTTTGGTCCCTTCTCACTAGGTCGATCGGGTGGTGAACGGATGACCCTTTACGCAATGGCCCCGCGGGCCTACGTTGCCCGAGTACGGCGTGCACGGGGCGGAGGGGATGTCACCCGATCCGCGGCATCCCTCAGGAGAGCACATGGCACCGGTCCTTCCCGAGGCATCCGAGCACTGGCGGCTGCTGGCGTCGTGCCGGAACGTCGACCCCGACCTGTTCTTCCCCGTGGGGACGACGGGGATGGCGATCGACCAGATCACGGCCGCCAAGGAGGTGTGCGGGGGATGCCCGGTGTCGGGCCCGTGCCTCGAGTTCGCCCTGACCACGAATCAGGACAGCGGCGTGTGGGGTGGCACCTCCGAGGAGGAACGGCGCACCTTGCGCCGCCGGTGGCTCCGCGAGCGACGGGCGAGCTGAGCACCCCCCGGTCGCGCGTCTCGGCGGTCACTCGGCGCTGATCGGCAGGCGCAGCTCGGCGACGGTGCCCGGGCCGCCACCGCCGGGCGGCTCGTCCGCGTGCCGGGCGCGCAGATCGATGGTGCCCTCGATCTGGCTCGCCACGAGCGTCCGCACGATCGACAGGCCGAGCCCGTCCTGACCTTCGAGGGTGAAACCCTCGGGCAGGCCGACCCCGTTGTCGGCGACCTTCACCGTCAGGTTCCGCCCGTCGTTCTCGAGGTGGACGAGCACGCGGACCTCATCGACGCCCAGCGCCCCCTCTTCGGGGAATGCGTGGTCGACGGCATTCTGCAACAGCTCGGTGAGCACGACCGCGAGCGGGGTGGCGACCGTCGCCGGCACCCGGCCGGCATCGCCCTCCACCCGGAACCGCACCGGCCGATCGGGTGACTGCACCGCCTCCTCGACCATGCGCACGAGCGGCCGCACGATCTCCTGGAACGACACGTCGTCGCCGGTCTCCCGCGAGAGGATCTCGTGCACGAGGGCGATCGACCGGATCCGGCGCACCGACTCCTCGATGGCCGCCTTCGCCTCGGGAGCGTCGAGCCGTCGGCCCTGGAGCCGCAGCAGCGACGAGATCGTCTGGAGGTTGTTCTTCACACGGTGGTGGATCTCGCGGATCGTCGCGTCCATCGAGCTGAGAAGGCGGTCGCGACGGCGGAGCTCGGAGATGTCGCGCAGGAGCACGAGCCCCCCGCTCACGCCGTCCTCGGCGATGAGGGGAAGACAGCGCAGGAGCACGGTCACGTCGGGGCCCTGCTCGATCTCCTCCGACACCGGTCGCCCGAGCGCCATCGCCGCGCCGACGGCCGTGGTCCCGACCCCGAGGTCGGCGAGCCGCTCGCCCTCGGCGTTGGTGTGCACCCCCATCTTGTGGAGCGCCGAGATGGCGTTGGGCGACGCGTACTCGACGCAACCGTCGACGTCGACGACGATGGCGCCGTCGCCGACGCGCGGCGCCTCCTCGGCCAGCACGTCGTCGGTCGGGAACGGGAAGGACCCGGCAGCGATCATGCGGGCGAACCGCTGGAACACCGACAGGTAGGTGCGCTCGAGCTCGCCCGGCTGCCGGCCGATGTTCGGTCGCGACTCCCGCGCGCACACGGCGATGACCTCACCGTCGAGGCGGACGGGGATGGCGAGCACCCGCACCCGCTCGTCGATCGTCGCCACCCGGATCTCGCCCTCGACGAGCTCGCCGGTCCGGAGGGCGCGGGCCACCAGCGGGCGGCTCGTCTCGTCGACCAGGTCACCGACGAAGTCCTGCCGGTAGAGCGTCTGGTTGGTGCTTGGGCGAACCTGTCCGACGACGACGAAGCGCCGACCGCTCTCACCGGCGACCGGGACGAACAGCAGCAGGTCGGCGAAGCACAGGTCGGCGAGCGGGTTCCACGTCGAGACCAGCCGCTGGAGATGCGTGATCCGGGTGGCGTCGTAGCGGGCGTGGAGCCGGACGAGCTCGGCGAGGGTGGCCACTGCTCAGCCGATCGGGACCGCTCGGGGCCGGCGAGCGTCGTAGGCCTGCAGCGAGTCGTAGCCGGCGTCCGCCAGGAGCGCGCGCACGTCGGGGCCCCGCTCCGCGACCCGATCGAGGCTGTGAGCGTCGGTCGCGGTGGTCACCGGCACGCCGCGCGCCCGGAAGCGCGCGAGCAGCGGGGGTGCCGGGTACGCCTCCGCCACCGGCTTGCGCCAGCCGGCGGTGCTGACCTCCGCGGCCATGCCGCTGGCGGCGGCGGCCTCCGCCATCCGGTCGTAGAACTCGTCGGGGACGGCCGGAACGCGACCGCCGAGCTTGACGAGGTCGGGATGGGCGAGCACGTCGCACACCCCCGACGCCGCCAGCTCCTCCAGCGACGTCGTGTAGTCGCGCCACACCGCCTCGACCGTGCGCTTGTCCCACTCCGCCGCGAACACCTCGCTGCCGAGGTTGTCGAAGCCCCACGCCCCGATCCAGTGCACCGAGCCGAGGAGCACGTCGAACGGGTAGCCGGCGAGCACGGCCTGGACCTCGTGCATCCGGTCCCGGTAGTAGTCGACCTCCAGGCCGAGGACGACGGGCAGGCCCTCGGCCTTGGCCGCCAGCACGACCTCGACGTACTCGTCGAGGTCGGCGCCCACCTCGGGCTCCCAGAACGCCCGCATCCCGGCGCGCAGGGCCGCGTCGGGCTCGACCTCCCACCACCCGCGGAAGACGGCGTCGAGCTGACGGAAGCGATGGAGGTGCTCGGTCAGCGCGATCTCCGTCACCCCGTGCTCCTGGGCCCGCTCGCAGTAGGCGCGCACCTGGTCGAGCGTCGTGCGCAGCGGGCGCGGGCCGTGCTCCCACAGGTGGAGGTGGTAGTCGAGCACCGAGGCATCGTACGGGCGCCACCCCGCCCGCCTCGGGGAGTCAACGCCAGACGGCCTCGCCGAGGCGGACGAGCCCGCCCAGGTCGTAGATGTCGGTGTCGAAGTACGGGACCGCCGCGACGACGTCGGCCGCGGCACCGAGGTCGTGGCGCTGCTCCGCCTCGCGCTTGGCCACGACCTGGAAGTTGAGGAAGCTGGCGCCGATCTCGTGCAGCACCCGCTCGACCGACTTGCGCTCGCCGATGTCCTCCGGGAGCGCCGCCGCGACACCGGCGGGATCGTCGCACAGCTTGGTGGCCGCCGTCGTCGCGTCGCGGTCGAGCAGGTAGCCGGGCAGCACCTTGTTGAGCACGACCGCGCCGAGCTGCAGGTCGCGCGCTCGCAGCGCATCGACGAAGTACCGCGCCTCCTGCACGGGCGCCGGCTCGAGCGTCGTCACCACCACGAAGGTGGTCCGCCGATCGACGAGCAGTCGCTCGACGGCTCGTGCCCGCTCGACGAAGCCGTCGTACATCGTCTGGAAGAGCATGAAGAACTCGGCGATGTCCTCGAGGAACTGCGAGCCGAGGATCCGATCGGCGACCTGGTAGAAGGGCCGCGACGCCATGTTCATCAGCCGCGACCGGTACGGCGCCAGCAGCCATCGCAGCAACCGGCTCGAGAAGAAGTCGGCCATGCGCTCCGGCGCCTCGAGGAAGTCGATGGCGTTCCGTGTCGGCGGCGTGTCGACCACGATCAGGTCGTACTTGCCCGAGGCGTGCAGCTCGTAGAGCCGCTCCATGGCGATGTAGTCGTGGCTCTGGACGAACTTGCCCGTGACGTTCTGGTAGAGCGGGTTGGCGAGGATCTTGTCGTGGGTGGCGTCGTCGGGGGCGTGACGCCGAACGAGGTCGTCCCAGCTCTGCTTGGTGTCGAGCATGGCCGCCCACAGCTCGCCCCGTGGCTCCTGATCGGCGTCGGCGAAGGCTGCGGCGCCCACCCTGGTCTCGACGTTGCCGAACGCCTCGAGGCCCATGGCGTTGGCGAGGCGACGTGCGGGGTCGACGGTCAGCACCAGGACCTTGCCGCCGTGGTGGACGGCCGCCATCGTCGCCAGCGCGGCGGCGGTGGTCGTCTTGCCGACCCCGCCGGAGCCGCACGTCACGACGATCTCCTTCGACGCGAGGAGCTGGTCGATCGAGCTCATGGTCTAGAACCCCAGCTCGGCGCCGAGCGCCTCGGCGACCTGGTTGGTGGCGCGGAGCCCGTGGCTGCGGACGAAGAGCTCGGGGACGTAGAGGATCGGGAGCGTCGGATCGACACCCGCCCGCAGCCGGCTGAGGTGACCCGAGCGCGTGCGGCGCAGCGTCACCGCGAGGCGGGCGGCCTCGAGCACCGGTTCGGCCGGCGCGCCCAGCGACGACGCGAACACGCCGGCGTGCTCCGGCTCCCGGAGGCGCTCGAAGATCTCCTCCTCGGCCCGGCCGAACAGCTCGGGCAGCACGCGGTTCACGACGATCGACGCCACGTCGACGTCGGTCTCGTCGCGGATCCGGCCGATGAGCTCGAGGGACTCGGTCACGGGCATCTCCTCGGGCGAGGCCACGATCACCACGCCGGTCTGGGCCGGGTCCCCGAGGATGTCCATCAGCCACCCGGTCTGGTCGCGCACCATGCCGACCTTCACGAGCTCGTTGATCGCCTGGGGTGCGCGGAGCTGACCCACCACGTGGCCGCTCGCCGGGGCGTCGACCACCACGAGGTCGTAGTGACGCTCGCGCACCTCCCAACCGAGCTTGCCCACGGTGAGGATCTCCTTCACCCCCGGGGCGGCGTTGGCGAGGAAGTCGAACGTGCGGGCCAGCGGGCCGATCTTCGCCAGCAGCGGGAGCTTGAGCTGGAGCCCGAGGTACTCCTTCAGCGACTCCTCGGTGTCCATGGCCATCACGTGGAGGTCGTGCTGCACCTCGCGTGCCTGGAAGCCGGCCCGCGGCGTCTCGTAGAAGTCGGTGAGGTTCCCCTTGGCGTCGACCTCGCAGACGAGCGTGCGGCGGCCCTCGCGCGCCGCCAGGAGGCCGAGGGCGGCTGCGACCGTCGTCTTGCCGACCCCGCCCTTGCCGGTGACGAACAGAAGCCGCCGATCGAGGAGTGCGACCGGCATGAGGTTCCCCTATCCCGTCGGCGCCGCGCCGAACCTAGATCCCGGCGAAGCCGATCCGACGTTCGTCGCCGGGCGCCCCGATCTCGACGTAGGCCAGCTTGGCCACGGGCACGCCGACCTGGCGACCCCGGCGGTCGGTGAGCCAGACCACGCCGCGATCGTCGGCCAGCGCCTTCTCGATGTCGGCCTTCACGGCGTCGGCATCGGCGTCCCCGCCGAGCTCGACCTCGATCTCCTTGGCGGTGTAGGTCACGCCGATGCGAACGTCCACGTCGGCATCCTAGGGAGGCGTCGGTACATTGCCCGAAGTGACCTTCCCCGCCGCCGCCGAGTCCGAGGAGCTCGACCTCCTCCGACGCCGGGTGGTGAACGTCGTGGGCCACGAGCTGCGGACGCCGGTGACGACCTTGCGTGGCCTCGCCGAGCAGCTGGTCCAGGCGCCCGACGAGGAGTCCCGGCGGCCCCTGCTCGACGCCTTGGTGCGCAGCGCGGTCCGGCTCGAGCAGCTGGTCGACGACCTCCTGCTCGCCTCGGGCATCTTCACCGCCTCCCCGGCCGGCGACCCCGCCGACGTCGATCTCGCCGCCGCGGTGCGGCGGGCGGGATGGGACGGACCGGTGCAGGGGGAGGCGGTCGCCCGCGCCATCCCCGAGGCGGTCGACCGCGTGCTGGCGCCGATCGTCGACAACGCCCGCCGTCACGGCGACCCCGTTGAGGTGCGGATCGAGGCGCACGGCGACCAGGTGGTGGTCGACGTCGAGAGCGGCGGCCCGGTGATCGAGGCCGGCGATGCCGCCCTCCTGTGCGAACCCTTCTTCCGGGGCGAGGCCGCGGTGATGACCGCGCCCGGGCTGGGGCTCGGTCTCGCGGTGGCCCGCACCGTCGCCCGCTACCAGGGGGGCGACGTCCACGCGCACCCTCGAGCCGGCGGCGGGCTCGTCGTCCGGGTGGAGCTGCCGCGGCGGGAGGCAGGATCGGACCGGCAGTGATGCGGGTTCTGGTCGTCGACGACGAAGAGGACGTGCGGGTCCTCCTCCGGGCCCAGCTGGAGCTGGCCGGCTACGAGGTGGCCGGCGAGGCGGCCGACGGTGTCGAGTGCCTCCGTCAGTGCGAAGACGACCCTCCCGACGCGGTGATCCTCGACCTCCTGATGCCGCGGGTGAGCGGCTTCGAGGTGATCCCGAAGCTCCGCACCAACCACCCCAAGATCGGGATCGTCGCCTACACCGCGGTCGCTGGAGACTTCGTGCGCGACGAGATGCGCCGAATGGGCATCCCGCTGGTGCTGAAGTCAGGGCAGTTCGGCAAGCTCGACAGCATCCTGCGGACCTTCGCCGCCGACGAGTCGTGATCGCTGCGCCGTGGTCGGCTCGGCGCAGCAGAACCACGACTCGGTGAGGTGCGGCCGCGCCTCGGCCGGGGTCCAGCGCGCCGGTGCGGGGGCGCCGATCGCCGCGCACACCTCGCGGAAGCCGGCGTCGGACCGCTCGACGAGCGCCGCCAGCTCCTGTTGCAGCACGTCCATGGCGGGGTCGATCGATCGCCACTGGTGGCCGAGGAGCTCGGCGTCGTAGCCGGTGAGGTGGGGGCGGATCTCCGGGGTCTCGAGCAGGAGCGAGCCGGTCGGGAGCAGCAGCCGGATCGACCAGTGCACGGGGTCGACGCTGCCCGCCAGATCGTGCTCGTCGACGAACCGCGCCAGATCGAGGAGCGACCGGTGGGTCGTCCACGGTGTGAACGGCATGAGCGAGGGTCGCGGCTCGATGCCGCTCGCCCGGAGCACCGCCACCGCGGCGGCCGCGTCGGCAGCCGTGTGACCCTTGTCGAGGATGGCGAGCACGCGGTCATCGACGCACTCGACCGCTGAGGTCACGAAGCGGCAGCCGGCGGCGGCGAATGCCGGCCAGAGATCGGCGTGGCGGAGGACGAGCTCGACCTTCGTGGTCACGTCGAACGTGAGCGTCGGGAACGCGGCGTGCACGGCGTCGACCACCCGGCGGGCGTGGTGCGGCCCGCTCAGGAAGTCGGGATCGGCGAAGGTGACGTGCTCGGCGCCGAGATCGACGAGCTGCGCGACGTCGGCCACCACGTCGTCGACGGCGACGATGCGGGTGCGACCGTCGTACACGGCCGGCACCGGGCAGTGGCGACAGCGGGACGCACAGCCCCGTCCGGCCTCGACGGCGCCGGCGAGCCGCTCCGTCCCGTCGCCGGGGGCGAACCGCGCGTAGCGCTCGAGCGGCGGCAGCAGGTCTCGCGCCGGTAGTCCCTCGTTCTGCGTCGGTCCACCCCCGGTCTCTCGGGGTTGGACCGACACAGAACCGGGGGGTTGGGCGGCCCAGGCGAGGAGGGGCTCGAGGTACTCGCCGCGGAACGTCTCGCCGTAGAGGCCGTAGGTCGCGACCGGGACGTCGAGCTGGGCGAGCAGCGGCTGGGCGAGGCGGGTCGCGGTGTGCATCGTGGCCGAGATCGCCACGCGGTCGACGCCGTCGAGCACGGCCGGGTCCCAGTCCTCGACCGCCAGATCGACGCACCGCACGTCGTGGCCGGCCGCCCGCAGGGCGCCGGCCGGCACCGCCAGGTGCACCGGTTGGTGGCCCAGCTCGTACGTCGAGATCAGGAGGATCCTGCTCATGTCTTCCGCTCGCTCACGTCGTCCATCCTGACCGTCAACCGGCTGGATGCCTCGCGGAGCGCCGCGACGACATCCTCCGGCGAGTTGCCGCGCGCGAAGAGGAAGCCCAGATAGCGGTCGCCCTCGGGCAGGGCCCGCACCGCCCGGCCGGGCGGCACGGTGATCTCGAGGCCGAGCACGCCGGGCACGGCGAGCGCGTCGTCACGACCGGCGACCTCCAGCAACGTGCCGCTCCGGGGGATTGGCAGCATCATCACTCCCGAAGCGTCGGCGGCGCGCTCGAGGTCGTCGAGCGGGAGGCCGAGGGCGTGGCGCAGGATGAGCTCCTCGAGCGACACGCCGGCGCCGAAGGTCAGCGCCCGCGAGCACAGCCCGCCGATCGATCGCGCCGCCACCTCGATGAGGACCACCCGACCGGCGTCGTCGATGCGGGCCTCGGCGTGCACCGGTCCCTCGGTGAGCCCGATGGCGCGGCACGCCTCGGCGACGACCCGCGCCACCTCGTGCAGCGCGGCCGGTCGTAGACGCGACGGCGTGACGTAGATCGTCTCCTCGAAGTACGGCCCGTCGAGGCGGTCGGGCTTGTCGAAGACCGCCAGCACCTCGAGCGTGCCGTCACGCAACAGACCCTCGACGCTCACCTCGTCGCCGGCGACGAACCGTTCGGCCAGGACCCGCGCGTCGACGTCGCCGACGATGCGCCGGATGCGGGCGATCACCGCCGGCGCCTCCGCGGGGTCGTCGACGCGGATCACGCCGGTCGAACCCGAGCGGTCGAGCGGCTTGAGCACGAGCGGGTACGGGAGCGACGGCAGCTCGTCGTCCCGCAGCACCTCGAAGTCGGGTTGGCTGACCTCCACCGCGGCGAGGCGGGTGCGCAGCTCCGCCTTGTCGCGGGTGGCGGCGACGGCGTCCGGCGGGTTGTGGGGCAGCCCGAGCTGCGCCGCCGCGTGAGCCGCCGGCAGCACGCCGCGGTCGTCCACGGCCACCACGGCGTCGACCGCCAGCTGGTCGTCCCGCTCCACCATGGCCGCCGCCGCCCCCTCGGGGTCATCGAGGTCGACCCGCACCGCCCGCTCCGCCAGCAGGGGCGGCTCGTCCTCGGTGGCGACGATCACCGACGCCCCGAGGGCCTGCGCCGCCCGCAGGAAGTCGGCCGCCCGGTAGGTCGTGGTGGGCAGCACGAGGAGCACGCGGGGCACGCACCTATCATCGCGGTGAGATGGACCCGATCATCACGGTCACCGAGAAGGCCCGGCGCCACGTCCTCAAGATCCGCGCCGACGAGGAGAACGGCGACGCCCTCGCCCTCTGGATCGAGATCATCGGCGCCCGGGGCGGCGAGTACGCCTACGACCTCTACTTCGACGTTCCGGACAAGGCCGTCGACGGCGACGCCGTGGTCCACAGCGACGACCTGACGGTGGTGATCCCGGCGGCCAGCGTCGAGCAGCTGACCGGCGCCACCCTCGACATGACGCGCGACCTCCTGAACCCGGGGATGGTCATCACCAACCCCAACCGCCCTCCCCTGCAGGCCGGACCGGGCTCGGTGCCGATCGCGGCGCCCGCCCCCGACGAGCTCTCCGGCACGGTCGAGGAGCGGGTCCGGCAGGTGCTCGACCAGTTCATCAACCCGTCGATCGCCGCCCACGGTGGCACCGCGGAGCTCGTGGCCGTCGAGGAGGACATCGCCTACGTCCGCCTCGGCGGTGGTTGCGTCGGGTGCGGCATGGCCGCGGTCACGCTGTCGCAGGGCATCACCGTCGCCATCAAGGAGTCGGTGCCCGAGATCTCCGACGTGATCGACACCACCGACCACGCGTCCGGCACCAACCCGTACTACGAGGCGGCGAAGAAGTAGCCACGGGGTGCGGGGTGCTCGGGAAGTAGCCACGGGGTGCGGGGTGCTCGGGAAGTAGTAGGCAGGAGGTCATGACGACCTCTGCCGACTGGCCGGGCCTCGCGGCTCGGCTCACCGCCGCCCTGCATCCCACCGCCGCGCCCATCGCCATCACGTTCTCGGCGGCGCCGCCCGCGGGGGTCGCCCCGTTCGACGCGCCGATGCCGGCGCCGTCGGCAGACGGGCGCACCGGCCGGGTGCCGGCCGGCTGCGTGTTCTGGATGGAGGGCATCGACAAGACGTTCTCGACCGTCGCCGAGGACCACGGCAACTGCTCGGTCGGGTCCTGGACCCACGGGTTCACGAGCCTCGAGGAGGCCGCCCAGGGCGGCGACGTCGCCGCCCTGCTGGAGTCGGGGTGGGTGACGATGGAGATGATCCCCGGCATCCCGGTGGTGGCCGAGAAGCCGGGCGCGGTGACCTACGGCCCGCTGGAGGAGACGCCGATCGACCCCGACGTGGTGCTCCTCCGGTTGACGGCCAAGTCGCTCATGGTCCTCTCCGACGCCCTGCCCGGCCTCCGCATCGAGGGCAAGCCGCAGTGCCACATCGTGGCCGCCGCCAAGGAGCAGGGCGACGTGGTGGCGTCGGTCGGGTGCGCGCTCTCACGCGTGCGCTCGGCGATGCCGTCCACCGATCACACCTGCGCCATCCCCGCCTCCCGGCTCGCCGAGGTGGTCGACGCCGTCGAGCGCACGGCCGAGACCGACGCGGTGGTGGCCCGGTACGCCGCCGAGGACGCCCGCCGCTTCTGACGCCATCCCGTGCGGGGCGACCAACGCAGTGGTGGCACCCGCGGCGCCACCACGGCGAGCACCACGGTGGCGAGCACGCCGATGACGACGGCGGCCATCGGGTCGAGCGCGCCGCGCGCACCGAAGCGGGCGGCGACCCAGAACCCCGCGTAGTGCGCGATGAAGATGCCGAGGGCGTGGTGGCCGAAGGCCGACGGGAACCGCCAGCGGTCGAGCGCTCCGAACAGCAGGAGCGTGCCGGCCAGTCCGGGCGCGAGGAACGTCGGTCCGCCGGGATAGCGGTCGGGTGGATGGCCGAGTGCGACGAGACCGACGGTGACCGCCGCCAGGGCGACGCCGGCGGCGAGGGCGAGCGTGCCGCGGCTCGGATCGCGCCGCAGCAGCACGCCGCCGGTGGCACCGACGAGCGCGAGGCCGGTGTAGGTGATCGCCGGGAACGTCCCGCCGAGGATCGTGGCCGCCCACCCGCCGTCGTCGACGCCGTCGACGGCGACCTCGATGACCGGACCGGCCAGCAGGGCCACGCCGGCGAGCGCCGCCGTCGCGCCCGCCATCGCCGCCTCCCCGCGAGTGCGCAGCGCGAGCACGAGGAGCGTCGAGATGACCACACCGGTGCCGAGGGCTTGCAGGACACCCCAGTCGAGGAGGGTGCCGGAGGTGAACAGGTACTGGAGGAGCATCCCCGTCGGCACGAGGAGGCCGTAGCGGCGGACGACGGTGCGCGCGCGGGTCGGTCGCCGGAGGGCCCAGAGGACGCCCGAGGCACCGGCGGCGACGGTGAACGCGGGGGCCGCCACGTCGGTGAGCGCGAACCCGTCCCACCCCGGGAGGACGCGGCGGGGGTCGGCCGCCGACAGCCACTTGGTCAGGTGGTGGACGACCATCATCGCCAGTGCGACCGCCCGCAGGCGGTCGAGCGCCGGGATCCGCACGGGCGGGGGATACCCCCGCCGGGCCGCTTACACGACCTTCAGCGCCGGGTTCCGCCGCTTGGTGGGCGGATGGGCCTCGATCCACGCCGCCGTCTCGGCGAAGGCGGCGGCCGCCTCGCTCTCGGGCTCGGAGACGGTGATGGGCATGCCGATGTCGCCGCCCTCCCGCAACGCCGGCACCAGCGGGACGCGGCCGACGAGGGGGACGTCGAGGCGGGTGGCGAGCAGCTCACCGCCGCCCGCCCCGAACAGCGGGTAGCGCACACCGTCGTCGCCGGTGAACCACGACATGTTCTCGATCACGCCCCGCACCGGGATGCGGATGTTCTGGTGCTGGAACATCGTCCCCGCGCGTTGCGCCACCCGCTGCGCCGCCGGCTGGGGGGTCGTCACCACGTAGGCCTCGGCCCCCGGCAGCAGCTGCGCCAGGGAGAGCGAGATGTCGCCGGTGCCGGGGGGCATGTCGACCACGAGGTAGTCGGGGTCGCCCCAGTAGAAGTCGGTGAGGAACTGCTCGAGCGCCTTGTGCAGCATCGGACCCCGCCAGATGACCGGCTGGTCCTCGGGCACGAAGAAGCCGATCGACGCCAGGCGCACCCCGTGCTTGCGGGGCGGGAGGACGACGCGATCGCCGACGACCACGGGCGGGGTGTCGATCCCGAGCATGGCGGGGATCGAGAAGCCGTAGACGTCGGCGTCGACGATCGCCACCCGCTTGCCCCGCTGCGCGAGCGCCACCGCCACGTTCACCGTCACCGACGACTTGCCCACCCCGCCCTTGCCCGAGGAGATCAGGAGCACCCGGGCCCGGCTGTTCTCCTCGGCGAACGGAAGCCCGTTGGGATGCAGGCGCTGCATGAGCTCGGCGGCGGCGTCCTCGCCGATGTCGGCGAACGCGAGCTTGAGCTCCTCGACCCCGGGCACGGCCCGGACCGCGGCGACGACGGCGTCGTGCAGCTCGCGCTCGGCCTCCTCGGGGTACTCGTCGGTCACGAGGCCGACCTCGATGTCGACCGTCGAGCCCCGCACCGACACCCGGGCGGTGCCGAGGTCGACGAGGTCACGGTGCAGCTCGGGGTCGACGACACCCCGGAGGGCGTCGAGGATCTCGGCCTCGGTCGGCATCGGGAGTCCCTTCCTGGTCGGGTGCGTGACGGGCTCGGGCATTTCCACTACGGGCATAGGTAGAATACCGGGGTGGCTGCAGAGCCCTTCTCGCCGGACGGCTTCACGTCCGCGGTGTCGGCGATCACGAGCGCGTTCGGTGACCCGACGCGACGCCGGATCTACCTCCTCGCCCACGAGCGGCCCGAGGGGATCACGGCGTCGGAGGTGGCCGAGGCGTTCGGCGTGCACGCCAACGTCGCCCGCCACCACCTCGACAAGCTGGCGGCCGGCGGCTACCTCGAGGTCCGCACCGGCAAGCACACCGGCGCGGCCGGCCGGCCGTCCAAGCGCTACGTGGCCACCGCCACCCCGGTCTCGGTCGAGCACCCCGTCCGGCGTGACGACCTGATCCTGTCGCTGCTCGGTCGTGCCCTCGAGCTGCTCCCCCGCGAGCAGGCCGAGGCGATGGCCGAGGAGGTCGGCATCGAGTACGGCGCGGCGATGGCCGCGTCGTTGAGCGGCGGCGACGCCCACCGGTCGTTCCGCTCGGCGCTGCACGCCGTCGCCGACGCCCTGACGGCCCACGGCTTCGCCGCCCACACCGAGGCGCGGGGCGACGTGGTCAGCATCGTCGCCGAGCACTGCCCCTTCGGCGGGGCGGCCGTGGTGTCACCGGTGATCTGCGCCGTCGACCGCGGGATGGTGAAGGGGATGCTCTCGGCGCTCTACGGCGACACGTGCCCGGAGACGGAGCGGTCGCGGGCGCTGGGCGACGACCGCTGCGTCACCGCCGTCCCCGTCTCGCTCTAGCGCGGGACCGCGGGTGGCGCGCCACTACCTCGACCACGCGTCGACCTCGCCGACGCGGCCCGAGGCCGTGGCCGCGATGCAGCCGTGGTTCGGCGCGCTCGCCGACCCGGGGCGGGTGCACACCGAAGGGCACGCGGCGCGGGTCGCGGTGGAGATCGCGCGCGACCAGGTGGCGTCAATGCTCGGCTGCCGAGGCTCGCGCGAGGTCGTCTTCACGAGCGGCGCCACCGAGTCGATCGTCACCGCCACGTGGATGGCCACCGCCCGCGGCTCGCACGTGGTGCTCCCGGCGGTCGAGCACTCGGCGGTGCGGCAGGCGTCGGCCGCGTTCGCCGGCGCCGTGACCGAGGTGGGCGTCGACGGCCACGGCCGCGTCGACGCCGGCGAGGTGCTCGACGCCGTGCGACCGGGCGAGACCGCGCTGGTGCACGTGCAGCTCGGCAACCACGAGGTCGGGACGCGGCAGCCGGTGGCCGACATCGTCGCCGGGTGCCGAGAGCGCGACGTGCTCGTCCACGTCGACGCGGCGATGGCCGCCGGTCACGTGCCGCTCTCCTTCACCGACCTCGATGCCGACCTCCTCTCGGTGTCGGCCCACAAGCTGGGTGGGCCGCCCGGGGTCGGCGCCCTCCTCGTGCGGCGGGGACTGCGGCTGCGCCCGCTGCTGGTGGGCGGTGACCAGGAACGGGCCCGGCGGGCGGGGTTCGAGAACGTGCCCGCCATCGTCGGCTTCGGGGCCGCCTGCGAGGCGGTGACCCTCGGCGACGAGGAGGCCCGGCTGATCCAGCGGGTGATCGACGGGTGCGGGCTCACGGTGCTCGGCGACCCGTCGCCGGCCGGCCGGCTCCCCCACCTCGTGTGCGTGGCGATCGACGGGGTGGAGGCCGAGCCGGTGCTGCTCGGCCTCGACCAGGCCGGTGTGGCCGTCCACTCGGGGTCGTCGTGCTCGTCGGAGGCGCTCGAGCCGTCCCCGGTGCTCGAGGCGATGGGGGTCGACGCCTCCCGCTCGCTGCGGGTGTCGGTGGGCTGGTCGACCACCGACGCCGACGTCGACGCCCTCCTCAGCGCGCTCCCCGACGTGCTGGCGCGCCTGCGCGCCCTCGGAGGCTGACGCCGCGGTCTACTGGCCGCCGAACATCGCCAGCCACTGCTCCTTGGTGCGGGGCTGGAGGACGTAGTTGTACTGCTTGACGTCGCCGAGGGTGGCCGCCGGGGGCTGGGAGTACCAGTGGCCGGCGAGCACGACGGTGTCCTCGGGCAGCGTGGCCAGGTGGGTGAGGCTGTCGTACATGGCGGCCGGGTCGCTGCCGGGGAAGTCGGTGCGCCCGCAGCCCTCGAGGAACAGCGTGTCGCCGGACACGAGGACGTTGCCGACGAGGAAGCACATGCTGCCGGGGGTGTGCCCGGGGGTGTGCAGGACCGTGATCGAGATGTCGCCCACGGTGACGGTGTCGCCGCTGTCGTGCTCGACCAGGTCGGACGCGTCGATCCCGGTCACCCGCTGCACGAAGGGCGCCTCGGCGCGGTGGACGTGGACGGGGCCCGCCCCCCGACCGACCAGCTCGGCAACGCCTTCGAGCGTGTGACCCATCATCGTGCCGCCGACGTGGTCGGGGTGGTGGTGGGTGGCGAGGGCACCGACGACCCTCATCCCCTCGGCCTCGACGAGGTCGATCAGGTCACCGGCGGCGTAGGCGGGGTCGACGATGAGCGCCTCGCCCTTCTCCCGATCGCCGATGACGTAGGCGAAGTTCACCATCTGCTTGGCCACGGGGTTGCCGGCGGCGAAGTCTCGCCCGGAGAGCAGCTGGCGGATGTAGAGGCGGTCGTCGTCGGCCATCGCCCCCGAACCTACCGAGCCCTCCGAGGATCTCGGGCCGACCGAGGCCCTGGTAGGGCCTGCAACGGCCCGAGAACTTCTCAGTCGCCCCAGAACCGCTGCTCCCGCCACGGGTCGCCGTAGAGGTGGTAGCCGTTCTGCTCCCAGAACCCGGGCCGATCCTCGTCGAGCAGCTCGAGGCCCCGCAGCCACTTCGTCGACTTCCAGAAGTAGAGGTGGGGGATGACCAGGCGGGCCGGGTAGCCGTGCTCGGGCGCCAGCGGCTCCCCGCCGTACCGGTAGGCGACGAGGGCGTTCTCGACGGTGGCATCGGCCAGCGGCGTGTTGGCGGCATAGCCGAAGTCGGCGTGGGAGACGAGGTGGGTGGCGGCCGGCAGTGGCCGGGCCAGCGCCAGCAGCTGGGTCACGGGGACGCCCGTCCAGGTCGTGTCGAGCTTCGACCACTTGGTCACGCAGTGGATGTCGAAGGTGAGCTCGACCGCCGGCAGGGCCAGCAGCTCGTCCCAGGTCAGGGTGACCTCCTGCTCGACCAGCCCGCCGATCCGCAGCGACCAGGTGGCGAGGTCGCGCCAGTCGGGCACGTCGCCCACGTGCAGCACCGGGAACCGCTCGGTGAAGTACTGGCCGGGCGGGAGCCGGGCCGGATCGATGCCCCGCTCCTCGAGCTGCTTGCGGTTGCGGTCGAAGAACCCCACGGCCGCGAACTCTACGGCTGCCCGCGTTTGCGTTGGCCCTCCTCTTGGCTACCTTCTCCGGCGACCCATGGCCATCCACCTCGTGCGGCACGGCAAGGCCGGCAGCCGCCCCGACTGGCACCAGCCCGACGACCTGCGGCCCCTCTCCGACGGCGGGCTCGCCCAGGCGGCAGCGATCGGCGATGTCCTCGCCCCCCTCGAGGTGGTCCGCATCGCCTCGAGCCGCTACGTCCGCTGCGTGCAGACGGTCCAGCCGCTCGCCGACAAGCTCGGCCTCCACATCGATCTCCACCCGGCGCTGGCCGAGGAGGCGGCAACCGAGCAGACGCTGGCCCTGCTCGAGGACGTCGCCCGCCAGCCCGGCCACAGCGTGCTGTGCAGCCACGGCAACGTGATCCCGCCGGTGCTCGACCGGCTCCACCGGCGGGGTCTCGAGGTGGTGGCCGACGAGTGGACCTGCCACAAGGGCTCGATCTGGACCCTCGAGGTCGACGGCGGCGAGATCGTCCGGGCCGTGCAGACCCTCGTGCGCGCCTGAGCCACCCCCGCGCCCTCAAGATCTTGCGTGGCGGCGGGCGAGGACGATGACGACGACCATGACGGCCGCGACGTCGACGAACCCGGCGATCGACGCCCAGGGCAGCTCGATGTCGTCGGCTTCGAGGTTGTTGAAGAAGGCGCCCAACGGGGTCAGCAACGGCCACAGGACCAGCACGTTCTCGACCAGCCGATACGTGACGGCGTAGACGAGGCCGAGTCCGAAGAGGAACCCCATCTCCGACCCGCCCATCCCGTACCCGACGTGGTACAGCGCGTAGAGGGCCGCGGCGCCGCCGACGGCGGGGACCGTCCCGAACGATGCCTCCAACCGACCCTGGATGAACCCCCGGAAGAACACGGCCTCGAACGCGCCGACCACGAGCGACATGACGAGCAGCGGCACCCAGTCGACCGGCTCCGGCAGGGCGTAGCCCCAGAGCGTCATCGAGAACTGGACGACGCCGAGCACGACGGCCAACACGAGGGTCGGGCCGAGGCGATGACCGCCGATGCCGAGATCGGCGAGCGATCGACCCCGCCGCCACACCATGTACACGACCGGACCGACGACGCCCACCAGGAGCCCGGCGGCGAAGCTCAGGAACAGTCCGGCCACGCGGTCGGTGCCGAACCCCTCGAACGCGACGGCGAACAGGCCGACCACCACGACGTAGAACCCGCCGACTGCGACCAGGTCTCGTCGGTCGGGATCGCGACGGAGCCAGCGGACTCCGCGCGGCGGGGAGCGCCACTGCAGCGCGACCAACCCCGCGGCCGCGATCGGGGCGATCACTCCGATCCACACCAGGTCGACCACGTCGAGCAGCAAGAGGATGGCCACGACGAACACGACCCACGCGAACGCCCGGAGGGCGACCGACCGGTCCGCCGGTGGGTGTGGAGAGCGACCCGCCGGTTCGGTGGTCGGCTCGCTCGTGGTTCGCAGCACGGGACCTCCTCATGCGGTCACCGGTCACCTTCCACCGTGCGCCGCTGAGGTCGTCGCGAGAAGGGCCGTTCGTCACAGGAGATCCCCGCTGGATCGCCCCAGGGAGAGCGCAACGTTGCGTCGACGTCCCTCGACGCGGCTCAGGCGTCGGGCAGCGCGGAGCGGAGTGCTCGCAGGAATGCCTCCGGTTGGTCGCGGGCGGGGTCGTCGGCGGCGTCCTCGATCACGTGCAGTGGCCAGAGGTGCTCGGCGCTCGCCCGCCCGGCGATGCGCACCCGCAGGGCGCGGTCGTGCCGTCCCCAGATGAGGGTGGTGGGCACGTCGATCCGGTCCAGCTCACGCGATGGGATGCGGGGTGTGCCCGCCCGCCGGAACAGCTGCCCGGCTGCCTTCGTCTGCGGTGAGCGAGCGAGGCCCAGGTTGTAGGAGACGAAGGCAGTCCAGTCGACCCCCATGCGCTGCTGCAACCGCTCCCGGTCGTGCGCGCACTGGTCCATGAAGCGCTCGAAGGACCGCTCGTTGGGCCGGATGGTGAACCGGAGGAAGCCAAGGGCGAAGCGGGCGCTCGGCCGGAACCGCGCCAGGCCGAGCGAGTCGACGAGCACCAGCCCCCGGAGCCGTTGACCGTGACGGGCGGCGTGACGGGCGGCGATGGCCCCGCCGAGCACATGGCCGACCACGACCGGCGGCTCCGGACACGTGCGCTCGATAACGGCGTCGAGCCACGCCACCACTCGGTCGGCGTCGAGCCGCCCCTCTCCCGTGCCCGATGATCCGTGGGCGGGCAGGTCGGGAGCGATCACCCGGTGCGACGTGACGAGGTCGGGGATCGTCCATCGCCAGTTCACCGCCGACTCACCGGGACCGTGGAGGAGCACGACGGGCGGCCCGTCGCCCCCCTCGAGCACGGCGGTCGGGATGTCGGCGACGTCGATCCGTCGCTCGGTGACCGGCACGCCCTCGAGCAACCGGGCGCGGTCGTGGTCGTGGTCGAGATCGTGATCGGGGACTCTCGTGGTGCGCACGACGATCAGCTCCCGGACCGACGGCCGGTGACGACGAGCAGGCCCGGTTCCATCACGGTGGCGCCGCCATCGACGAAGGGCTGGCACCGTTCGACGACGTCGCGCTCGAGCGCGGTGCGGGCGGTCTCGTCCAGGTCGGCGGCGACGGCGGCGAGCGGCGTGCTCTGCACGTACTGCCAGAAGAAGTCGGCGGGCGGGGGGAGTCGGAGGGCGATCCTGCCCACCTCGACCTCCGCTTCCTCGAAGCCGGCCTCGGCGAAGAGGGCCCGGGTCTCGGCGGGATCGTGGACGGAGAACACCACGTTCACGAACCGCGACGCGTCAGGGCCGAGGTGGTCGGTGAGGGCGGCGCCGACCGCCTCGAACAGCGGCGGGGTCGGCCCCGGTGTCGAGACCACGGCTCGGCCGCCGGGAGCGAGGATCCGGTGCATCTCCCGCACGTTCTGCGCCTTGTCGGTGAAGAACTGCAGGCCCATCGAGCACAGCGCCACGTCGAAGGCGCCGTCGGGGAACGGCATCGCTTCGGCCGGTGCCTCGTGCCAGTCGATCGTGGCCGGCGAGACCGACCGGGCCAACGCCAGCATCCCCGCCGTGGGATCCAGCCCGGCCACGGTTCCGGACGGGCCCACGGCCTCGGCGGCCAGGCGGGCGGCGACACCCGTCCCGCAGGCGACGTCGAGCACCCGCTCCCCCTTCGCGAGCTGCGCCGCGGCGAGCAGCCGCCGCGCGAACGGCATGCCGATGGCCGGCACGAAGTGGCGCTCGTAGTTCTCCGCCGCGCTCGCGGCGTACTTGGCGTACAGCGACGTCGACGTGTCGGGCCGGGTGGTCATCACGGTCTCCTCTGGTCTCTGCTCTCAGAAGGACCGTACGGAGCGAGGCGGTGGTCGACTTCGGGGGAGTCCGCCATCTCGGCGGCGACGGGCATGGGGGAAAACCCCCACGCCGATCAGATGAGCCCGCGGTCGTAGGCGAAGGCCGTGGCGGCGGCCCGGTTGGGGACGTCCAGCTTGGTGAAGATGTTGCCGAGGTGGCGCTCCACGGTCCGCTCGCTGATGGACAGCGCGTTGGCGATCTCGCGGTTCGTGCTGCCGGTGGCGACCAGGCGGAGCACCTCGAGCTCACGCGCCGTCACCGGGACCACAGGGTCGGCGGAGTCGGCCATCAGCGCACCGAGGCGGGCCAGCGCCGGCGCCGCCCCCAGACGCTCGAACACGGCGCGCGCGGCGTCGCACTCCAGCTCCGCGCTGTCGGGGTCGCCGACGGCACGACGGGCCGCGCCGATGAGAACGCGCACCTGGGCCGTCTCGTAAGGGGCCTCCATCTCCTGCCACGCCTGGCAGGCGACGTGCAGCGCGTCGAGCGCGGCGCCGGCGTCCCGCTCGGCGAGCAGCACCGCCCCGCGCGCCTGGGCGGCCACGGCGTCGAGCACCGGGGTGCTCGTGGCCGCCGCCCGCTCGGCCAGCTCGTCGGCCGCCTGCCGCGCGTCCGCCGTCCGCTCCGCCGCGAGCAGGATCTCGACGGATGCGGGCAGGAGCTGGAGGCGGCTGATGTGGTCGTTGGCATCGTCGAGCGCTCGCTCGATCGCCGCGACGGCCGCCTCGATCCTGCCCTGCGCGAGACGGAGCAGCGCCAGGCCCGGATGCGGTTGTCGTCCGGCAGCGTGCGCCCGGCGGTACGCCGCCTCGGCATCACCCAGCTCCCCCCGCAACCGGTGAAGCTCGCCCAGCTCGTAGTGCGCCATCCCCACCGCCGGGTGCGGGGGTTCGGCGAGCCGCTCGCACGCCCGTTGCGCTTCGGTCATCGCCTCTGCCCACGCTCCGCCGACCTGCAGGATCTGCGCCCGGTGCACGAGGCACTGCCCCCGATACGGCACGAGACCGGGCTGGCCCGAGCACCACCGGTCGAGCGCGACCGTCCACTCCCGTGCCCGGCGCAGGTCGAACGCCTGCTGGCATGCGTCGATGACCGCGCAGTACACGACCCCCGACACCGACGGCGACGTCTCCCTGGCGGTGACCGACACCATCGCCTCGTCGAGCAAGCGCATCCCGTCGCCGACCCGGCCCGATCGCAGGAGCACCTCGCCCCGGCCGATCGCGCCGAGCGCCGCCAGGTCGCGGTCACCGAAGCGCTGCGCCAGCTCGCTCGCCTCGCTGAACCGGTCGAAGGCGGCGCGGTGGTCGCCGCCGCCCATCGCCATGAGCGCCTCGGGGAGCAGCAGGTATCCCCGCTCCACGCCATCGAGGCCGTGCTGGTCCACGAGGGTCCCCGCTCGCGCCAACCAGCCGCCTCCTTGGGCCATCTCGCCCCGCTGCACCAGGCCGAACCCCGCCCAGAACGCGCAACGCACGGCGTGCTGGGGGGCGTCACGGGCGAGCCACCCCTGGTGCGCCGCGGCCCACGCCGCGGTGCTCTCGTTGTCGCGCCCGGTGAGGTACGCGGCGATCGCCAGCCGCTCGAGGTCCGCGGGCTCGACGACGGCGTCGCCGTTCACCGCCGCACTCAGGTGCTCGTACGCCTCGGGCCACGACCATCGGTCGAACGCGGTCCTGCCGTCGTGCAGCCGTTCGGTGGCGTTCATGGCCCTCGGTCCGACCGTACCAGCGCCCGCGCGTCTGGTTGCTCAGGCGGCGAGGACGGCCTTGCCGAGCATCTGTCGCGGCTGGTCGCTCGTGTTCGTCGACGCGCAGTGGAACACATGGAGGTGGGTGATGACCACATCCCCGGGTGCGCCGGTGAGCTCGACGACGTCGACGGGGATGCCGTCGATCTCGTACCGCTCGCCGATCAGCGAGCGTCCGAGGTCGGGAAGCGACGGCCCCTGCAGCAGCTGGTCGAGGGGCGGATGCCGGCGCAGGAACGGATGCCAGTTCGCCTTGCCCGCCGCGGGCGGCACCTCGAACGTCGAGCGGTAGCGGTCGACGAGCCGGTGCGACCCTGGCAGCAACATCGTCCCGCCTCCGCACGGGCCGACCTCACCGATGAAGGCGAAGAGCTTGACGGCGTGCGCCGGCCAGGTCGGTTGGTCGAAGCCGCAGTCCATGTGCCAGCCGTCGTGCATCGCCCACGGGCCGGGCTGGGGCAGGTTGAACAGGACCTGGGCACCGGGCTTCGGTTCCTGCCAGCCGTTCGCACCGAAGATCGTGCCGAGCGCGGTCGACACCGCCGGGTTGTCGATGAGGGCTTCGAAGACGCGGTGCCGCTTCAATCCCTTCCAGCTCAGCGGGAGCCACGAGGTCGGCCACGTCGACCGATCGTCGGCCGTGATGCCGACCTTGCGCTCGGCGTACCGCCACACGGCCTCTCGCATGCGAGCGGCGACGTCGGGGCTGAACGCCCGGTCGAGGCGGACGACGCCCCGGTCGGCAAAGTCGTCGCGGATGCGATCGATGTCCACGGCTTGATCTTGTTCCCGACCGCGTGGACGTGCACGCGAGTAGTTCCGCTCACCCTCCCGGGCCGGGCGGGATGTTGTTGTTCAGGTGGAAGAAGTTGTCGGGGTCGTGGACGGCCTTGAGCGCCCGGAGCCGCTCGAGACGGCTGCCGTAGGCGTACTCGACGCCGGAGGCACCCTCGTCGGAGATGAAGTTGGCGTACACGCCCTCGCCGTGGGGCTGCAGGTCGTGCCAGACCTCGCGCGCCCACGCCTTGTGCCGCTCGGCGTCAGGGTCGGAGGGTGCCCACCCGACCGTGACGCTCATCTCGAAGCCCTCGTGGCGATCACCGACCGCCGTGGCGTCGTCGGCGACACGGCTGACCGCGCCGCCGACGGCCCAGCCGTTGACCTGCGCGAACGGGCTGGTTGCCGAATCCATGGCTCGGAGGAAGATGTCGATGACCTCGTCGGTCAGCGACGGGAGCTTGTGCGCCTTCCAGTAGTAGTGGCGACCGTGGGGCGCACCGGCGTCGAGCATCGACTGCAGCGCGGCGTACGGCGTCGGCCGGACGACGTCGGCGAACGGGGTGCCGATCTTGCGGAGCGGTTCCATGGCCTTCTCGCCCTCGGCGGGGTCGCCGGCCCAGACGAGGATCAGCGCCATCGCCGGCTGACCGAACCGCGCCGGCGGGACGAACGGCGCCGGCGGCGCCGGGATCAGCGCGACGCTGATGCCGAGCTCGTCGGGCGCGCCGGGTGCGACCTCGCGCACGGTGGCCATCACCTGCGGCGCGTCCTCGAGTGGCCAGAGCACCGGGCCGCCGAGGACCATCGGCCCCACGGGATGGAGCTGGTACTCGAACCGCGTGGCGATGCCGAAGTTGCCGCCGCCGCCCCGCAGGCCCCAGAACAGGTCGGGATCGGACTGCTCGGTCACGTGGCGGAGCGCTCCGTCGGCGGTGACGAGATCGACGGCCAGGAGGTTGTCGACCGTGAGGCCGTGCTTGCGCATGAGGTGCCCGAGCCCACCGCCGAGCGTGAGACCGCCGATGCCGGTGTGGCTGATGACCCCTCCGGTCGTGGCGAGGGCGTGCGCCTGCGTCGCCCGGTCGAGCTCACCCCAGAGCACTCCGCCGGCGGCGGCCGCGGTCCTTGCCTCGGGGTCGACCCTGATCGCCTTCATGGTGGACAGGTCGATCATCAGCCCGTCGTCGCACACCGAGAACCCGGCGATCGAGTGCCCGCCGCCGCGGACCGAGACCTCGAGGCCGTGCGTCCGGGCGAAGCGGACGGCGGTGCCGACGTCGTCGGTGCCGGCGCAGCGAGCGATGAGCCCGGGCCGGCGGTCGACGGCGCCGTTCCACACCCGCCGAACCTCGTCGTAGCCCTCCTCACCGGGTCGCAGCAGCGCGCCACGGAAGCGCGAGCGCAGCTCGCTCACCGCATTCGAGCCGATGGTCATCGTGCCTCCGAGGGCTGCAAGACGCGGTCGAGGTGGGCAGGGTCGAAGAACTCTGGAGGCGACATCGTCCCGGCGTTGACGCTGACGAAGGCGTCCATCGCCGGCTGGTTGCCGGCGATCGCGCCGAGCAGGTCCTGCATCTCCGGCGGGGGCGGTTCGAGGGTGGCGAGCTGGGTGGTGAACTCGTACATCGGGAGCGCGGCAGCGTCGCGATCGGCCTGATAGCGACTCATCGCATCCTCGAAGGTCGTCGTGCCCACCCAGACCGCATCCAGGGCGGCGGCGACGCGCTCGGCGTCGACGAACGCGTTGGCGATGCCCTGGGCGGTGATGGGGTCCTTCGTGTAGCCGGCGTCGCCCACGAGCACCCAGCCCGGCCCGTACGGCGTGCGGAAGAAGTTGGGCACGCCGCCGCCCGCGAAGCGCTCCTCGCGCGTCGCCGTGCGCAGCCGATCCGCCCACTCCGGATCACGCTTGACCGCCTCGAAGTAGCTGGCCTCGACGTCGCGGCGGAAGTCGCTGGCCTGGGCGAACGGGCAGCCGACCAGGAGGAGCGTGAGATCGTCGTTGGTGGGGATGGCGGCGAAGCCCCGGTCGCCCCGGATGACCGTGGTGAAGGTGTCGTCGACCGGCAAGTCGCGCCAGTAGGTGTAGAAGGCGTTCTCGAGCACGGGCTTCTCGTGGTAGCGCGGCGCGCCCACGGCACGGGCGACACGGGAGTTGTGGCCGTCGGCGCCGATGACGACCCGGGCGCGGTCGACCACCTCGGATCCCCCGTCGGCGTGGCCGCGGATGCCGACCACCGCGCCGTCCTCGAACAGGATCTCCTCGACGGTGAAGCCCTCCCGGACCTCGGCCCCGGCCCGGGCGGCGGCGTCGACGAGGTGCTTGTCGAGCACCGTGCGGCGCGGCGCGATGGCCGTCGCGTGGCCGTCGATCGGCCGCGGGCGGCCGGAGATGACGACGGGACCGAAGTCGAACCGGTACTGCTCGATGGGCGGGCAGCCCGTCGCCGCGATGGCCTCGTAGAGGCCCCAGCGCTCGAGGGCGGCGACGCCCGCGGGCTGGACGACCAGGGTCGACAGGGTGTCGCTCGGGAAGGTGGAGCGGTCGACGAGGAGGACCCGGTGGCCCCGCTCGGCGAGCAGCATGGCGGTCGGTGCGCCGGCGCATCGCGCGCCGACGACGATGGCGTCGTAGAAGTGGCTGGTCATGGGCGCAGTGTCCGAGACGCGGCGTTTGGCGAGCGTTTGCCGGGCGTTCGAGGGACCGGGCGTTCGAGGCGCGGCGCCGGCTTCTCGGTCACGCGGGCGCGGGAGACGCCGCCAGACCGAGCCGCCGGCGGGTCGCCTCGATGCGTCGGAGGTGCCCCTGGGCGCCTTGCCGGCGGGCCACGGCCTCCGCGGCGAGCACGGCGTCCTCGACCTGGCCGGCATCGGCCTCGGTGGCGTGGAGGAGCTCGGCGCGGACCCGGTGGATCTCGGCTTCCCACAGGGGCGTGCTCGCCAGCGCGAGCGCCCGTTCGCAGGTGTTGAGCCCCTCGCCGCCATCACCGGCGTGCCCGTGCGCCGCCACGAGGATGCGGGCGATCGCCGCCTGGAAGCCCGGATAGAAGTTGTGCCCGCGGCAGCGGTCGAGCGCAGTGTGGATCCGCGAGACGCCTGCTCCGTGCCGGCCGTCGAGAACGTCGATCAGCCCGGACACCGCCTCGCGCTTGGTGGCGAAGGGCAGCGAGTCCATGCCGAGCGCGCCCAGCCGCGGGACCAGCTGTCGAAGCAGGTCGTGGTCGCCGAGGTCGATGGCCAGGAGGCAGGAGAAGATCGACGCCGTGTCGTGGCTCAGCGGATGACCGACCTCGTCCGCGAGCGCGATGGCGTCAGCGCACGCGCGTCGGGCGTCGTCTTCCCGGCCGAGGAACCACAGCGCGTTGCCCAGCCGGCTCAGGCAGACCACCTGCGGGTCGTGGCCGTAGACCTCGTGGTGCCGGGCTCTGGTGGCCGGATCGAAGCCGGCGACCACCGTCTCGAAGTGGTCGCGCGCCTCGGCGAGATGCGCCGCCCAGAACGCCGAGATGCCCAGCAGGTAGTGGCTCTCGATCTCCATCGAGCCGTCGCCGGTCGCGGTTGCGAGCGTCAACAGCTGCGCGGCGGCATCTGCCGCCGCGTCGAACTCGTCGCGACACAGGGCCGACATCACCATCGACCGCATCAGCGTCGGTTCGAGTCCGACGCCGAGGCGGGCCGCCACGTCGGTCGCCCGCCGGTGGGCCTCGTGCATCCGGGTCGTCCCGTAGCCCTCCAGTCCGCCCAACGCCAGGGGCATCGTCGAGAGCAGCTCGAGCTCGCGGACGTGACGAACGTCGGCCGGAAGCAAGGGCACCAGCGCGAGCGCGCGGTCGAGGAGGCGCACCGCTTCCGCGTAGGCCGCCACCTGCTGGGCGTCGACGGCGGCCCGGTGGAACCAGGCCACCGCCTCGTCAGGCCGGTTGGCGGCCTCGAAGTGGATCGCCACCTGGCTGGTGGCGAGGTCGGGCTCGCGCTCGGCCCGCTCGGCAAGAGCCTGGGCGAGCGCGCCGTGATACGAGCGCCGGAGCGCGGGGCTCAGGTTCTCGTACGCCGCATCGCGGAGCTTCCCGTGGCTGAACTCGTAGGCGTCGCTTCCCGTCTCGCGCAGGATCCCGCGGTGCCACAGCTCGTCGAGACCGCGCGCGAGCGACCGGTCGTCGAGATCGCAGAGTGCGGCGAGCAGGCTCGCCGAGCACGGCCGGCGGACCACGGCGGCGGCTCCGAGCACCGTGGCCGCCGCGCCGGAGAGGCGGTGGAAGCGTGCGTCGATGAGCGCCCGCAAGCGGGGACTCAACGCCGCCCGCTCCCCGCCTGACTCCCGGCCGGCCCGCACGGTCTCGACGACGAACAGCGGGTTGCCCTCCGTCTCGGCATAGAGCGCTTCGACGGCGCCGTCGTCGAGCGGCGACCCGCTGAGCTGGCTGCCGAGCGCACCGGTGGCCTCACGCGGGAGCCGTCCCAGCTGGACCTCGGTCAACCGATCGAGCGCGACCAGCGCGCTCCGCAACGCGGTGATCGGGTGTCCGAGGTCGAGCTCCTCCCGACGGGCAGTGAGCACGATGAGCAGCGGCGCGTCGATGCGCTGGCGAACCACGTAGTGGATGAACTCCTGGCTCACCTGGTCGCTCCACTGGCAGTCGTCGGCGACGAGGAGGACCGGCCGGCCGATCCCCGCGACTGCGGCGACCGCGGCATCGAAGAGGCGCCGGCGCCGGTCGGCATCGTCGGCGTCGGCCGCGTCGGCCGCGTCGGCCGCGTCGAGTGAGCCCAGCTCGGGCAGCAAGCGCGCGAGCTCGGTCCGCTCGCTCGGCCTCAGCTGGCGCATCCCCGCCCCGACGTCGGGCGATCGCAGCCATGACGCGACGACGCCGTAGCCGAGGTCTCCCTCCGTCGCGTACGACCGCGCCACACCGATCGCGGCACCGGATCGGGCGCACCACGCGCGGAGCTCGTCGACCAAGCGGGTCTTGCCGATGCCCGGTTCCCCCGTCACGAGGACGACCGACGCCGGACCGTGCTGGGCCGCCTCCCACGCCCCGACCAGCTGCTGCCACTCCTCGTCACGACCGACCAGACCCGGTCGAGCCCGCACCGCCGGCTGCCGGGACACCACGGTCTCGTCCCGCGGGCTGTCGAGCACCGCCGCGTAGGCGGCGGTCGTGGCCGGCCCCGGTTCGACCCCCAGCTCACCCTCGAGGGTCGCCGCGCACTCGTGGTAGGCGCGGAGGGCACCGGCGCGGTCGCCGGCCGCGTGGTGGGCTTCGATCCGCAGTCGGTGTCCGGACTCGTCGACCGGATCGGTCCGCACCAGCTCGCGCGCGACCGCCGTGGCGTCGCCGGCATGACCGCTGTCGATCAGTGCCGTCGTCAGCAATCGCAAGGTGTGGCGGTACTCGTCCCGCAGCGCATCGCGCCGTGGAAGCAGCCACTCGTCGTGGTCTCCGGCGAGGAGGTCGCCGGAGTAGAGCGCCAGCGCGGCACGGCAGCGAGCGATCAGCTCGTCGGCGTCGTCGGGGTCGGCGGCGGCCGCCGCCGACGCGGCCGACGTGAACCGCTCGGCATCGGTCACCACCGGCTCGACCGGTTGCCATTGCAGGGTCGTCGAGGTCGCTCGCAGCGCGGCATCGAGCGCCGGGTGAGCACGCCGGAGGGTGTGGAGCACGTTGCGCAGGTTCGTCCGCGCCTGCGCCTCGGACGAGTCGGGCCAGAACTCGAAGGCCACCCGCTGCCGGGCATGCGCGACGTCGGGATGCAGGATGAGAAACGCGAGCAGCGACCGCGCCCGGGCCGAGCGCAGCGCGTCGACCGGTTCGCCGCCCACGCGGACCTGCAGACCGCCGAGGAGGCGGACGTCGAGCTCGTCCCCGCTGCTCGTGAGCGACGCGGAGGGCGGCCCGCTGATCACCGCGCGATTCTCCCAGATCGGTCGCGATCTCGTGCTGCCGAATGGGCGCCGGTGGCCTTCGGAGCAGCGGTGCCCGAACGCGAGCGTGGGAGGCCCGGAGGCCTCCCACGCTCCTGCTCCGTGCTCGCTCAGCGCTTGCGAGCGGGCGCCTTCTTGGCGGGCGCCTTCTTCTTCGCCGCCGCCTTCTTCGCCGGCGCCTTCTTGGCCGGCGCCGCCGGCGGCCACACGCCGCTCGCCAGCTTCGGGGCCTGGCTCGGAGTCATCACCGAGTCCTTGAAGCCCTTCAGCGGGGTGATGCGGGCCTTCTTCGAGGCCTTGATCTTGATGGCCTCACCGGTCGCGGGGTTGCGCCCCATGCGCGCCGGGCGTTCGACCTTCGAGAACTTGCAGAAGCCGGAGATCGCAACCGGCTCCCCCTTGGACACGACAGCGGACACGACGTCGGTGAAGCCCGACAGCACCGCGTCGACCTGCTTCTTGTCGACGCCGGTGTGCGCCGCCACCGCGTTCACCAGCTCACGCTTGTTCAATGCATTCCTCCTGGACGGATGTGGACGCCTGAGTGTGTCGCGTCCCGAACGGTCGTGGGGCGATCCCGCCCGATCTTCTTGACCTTTTTCACTCGCCTTGCGCGATCTCTGCGAGAAGCTCGCGCGCCGCGCCCTCGACCTCGGGCCCGGGGTCGCTCGCCAGGGCGAGCCGCAGCGCCTCGACGGCCTTGTCCGGGTCGTCCTCGTCGCGCAGGTAGATGAGGCCCCGGAAGAACCACGCCTCGGCGAAGCCGGAGTCGACCTCGAGCGCCTGCTCGATCAGTGCCACCCCCCGCTCGAAGAGCTCGGGCTCCTCGCCCTGCACGCCGACGTTGCGGAGCATCCAGCCCTTGTAGGTGAGGGCGGCCACGTCGTCGGGGTTCTCGGCGAGCACCGCGTCGTAGAGCTTCGCGGCCTCGACGATCTCGCCCTGCTGGAACAGCCGCGCCGCCTCGGCGAGGCGCTCCGCCGACGTCGACGGGGTGCCGCCGGTGATCTGCTCGCCGGGCCGCCGCTCCCCCGCCATGGTCGCCACCGCCACCC
>Ga0247717_1000026_pt1 | contig 39076 bp, 39 predicted proteins | sample 24E_NmetaG_FD_189047 | JGI IMG/M metagenome (GOLD analysis project Ga0247717, IMG submission 189047) | Soil microbial communities from hillslope of Landscape Evolution Observatory, University of Arizona, Oracle, AZ, United States - 2-4-E_N | ecosystem: Engineered > Artificial ecosystem >... | reverse complement strand
CTCAGCGCGGATGCTCTCGCTGGGCGATACTCGTGCAGTCACGGGTGTAGGTCCTTTCGTTGGAGTTGTCAGCTCTTCGAAGGAACCTACGCCCGTCGACATTTACACCAGCGGATGGACGCCACCCACGTGCTCGCCGCTGACGGTGCCACCTACGACGAGCTCGGTGCCGACTACTTCGGGCGGCGAGGTGACGCCGAGGCCCGCAAGCGCTACCTCGTCTGATCCCGAATACGCCCTCGGCTGGACTGGCATGCGGCATGCCGCCATAGCGCCGGCCACATGTATCTCCTGGACGGCGAGTTGGCGATGATCCCGGCCCGCGTCGCTCAGCGCGCTTCACGTATCGGCTATCGGGTCAAGAGCTACATCACATGGAACAAGGACAGCACACCGGAACACGTCAAGAGCGGAGTGACTCGACAGGCTGAAGTCATCCTTCACCTCACGCCGGGCGAAACGCCCTACTTCGACAAGTCCTTCTGGCCGAGTCGTGATGCGCGCCTGGGTGGCAGCAACGCTCCATACGAGTCCGCCGGGAAGATCACCGATGTGTGGCATCTACCCACGGCGAATGGCAAGAACGGACACGGCGCCGAGTTCGCCGTGTTGCTGGCCGGGCGATGCATCAGCCTGACGAGCAAACCAGGCGACCTCGTGCTTGATCCCTTCGTCGGCTCTGGCACGTCCGCACTTGCTGCGATGGAGCTTGGCCGTCGATGCGTCGGATTCGACACCAGCCAGACCTACCTCACGACGGCCAAGCGGCGCGTCAAGGCAGTTGCCTTACGCGTCGGCGCCCAGGGTCCGGTCGCAGAGCTGCCGGTACGGGGGGTTAACGGCACCGGGCCCGACGGTTGGAAGCGACTCAATGGGAGTCACTCCGCCGACATGCTGCCGATCGAGATGCCGACGTCGACACCGAAGCGTTGACGTACTTGGATAGCGGGGGCGCGCCGCAGCTTCAACGGTGAATGACCGACCGCCGACGACCTCCTATCGGGGAATGAACAGGGGGACGACGGCGAGGTCGGGTGCCCGGGCGAAGCGGGCCAGCCAGTCGACGGGGTCGACGCCTTGCTGGGCGGCGGTGCGCAGCACGCTCATGATGCGCCCCTGGGTGTCGGCCCCCCGGCGGGTGCGGTTGCCTCCCCACACCTTGCGGTTCACCACCGCCGGGCGGATGGCCTGCTCTGCCCGCCAGTTGGTGGCGTCCACTCCGGGATGGAGGAGGAAGGTGAATAAGGCGTGGCGCTCGTTGTGGAGGTGGCCGAGGAGGCGTCGCTTGGTCGTGCTCGGCGGCTGACGGCGCACCGACGTCTCGGGCGGCGCCGGCTCGGCCGCGGCGCGATGAGCGGCGGGAAGTTGTTCATCGCCCCGTCGGGCGCCCGGCGCGGTGCGTTCAGGTCGCCCCGGTATCCTCGCCGCCGTGCGACGACGCGACTTCCTCAAGGTGGGGGTGCTCGCCGGCACCGCCTTCACCGTCGGCCCCGCCTGGCCCCGGCTGCTGCGGGCCTCGGCCGCCGGCGACGGCCCGTACGGTCCCCTCGGCCCGGCCGACGCCAACGGCCTCCAGCTCCCCGCCGGGTTCTCGTCGCGGGTGGTGGCCACCACCGGCCAGGTCGTCCCCGGCACCGGCTACACCTGGCACACCAACCCCGACGGCGGGGCCACCTTCGCCACGGGCGACGGCGGGTGGATCTACGTCTCCAACAGCGAGTCCTCGCCCGGCGGGGCGGGCATGTTGCGCTTCGACGCCGCCGGCCAGGTGGTGGAGGCCCGGCGCATCCTCGACGGCACCAGCCGCAACTGCGCCGGCGGCCCCACGCCGTGGGGCACGTGGCTGTCGTGCGAGGAGGTCGCCGCCGGCCGGGTGTGGGAGTGCGACCCCGTCGGCCTCAGCCCCGGCGTGGTGCGCCCCGCGCTGGGCACGTTCAACCACGAGGCGGCCGCCGTCGACCCGGTGCGCCACCACGTCTACCTCACCGAGGACGCGTCCGACGGCGGGCTGTACCGCTTCGTGCCCGCCGCCTGGCCCGACCTGTCGGCCGGCACCCTCCAGGTCCTCACCGAGTCGGGCGGCGCGCTCGGGTGGGCGACCGTCCCCGACCCGGACGGCAGCCCCACCGCCTGCAAGGACCAGGTGGCGGCCATGAAGGTCTTCAACGGCGGCGAGGGCGCCTGGTACGACACCGACAAGGTGTACTTCACCACCAAGGGCGACAACCGGGTGTGGACCTACGACCCCGTGGCCAACGCCCTCACGGTGATCTACGACGACAACACGTCGCCCACGCCCGTGCTCACCGGCGTCGACAACGTCACGGTCTCCCGCTCGGGCGACGTGTTCGTGGCCGAGGACGGCGGCAACATGGAGCTGGTCATCCTCTCCCCCGAGGGCGAGGTGGCTCCGTTCCTGCGCCTGGGCGTGTCCGGCTCCGAGCTCACCGGCCCGGCGTTCGACCCGTCCGGCACCCGGCTGTACCTCAGCTCCCAGCGCAACCCCGGCCGCACCTACGAGATCACCGGCCCGTTCCGTACGTCGGGCGGGGGGACCACCACGACCACGTCGGCCACCACGACCACCACGGCGCCGGCGTCGATCATGCTGTCGGCGGTGGGGCGGACCAGGGGCGGGAAGCGCTACGCCGACCTGGCCTGGTCGGGAGCCACCGCGCCGCAGGTCGAGGTCCGCCGCGACGGGGTGGTGGTGGCGACCACGCCCAACGACGGCGCCCACACCGACAGCCTGGGCCGGGTCACCGGCACCTACCGCTACACGGTGTCGCATCCCGGCGGCGCGCCCGTGTCCAACGAGGCGGCCGTCACCTTCTGAGCGGCGGCCCTCACGGCACGGGTGAGCCGCCCCTCCACCCGCGGTCAACGGCCGCGTGCGTCGCCAGGGGCGCCGGTTCGATCGAGCCCTGCCCCCTCGCCCGACGGCCTCGCTCGCCGCACTCATAAGCAATTACTAATAACGCATAAGAAACTATTCACTTTACTCTGAGTCCTCGGCGGCATACGGTCTGGATGACTCACCCAGGAATCGCCAGACCCCGTAGTGGGGGAGCCCGAGACCGGGCCCAGACGGGCTTCAGCCGAGGAGAACCGCGTGGCAGACAAGAGCTACCAGGCCGGTGTGAAGAACTACGCCGACAACTACTGGACCCCGGACTACGTGCCGCTGGACACGGACCTCCTGGCCGTTTTCAAGGTGATGCCCCAGGAGGGCGTGCCGCGCGAGGAAGCGGCCGCGGCGGTGGCCGCCGAGTCGTCCACCGGCACCTGGACCACGGTGTGGACCGATCTGCTCACCGATCTCGACTACTACAAGGGCCGGGCCTACCGAATCGACCCGGTCAAGGACGGCTCCGGGGCCTTCTTCGCCTTCGTGGCCTACCCGATCGACCTGTTCGAGGAAGGCTCGGTCGTCAACGTCCTGACCTCGCTCGTGGGCAACGTCTTCGGCTTCAAGGCGATCCGCAGCCTGCGCCTCGAGGACATTCGCTTCCCGCTGGCGTACGTGAAGACCTGCGGCGGCCCCCCCAACGGCATCCAGGTGGAGCGCGACCGCCTCGGCAAGTACGGGCGCCCGCTGCTGGGCTGCACGATCAAGCCCAAGCTCGGCCTGTCGGCCAAGAACTACGGGCGTGCGGTCTACGAGTGCCTCCGAGGCGGGCTCGACTTCACCAAGGACGACGAGAACATCAACAGCCAGCCGTTCATGCGCTGGAACCACCGCTACGAGTTCGTGATGGAAGCGGTGCACAAGGCCACGGCCGAGACGGGCGAGCGCAAGGGCCACTACCTCAACGTCACCGCGGCCACGCCGGAGGACATGTACGAGCGGGCCGAGTTCGCCAAGTCGCTCGGCGCCCCGATCATCATGCACGACTTCTTCACCGCCGGCTTCACCGCCAACACAGGCCTGGCGAACTGGTGCCGCAAGAACGGCATGCTGCTCCACATCCACCGCGCCATGCACGCGGTGGTCGACCGCCACCCCATGCACGGCATCCACTTCCGGGTGCTCGCCAAGTGCTTGCGCCTGTCCGGGGGCGACCATCTCCACGCCGGCACCGTGGTCGGCAAGCTCGAAGGCGATCGCGAGGCCACGATGGGCTGGATCGACACGCTGCGGGAGTCCTACATCCCCGAGAACCGCAAGCGCGGCATCTTCTTCGACCAGGACTGGGGGTCGATGCCCGGCGTCATCCCCGTTGCTTCCGGAGGCATCCACGTCTGGCACATGCCCGCACTGGTGGCGATCTTCGGCGACGACGCCTGCCTGCAGTTCGGCGGCGGGACGCTCGGTCACCCGTGGGGCAATGCACCCGGCGCCCACGCCAACCGGGTGGCGCTCGAGGCGTGTGTGGAGGCACGGAACCAGGGCCGGCAGGTCGAACGGGAGGGTCGCGAGATCCTGACCGAGGCGGCCCGCCACAGCCCCGAGCTCGCGATCGCGATGGAGACCTGGAAGGAAATCAAGTTCGAGTTCGACACCGTGGACAAGATCACCGCCTGATCGCGGGCGGGCCGCCGGTCCCATCTCCGGCCCCTCCTCCTCCACGCCCCTCAAGGAGAGATTGACATGCACATTGCCCCCTACGGGCCCACCCCGCGCCATGTGGAGACCTTCTCCTACCTGCCGCCGATGACGCCCGAGCGGCTCCGCCACCAGATCGCGTACGTCATAGAGCAGGGCTGGAGCCCGGCCATCGAACACACGGAGCCCGAGAAGGCGTTCTCGAACTTCTGGTACCTGTGGGAGCTCCCGCTCTTCGGTGAGCGGTCGGTGGACAAGGTCCTGGCCGAGCTCGACGCGTGCCACCGTGCCAACCCCGGTCACCACGTGCGCCTCCTGGGCTACGACAACTACATGCAGACCCAGGGCACGGCCTTCATCGTCCACCGCGCCGGAGCCCGCTGAGCATGCGAGTGCATGTGGTCCAGACCGCCGACAGCGGTGACCGGGGCGCGCTCCGCGATCGTGCCCGTCACGGCCGTGCCGCGGCGACGCCGCGGCGCCGGGCGCTCGCCTACGACCGGTCGGCTCTGGCGCCCTCGCACGAGCGGGTGCGCACCGGGCCCCCGGAGGCCGAGCTGCGGGCGCCCGCGGCTGCGGGAGACGCGACGCGCCCCGCCGCTGCCGACGGTCGAGCCACGCGGAGCGGAGCGCACGGGGCTCCGGAAGCGACGGCGGTCCCGATCAACGGCGTGGCCGCCGCCCGCCTGGGCCGCGCCCTGTCCATGCAGCGACGCCGCCAGCTGTCCCGGGGCAAGCAGGCGCTGAACGGCGGAGCTGACCGGACGACGGGTGACGCGGGCGCCGGCGCGCCGGCCTTCACCGTCGTTCGTGGTGGAGCGCGCTGACGATGGGAATGTACGCGGTCCAGACCGCCGACAGCGGTGACCTGGCGGAGCTCCGAGATGCAGCCCGTGACGGCCGCGCCGTGGCCGCGTTGCGCCGCCGCCAGCTGTCGCAGGGCAAGCAGGCGCTGAACGGCGGCGGTGACGGGACGGCGGCCGGAGCCGATGCCGGCGCGCCCCCCGCGGCCGAGAACCTGCCCCTCGACGGCGCGGCGGCGCCGCTCGCCGCTCCCAAGGGTGAAGGCGCGCCGAACGGCGCGCAGCCGAACGGCGCGCAAGCGGCTCCGGCGGTCGCGTCGAACGGCGTGGGCGGAGCCCACCTCGGCCGGGCCGTGTCCATGCAGCGCCGCCGCCAGCTGTCCCAGGGCAAGCAGGCGCTGAACGGCGCCGGCGCGGCCTCCGCCGGCGAGGCCCTGCGCGTCGACGGCGCCGGCGCGCCGCCCGCTCCCGCTGCTCCCAGCGGTCCGGGCGCGTCGACCGGCACGCAAGGGGCTCCGGGGGGGACGGCCTTCGCCACCGACGGCGTGGCCACCGCCCACCTCGGCCGCGCCGTGTCGGTGCAGCGCCGCCGCCAGCTGTCCCAGGGCAAGCAGGCGCTGAGCGACGCCGGCGCCCCGCCCGCCGCTCCCGCTGCTCCCAGCGGTCAGGGCGCGTCGACCGGCACGCATGACGCTCCCGGAGCAACGGCCTTCGCGACGGACGGCGTGGCCACCGCCCACCTCGGCCGGGCCGTGTCCATGCAGCGCCGCCGCCAGCTGTCCCAGGGCAAGCAGGCGCTGAGCCGCGCCGGAGCGTTGCCGGCGGCGGAGAACCTGCACGTCGACGTCGCCGGCTCGGGTCCTGAGCAGGCCCAGGCCCGGCGCGCCGAGGCGAGCCGCCTCGGCGGCGCAGCGATCGCCAGGCCGCAGCGCGAGGGCCGGGTCACCTACCCGCCCAAGGTCGTCGTGTCGCCCACCCAGCGCGGCCAGCAGGTGACCGGGCTGCGGATCGGTCCGGGCGTGCGGGTGACGGGCGACGAGCCCGGCGCCGCGCTCCCGGTGTCGGGCACGCAGTACGTCGCCGCCGACGGGTCGGCCCCTTCGATGGGCGCCGGGCCCAAGGTCGGGCTGGTGCGCACGCCGCAGGGCCTCGTCGTCTCGGGCACCACGGTTCGCAACACGGTGCCCATCACCGGTGACGAGGCCGGCGAGCACCTGCCCATCACCGGTGAAGCCGACCAGAAGCTCGACGACGACCTGACGCCACGCAGCGACGGCGCGTACCGTTCGGCGCAGTTCCCGCGCCGGGCCGACCCGCACGGCGCGTCCGCGGTGGGCACCAGGCTGCGGCCCCAGCCCGGAACGGCGGGCTCCGGCGGCGACGGGCCCTGGCTACCGCTGGAGGCCACCGTCGACGGGCTGGCCGTCACCGGCACGGCCGTCGGCCGCAGCGGGCGCGTCACCGGCAACGAGGCCGGCGCCTGCCGCCCGGTCACCGGCGACCAGTACCAGAACGCCTACTCCACCGAGTGCGGCGCCATCGGGGGCGGTACCGCGCCGGCCGCCCACCTCAACCGGGAGCGGCTGGACCCGGTGACCGCGGGCAAGGTGACCGTGGCGCAGACCTGGGGGGGCCAGACCGTCACGGGTCCCAGCGTGGAGTACCGCCCCAACGTCACCGGCGACGAGCCGGGTGCCTGCCGCCCGGTGACCGGCACGCCGTACCAGGGGCCGTCCACCACCTTCGGCTGGTGCGAGCCCGACGAGGGTGAGCCCGCGGCCCGGCGCGCCGAGCCCAGGCCCCGCGGTGTGGCCGTCACCGGCGACGTCCCCATGTACGCCGAGGCGGTCACCGGCATCGAGCGCGGCCACCGGAACGACATCACCGGGTCGTCCTACTACGGCGAGATGCGGCCCGCGGAGCCGGCGGCCGACGACTGGGCCCGCGAGCAGGCCTTCCCGGTCGCCCTGGCTCGGCGCCTGGCGGGCGGGGAGAGCCACGTCGCCAAGGAGTCCGACGACGCGCCCGCCTCCAGCGTGCCCGGCCGCATCACGGGGGCCTTCGCCGTCGGCGAAGGCAAGGTGACCGGCAACAACGAGTTCCTGTTCCGGCCCCGCCAGAACCGAGACGGCAAGCAGACGGCGGTCACGGGCGAAGGGCGCACCGACGGTCGTACGATCACCGGTTCTCTCGCCTGGACGTCCCACGACCGGGTCACCGGCACCGAGGGCTACATCGCCGCCGGGCGCAACCCCAGCGAGGGCGGCGGCGGGCCGCACGGCTGGGCCGGGGCGGCCAGGTTCAAGAACCTGGCCACGCCCGGAGCGCCGAATGAGAACGCGAGGGTCACCGGCCGAGTGGGCGGGAGCCCCAAGGACGCGGCCAGGGTCACCGTCTCCGGCGGAGCCCAGGGATGAAGTCCCTGCTCCAGCCCGACGGGCGCCGCCTCGCTCCGTGGGACCAGGCTGCGGCCTGGCCGGGCGCGGGCGCGGTGGCGACGGTGACGTCGCCGCCGGGCCGGCTGGCCCCCAACGGGAGCCTCGGGTCCAGCGTGCCGGCGGGTGGGCATCCGCTGGCCGAGCCGGCGCTCAGCGCCGCCCTGAAGCAGCGAGCCGAGGAGATCGAGGCCGCCTTCGCGCTCATCCAACCCGTCCTGCGCCGGCTGGCCCCGCGCCAGTTCGACGACGGGTTCCCCGAGCAGGCACATCATGAGTTGGCCAACGCCCTCGGGGTCGACATCCCGGCGGCTGAGCTCGAATCCTCCTGGAGCACACCGCTGGACCTCGGTCGCGTCCACGCCCGCTGCGTGCTGGGGACCTTCGCCAACCTGGTGGAGCGCGAGTTCGACCGGAACCTGGCCGCGCTGATCGACGAGGGCGAGAGCGCCGAGGTGTTGATCCGGCGCTTCGGCTTCCACGCCGTCGACATCACCTCCTGCTCCGACGGGCGCCTCCTGGGGGCGGTGGATTTCATCCTGCGGGTGCCGCCCGCGGTCGTGGTGTGGCACGACTCGTATGCCGGCGCCATGTTCGACGTCGAGGACGCGCTGCACCGCTGGGAAGGGGTGGAGCTGCGACGCTGGCGCGAGGGCTGGCCGAACGACGCCAGTGAGCCCACCCGCTACCTGAAGATCGGGCTCTACCATTTCAGCAGCGTCGACCCGCGCCACCAAGGCTGTGCCGCGCACGGCAGCGACGAGGTGCGCGCCGCGACCGCCCTGCTGGCGCGGCTCCAGGAGTTCGAGGGTGCCGTCGAGTCCACCCAGTGCTGCGCGGCGAGCGTCGCCACGCTGCTCGTCGGCGTGGACACGGACACCGACGCCATCCGCGTCCACGTCCCCGACGCCGCCGGTGAGACCGACGTGGAGCGCTTCGTCTCCAGCGCCACGCTCTACGAGCAGACGGCGAGCCTCGAGCGGGAGGCCGCCAAGGAGTTCATCCGACAGACGGTCGCCGACTGCGCCGGCGTGGACGCGGCCGACGCCGCGACCGAGGGCATGCGCTGGCTCTGTGGCTACCTGCTGAAGAACAACATCGGTGAGGTCGACGCGGTTCGCGGCTGGATCGGCGGAAGGTACGCGGACCCCGGCCACACCGAGAAGCTGCTCGTGGCCGGCGACGCCATCGACGACGTTCAACTGCGCAACCTCGCCTTCCAGGCGCAGATGCGCACGCTCGAAGAAGGTGCCGTCGACCTGGACGTCGGCATCGGCATCCTTCGGAGGACGAACGCGCCGCAGGGGCTTGCGGTGCCGGTGCTCGTGCACGTCGCCTACGACGAGCGCATCCCCGGTGCCCGCGCCACCGCCCAGGCGCGTGCTCGCCGCCTCACGGCGGCGATCGAGACCCGGTATGCGGGTGCAGCCGGCAACGACGGCCTGGTCACCCAAGCGGTCGTGCGAGCGCGGGGCCGGTCACGCCTGGACATGGTCGAGGCGGAGGGCGACGGCGTGCCGAGCTCGCCCCCGGGAGCGCGACCGAAGGAGGCACAGCGATGAAGATCTTCTGCGTCGAAGGCACCCTGGTCGCCACGGCCCGCATCGGCGGCCTCGAGCTCCACCGGCTGCTGGTCGTCGTGGACCGCAAGGGAGGCAAGCAGGTGGCGGTCGACCCCGTCGGCTGCAAGCCCGGCGACTGGGTGATCGCGTGCGGCAGCTCGGCGGCGCGTGAAGCCGCTGGCCACAAGGACTACCCGAGCGACCTGACCATCGTCGGCATCATCGACTACTGGGACGAGGAGCGCCCGGGTGAGCGCCCGGGTGAGGAGAGCCCGGGCGAGGAGCCCTCCGAGGAGCCGGAGCTTTTGATCGTGGAGTCGGCCACCGCGTCTGCGGACGCCAATGGCAAGGCGTGACGATGAACATCCAGCGCGTCGTCCGCGACCTCGTTGCCACCAGTCGATCCCCCACGCTCCAGAACAAGTCGCTGCGGGTGGTCGAGGACGACCGCGGCGACCTGGAGGTGGCGCTGGACCCGGTCGGCGCAAGGCCGGGCGACTTCGTCATCACCATCACCACCTCGGCGGCCCGCCATGCCGCCGGCGACTTCAGCATCACCACCGACCTGACCATCGGCGGGATCATCGACCATTGGAGCGAGGAGCGATGGCGCGACTGACTCGTTCCAACCCCCCCACCCCGTAAGACCCGATCTCAACTCACATACGGAGGAAGCACAGCAGATGGCCACCAACAATGGAAGTTCCGACATTCCGGGCATTGCCCTGGGCATGATCGAGACCCGGGGACTCGTCCCGGCGATCGAGGCTGCCGACGCCATGACCAAGGCGTCGGAGGTGCGGCTGATCGGCCGCCAGTTCGTCGGCGGCGGCTACGTCACCGTGCTGGTCCGCGGCGAGACCGGCGCCGTCAACGCCGCAGTCCGTGCCGGTGCTGACGCGTGCGAGCGCGTGGGCGACGGCCTGGCTGCCGCCCACATCATCGCCCGGCCCCACACCGAGGTCGAGCAGATCCTTCCCGCCGGTGCGCACGAGACCCAGGTCGCACCTGCGTAAGGCGTCATCCAGACGGGCTGTCGGCTCCGCCGTACTCGGAGGCGGCGGGCTGAGCCCAGGCGCCCGGCTCGGGCGGGGATCCTCGACGCCGGGCGACCCGGCTGGCGTCGAGGATCCCCATTCACCGACGAGGAGAACCAGATGACCACGCAACCTGGATGGCCGGAGGGCTGGACGGAGGTCGCAAGACCACCGTCGCTGTACCGCCGCTTCGAGTTCCCCGCCTACCCCGAGACACGAGCCTTCCTCGAGCGGCTGGCGGGCCTGTCGAAGGAGACCGGGCTCTATCCGGATCTGAGCTTCGGCCGCGCATACGTCAACGTCACGGTGCATGGCTCGGGTGGAGCGACCGTCGACGCGGAGGCACGGGAGTTCGCCGCCCGCGCCGAGGCACTCGTCCCCGTGGAGGCAGCCTGACATGACCCCCGCCAGACGCCGCCCGGCCACCCCCGCGAGCCAGGGGCCGACGAGGACGGCCCCGGACGTGCCCATCGTGGCGGACCCGACGCCCGTGCCCGGCGCGAAGACGAAGGACGGCACACGACTGCTCGGCCCCGAGGGCGACCCCATCGCCCGGGAGGCCCGGACCGGGGATGCCGGTGGGGACTCGCCCCCGACGACGGAGACCGGGCAGGTGGAGCCCGAGGACCGGGCGACGTCGCCACGGCGGTCCCGTGCGCGCTACCCCCTACCCGTCTGGCCGGACTGATGCTGCCTTCGCGCCGTCTGCCCCTCCTCGGTCGCCCGGTGGTGGACGTGGCGGTCGGCGTGCTCCGCGCGCCCGACGGGAGCGTGTTGGTGGCAGAGCGCAAGGCCGGGAAGGACGCGGCCGGCTTCTGGGAGCTCCCCGGGGGCCAGGTCGATCCCGGCGAGAGCCCGGTCCAGGCCGCCGCGCGCGAGTTGCTCGAGGAGGTGGGCGTCCGCGCCCTCGAACTGGCGCCCTGGCGGGTCTACGAGCACGACTTCCCGGCCAAGCGGGTGCGGCTGCACTGGTTCCACGTGCGCCGGTGGTCGGGCGAGCCGAAGGGCAGGGAAGGCCAGCGGGTGGCATGGGTGGACCCTGCCCGTCCGACGGTCGGGCCACTGCTGCCGAGCAACGAGCTCGCCCTCGCCACGTTGGCGCTCCCCGAGCTGGTTGCCGTCGCCCGGGTGAACCGCGCGCCGGGCGCTCCCGACGAGCTGCTGGCGAGGATCCCGTCGTTGGCGGCCGGCGGGCTGCGGCTCCTGATCGTGCGGGCACCGGAGCTCGGGCCCGCCCAGCGCGTCCAGCTCACCCGCCGGCTGCGCCAGCTCAGGCGGGGGACCGGGCTGCGGCTGCTCCTCTCCGGGACGGCGCTGGAGGCGCGCCAGGCCGGTGCCTGCGGGCTGCACAGCAGCGCCGCCGCGCTGGCCGGCCTGGTGGAGCGGCCGCCGACGCGCCTGTGGGCGGTGTCCGCTCACAACGCACGGGACCTCGAGCGCGCCGCTGCGCTGGGTGCCGACGTCGCCCTCGTGTCGCCGGTTCTCCCAACGGCTTCGCACCCCGGAGACCGGGCGCTGGGTTGGGACGGCCTGCGGGCGCTGGCCGCGGCCAGCCCGCTGCCCGTCTACGCGCAAGGGGGGCTGGGGCCCGGCGACATCGATGCCGCCCGCTCTGCAGGGGCGCTGGGCGTGGCGGTCGACGTCTCCCGTCTCTCGGGGGTCGGGCGGCAAAGGGACCACGCCGTGACCGGGCGGCCGTCAGATGCTGGTTGACGGGACGGACTGACGATGGATCGAGTCGTCGACGACCTTCTCGACGCCGTGACCATCTTCTTCGTGGTCGGCGTCTCGATCGGCTTTCCCCGCTTCGGCCTCGGGATGCCGCAGGGCCGGCGAGACAGCACCTGACTGTCGAATGAAGTCCAGGGTCTTGCCGCGTAGGGAGCTTCGCTCGAGATGACGCCGCCCGAGCTCATCGTGATCGCCGTCCCCGCGCTGCCCGCGATGGCCGCGGCGGCGATCGGCGCCGCCCGCCCGGCGGGCTGGTCGACCCCCACGGCGCGGGCCGGAGCGCGGTCCTCCCGATGGGCCGTACGAGCGGCCGCCGCGGCGTTCGTCCTGGCGGTCGTGGTGGCGATCGTCGTGGCGGTGGACGGACCGGTCGCAGCCGTGGTCGAGGGAGGCGACGGCGATGCCCTCGTCGGCCTGCATGCCACTCGCGTGACCACCCTGTTGGGCTTGCTCACCACCGGAGTCGGCCTGGTCGTGCAGTCCTTCGCCAGCCGCAACCTGCAGGGGGACCTCTTCGGGCCCCGCTTCTTCGTGCTGGCCTCGCTGCTGACCGCGGCGACGACGTCGGTGGCCTTCGCCGCCACCCTCGGCCTGCTGTGCGCCTCGTGGATCCTGGCCGGCCTCGCGTTGGCTGCGCTGGTGACCCACCGGGCCACCTGGCAACCGGCGCGGCGCTCGTCCCGGCGGACCCTGCGCAGCCTCTGGGTGGGAGACGGCGCGCTGCTGGTGGCCACACTGCTCGCCGCCGCCTCCGTCGGCGAGATCGACCTCCGCTCACCGGCGGCGGCCGCCAACGAGCTCGCCGACGCGTCGGTCCCGGTCCTCGGTGGGAACGTGTTGTGGGTGGTCGCCGTGCTCCTGACCGTTGCCGGCATCTCCCGGTCCGCGCTCGTACCCGTGCACCAGTGGCTGCCGTCCACGATCGCCGCGCCCACGCCGGTGTCGGCGCTGCTCCACGCAGGCGTGGTCAACGGCGCCGGCATGCTGTTGGTGCGACTCGCTCCGGTGTTCGGGTCGTCGGCCGCGGCGACGCACGTGGCCTTCGCCGCGGGTGCCGTCACCGCCTGTTACGCGACGACCGTGATGCTGGTGCGCAGCGACGTGAAGGGGAACCTGGCCTGGTCCACCGCCGGGCAGATGGGGTTCATGACGGTGCAGGTGGCGATAGGAGCGTTCGCCGCCGCGCTGCTCCACATCCTCGGGCACGGGATGTACAAGGCCGCGCTGTTCCTCGGGGCCGGCGGCTCGGTGACGGCCCATTTCCGCCAGCGGCAACGTCCCGCTCCGCAGGTCGTCGCCCGGAGCGTTCGGCTGGGCGTCGCCCTGCTCGTGCCGGCCGCCGCCCTCGGAGCCGCGTACCTGGTCATCCACCCGCACCTTTCGACGGCGGCGCGCGTGCTCGTGACGGTGTTCGCGTGGGCAACGGCAGCCCGGGCCGTCGACGGGTGGCTGCGCTCGGCCCCGTTCCGGCCCGTCCCGGCCGTCGCAACCGCGGCGCTCGGTTCGGTCGCCGGAGTGTTCGCCTACGTCGGTGGGCTGACCGCCGTGGAGACCTTCGTGGCCCCCGCGCTTCCCGCCGAGGTCGCCGAGCCGGTCAGCTCCGCTCTCCTCGTCGGGACGCTGGCGGCGATCACCCTCGTCGTCTCCGTCGTCGGGCTCGGTCCCGGGGAGCGGATGCGGGAGTTGCGCAGCCGGGTGTACGCCCTCGTCCTCACCTCGGCGCCCGTCGCCTCCGAGTTGACGACCCGGGGCAGTTCGACCGGGGTGGCGCCCGTGCCGGAATCCCGCCACCTCCGACCGGACCTGGAGCTGGTCCGATCGGCACGATCGAGATGAGCAACCGAGAAGACGGCCACCGCGGACGGCCTGCGCGCCACACCGAGCTCCTCGCCGATGTCTCCGAGGCGGCGGAGGTCATCGCTCCGCTCTGGCCCCTCACCAGCTTCGTGGCGGTCAACCCCCTCCTCGGCATGCAGCACCTGCCCTTCGACGAGGCCACCGCCGTCGCCCGGCGCTGGTTGCGGGCGCGCACCCACCTGACGCTCGCCGCGTTCCGCCAGGCGCACGCCGGCGGGGCCACCACGGACGCGGATCTCCGGCGCGCCATCGTCGAGGTCGACCCGAAGCTGGCGTCGCCGCTCAGCTTCGAGATCGGGGGGCGAACGGTCGATGCGGCGGAGATCGTCCGGCTGGACCTCCTCCTCGGACCGGACGACAAGCCCCGGGAGACGGCCGGCGATCGGGTCGGCCGCACCGATGTCGCGACCGTCCGGGCGGTCAGCCAGCTCGTGGCCGCGTGGTGTGCGGTCTTCGTCGACGAGGCCCACGTTCCGTGGCCCATGCCCGGCCGCGAGCACGGGTTCTTCCGTGCGTGGCGAGAGCTGGCGCCATACGACCGGCGGCTCCGGCGCCTCGCCGGCCCCGCCGGCATGGAGTGGCTGGCTCAACTTCCGGATCGTCCGCTCGAGGCGCTCGCCGCTGCCCTCGATGCGCTGGATGTCGGCGGCGATCAGGTCGACGCCCTCCGCCAGCACCTCGGCCGCCTCCCGGGCTGGGCCGGCTACGCCCGCTGGAACGACGAGTGGGCTCCACCCGACCACCATCGTCCGCCGTTGCGCCTCCTGGACCTGCTCGCCGCGCAGGTGGCCGCCACGGCAGCGGCGGCGCACCGCGCCCCTGCCCAGGAGCCCCCGCAGATCCACGACGAGGTGGTCGAGCACGAGAAGCTCCTCGAGCAGAGGGCGGCGGCGGTGCTCGACGCTCTCGGCAGCACCTCCGACGATCCCTTCGTCACCTCCGCCGTGCGTGGCGTCCTGCAGCAGGTGCCGCCGCCGGTGCGGAAGTCGATGTGGCTCGAGGCGCAGGAGGGCAACTTCCGTGATCGTCTGCTGGGACTGCTGAGCCGCCCGGGCCCCGGCCCCGTGACCGAGCGGCCGGACGTGCAAGCGGTCTTCTGCATCGATGCGCGCTCGGAGGGCCTGCAACGGCACCTCCAGGCGTGCGGCCCCTACGACACCTTCGGGTTCGCCGGGTTCTTCGGCGTCCCCGTGCGCTGGCGGCCGCTGGGGGCGACGGAGAGCCAGCCGCGCTGCCCGGTGCTGCTCACGCCTGAACACGACGTAGCCGAGCAGCCGCTCGCCCCTGACGGCGCCCTCGGCTACCTCACCGCCCAGCGAGCCGCCGGCGCAGGGCAGGACGCCTTCCACGCCGCCAAAGGGAGCCTGGGTGGTCCCTTCGCGCTCGCCGAGGCGGCGGGCTACCTCATGGGCCCTGCGGCCGCGGCCAGGACGCTGGCACCAGGCCTGGTGCGTCGCCTGAAAGGACTGACGACCCGCCGAGTCGCGCCCCCGCCGACACGACCGGTCGTCGAGGCGGAGCACGACGACCGCTCCGGGCTGGCGCTCGAGGAGCGGGTCTCGTTCGCGACGGCCATCGTCCGGACCATGGGCTTGACCAGCTTCGCCCGGCTCATCGTCTTCTGCGGGCACGGCAGCCACAACATCAACAACCCACACGCATCCTCGTATGACTGCGGCGCGTGCGGCGGCGCCCCCGGTGGTGCGAGCGCCCGAGTGGCCGTGGCCATCCTCAACGACCCCGCCGTCCGTGCCGGCCTCCGAGAGCGAGGCATCACGGTGCCCGACGAAACGGTCTTCGTCGCCGCCCAGCACGACACCGCCTCCGACGAGGTGACCGTTCTTGACCGCCAGGCGGTACCGGCCACCCACGAGCGGCTGGTCGCGGCCTTCGAGCGGGACGTGGCGGTGGCCGGTGAACGGCTTGCACGCGAGCGCGCCGGGCGGCTCCCCGGAGATCCGGCGAGGGTCCGGGCCCGCGGGCACGACTGGGCGCAGGTGCGCCCCGAGTGGGGGCTCGCCGGCAATGCGGCGTTCGTCGTCGGGCCCCGCTCGGTCACCGCCGGGCTCGACCTCGCCTGTCGCGTCTTCCTGCACGCCTACGATGCCGAGGGCGACCGCGACGGCAGCGCCCTGGAGACGATCCTCACCGCGCCGATGGTCGTCGCCCAGTGGATCTCCGCCCAGTACTACTTCTCGTCGGTCGACCCCGACCAGTTCGGCGCCGGCGACAAGACGCTGCACAACCCGGTGGGCGGCATCGGCGTCGTCCTCGGCGAGGGGGGCGACCTCCAGGTCGGGCTCCCGGCGCAGGCGGTGGGCGTGGGAGACCGGCGCATGCACGAACCGCTGCGGCTGCTCGCGGTCGTCCAGGCGCCCATCGAGCGCACCGACGCGATCATCCAGCGCCACCAGGTGCTCCGGGAGCTGATGGGCGGCAAGTGGATCACCGTGGCCGGCCGTGCGCACCCGGACGAGCGCTGGTCCATCCGCGCCCCCGACGGCACGTGGACGACGTGGTGCCCCGCCGACGACCGCGTGGACGCCACCGACGCATCACTGGAGGTTCGCTGACCCTTGCCGGAGAGCGCACGTCGGCGCCGTTGCCGTCGGGCGTTCCACGGTATGATGGTCGGTATGACTTCCAAGGCGAAGATCGCCGTGAGCCTCCCGCCGGAGCTCGTCGAACGGGCTCACCAGGCCGTCGCGCAAGGCCGTGCCTCGAGTGTCAGCGCCTACGTCGCCGACGCCATCGCCGAGAAGAGCAAGCTCGACGACCTCGCGTCCCTGCTGGACGAGATGCTCGGGGCCACGGGCGGACCGCTCACCGCCGAGGAGGCGGCCGAGGCCGACCGGGCGCTCGGCCGATGAGCGGTGCCGTGCTCGACTCCGGCGCCCTGGTCGGGTTCGAACGCAACGATCGACGCGTCGTCGGCATCGTGGCCCGGGCGCTGCATCACGACGACGCCCTCCTCGTCCCGGCGGGTGTCGTCGGTCAGGTGTGGCGCGACGGTGGGCGCCAAGTCCGCCTCGTCCGGCTTCTCGGCTCGCCGGTGTGCCAGGTCGTCGCCCTCGACGACACGGCAGCGAGGGCAGCCGGCCAACGCTGCGGCGCGTCCGCCACCTCCGACGTGATCGATGCCTCGGTTGCGGTCCTCGCCCGCCAGCGGGGCCTGCGCGTAGTCACCTCCGATCCCGACGACCTCCGCCGACTCGATCCCGGCCTCGACGTTCGTCCCGTCTGACTGAGGGCCCACCTCAGGACAACTCGCACGGCCGCGACCCGTTCACCGTTGTGCTGGTTCCCTCGTCGCCGCCTGCCGAGCCGAGCTGGGTGGTACGGAGGCCCTCGTCCACGGAACACCAACCGGAATCGTGAGCCGCAGGACGACGTTGCGGGTAGCTGTGGATGCCCGGGGACGGCGAGCGCTGACGCTGGGAACGGCGGTAGCGACCGGTGCAGCACTTGTCTTCGCTCCGCTCGTCTCGACGTCCTCATGCTCGACGACGTCAACCGGGATCTCCTCTTGTAGGTCGAGCCAGGCGTGTCTCATCGCCAACGAGGGCGCAGCGGCTGCCTTTCTCCTGCTCCTGCCCGCGTTCATCGCACTGGTTCCCGTCGTCGCGAACACGCGCCGCTCGACCTTCGCGGCGGCCGCCGTGTTGACGGTCGCCACCGCGTTCGGCCTGGCTTCCATCGGGACCTCTTCATCCCTACGGTTGCTCTTGCGTGGCAGGCGGTGATTGCCTCGAGGAGAGCCGCCTGAGCCCGACTCGGGGCGCTGGTCATCTTCGCCGTCGCCATCGTCGCCCTGTTGGCGGCGACCATCGCCATGGGCTTCGGCATGCTGGCCATCGACGAGGCGGAACGCCACGTCGAGGCCGGCATGGCTCCGCTCGCCGCGTCTTCGCCGCCCGCTGAACGAATCGGAGGTGGAGAACGCCGACGCCGGCGCTCCCGACCGCCCCGCGACCGGCCGGTTCAACCCGACGAGAGGAGTGCGGAAAGGAAGAGACCATGCGAGTGCAGGCCACCTGTGAGCGCTGCGGGCGCGAGTTGACGACATCGGCGCCGCGGTCGGCCCCACCACGGCAGCGCCGTAGGTCCGGTCGCTGTTCCCGAGCTTCACCTGGATACGGGTGAGCGCCCTCCGCCACGTGGGCGTTGGTGAGCACCTCTCCGCCGGGTGAGACGACCATCCCCGTGCCGGCGCCCTGGCGGGGCACGATGCTGAACAGGTCCGAGGCGAACCCGGTCGTGCTGATCGCCACCACCGCCGGATCCACCCGGTCGAGCACGCGGCGATGTCGCCGGGCACGGCGAGCCGATCCGAGGGGGCGCGGTCGGGTGACGCCGGCCGGCGTGGTCCCGGGTCCTCGACCACGGCGACGGTGGCGCGGCCCACGACCCCACCGACGACCGCCGCGACCGCCGTCGACGCCAGCCACGCGCGCCGGGCGGTCCGCCATGGCACCACGGGCCCTGGCACGCCAACAGATGGGTTCCCGGTTCCGACGTCGATGCCGGAGATCCTTCCCCATCACGGATCCGGGTGGTACGCACCACGCCGCAAGCGTCTCCGACCGAGCGCGACCCGACCGACGTCAGCAGATGCGGGGCCGAGACGACGACTCGGCCTCGGGGTCACCGGGCCGGCAGATCACCACGCCCGTGCCGGGCGTCCCCCGGAAGCGCCGGGACGCTCCGGCGGGACTCCGCCGGCGGGGCCGCCCGGCGGCCTCGTTGCCGATGACGCCCGTCCGGGGGACCCACCGCCGACCCCGGCCCGGTGGGGGCGACCCGGCCGTCGCCCGCGCCGTTGCTCCGCGACGGATGGTTCGCCCGGGCGCCCAGCTGGCCCGCCTCGCGGCTGCGCCGCCAGGCGACCAGGTGCGAGGTGTGGAGACCCTCGCGGCGCAGGAGGGCGCCCTTGGCGCCGGGTTGGGTGAGCCGCTCGTACTCGGCGAGGACGGCCAGCTTGTAGTCGGCGGTGAAGGTCCGCCGCCGGGGGCGGTAGCCACCCGTCTCACTGCCGCGGCGGTGAAGCTCGTACAGCACCGGGGCGGGATCGAAGATCACGTAGCGCCCGGGGTGGCACGCGACCTCGCGGAGGTCCTTGGCGCTGGTGAGGACCACCGACCCGTCGTGGGTGCGCCACACGACGAGGAAGGCCTGGCTGCTGGGGATCTGGAGACCTCCCGTCGCCTCCCCGTAGGTCGCCACGTCGACCCTGGACCGGCCCAGGTGTCCGAGGGCGGCCAGGCGCACGACGTCGGCCGCCGTGTACACCCGGCGCTGGACGCCGTCGGCCGACACGCGCGACGGGACGACCCACCGCCGGCGGGCCCAGTAGTCGAGCTGGCGGTAGCTGATCCCGGCCAGGTCGGCGGCCTCGGGACCGGAGAACTCGCCGACCAGCGCCGCCGACCGCATCGACTCGGCGTCGCGCAGGTCGATCACACTCGATGCCGCGGCGGAAGCGCCGCTGTCGGACGAACCGTTGGAACTGCGCACGGGGTGGGCCCCCTTCGGACTCGCGGACAAATGGTTCCCCCCTGCCGTGGCTGTCTTCGGCACCGTCGGATCGAGCGGATGACGTTTGGTTGGGAAGAATGGTCGCCGGCACTGTGACGACATCCGCCCGGGCGATGCGGCTGAGGAACAGGCCGGGGAACGCACGCCGGCTGACGACATGGGCCGCGAGTGTGTGCATACAAGAGAATTCCCGGAGCAGCGTAGGCCGCCTTTGGGGAGGGATGTGCACTTCAGCGAGCCTCAATTTCTGAAAATCCGCGAATATTCAAGCCCTCGCCCCGGTCTGTTCACACGCGCAGAGGGCGTCTGCCCGCCGGCACCGGCCGGTGGCCGGGCCCGGCGCGCTCCCGGCCCATCGAGAAGGGAAACCAGAACATGACGCAACGAAGGAGGCGCGCCCGGAGCGAGCGGGGCCAGGCCTCGTTCTCCGTGATCGCCGCCATCGTCACCGTGATCCTGGCCGGCGTCCTCGTGAACCGAGTGGCGTGGACGGCCGAGTCGATCAACAAGAAGGCGCTGAACATCTCCAGGACGGCGGCGCCGATCAACCAGGCGACCGACGCCGTGCTGAACCTCGACCGCACCAACGAGCTGGCGGCGTCGATCCTGGCGACGGCCCAGCCGCTCGACTCCAAGCTGGCCGAGATCGTGCGGCTGGCCAAGTCGGTGGACGCGCTGGCCATCTCCATCAACTCGAGTGCCGCCGACGTCGACGGCACCGCCAAGAACATCAACGCCGACGCCGGCGGGATCGTCGGGACGGCACGGTCGATCGACCGCGGCGTCATGCAGATCAACACCAACCTCGACCGCACCATCGAGCTCGCCGGCCAGGTCAAGGGCGACAGCCAGAACATCCTCACCCAGGCCGAGATCGCACACCGCCTGGCCGCGTGCATCGACCAGGGGCTCCCCAGCCCGGGTTCCCCCGCCGACGGCCACTGCAGATAAGGAGAGAACGAGCCAATGGCTGAGACGATCGGCCCGTCGAGACGGGCAATGGAGCGGGCATCCTCCGACCAGGCGCAGTTCCTGAAGCGCTGGCTGGCCGTTTGGGTGGCCCTCCTCACCGTGGTGGTCCTCGTGGTCGTGGTCTTCCTGCTGAAGATCACCGACTCGCTGTCCGCCATCAACACCAACCTGGCCACCACCGACCCCGGGCTGGTGAGCGCCGGCGGCAACGTCCAGCGCCTCCCGGACCAGGTAGCGGCGATCAACGAGAGCCTGGTCGGCATCGACCCGGCCCTGAAGGACATCCCCCAGCAGACCCAGGACATCCTGGCCGCCCTCACGTCCATCAACGGCAAGCTGACGACCACCGACGGTTCGCTGAAGGACACCTCCGGCAACCTGAAGACGGTCCTCGGCCAGGCCGGGGACATCCGCAACCTTCTCGTCGACGCCGACGACCCGCCGGACGGCAAGGGCGTGCAGAACATCCACCAGCGGGTGGCGTTCGCCAACGGGCAGGGTGCCACGGGCCGCTTCGGCGCCAACCCCAACAACCTCACGGCCGCCGAGGTCGACGCCAGGAACATCCTCGCCGGCCTCCAGGACACCAACAAGCACCTGACGAGCATCTGCCGCTCGCCCGCCGTCCTCGGGGCGAAGGCGTGCTGACCCGCCGTCGCCTCCAGGCGGCCGGAGAGGCCGGCGTGGTGGGGGCCAACCTCGCCATCACGCTGGGCTTCGCCCTCTTCGCCGTCATCCAGCTGACCCGCACGACCATCGCGGCCGAGCAGATCGACGACCGGGTGGAGGTCATCACCGCCGACGTGGGCGAGATCGACGAGGAGCTGGTCAACGTGCCCAAGCTCGACGAGACCAGCCGCATCGCCAAGGAGATCCTGGCCGCGGCAAAGCCGCTGTCGGGCCGGGCCGACGAGATCCTCGTCACCGCCCGCTCCATCGACGGCACGGTGTCGCAGATCCTGGGCAACGCCACGTCGATCAACGGCACGGTCAAGGCCATCCGGGGCAACCTGGGCACCCTCCAGCCGGTGGTGCGGTCCATCAACGACGGCGTCGCCGCCATCAACGGCCGCGTCGACCGGGTGATCGCCGCCGTGGCCGGGATCAAGGTGGACCTCGACAACGTGCTCGCCCAGGTGGGCGGGGGCGGCGTCGCCGGCCACACCGGGCCGGGAGGCAAGACCATCTCCGGCCACGCCAACTCCATCGACTGCTCGGTGGCCATCCTCAACAGCCAGGGGTGCGAGCGATGACGCCCACCCCGACGTCCTTCCGATCCGACCCAGGAGGGGGATCCCCCATGAAGTCAACCGTCAGGGACGAGCGCGGACAGGGGGCCATCATGCTGGTGGCCGTCACCCTGGTCCTCGTCGTCGCCGTCGCCCTGCTGCTCCGCACGGCCACCCTGGCCAGCGAGATCGACGGCAAGGCCGAGAACATCGCCCGCACCGGCCGCGGCATCAACACCGCCACCGACGCCATCCTCCAGCTGGCGCAGACCAACCAGCTGGGCACGTCGATCCTGGAGACGTCGAAGCCGCTGGTGCCGACGCTCGACCAGATCGTCAACGTGGCGAAGTCGATCGACGGGCTCGCCACGTCGATCACCGGCACGGCCCTCGACGTCAACGGGACGATCAAGGGCATCAACAGCACGGCGTCGGGGATCCTCTCGACCGCCAAGTCGATCAACGACGGCGTCGCCCAGATCAACCGCAACGTCGACACCACGATCAACCTCGTCCGGGCCGTGAAGGCGGACACGGCGGCGATCGTCGGCCAGGCGAACCTCGCCGTCCTCAACGGCTCGTGCATCAACTCCGGCCTGCCGCTCGGTCCCGCACCCGACGGCAACTGCAAGTAAGGGAGCGACCGACATGGCAACGGCAATGCGCAACCGCGCGGGCGGGGACTCCGACTCCTCGCAGTACCTGAAGAAGTGGATCACGGTGTGGGTGGCGCTGCTCGCCATCGTCACCCTCGTCGTGGTCGTCTTCCTGGTGACCATCACCAACTCGCTGGCCTCGATCAACGGCAGCCTGGCCGTCGCCGACAGCGCCGTCACCGGCGCCGGCGGCGACGTCAAGACCCTGCCCCGCGAGGTCGAGACGGTGAACAACAGCCTGGGCGGGATCGACCCGAACCTGAAGCCGATCCCCGGTCAGGCCGACGCCATCATCGCCGCCCTGACCTCGATCAACTCCAAGCTGACCACCACGGACAACTCCCTGAAGGACAGCAACGGCACGCTGAAGACGGTCCTCGGGCAGACGACCGACGTCCGCGGCGTCCTGGTCGACGCCGACGACCCGCCCGACCGCCTGGGGGTGCAGAACATCCACCAGCGGGTGGCCTTCGCCAACGGTTCGGGCAACACCGGCAGCTTCGGGTCCAACCCGGCCAGCCTGGCCGCCGCCCGGGGCGACACGAGCAACATCCTGGGCCAGCTCCAGGTGGTGAACCGCAACCTCCGCGGCATCTGCAACAACCCGGCGGTCATGGGGGCGAAGGCATGCACCTGAGAGGCGGTCGCCCCCGGGCGGCCGGAGAGGCCGGCGTGGTGGGGGCCAACCTCGCCATCACGCTGGGCTTCGCCCTCTTCGCCGTCATCCAGCTGACCCGCACGACCATCGCGGCCGAGCAGATCGACGACCGGGTGGAGGTCATCACCGCCGACGTGGGCGAGATCGACGAGGAGCTGGTCAACGTGCCCAAGCTCGACGAGACCAGCCGCATCGCCAAGGAGATCCTGGCCGCGGCAAAGCCGCTGTCGGGCCGGGCCGACGAGATCCTCGTCACCGCCCGCTCCATCGACGGCACGGTGTCGCAGATCCTGGGCAACGCCACGTCGATCAACGGCACGGTCAAGGCCATCCGGGGCAACCTGGGCACCCTCCAGCCGGTGGTGCGGTCCATCAACGACGGCGTCGCCGCCATCAACGGCCGCGTCGACCGGGTGATCGCCGCCGTGGCCGGGATCAAGGTGGACCTCGACAACGTGCTCGCCCAGGTGGGCGGGGGCGGCGTCGCCGGCCACACCGGGCCGGGAGGCAAGACCATCTCCGGCCACGCCAACTCCATCGACTGCTCGGTGGCCATCCTCAACAGCCAGGGGTGCGAGCGCTAGGTGCGGCGACGCATCGGGCCGGTGCCGTCCTTCAGGGGCGGGCCGGCCCGATCGCCGCGTCGGGGCCGATCGGCCATGCCAGGGCTCGGCGCGACGTGGGAACGAACCGGAATTCGTCGAGCCACTCGCTGACGTGGATGTAGCCGCCCGCCGCGACGTAGGCGGCGGAAGCATGGGTGCCGGTCAACCGAGCATCGATCTCCTGTCGTGACGCGTGCGCTGCGGATTGCTCCGGGTGCTGTCGATCCGGGCGCCGCGATCAGGAGAGGTTCGTCGCCGGATGCCATGGCGTACGGGACGTCGTCGGTCGGTTGTCGGGGGTAGGGATGTGAGCGAGGCTCGTGGCCCGGCTACGCCCGACGGCGACGGACCGAGAGGACGCTGACGACGGCGGCGGCCGCGGCTAACGCCACCGCGATGGCGGCGAGCCGGTTGGCACGGTCGACGTCCTCCTCGAGGTCGCCGACGGCCGCAGACGCACTTGCGCCCGACGACTCGCCGTTGGCATCCTCCGGCTCGGCGTCGGCCAGCTCCAGCACCGGCGCCGGGTGCTCCGGGTCCTCCGCCGCACCGGGCTCACGCACCTCGATCCAGCGCACCACCTCACCGCTGCTGTAGGTCTGAAGCGCCTTGAAGACGAGCTGATCGGCATCCTCGGGCAGCGGTCCGACCGATACCTCGAACTCTTCGAACCCCCCGGGCGGGATGGTCCCGCCCTCCCAGGTCACCTTGCTCACGGCCTCGTTGATCGTCCGCCCGAAGACCTCGAGGGGCTGGGGCAGCGTCGCTCTCTCGACCGTCGACGTCCATCCGGGGACGGCTCGCACGTTGAAGAAGGCGAAGGGCGCCTCGGGCGGGAAGGTGACCTCGAGCTTGACGGTCCCGGCGTCGTCGCGCTCGTTGGGCGTCCGGAAAGCGAGCTTGGCGAAGCCACCCTTCTCGGCCTCCGGAGGCTGCACTGTGACGTGGGCGGACGCAGCCGCCGGGATGGCAAGGGCGAGCGCCATCGGTGCGACGACGGCGAGCGCGCGGGTCTTCTTCATCGCTTCTCCTGTTGGTTGTGGGCTATCGGATGGACACGTCGGTGCGGACCCGGACGAGGTCGATGTCGCTGACGAGCGCCGCCACCTCCAGCTCCCAGGTGCCGGCGATGGGGATGGGAAAGCCGAAGGCCGACCAGTGACCCGGAGCGTTCTCCACCAGGGGCACCTCGATGGGACCGGTGTCGCCCTCGGCGAGACGCAGGGTGGCCGACACCTCGAGCGCGTCGATGGGCCGGCCGGCGGAGGCGAAGCGACCCGCCTCCGAGATGACGTACACGTGGAGGTCGTCCAGCCCGGTGCGGGCGGGCTCCAGGGTCACCGACAGCTTCACGCCGTCCTTGGCGAGCTCGGTGGAGAAGGGCAGGGCCGGCCCGGTGACGTCGGCCGCAGAGCGGGCGGGAACGGCGTTGACGAGCCCAGCCGTGACCGCGATGACCAAGGCGGCACCGGCCGCCTCCAACCCGACCCAGCGCCGGAGCACGCCGACCCGGTCGGGCGGCGACTGGGCTTCCGCACCGGGCCCGGGGCTGAGCGCCGGCGACCTCGACGCCAGGGCCTCACGCACCGCTCGCCGGCTGAAGCCGCCGGCCACCAGCATGCCGGCGACGAGCGCCACCTTCACGACGAGCAGCCGCCCGAAGGTGGTGGAGGTGAGCTCGCCGACGCCGTCCAGCTGGCGCCAGCTCTGCAGCGTTCCCGTCGCCACCATGGCGACGACGGCCGCCAGGGCAACAGCCGAGAACCGGACGGCCACTGCCCCGGCTCGGTGTTCGCCCTCGGGTGGTGGGCGTCGCAGCACGAAGGCGAGCAGAGCGACCAGGCCCCCGACCCACACGCTGACCGCTGCCAGGTGGACGACGTCGAGCACGAGGGCGGCCCCCCTGAAGCGGCCGGTCGAGGCATGGCCGATCCAGCTGATCGACGCCAGGAGAGCCAGCGCAGCCGCCGCGACGGCCAAGGCGCCGAGCGTCGCTCGCCGAGGACCGAACGGCGGACGCGCCGGCGGCCGCCGGAGGACGAGGGCGACCGCTCCGGCGCCCAGGAGCACCGCGAGGCGGGCGATGCCGGCGTCGCCGTAGCGGGTGCGCAACACGTCGCCGACGACGCTCGGCGAGACGGCCCGGCCGAGCCCGCCGCCCGACGTGTAGGCGCCCTGGAGCCCGATCGACGCCATGGTGGACACCACGACACCGGCCCAGGCGGCGACGAGAAGCCGGCGCGGGCCCTGCCGCCGCCTCCCCTCCGGCCACACCACGGCGACGAAGGCACCGACGCCGACGAGGAGGATCACCGAGGCGAACAAGGCGAAGCGCACGACGCCGAAGACGACGCCGACGGTGGGGTCGCCGCCCGGCGCCTCCAGCAGTCTGGCGCCGATGTGGAAGTCGTCGGTCGCCTCGCCCACACGGAAGCTGACGGCGCCGACGGCCGGGTGGGAATCGGCCGACACCACCCGCCAGGTGACGACGTACGTCCCGTCACCGAGATCGGGCAGGGCCAGCTCGACCTGGGAATCGTCACCGGGCACGTGGCGGGCGCCACGTCCGACGACGGTGTCGCCGTGGTGGTCGAGAACGCGCACGCTCGAACGCGACACCGCCACCGCCTCCGAGAACCGCAGGACGACGCGCTCGGGCGCCTCGGCCAGCACCTGGCGGTCCAGCGGCTCCGACGCGCGGAGCACGGCATGGGCCGCGGTGGGGCGGGCCGGGACCAGGGCGACGATGACGACGACGCCGGCGAGCAGCGCCCTCCTCATACCGGTCGTGGCCGTATGGCTGGCCGTGGCACCCGGGCCGACAGCGCCCACAGGCAGGCCAGGCCACCGACGTCCACGGCATGGGCAAGCTCGCTGGCCAAACCGGCGTTGCCGTTTGCCATGTCGATCCCGGCGGTGACGACGAGGGCGGCGACCAGCGCGGCCACCAGCGGGAGCATCCCCCAGGCGCGGGCGGGCCGATGGGCGGCGAAGAGGAAGCCGACGGCCAGCGCCAGGTGCCAGGAACCGATCTCGCGCGCGTCGTGTGCATGGCCCAGCCACTGAGCAGACACCAACGACGGGAGGACCAACAGCGGCTGGGTCACGGCCACGACCACGAGCCCGATCCGCCACGGCGCCAGCGCTCGGCGCTCCCGCTCCTCCTCGACGGCAGCGCGCTCGCGCGAGAGCGCCCCCAGCACGGCAGGGAGGACGTGTTCGCCCGGTGCGGCGGTCATCGCCACGACACTCGGGCGCGCGTCGAGATCCTGCCGCCATCTCTCGCAGGCGCCGCACCTCGCCAGGTGGGCGGCGACCTCTTCGGCCGCCGCGCCGGGATCCTCGCCGTCGATGAGGGCGGACATGGCTTCGCGGGCGTGTTCGCACTGCATGCCAGGTAGTCGCACGAGACGGCGCGAAAGTTCCGGCCGGCTGCTATCAGTTGCGCCGTGGATCGAGAACCGGACGGCGGCATCCTCACCCAGCTCCTCGTCGCCGCCCGTGACGGCGACCCTGTGGCCCTGGGTGCCTTCGCCCGCGCCACCTACCGCGACATCTGGCGGTTCTGCGCCGCTCTCGCCGACGAACCCGGTCGGGCCGACGACCTCACCAACGACGTCTTCGTCCGGGTGCTGCGCGCCCTGCCCCATTTCCGGGGCGAGTCCACGGCCCGGACCTGGCTGTTCTCGATCGCCCGGCGGACGGTGGCCGACGCGATCCGCGAGGGGCGCCGCCGCAGACGGCTGAACGAGCGCATCAGTCGTCAGCCGCCGGAAGGCCCCGCCTCGGAGGCAGGCGGGCTCGTCGAGCTCGTCCACCTCCTCGGGGGACTCGACCACGACCGGCGAGCCGCCTTCGTCCTCACGCAGATCGTCGGTCTCAGTTATGCCGAGGCGGCCGAGGTGTGCGCCTGTGCCGTCGGGACCATCCGCTCGCGCGTCGCCCGGGCGCGCTCGCAACTGCTCCAGGACCTTCGTCCGGTGATCGACGACGATCGTGGGGATGGCGATGTCCACGTCGGCCCGTCACCGAACATCGGGAACGGACCCGGTTCTTGACGATCCATGGCCCTGGCTCGTGCTGGCGCACGACTGGTGGCCTCCCGCCCGGGGTGGCGAGGTGATCGGGACGACCGTTCGTGCGTTGCGCACGGTCGCAGACGATTCCCGATCGGAGAGGCATGGGCCGGGCGCAGCGAGCAGAAGATGCGTTGATGACCGAGATGGTGAAGGAGGGCTCGCGCAAGGGGGTGACCCGCTTCGGCCAAGGTGGCGGACAAGCTGAAGCGCCCGCCCACGTGGGCGGCCGCCGCCGCGGGGATGGCCGTGGCCGGGCCGCGCAGCCGCCGGGCCGCGGTTCGCGGAAGCGCCTGCTACCTGGCCGCCGCGCCGGCGCATGTCCGCATCAAGTCGGCGGTGGGCAGGAACGCCGCACCTCCGACGGCCACGCCTTTCATCACGAGCTCGGGTTCCAGGGAGGCCGATCCACCGTTCGTACGTCCAAGGGTGCATCCGCCGGCGTCGGCCGGGTGACGAGGGGAGGCGAACGGTGCGCGCACGATCGATCAGCGGGGCGTCGGCGGTCTCGGACCGCCGCCAGCGTCGTAGGGACGGGGGAGCGATGCCATCGAGACGCCGTTCGCTCGCCGCGCCGATCGTCGTGGGGTTCGCCCTTCTCGTCGCCGGCTGCGGGTCAGAGGCGCGTGAGATCTGTGGGCGGTCGGGGCCGGCGGAGCTGTGCCTGGTCGGCGGTCCCTCGAGCTACCGCATCGAGGGCCAGGGCTTCGAGCCGACCTCCGATGCGACCGTGAGCATGGCAGGGGGTGGCGAGCCCATCACCATCGACATCGACGCAGCCGGGCGCGTGGCGACCGACGGCGCAAGCGCCGGGGTCCTCGGCGGTCCGGATCCCCAGGAGGTGATCGTCACGGGGACCACGTCGAGGGGCGAGCCCGCCGAGTTCAGGCTGACGGTGCCGGCCGTTCGGCGTTGAGCGCCGCACGGAGCCGTTCGCGTACAGGAGATCCGACCGAGAGCCGCCGCATCGGCGTCGATCCCACGAGACAGGAGCGCGCCATGGCAGGAGCCACCTCGAGTCCCGACACCAACCGATCGCGCCGCGGCCGAGCGGTCGACCTCTTGGCCGTTGCCAAGGGGACCCGTGCTCGGGGACCTCGAGCTGGCGCATTGCGCTGCCGAGCTCGACGTCGTGCGGGGCTCCTCATTCCCGCTCCACGAGCGCTCGGCGGAGCTGGGATTGGGCCCCTCGGGGGATCGCGCCCGGCACCCTCGCGACCCGTGGTTCACGCCCAGTGACGGACCTCGCCGTTCGCAGGGCGGCGCGACCCGGTCTCCTGCCGACACCCCTCGTTGGTGGAAAGGTCCTGACGCCGGTCCGTTCGCCGGTCGTACGCCCGGCCGACCGTCGCAATGCGGACGTGGTAACGCTCGTACCACTTGGCCGCTCCGAGTCGCTGGACTCGGAGGTGGTCGGCAACCTGCTTCCAGGATCTCGCGGCGGCCTCCGTCTCCCAGTAGGAGACGGTGATGCCGAACCTGGTCCGGGAATCGCGCGCAGACTCGATCCCGAGGTAGCCCGGCTGCCTCCCTGCCAGTTCTTCCATGCGCTCTGCGGCACGGCCATACTCGGCGTCGTCCGAGGTGGTGCGCCGCGACGTGAAGATGACCGCGGTGTACGGCGGGTCGGGAGTGGCGGCGAACATGACCACCAGTACATCGCAGCTCCGCGAGGTCGTCCCGACCTTTTCTCCGAAGGAAGCACCCGCCGCTGCCAGCGCCAACTGGCGACGGGATCCCCTGCCGTGCTCGGGTGGTCGTCATGGTGAGGAGCGACTCGATCTGTAGGCCCGTCGGTGCGAGATCCGTCGTTGGGCAGCTGGACGAGGCGGAGACGGCGGCACCCGTGCCGGCGGTGTGGTGTAGTTGGCTTGACCAGTTCGATGTTCACGTCGGACGACGCGCAAGGAGGAAACGTGGCCGCTGACGACAAGGTCGTGGTCGGGCTCACCCATGCAGAGGATGACGCAGAGAGCGTCCTCATCGCCTACCTGTTGGGCGTGGAGGCGCTCCGGGCGGGGAAGCAGGCGCTGATGTGGCTGACCAAGGACGGCATCCATGTCGCCACCAAGGGCTTCGCCGCCAAGGTCAACGTACCGAACGCACCGTCGATCTCCGATCTGCACGCCGAGTACGTCGAGAAGGGCGGCCGCTTCTTCGCCTGTCCCGTCTGCGTGAAGGTGCGCGGCATGGAGAGCGCCGAGTGGACCGAGGGCGCTGAGGTCAAGGGCGCGCCGTCCCTGTACGAGTTCACCGAGGGTGGCGCGCTGGTCTTCAACTACTGAGGAGGCGCCGGGCCACCAGCCCGCCCCACCGTTGGCGGCGGTGGTGCCGGCCGGCACGGGCGCGGTGGCGCTGACCGTCATGTGGGTGAGCGCCACCAGCGACGTCGAACGGATCTGGGTTCTCTACGGCCTCGAGGGCCCGGGACGTGCGCTGATGACGGCGTGTGCTACGGACCCGTGCTCCTTCGGGGTCCCCTCCTCGCGGCGGTTGAGGTGTGTCTGACTTAACCGCGGAGATCGGCTTGGAAATGAACCAAGTCACGAGGTCTCCTCGGGGTGGTCAGTGTCGGTCCGGCGATGGTAGGCGAGCCTTTCCTCCCGGGCTCGGGCGAGACCCTGCCGGCGGGCCTCGCGGATCGCTTCGCCACGCCCGTGGTGCTCGTCGTCGGGCGTGACGTAGCCGATGGCCTCGTGCAGGCGGACGGTGTTGTACTCGACCCGCACCCGGGCGAGCTCGCTCTCCAGCACGACGGGATCGGCGATGTCCTCGAGGTGGGGCCACTCCGTCTTGATGTGGCCGAAGAAGCTCTCGATCCATGCCTGGTCGGTGGGTGTGTGCGGGCGGCCGTGGTGCTGGGCGATCGCCATGAGGGCCATGAACGCCCGGGTGTCGTGCGCCGTCATCTGCGGCCCGTTGTCCGACACGGCGAGCAGGATGGGCCGGCGGGGGTCGTCGGGGTCGAGGTCGAGGCGCTCGTCGGTGAGGTGGGCGAGCAGGCCCTCGGCCTCCAGGGCGTGTTCGAAGACCACCACCACCTGCGAGGCCGTCTCCTCGACGCTGACCAGGGTGTCGATCCAGCGCCGGCTCACCATGTCGACGATGGCGAACACCGCCCGCCGGGCCCGGGTGAAATGCGTCACGTCCCAGATCCAGATCCGGTTCGGCTCCCACACCAACCAGTCCGGCCAGGGCTTGCGGGTGCTCGGCGTGCGCATCGGTGGCTCGGGCAGGACGAGGCCGTGAGCAGCCAGAACGCGCCGGAACGTGGACGGCGACACCCACACGGTGCCGGTGTAGGAGCCCCGATGGGCCAGCTTGCGGTGGCTGCGGTCGACCGGTCCCCACTGCTCGGCCACCGCCAGGATGGCCTTCACCTCGGCCGGCACCAGGCCGTGGACGGGGGAGCCCCCGGGCGAGCGGTCCACCAGGGTGCCCATCTGGAGCCTGCGGGCCCGCCAGCGGTGCACCCGGTCGTCGGAGACACCCCACAGCGAGCAGACCCAGTGGTGCACGAAGCCGTGCGCCACCGCCTCGTCGACGCTCTTGAGGACCAGCTCCTTGACCTCGGCGGGGACCCGCGCCGGGAGGGGTCCGGTCAGCCCCAGACGGCTTTTCCCCTGGCCACGGCCAGCTCGATGGCCTGGGCCTTGATGGCCTCGGTCAGCTGGCCGATCTCGGCCCGGGCCGCCTCCAGCTGCCAGTCCCGCTCCTTGGCCGGCCGTCCCGGGGCGGGCCAGGGCAGCCAGGGCGGCGTCTTTCACGGTGCGGCGGATGCCGATGATCGTCGACACGTCCACGCCCCACCGGCGGGCGGCGTCGGCCTGGGTGGTCTCGCCCGTCGTCACCTGCAGGAAGATCTCCCACTTGGTCTCCGCCGACAGCTTCTTCGGTGACCGTCGGCCAGTCGTCTGCGGCACTGCGTGCTCCTCTCGGTGAAGCCGAGGAGCCTCTCAGCCTTGGGTCATTTCTCGGGGGATCCTCCGCGGCGAAGTCAGACGCAAACCACGGTGACGGTTCCCTACCGTCTTCGCACCCGGCAGCGCTGGCCACGTGGTGTCGCCCCGGTATCGCACGGAGATGATCGAGGCGGCGGGGCCGCCGGGGACCGGTGCACGCATGAGGCTGCTCCGTCCCTGCGTACGCTTCACGGAGGTCGACCGACAACGGTGAGCGGCGAACGGCAACACCGACCGGCCCGCACACCCCCACACGCAGGCGGCTGTGCTTCGGTAGCGTCTGCGCCGGAGGTCACAGAATGGGCGAACCCGTCAGGATCGCGGTCGTCGGAGCCGGCTACGGCGCCAAGGTCGCGCTGCCCGCCTACCAGCAGCTGGAGGACTTCGAGCCGGTGGCGGTGTGGTCCCGACGTCCCGAGCGGGCACGGGAACTGGCCCGGGGCAACGGTCTCGCGCTCGGGACGGCGGACTACGACGAGCTGCTGTCGTTCCCGGGCCTCGAGGCCGTCCACGTCGCCACGCCGGTGTTCACCCACGTGCGGTTCGCCGTGGCCGCAGCGCGCCGAGGACTCCACGTGTTGTGCGAGAAGCCCCTCGCCGGCAACCTCGCCGAGGCGCAGCACATCGTCGCCGCGGTCCGCCACGCCGGCGTGGTGGGGGCCGTCGGCTACGAGCTGCGGCTCAAGGACACCCGTCGTCGCCTCGTCGAACGCGCCCGCGAGGTGCTCGGGCGTCCACGCATGGTGTCGGCGTCGCTCGTGTTCGCCGACCACGCCGACCCCTACACCCGCCCACACACCTGGGTCCACGACGCCACCATGGGGGGCGGCCGGCTCCAGGGTTACGGCGTCCACGACCTCGACCTGCTGCTGCACTTGCTCCCACCCGTCGAGGCCGTGGCGGCGGCCACCGAGGTCGGCGTGCCCGTGCGCACCTCGGGAGGCGACGACCTCCTCCCCGTCACCGCCGAGGACGCCTATGGCATCCTGCTCCGCTTCGAAGGAGGCGGCCTCGGCGTGGTGAGCCTGGTGGCGACCGCCCGCCACGACCGGGGCGATGTCATCGAGCTCCACGGCGACCGGGGCTCGGTCCGCCTGGACGCCGACCGCCGGGTCTGGTGGGGACGGGCGGGCGAGGAGCTGCGGTGCGAAGGCCCGCTCGACGACAGCCCGGCAACCGCATTCGAGCGGCTCGCCCGCAACTTCGCGGCCGCCATCCGGGACGACGCCCCTCCCGATCCCTCCCTGGAGGAGGCCCTGCGGGTGCAGTCCGTCTACGACGCCGTCCGGACCGCAGCGGTGGAGCGCCGCTGGGTGCGCCCCGTGCCCGTGGTCGGCACCGACTGACGCAGCGCTCGAGGGACGTCGCCGGGACGATGCGGTACGTCCTCGCCAACTGGAAGATGTACCCGACGGTGGACGAGGCCCGTTCGGTGCTCGCCGGCGTCCAGGCCCGTCTCGCCGACCGGCTCGCCGCCGAGTCCACCCTGCCCCGCGTCATCGTGTGCCCACCGTTCGTCGCCCTGGCGGCGCTGCGAGGGCTGGCCGACGATCGCGTCGTGCGGCTGGGCGCGCAGAACTGCCACTGGGAGCCGCGTGGCCCGTACACGGGGGAGATCTCGACCTCCATGCTGCGCGGGCTGGTGGAGTACGTCATGGTCGGCCACAGCGAGCGGCGCGCCGCCGGCGAGACGGACGAGCAGATCGCCGCCAAGGTGGCTGCCGTCGCGGGAGCCGGCCTCGTCCCCATCGTGTTCGTCGGCGAGGACGAGGTGGGCGACGACCCCCGCCAGGCGGCGCACGAGCGGTTGGGGCGGGCGCTGGCGCGCGCCGACCCGGCGACGCAGCCCTTGCTCGTCGTCTACGAGCCGGCGTGGGCGATCGGCGGCCGGGAACCGGCGCCCCCTGACCGCGTCCGACGGGCCGTCGACCACCTCAAGGGGGCGCTCGTCCGACTCGGCACGCCGGACCCCGTCGTGCTCTACGGGGGTGCGGTCGACGAGGACGACATCGAACCGCTCCTGAGCCTCGACAACCTCGACGGGGTGGGCGCCACCAGGGCGACCCTCGACCCGGAGAGCTTCCTCCACATAATCGAGCAGGTGGCGGGCCGACCGTGAGGCGGCCCGCGGGCACCACGCCGCCTCGATCCCGGTCGCCGGCCGCTGGCGCCGAGGCCCTTGCGCCCACCGCGGATCCGGCGAGACCCGCGGGGAACGCACGCTGGGTGATCCGTCTCGCCGGGACGACACAAGGCGCCCGATCGGCGCCTCGTCGCCGGGTCGCCGGGACGAGGCTCACTCGTCCCGGCGGGCTCGGGCCCTGCGCCTGCCCTCGTGCATCGCCTCCACCCGGCCGGCGGGGATGGCTCGGCCCTCTTCGACGAGGTCGTCGCTCACCCGCTGCGGTGGGGGCATGTGTTCGGCCCACGGGTTGCGATCCCCCACGTGCCGGCGTGCCGTGTGCACGGTGAAGTCCTCCGGCGCAACGCCATCGAGGGCGTCCCAGGCGACGGGGAACGAGACGGGGACACCGGGACGGGCACGGGGGCTGTAGGCCGAGACGACGGTCGCCCCGGCGACCCGGGTGGCATCGACGAAGACCTTCCCCTCCCGGTCCTGCTTCATGAACGCGGTGGTGGCCACCGCGGGATCGAGCCGAGCAGCCCGAGCGGCGATCGCCCGGGTGGCCAGCGCTGCTTCCTCGGCGGACACCGTGTCGCCGACGGGGACGAACACGTGGACGCCCTTGGCCCCACTGGTCTTGACGGCGCCCCCCAGCGCCTCGGCCAGCGCCCGGCGGACCAGGTGGGCGGCCCGCACGGCCATGGGAAAGCTGGCGGCGTCGGGTGTGTCGAGGTCGACGACGAGGTAGGTGGTCCGGTCCGGTCGGTCGGCCCGCGCCAGGGCCGGGTGATACTCCACGGCCCGCTGGTTGGCGAACCACAAGAGCGTTCGACGGTCGTTGCACAGGGCATAGGACACCTCCCGCTTGGACGTCTCGGCCCAGACCTTCACCGTGGGCACCCAGGCCGGTGTGTACTTCGGGACGTTCTTCTGCATGAACGCTTCGTGGGCCCGATGGACCCGGATGACCGACAGGGGCCGGCCCTCCAACTCGGGCAGGATCAGCCCGCGCACGCCGTCCAGGTACGCCGAGAAGGCGCCGTCAGCTGGCACGCTGAGCGTTGCCGACGCGGTGGTCGCCATGGGCGTGGGGGCGGGCCTGCTGTGGGATGCCGTCCATGAGCGCCGCCTGCGCGTCGTGCGCTGCGGCGGCGAGCTCCGCTTTCGCACCGCGGACCTGGAGGCGTGGATCGAGGGCCAGCGGGCGCCGGTACGGCGCCGGGAGAGCAGAAGCGTTCCCGTCGCCGCTGACGCCGGGGAGGAGCTGCTGACGATCGACCAGGGAGCGGCCCGCGTTGGTGTTGGCGCGGCGACGTTGTGGCGATGGCTGAACGACACCGAGGTGCCCTTCGTCCTGGCCCCCGGGAGCCGCGGGCACCGCGACGTGCGCCATGTGCGGGTGCGCGACCTTGACCAGCTCGCCGACCGGCGGAGGGATCGAAGCCTCGGACCAGGAGTAGGCACGGTCGACGCCAGCGAGCGCGGTCGCGCATCGAGCTGAGCTGGTCCTCTCTCCGTGCGCATCGCATCGTCTCGGGTGACCAATCGCCGGGCCGGGCGGGGTCGCCCGGCGTCGCCGAGCTCGTGGCGGCCGCGGCGCGCCAGTTGTCCCGGCTGCTCGCGCCCCCAGGTGCTGGCTGGCCCGGCTCCGGCCCCGCCGGCGTCGCCATCAGCGCCGTGTCCCGGAGGCGGCGTCGGACGTAGGCGGGCGGCGACCCGACACGCGCCTGTCGGCGGGTCGGTAGCGCTTCGACACATACTGACAGGACTAGAAGCTCTGCGTATACTCCGTCGGCGTCCGGCGCGTGCTGGCGGTGAGGGGGAGTCGTGGTGTCTGGTCTCGCGTTGTCGCGGCACGAGGTGCGGTTCGCTCGCCGGATGGTGATGACGGCCGGCGTGGCGTCCATAACGCTGAGCACGTTCCTCGTCGAGCCGGCAACGGCTGCGACGGTGGCCTGCGGGACGGTGATCACGGCCGACACCCGGCTCACCGCCGATGTCGGGCCCTGCCCCGGCATCGGTCTCGTGGTCGCGGCCGACGGGGTCACCCTCGACCTCGGCGGCCATGAGGTGAGGGGCGACACCGACGCCCGCTCGAACGGCGATCTCGGGCCCTTCGGACGGGACCAGCCAGGGATCCTGCTGCGGCGGGTGAGCGGCGCCGCCGTGGTCAACGGGACGGTGAGAGGGTTCGACGCCGGCGTGGTCATCATGGGCGGGGGCAGCAACACCGTCCGCCGGATCACCGCCGCCGACAACGTCAACTACCGGATGGTGACGGGGCGGGACGTCCTGCTCGAGGACATCGACCCCGTGACGGGGCCGTTCTGCTGGTTCGGCGACGGCATCTCGGTGTTCAACTCGAACGGCAACGTGCTGAGGGAGAACGTCGCCCGCCACAACGGGCCGTTCTCCGGGATCTCCCTGGTCGGCTTCTCCGACGGAAACGTGGTGGTGAACAACCGGACCGTGGACAACAACGTGGTGAACAAGGCGCCCGGCACCGACCCGAATCCCATCGACGTCGTGGGCAACAGCATCTGCGGCGGGATCGGTCAGGGCCAGCCCGCCCCGGAGCCCCGGGGGCGCCTCATCCAGGACGTCGGCATCCGCGTCGAGGGACCGGGCGCCGACGACAACCTCGTCGAGGGCAACCACGTGAGGAACAGCGGCCTGGCCGGCATCATGGTGCACGGCGTGATCGCCGCATTCGGCCCCTCGAACGGCTACAACGTGATCCGTCGGAACCACGTCTCCGGCACCGGAGCGGCCAACGCCGGCCTCGACCGCCAGCTGCACGGCATCATGCTTCATCACTCCGGGGCGGAGGAGATGAACGGGCCGCACGACACGCTCGTCGAGTTCAACACGTCCTCCGCCAACCTCGGCGGCGGCATCATGCTGGACACCCGCGGGCCAGGCTTCTGGGGAACCGTGATCCGCCACAACGTCGTGAACAACAACGGGCTGGACGGCCTGCACGTCGCCGGTTCCGGTGACCCCCGGGGGCCGGCACCCCTCATCCTCGCCAACGAGGGTCGCCGCAACGGGGCCCGCGCCGGCGAGGTCAACGCCATGTTCGGGCCGTCGGCGAACTACGCCGGCACCGACGGCGCCGACATGGGCGGCTGCAGTCGGATCGTGTGGTCGGGCAACCGCTTCGGCACGGTCAACGACCGGTGTGTCGCCGCCGGCGGCGTCGGTTGGGTCGGGGGGCCCGGGAAGTCCGCCTCCTCGGTGGCGGCGGGCGCGATGGGCTCCCTGGGACGCGGCAACGGACGCCCGGCTGAGCTCGGCTGAGGCCACGCCAGGCGTCACGTTGCTGAGGGCGCCGACGCGCTGCGCGCCCTCATAGATGACAAAAGCTCCTATTGCGTTAGCAGATCCGGATGCAGCCAGGAACGGCCGGGCGGAGGTGGCCGCACATAGCGCCGAGGGGAATGCATACGTCGTCAGCCGAGCGGTCTCCGCTGCGCCCGGCATCCGGCGTACTCCTGCGAGGTGAGCCCGGTAACGCTCGGCGCCGCAGCCGCTGACGAGCTCCGCCGACTCCGCGCGGGAACGCCCGTACCGCTCGCGCGTCTCCCTCCGCGTTCCGTGGTGTCTTCTCCCCGCGGACGTTTCGGCGCTTGCGGACCGCCCGAGAACCCGTGCGCCCGGTCGCCGTCAGGTACTGAGTCGAGTCGCCGAGCTGGCAGCGGCCGGAGCGCTCCGGATTCGATTCGTCGGCGGATAGCCGGTGACGGTCCCGTCGTCCGGATAGGGCGGCCTTCGGCACCAGTAGTCGGGGGACACCGGCTCACACCCAGGAGGCGCCCCTCATGCCCACCCCCCTACGGACCGCCAGGTACTCCACGAGGTCCCTCTTGGTCGCCCCGGCGCCCTCGAACAACGGCTGATCGAGGTTGGTGAGCTGGACGCCGTCCCGTCGTTCCGCGTCGCTCGGACCGCTCACCGGGGAAGAAGCTAGTGCCGCGTCAGGCAACGTTTGCGCGGATCGAAATTGCACGAAGTTTCTCATTGTCGGTGTGCCGGTTGCGCCACGCGATGTAGCGGCGGATCATCGAGTTCTGCTCCTCGTGGGAGCGGTGGTCGGTTCCGTCCAGGGCGAAGTAGCGCAGAGCCGTGAACTGGCACTCGATGCGGTTGAGGAACGACGCGTTGGTGGGCACGTAGGCCAGCTCGGCGTTGTTCGCCTCCGCCCACGTCCCGACCCGCTGGTCCTTCTTCGTAGACAGGTGGGGGCTGAAGTTGTCGAGGACGATGGCGATGCGCACATCAGGCGGATACAGCGATCGCAGGTAGCGGCAGAAGGCCAAGAAGGTGGTGCGATTCTTCTTAGCCTTGACGTGGCCGTACATCTTGTCGGTTCGCAGGTCGAGCGCCGCCATGAGGTGGCGCACCCCCTGAGTGCGCTTGTAGGTCGCCCGCCGCCGGCGCCGGCGGGGTGAGGCGGGCGAGCCCTTGTCCTTGCGCGACGCCACCGGCGCCCACTGCTTCCCTGGCCGGGGCAGCAGGTTCAGCGGCCCGAACTCGTCCATGCAAATGATGACCGCCGGGTCGCCGGGGCCCGGCTCGGCCTTGCCGTCGGCGATGTCGTAGAGCTCGAGCACCCGGTTCTTCTTGGCCTCGTAGTCGGGATCGTTGGACTGCTTGAACGTTTTGATCACCTGAAAGGAGACGCCTTCTTACGGAGCAGGTCCCGCAGGCCCTCGTGGCTGATGTCGTCGACCACCCCCTCAGCCACCAGAAACTCGGCCAGCTTGGTCAGGCTCCACGTCGAGAACGGCAGGCCGTGGTCGACGGGCCGGGACGGGGCGATCTTCTTGATCTGCTGGCGCTGGGGGAGCGTGAACGTCGGCGGCCGGCCGCCCGAGTACTTCGGGTACAGCGAGTCGAAGCCGTCGTCGTTGAAGTTGTTGATCACGTCGCTCACCCGGTCTGCGCTGGTGAACGCCACCTTGGCGATCTGCTCGACATCCATCCCCTGGGCCGACAACAGCACCATCTGCGCCCGCCGCCACGTCACCACCGACCCCGAGCTGCGGCGCACGATCCGCAGCAGCCGGTTGCCTTCGTCGTTCGAGAGCTCCCGGACCCGAAGCCTCTCCCTGGACACCACCACCTCCTGACCTCGACCGATCTGAGCGGGAGATCAGCGTGTTGAGGATCACCTGAGTCTGTAGGAAGGCGATCACTGAAGATGTAGGTCCTGAGTGCCCTGGGTGGGCCTTGAAAGCAGGGTCCACCAACGAGCTGGGGCTCCCTCCCACGCTGACGGTTCCGA
>Ga0247717_1000025_pt1 | contig 39370 bp, 41 predicted proteins | sample 24E_NmetaG_FD_189047 | JGI IMG/M metagenome (GOLD analysis project Ga0247717, IMG submission 189047) | Soil microbial communities from hillslope of Landscape Evolution Observatory, University of Arizona, Oracle, AZ, United States - 2-4-E_N | ecosystem: Engineered > Artificial ecosystem >... | reverse complement strand
TCGGAACCGTCAGCGTGGGAGGGAGCCCCAGCTCGTTGGTGGACCCTGCTTTCAAGGCCCACCCAGGGCACTCAGGACCTACATCTTCAGTGATCGCCTTCCTACAGACTCAGGTGATCCTCAACATCGCAGGCGCCCGCTGACCTCTTCGACCACCTGGGCCACCGCCACCGTCCGCCGCACGAAGTCGATGTCACAAGTCCGCAAGCCGATCGCCTCGCCCCATCGGAGGCCGAGGACGCCCCCGACGAGCACGAGCGCCCTGTACCGGGGCGGCACCGCGTCGGCCAACCGGACCAGGTCAGCCGGATCGACCAACTTCCGGTCCGGGGGCCGCACCCTCGGGAGCGCCACCTTCCTGGCCGGCCAGCGACCGATCAGGTCAGCGTCGACTGCGGCGTTGAGGGCGGCGCGCCGCGCGGCGACCCGGCATTTGGCACATCAGCGCACGTGATACCAGCGCGGCTGCGCCCAGCAGCAGGAGCCGCGTCGGCTGCTCGGGATTCGGCCCAACGCCAGCAGTGGCCGCGATCAGGGACGCCGGACGGCGATACGTCGGCTGTTGGCCGCCTGGGTGCGCAGTGCCTCGAAGTCGGCCACGTCCGACGTGAGCACAAGCACGTCGTCGCGTCGGGCCACGTGGTCGGCAACCGCGACGACCACCGCGTCAACGGCCGAGGGCGCTCGTCTGCGGGTCGGGGCCACCTTGTGACGTAGCGCGCCGGCCGCGTAGGCGCGGGCCTCATCGAGCGGCGTGCGCCGGGTTGCCCGCAGCGCCGTTCGCAACTGGTGGTCCTGAGGTCGACCCGTATGCCGCTCAGCCAGCACCACAGTGGGTACCACGAGGTCGTACCCGGCTTCGAGCAGGGCTCGACGCCACTCTGGCGTGCCCAATTCGTCCAGCGCCGTCGAGTCGAGGATGCACGCCGGCACTCAGCCCGCCTTGCGTTCGACCGCCAGGGCGGCCTGGGCGTCGGCCAGGACGTGCCTCGCTCGCGCCAGCTTCTCGTCGTCGTAGACGCCGCCGTTGTCCTCGTAGTCGGCGACCTGGCGAGCCAACTCGGCTCGGGCGCCCACGGTCTCGGTGACCTCGGCGATTCCCCGCTCGCATGCCGCCGACAGATTCACCCCCAGCGACCTAGCCCGGTCGAGTAATGCCTGGTCGATCGTGACGGTGATCCTGCCCTTCGACATGTGTGCATGATAGTACACACACTGCCTCTCGCCAGGCCTATGCGCCACGCCCGCCCCGGCACCCGAGCAGTGCGCGCCGACGTGCCGAACTACGGCGCCCGTAGCCGGCGGCCGCCGAGCCCCCCGGGCGGTGAAGTCACCGGCTCTCCGAACATTCCATCGCGCTGGCCACGCGCTGGCCCCGGCGGCGCGGCGAGCCGGCAGGGAGAATCGAATCATTCGGTGTGGGCAGGCACGCGAGCCACGCGATCACTGAGCGTGCCCGAGCAAGGAACCTGTCCGGGATGCGGCCAGCCGATGGAGCACGGCTTTATCGAGGGGCGAGATCTGGGTTGGGGCGAAGTCGAAGCGCGGCGGCGGCATCCGGTCAGCGCTGGACGGAATCGAATCGGGGGGCGAGATGTCCACACAACCCGTCCCGCCTCGGGCCGCCGACAGCCTGGAGTTGCCCGTGGAGGAGCTGCTCCGGCGGGCACGGCCGCTGCCGCCGCAAGAGGAGATGGTGATCGACGATCTCAGCGAGGAAGAGGGCGCCGCCTTCCTCGCCGCGCTGGAGGCGTGACCGCGCAGCTACGGCGGGGCCCGGTTGTCATCGACACCGACGTGTACGGCGCCGATCTCGTGCCGGGCTCGGCGCTGGCGGTGATCTACGAGCCCATCATCGCCGGGCGGCCGGCGTTCATCTCGTTCCAGACGTCCGCCGAGCTCCGCTACGGGGCGCTCCGACGGAACTGGGGTGCAGCGCGCATGCGGAAGCTCGCAGCGAGGATCGCCGAAGCGGAGACGGTCCACTCCGGGCCCGAACTGGTCGCCGTGTACGCCCACTCCGCGTCGACTGCGAACGGATCGGCCACGCGCTCGGCCAGCGCGACCACGACGCGGACCGCTGGATCGCAGCCACCGCCCTCCGGCTCGGCGTCCCGCTCGTCTCCAACGACCAGATCTTCGAGAACGTCCCGGGCCTGGTGTTCGAGTCGGCGACCCGGAGGTGACCGGCATCGAGTCCGCCCCGTGTCGTGCCCGCTGCGTGCCCGGCACGTGCCCGTAGCGAACGGAAATCCCGGATTCTCACGGTCACCGGCGGACAAACTCCAGGGGCACCTGCACCCCCTCTGAGCTGGGGTTTTGGGCCTCCCTGGTGGTGGGGCTAAGTGGAGTCGAACCACTGACCTCAGCATTATCAGTGCTGCGCTCTAACCAGCTGAGCTATAGCCCCGAGGGAGGACGACGTTACACCGCCCGGGCTCAGACGGTGCTGCGAGCGGGCTCCTCCTCGAGCACCACGACCTCGATCCCGCCCACCACGTCCGACGTCAGGTTGTAGAGCACCGCCATCAAGACGTTGGCCCCGGCGCCCAGGAGTACGAGGACGCCGCCGCCGATCATCGTCGAGCGGAAGATCAGGCCACCGTTGATCCGGAACGACTCCAGGGCGAACAGCTCCTTGACGAAGCGCTCGACGTTGTCGATCACGCCCGTGGTCGACGCCGCCGCCCACAGCAGGAAGCCGGCGACCAGCGCCACCACCAGCATGCAGACGTAGAACAGCAGCGAGAAGCGCAGCACCGTCCACGGGTCGACGCGGCGGATCACCCGGCGGACCCGTCTCCCCTGCGCCACCCGCTCACGGTAGCCGCCGCTCCGGTGGCGGACAGAGCTCGAAGTGGGTGGGGTGGGTCTCGGGGTACGGCCGGCACAAACCGGCCCCGGTGGCGACCGGGAGGAGCGCCGGCACGAACGACGGAGGGACGTCGAAGGCCAGGCCCCGTGCGTGACGGGCGGCGCTGTCGCCCGGGGCCGGTCCCCCCGGAGCCGGCGGAACGGTCGGGACGGGCCGGCCGGCCAGCTGGGCGGCCCGGGCCAGGGCGGCCCGGAGGGCGGGCGCCGCGACGCCCTGGTCGGCGCCGCTGCTGCTCCTACGCGCCCGGGCCGACGCGACAGCGCCACCACCCAACGAGACCGAGGCGCGGGTGTCGGCGCCTGCGGTCTCCACCCGGGTGAGGCGGGCGCCGTTGGCCTCGGCCGCCGCCGCCGCCGCGTCGGCACCGGCCGCTGCCCCGGCCAGGGCGGCCGCGTCGGCCGCGGTGGCGGCCTGCGCCTCCTCCACGGCCCGGCCGCCCACCCTCCCGGCGGCCAGCGACACCATGCCGGCCACCACGATCACCACCGTCAGCAGGGGCAGGACCTGCCCGTGCTCGCGCCTGTGCATCCCGACTCCTCGTTGCTCGTCCGCGCTGGAGGGGGAAGAGGCGACCGGCAGAGCCGGCCCGGTCAGATGCCGGCCGGCTCACTCTCGTCGGCGGCCAGGATGGGGGCGACGGACGCCACCGTGGCGCCGGCGTCGAGGTTCATGATCCGCACCCCGGTGGCGTCCCGGCCCTGCGACGGGATGCCCCGCACCGGGATGCGCATGGTGACGCCGGCCGAGGAGACGGCCATGATCTCGTCGTCGAGGCCGACCATGAAGGCGCTCACCACGTAGCCGCGACGGGCGGTGAGCTTGATGCCCTTCACACCCATAGTGCCCCGGCCCTTCCTGGGGAACTTGTCGAGCTGCGTGCGCTTGCCGAAGCCGGCGTCGGTCACGAGGAGGATGGCGGCGTCGTCCCGGGCCACGTCGCACGACACGACCTCGTCGCCGTCCCGCAGGCGCATGCCGATCACGCCCTGGGCGGCGCGGCCGGTGGCCCGCACCTCGTCCTCGGCGAAGCGGATGGTGAGCCCGTGGCGGGTGACCATGAACAGGTCGTCGGCGCCCGACGTGCGGATCACCCGCACCAGCTCGTCGCCCTCCTTGAGGTTGATGGCGATGAACCCGTCCCGGCGGGACTTGTCGTACTCCGAGAAGGTCGTCTTCTTCACCTGGCCCAGGCGGGTGGCGAAGACCAGGAACTCGTCGTCGCCGAACTCCCGGGTGTCGATGATGGCCTGGATGTGCTCGCCGGTGTTCAGCGGCAGGAGGTTCACGATGGCGGTGCCCCGCGCCGTGCGCTCCTTCATGGGCACCTCGTGGGCCTTCAGCCGGTACACCTTCCCCTGGTTGGAGAAGAAGAGCAGGTAGGCGTGGGCCGTGGTGTGGATGACGGTGTTGACGAGGTCCTGCTCCTTGAGGCGGGCGCCCTGGATCCCACGGCCGCCCCGCCCCTGGGTGCGGAACGCCCCCGCCGCGACGGTCTTGATGTAACCGGCCCGGGTCATGGTGACCACGAGGGGCTCGTCCTCGATGAGGTCCTCGACGCCGATGTCACCCGGGTCGAAGGTGATCTCGGCCCGGCGGCCGGTGGCGAACTTCTCCCGGATCTCCCCCAGCTCGCTCTTGATGACGCCGCGCAGGCGGTCGGGGTCGGCGAGGATCGCCTCCAGCTCGGCGATGGTCTCCCGCAGCTTGGCCATCTCGTCCTCGAGCTCCTGGCGGCCCAGGCGGGTGAGCCGCCCCAGGGTCATGTCGAGGATGTGGTTGGCCTGGACCTCGCTGAACCGGAACGGCTCGGCCATGAGCCCGGTGCGGGCGGCCGAGCGGTCGGCCGACCCCCGGATGAGGGCGATGATGGCGTCGATGGCGTCCAGCGCCTTGAGGAGGCCCTCGACGATGTGGGCCCGGTCCTGGGCCTTGCGCAGCCGGAACTGCGAGCGGCGGGTGATGACCTCGACCTGGTGGTCGATGTAGGCGCGGAGCATCTGCGCCAGGTTCAGCGTGCGGGGGATGCCGTCGACCAGGGCGACCATGTTCACCCCGAAGCTCGTCTGCAGCGGGGTGTGCTTGAACAGGTTGTTGAGCACGACGTGGGGGTTGGCGTCGCGCTTGAGGGGGATGACGACCTTGGTCTCCAGCCCGGCCGAGAGGTTCTGCACGTCCCGGATGCCCTCGATCTCGCGCGCGTTGACGAGCTCGGCGATGCGCTGCTCGATCGCCGCCACCGAGGCCTGGTACGGCAGTTCGCTGACCACGATCGAGTGGCCCGACTTGGTCTCCTTGATCTCCGCCCGGGCCCGCATGCGGATGCTGCCGCGGCCGGTGCGGTACGCGTCGAGGATCCCGGCCCGCCCGAGGATGAATGCCCCGGTGGGGAAGTCGGGGCCCTTGACGAAGTGCATGAGGTCGTCGGGCGTGGACTCGGGATGGTCGATCAGGTGGACGGTGGCGTCGATGACCTCACCGAGGTTGTGGGGCGGGATGTTGGTGGCCATCCCCACGGCGATGCCCTGGCTGCCGTTGACCAACAGGTTGGGGAACCGCGACGGCAGGACGACGGGCTCCACGAACTCGTTGGTGTACTGGGGGACGAAGTCGACGGTGTCCTCGTCGATCCCGGCCAGCATGAAGGTGGCCAGCGGCGACAGCCGGCACTCGGTGTAGCGCTCGGCCGCCGGCGGGAAGTCGGGCGAGCCGTAGTTGCCGTGGAAGTCGACCAGCGGGTTGCGCAGGCTGAACGGCTGGGCCATGCGCACCAGGGCCTCGTAGATGGCCTGCTGGTTGTGGGGGTGAAACTTCCCCATCACCTCTCCGGTGACCCGGGCGCACTTCATGAACGGCCGGTCGGGCCGCAGGCCCAACTCGTGCATGCCGTAGAGGATCCGCCGGTGCACCGGCTTGAACCCGTCACGCGCGTCGGGCAGCGCCCGCTGCGTGATCATCGACATGGCGTACTCCAGGAAGGAGCGCTCCATCTCCTCCTGGATCTCGACGGGCTCGATCCCCCCCAGCCCGTCGTCGCCCGAACCGATCATCACATCAGTCACGCCAGAACCTCGGAGAGAAGGGGCGAGGACCGTTCCGGCGGCAAGAACGGGCGGATACCGCCCCGTTTTGCCGCCAGAGCCGGAGAAGAGCGTCACCACGGGGAGGGCGGGGCGGGGCGGTATAGCGGGAGCGGGCGCCAGGGCACCCGGCAACGGGACGCCGCCGCAGGCGGCCGCCCTGGCTGGGCGCCACCACCGCCGGCCCAGCCGGCGGTGCGAGAACCCGAGCGCGGAGGCGGACGGGCTCCGCCCGTCCGCCGGAGCACCGTCGAGCTCGGTGAGCAGGCTCTGCTTGCGAACCGAAACTAGATGTCAAGGAACCGCACGTCCTTGGCATTGGTGACGATGAACTGCTTGCGCAGCGGCACGTCGTCGCCCATGAGGACCGAGAAGATGTCGTCGGCGATGGCGGCCTGCTCCACGGTGACCTGGAGCAGCGTGCGCTTGTCGGCGGCCATGGTGGTCGAGCCCAGCTCGTCGAAGTCCATCTCGCCCAGGCCCTTGAGGCGCCCGAACTCGGCCTTGTGGTTGGGGTGCTGCTCCAGGAAGCGGGCCTTGGCCACGTCGTCCTTCAGGTACGCCTTCTCCTTGCCCACCACCGTGGAGTAGAGCGGCGGCTGGGCCACGTAGACGTGCCCGTGCTCGACCAGCGGCTTCATCTGCCGGAAGAAGAAGGTGAGCAGCAGGGTGCGGATGTGGCTGCCGTCCACGTCGGCGTCGGCCAGCACGATCACCTTGTGGTAGCGGATCTTGGCCAGGTCGAACTCGTCGCCCACGCCGGCGCCGATGGCGCCGATGAGCGACTGGATCTCGGTGTTCTTGAGCATGCGGTCGAGACGGGCCCGCTCGACGTTGAGGATCTTCCCCCGGATGGGGAGGATGGCCTGGGTGTTGGGGTCCCGGGCCCGGATGGCGGAGCCGCCGGCCGAGTCGCCCTCCACGATGAACAGCTCCGCCTCCTCCGGCTTGCGGCTCGAGCAGTCGGTGAGCTTGCCCGGCATCCCGGCGCCCTCGAGGGCCGACTTGCGGCGGATGAGGTTGCGGGCCTGCTGGGCGGCGGAGCGGGCGCGGGCGGCCTGGACGCTCTTGTTCACCACCTGGCGGGCCTCGGTGGGGTGCTCCTCGAACCACTCGGCCAGCTTCTCGTTGGTGGCCCGCTCGACCAGGCCGCGGATGGGCACGTTGCCCAGCTTCGACTTGGTCTGCCCCTCGAACTGCGGGTCCTGGAGACGCACGGCGATGATGGCGGTGAGCCCCTCCCGGATGTCCTCGCCCAGCAGGTTCGGGTCCTTCTCCTTGAGCAGCCCCTTGGCCCGGGCGTACTTGTTGAGCACGTTGGTGAGGGCCTTCTTGAAGCCCTCCTCGTGCATGCCGCCCTCGGTGGTGGCGATGCCGTTGGCGAAGCTGTGGATCCCCTCGTAGAACCCGGCGTTCCACTGGAGGGCGACCTCGACCTCGTGGTCGCGCCCGGCATCGTCCTGGCCGGCGTGGCTGTAGGAGGCGACCTTCTTGAACAACGGCTCCTTCGCCGCGTTGAGGTGCCTGACGAAGTCGACGATGCCGCCGGCGTAGCGGTAGGTGACCTGCTGGTCGTGGCCCGGGCGCTCGTCCCTGAAGCGGATCTCCAGGCCCTTGTTGAGGAAGGCGATCATCTGGAGGCGCTCGACGACCGTCTGGGCGCGGAACTCGACCTCCTCGAACACCGTCGGGTCGGGCCAGAACACAACGGTGGTGCCGGTGCGGTTGCGGGGCGCCCGGCCGACCACCTCCAGGTTGCCCTGGGGCTTGCCCCCCTTGGCGAACTCCATGCGGTGGCGCTCCCCGTTGCGGTCCACCTCGACGATCAACCGGCTGGACAGGGCGTTCACCACCGACACGCCCACCCCGTGCAGGCCCCCGGACACCTTGTAGCCGCCGCCGCCGAACTTGCCGCCGGCGTTCAGCATGGTGAGGGCGATCTCCACGCCGGACTTGTTGCGGTGCTGGGGATGGCGGTCGACGGGGATGCCGCGCCCGTCGTCGCTGACCCGGCAGCCGCCGTCGCCCTGGAGGGTTACCTCGATGCAGGTGCAGAAGCCGGCCATCGCCTCGTCGACCGAGTTGTCGACGACCTCCCAGACCAGGTGGTGGAGCCCGCTCGACCCGGTGGACCCGATGTACATGCCCGGGCGCTTCCGGACGTGCTCGAGACCCTCGAGGACGGTGAGGTCCTTCGCGTCGTAGGAGGCGGGGCGGCGGCTGCCGTCCGCAGTGTCAGCCATTCAGGCGCGACCTTTCACAGGCGGTATGGATGGAGGCGATCCGGGCGCAAAGACGCAGGTCAGCAGCCCGAATTGCAATGATGGCAGTTTACCACCGGGGTGGGACTGCGAAGGAGGAGCGGCCCTCAGCGACGGCCGCGGACGCGCACCTCGATGCGCTCGGCGACCCGGCTCCCGGCCACCTCGGCGACCCGTTCGAGGACCTCGTTCCCCCGGTAGCGCAGCTCGGTGGCCGCCGACGGGTCGCCCACCCCGACGACCAGCGTCCCCCCCGTCAACCACAGGGGCCGGGTGGTCCGGGCCAGGTCGGGACCGGCGATGCGGGGCCACTGACCGAACACGGCGGCCAGGACCGCGGCGGACGGCGCGCCGAGGCGCTGCGCCACCCGGTCCAGCGACGACGAGATGCGCTTCGGCGCCCTGGCGCCCGACGTCGGCAGGTCCCGCCACGTGCTCACAGGATCCTCCCGTCGCTCATCCGCAGGGTGAGCGCGGGCCGGATGCCGTCGGGGACCGCCCCGGCCGTGGTGAGCAGCGCCTGGCCGTCGGGCAGGTGGGCCACCAGGGCGGCGCTGCGGTCGGGGTCCAGCTCGGAGAACACGTCGTCCAGCAGCAGCACCGGCGGCTCCCCCACCGCCTCGGCGACGGCCGCGTGCACCGCCAGCCGCAGGGCCAGGGCCAGCGAGCGCTGCTCACCCTGGGAGGCGTGGGTGCGGGCGGGGACGCCCCCGATGGTGAGGCGCAACTCGTCGCGGTGGGGGCCGGTGGTGGTGAGCCCCCGGCGCACGTCGTCGTCGCGGGCGGCGGCCAGGGCGGCGGCGAGCGGGCCGTCCCACGACCGCTCGTAGCCCACCCCCACGTCGGCCGGGGCGCCCGCCACCTGATCGTAGGCCTTGGCGATGGGGATCTCCACGGCGCCGACCAGCCCGGCCCGGGCGGCGGCAAGGGCCTCCCCGGCGGCGGCCCACTTGGCGTCCCACACGTCCAGGGTGGCGGCGGCCGACGGGTCGAGCCGGCCCCGGCACTGCTTGAGCAGGGCGTTGCGCTGGCGGAGCACGCGCTCGGCGTCGGCCCGGAGGGCGGCATTGCGGGGGTGGAGGGCGGTGAGGGCGTCGTCGAGCCAGCGGCGGCGGCCGGAGGGGCCGGCCTTGACCAGCTCCAGGTCGTCGGGCGAGAACAGGGTGACCCGCAGGGCGCCGAGCAGGTCGGCGGCCCGGCGCAGCGGCTGGTGGTTCACCAGCGTGCGGGACCGCCCGGCCGGGTTGATCTCCACCTCGATCAGCAGGTCCCGCCCTTCCCGGCGGCCCTCGGCCCGGACCACCGCCGACGCCGCGCCGGTGCGCACGAGGGCCTCGGGCGGGGCGCCGCGGAACGACGAGAGGGTGGCCAGGTAGGCGACGGCCTCGATCAGGTTCGTCTTCCCCTGGCCGTTGCCGCCGACCACAACGCTGAGCGCGTCGGGTGCCAGCACCACGTCGGCCGCCGCGTAGTTCCGGAAATCGGCCAGCCAGAGGCGCTCCAGCTGCACGACGGCCCGCTACGACACCCGCACGGGCATGAGGAGGTACAGGTACTCCTCGCCCTCCACGGCCCGGATGACGGCGGGGCGGAGGGCGTCCAACGTCTCCAGGGTGACCTCGTCGCCCCCGACCGCCTCGACGCCCTCGATCAGGTAGGCGGGGTTGAACGCCACGGTCATCTCGGTGCCCTCGTACTTGGCGTCCACCTCTTCGCTGGCCTGGCCCACCTCGCTGCTCACCACGGTGAGGACGATGACGTCGGACCGCAGCGCCATTCGGACCGGCGTGGTGGCGTCCCGCACGAGCAGCTTCACGCGGCGGACGGCGTCCACCAGGGCATCCCTCGCCACCACCAGCCGGTTCGGGTACGACGACGGGATCAGCTGGCGGTAGTTGGGGAACTCGCCCTCGATGAGCCGGGTGGTGAGGCGCACGGGACCGACGTCGAACGTGGCGTCGTGCTCGCCCAGGCGGAGCACCACCTCCGAGTCGCCCGTGAGCAGGCGCTGGAGCTCGGACAGGGCCTTGGACGGCACCAGCACGTGCTGGCCCTCGCCGAGCACGGTGGTACCGGGCAGGTCGCGCACGGCCAGGCGGTACGAGTCGGTGGCGACCAGGCGCAGCCCCGTGGCCTCGGCGGCCATCAGCACGCCGGTGAGGATGGGCCGGGCGTCGTCGGCCGAGGCGGCCCGCACGACCTGGCGCAGGGCGTCGGCGAACTCCCCGCCGGCCAGGGTGACCGCCTCGCCGGGCGTGCCGTCCCGGCCGGCGAAGGGAAGCCGCGGGAAGTCCCCCGCCGACAGCATGCGCACGGCGAACTGCGACCGGCCCGAAGTGATCCGCACCTCGTCGTCGCCCGCCTCGAAGGTGACCGCGCCCGGCTCCAGGGATCGCACGATGTCGGCCGCCAGGCGGGCCGGGATCACACAGACCCCGTCCTCGGCGCCGCCCACCCCGACGTCGACCTGGATGGTGAGGTCCAGGTCGGAGCCGGCCACCAGGAGCCGGTCCCCCCGCACCTCGAGCCGGACACCGGAGAGCACGGGCATGGCCCCGCCGCGGCTCGTGACGGCCCGGCCGGCGGTGGTGAGCGCCTCGACCAGGGTGTCTCGTTCACTCCTGAGCTTCAACCAACTGCCTTTCTTGTGTAGAGAAAACCTAGAAGCGTTAGTAGGCGGTGTGGATTGGGGAAAACGGCGGTTGCCGCAGGTCAGCGGGGGTGTGACGTCGTGGGGTGATCCCCAGGCTCCCACACCGGTGTGACGGTCCCGGCGATGCGCCGTGGGCGCGGGCGTGGCCGTCCCCCGAATCACATCGGTCCGGCACAAGGTCATGCATCGGTTGTCAGCTTCCGCGTGAGCAGCTCGACGTCCTGGTACACCTTGGCCCGCTCCGCCATGAGGCTCTCGATCTTGTTCACGGCGTGGATCACGGTGGTGTGGTCGCGGCCGCCGAACTCGCGGGCGATGGTGGGGTAGCTGTGGTCGGTGAGCTGGCGCAGGACGTACATGGCCACTTGGCGGGCCTGGACCAGCGGCCGGTTCCGGCTGGGGCCCTGCAGCTCCTCGGGCGTGAACCCGAACACCTCGGCCGCCGTGGCGATGACGAGCTCGGGGGTGATGGGGCGGGGCCGGCTCTTGGAGAGCACGTCGGAGAGGACCTTCTCGGCCAGTTCCTTGGTCAGCGGCTCGTCGTGGTGGCGGGCGAAGGCCACGACCTGGGTGAGGGCGCCCTCCAGCTCGCGGATGTTGTCGCGGATGTTGGTGGCGATGAGGACCAGCACCTCGTCGGGTACCCGCTCGCCCCGCCGCTCCGCCTTCTTGCGGAGGATGGCGATGCGGGTCTCCAGGTCGGGCGGCTTGACGTCGGTGACCAGGCCGGCGAGCAGGCGGCTGCGCAGGCGGACGTCCACCGAGCCCATCTCGTTGGGTGATCGGTCGGAGACGATCACGATCTGCTTGGACGACTCGTGGAGCTCGTTGAAGGTGTAGAAGAACTCCTCCCCCAGCCGCTCGCTCGTCATGATGAACTGGAAGTCGTCCATGAGCAGCACGTCGCACTGGCGGTAGCGGCGCTTGAACGCCAGCGTGGTCTTCGTGCGCAGGGCCTCCACGAACTCGTTCATGCAGCCCTCGGTGGGCGTGTAGCGCACCGTGTAGTTCGGGAAGTTGTCGCTGACGTAGTTCCCGATGGCGTGCAGGAGGTGGGTCTTCCCCAGACCGCTGCCGCCGTAGATGACGAGGGGGTTGTAGGCATGGCCCGGGGTCTCGGCCACGACGCCGGCCGCGGCCCGGGCGAAGCGGTTCGAGTCGGCGGTCACGAAGGCGTCGAAGCTGAACTCCGGGCGCAGCAGCCCCCGCTCCCGGTTGCCGCTGCCGTCGCCGGTGGCCCTCGGCCCCGCCGGGCCGCCGTTCGCCGTGGACTCGGCGGCAAGGGTGCCGTCGTCGTCGCCCGGGTGGAGGCCGGCGTCGTCGGCCACGTTGGTGTCGTCCGGGCTCGACCCGTCGGCCGGCGTGGAGTGGACCACGAACTCGACGGCTACCGGTGCGCCCGCCACCTCGGACACGACGTCGGTGATGACCGGGAGGTGGACGGTGGAGAGCCGCTCCTTGGCCATGGCGCTGTGAACGGAGAGGACCAGGCGACGCTCGTCGGCGAACGACGGCTCGACGTGGGCGAACCACATCCTCCAGGCGGCGTCCGTCACCATCGGCCGGAGCGCCTCCGCAGCCAGGGCCCAGAGCTGCTCTGCGTCCGTCAACGGCGCCTCTGCCTTCCCCTCGAGCTCAGTGTCCACAACATCGTCCACACCTGTGCATAACGACAACAGGCCCCGGAGGGCCTGACCGCCGGCCCCCGGGCCCGAGGGCTCCGGGGGAAGTCGGAGCCGGGCGGGGGAGGCGGTGGAGCGACGGTAGCACCGGCACTCGGCGGTGGCGAGAGGCGACCCGGAATAGGGGCTGACCAGCCCGTCCGCCGGCCCGGCCGGGCGACCGCGCCCTGGACCACCCTCCCTCCGGCACCGGGCCCGTTTGTCATCGGCCCGGCGCCGCCCTACCGTGGAGCGGCCGGGCCAGTCACTGCCCCCAACAGGGAGCTCATGGGTGAAGCGAACCTTTCAACCGAACAACCGGAAGCGGGCCAAGAACCACGGGTTCCGCCACCGGATGTCGACGCGGGCGGGGCGCGCCATCATCAAGGCCCGCCGGCTGAAGGGCCGCCACCGGCTCTCCGCCTGATCCGGCGCATCAGCGACAAGGCCACGTTCACCGCCCTGCGCCGCTCCGGCTGCCGGAGCCGATGCGGGCCGATCACGGTAACCTTCCTACCCGGCGCTCCGCCGGGGCCGCCCCGGGTGGCCTATGCCGTCGGCCGGGCGGTCGGTGGTGCCGTCGTTCGCAACCGGCTCCGGCGCCGGCTGCGTGCCGCAGTGTTCGAGCTCGGTCCGCATCTGCGACCGGGTGCCTATCTGGTGGGAGCCGCTCCGGAGGCGGCGTCCCTTCCGTTCGGGGAGTTGAAGGCGATGGTCTCGGGAGCGTTGGACGACGCCGGCACCAAGGTCCGGCGGTGACCGGCCCCGCCCGCCTCCTGGCGGCGCCCGTCCGCCTCTACCGCACGGCCCGGGCCGGGTCGTCGTCGCCCTGCCGCTTCGTCCCCAGCTGCTCCTCCTACGCGCTGGAGGCGCTGGAGACCCATGGTGCGGCCCGGGGGAGCTGGCTGGTCGTGCGCCGGCTCGGCCGGTGCCACCCGTGGGGCGGCCTCGGATGCGATCCCGTCCCGGTGCGGGAGCGCTGATGTTCCAGCTCCTGGCCGGGCTCCTGGCCTTCTTCTACGCCGCCGTCCCCAACTACGCCGTCGCCATCGCGCTCTTGACGCTGACGGTGATGCTCGTACTGTCGCCCCTCACCCTCAAGAGCACCCGCTCCATGCTGGCGATGCAGAAGCTGGGCCCGGAGATGAAGGCCCTCCAGGCCAAGCACAAGGGCGGCGATCGCCAGAAGCTCAACGAGGAGATGATCGCCCTCTACAAAGAGCACAAGGTCAACCCGGTGGCCGGGTGCCTGCCCATGTTGCTCCAGATGCCGGTGTTCCTGGTGATGTACCAGGTCATCAACGGGCTGACCCGCAAGGCGGAGGGGGGCGGCTTCGACCCCAAGTACCTCGACAAGGGGACCGACCTGTACCAGGCCCTCCGAGAATCGGGCGGGGAGATGAAGTCCTTCGGCGTCGATCTGGCAAAACGTGCCAGCGAGAGCCACGAGTCCTTCGGGGCTGCCGTGCCCTTCTTCCTGATCGTCGGCCTCGTCGTGTTCACCCAGTACATGCAGACCCGCCAGACGATGTCCCGCAGCACCACCACCAATCCCCAGCAGCAGATGCTGTTCAAGATCATGCCTGCCTTCTTCGGCTTCATCTCGCTCAGCATCCCCGCCGGGGTGAACATCTACTTCCTCGTTTCCGCCGTCTTCCGCATCGCTCAGACGGGTGCCATGTACCGCTTCGACCCCACGCTCTCCGCCCACGCCAAGAAGCACGCCCGGGAGATCGAGGCGAAGGCGGTGGACGTCAAGCCGCCCCGGTCCAGCCGCACCACGCCGGGCAAGGGGGTGGCCAAGCCGGCCGCGAAGCCGGCCCCCAAGACGCCGCCCAAGACGCCGCCCAAGCCGGCGCAGGCCAAGGGCGCCGACCCGAAGGCGAAGGCGCCGGAGCGCAACGGGGCCAAGCCGAAGCCCGGCGGTTCCTCGAGCCCCGGCAACGGGAGGCGCCCACCGAACCGATCGCCGCAGAAGCGGCGGAGCAAGAAGGGCAGGTAGCCGCCCGTGGAGTGGGTCGAGACGACCGGGCGCACCGTCGAGGAGGCCAAGGACGCGGCACTCGACCAGCTCGGCGTCGACGAGAACGACGCCGAGTTCGAGGTCCTCGAGGAGACCAGGCACGGGTTGTTCGGGCGCATCCGCTCGGAGGCCAGGGTCCGGGCGAGGGTCCGGCCCAACCGGCCCCGCCCCAAGGACGACCGCCGGGACCGGCGCCGACGCAGCAAGGGCTCGGGCGGGGGAAGCGCCGGCCGTTCCGGTGAGGACGCCGGCCCGGCGACGGGCGAGTCACCGGCTGCCGCCCCCACGACCGGTGACGCACGGCCCGCCGGCTCGCCCGCCGAGGTGTCCGCCGATGCCGAGCGCCAGCAGGACTCGAGGCCCCGAGCCGAGAAGCAGCGACCCCAACCTGCGGCACCGGCCGCACCGACGACCGCCCAAGGAGCGACGATGGAAGACGACGTGCCGTTGAGCGAGCAGGCCGACACGGGACGGGTGTTCCTGGAAGGACTGTTGTCTTCCTTCGGCGTCCGGGCGGACGTGGACATCCGTACGGTCGACGAGGACACGGTGGAGCTGTCCGTCAGCGGCGACGACCTGGGCCTGCTGATCGGGCCGGGCGGCTCCACGCTCACCGCCGTGCAGGAGGTGACCCGCACCGTGGTCCAGCGCCAGACCGGGGGCCGCAACGGTCGTCTCCTGGTGGACGTGGCCGGCTACCGGCAGAAGCGCAAGGCGGCCCTGGAGCGGTTCACGCGCTCGGTGGCGGAACAGGTGAAGGCGAGCGGCGTCGCCAAGTCGCTGGAGCCCATGCACGCCGCCGACCGCAAGATCGTCCACGACACGGTGAACACCATTGCGGGCGTGGCGACGTCCTCGGAGGGCGAGGAGCCCCGCCGCCGGGTGGTCATCAACCCGGCTTGAGCCCGGACCGGTGCCCGACTCCGGGCTGGAGAAGGTACTCGAGGAGGCCCGTGCGCTGGGCTTCCTGGGCCCCGGACCGGTCGCCGGGCACGTCGAGCATGCGGCCGGCTTCCTGCGGGCCGTGGGGGAGCCGCCGCCCACCCGTGTCGTCGACCTCGGCAGCGGCGGCGGGCTGCCCGGGCTCGTCCTGGCCCGGGCCTGGCCCGACGCTCGAGTCGCACTTCTCGACTCCAACGACCGCCGCACCGCGTTCCTGGCTCGGGCGGTGCTGGCTCTCGGGCTCGACGGACGGGTGTCGGTGGCGCACTGCCGAGCGGAGGACGCCGGGCGGGACCCCGCATGGCGCGGCCGCGCCGACGTCGTCGTCGCCCGCAGCTTCGGCCCGCCTGCGGTGACGGCTGAGTGCGGCGCCCCCCTTCTCGCCGTGGGCGGCCGGCTCGTCGTGTCGGAGCCCCCGGATGGAGGGCCAGAGCGATGGCCGGAGGGCCCGCTGAGCAGGTTGGGGCTGCGCCCGGTCGCTCGGCTGGAGCAGGCGTTCTCCCGGTTTCAGATTCTTCGCCAGGAAACGGGCTGCCCGGAGCCGTTCCCGCGACGGGTCGGCGTTCCGTCCAAGCGCCCGTTGTTCTGAGGTTTCACGTGGAACCAACCACCCGGTCCCGCCGGACAAAGTTTCACGTGAAGCACGAGGGTCCTTGACCTTGCGCCCCCCGCGGGCAAGAGTGGCGCCGTGCACGACGTCGCGCCAGCCGAGCGGTGTCCATGACTTCGCCGGAGCACGACGATCTGGCCGTTCGGGGCCGGGCGATCTTCGACCAGCTCCGGCAGCAGGAGCCCACCGAGACGACCCCCCCGCCCGCCACGGTGTCGGCGGTCGCCACCGATGAGGACGCGTCGCCATCGCAAGACGCGTCGGCGCCCTCCACCCCTCCGGCCGACGGCCCCGAGGCGGTCGTGGCCGAGGTGGGCGGCATGGAGACCGGGCCGCCCGACGTCCCCGAGGACCGCCAGACCGCGACCCAGGTGTCCGACGACGTCCGAGCCGTCGGCGCCGACGTCCCCGAGGAGGTTGCCGTCGACGCCGTCCTCCACGAGATCGTCGCCGACGCTGCGGCTGCGCCCGCCGAACCGACCGTACCGGCGGCCACCACGGGTCCCCAGCCCCCAACGGCGTCCCCGGACCCGGTTTCGGACATCGAGGCGGGGACGGCCATCCCCGACGCCAGCCCGGAGCCGCCGGCCGCCGGCGTGGCGACGCCGGCAGATGCGCAGGACGCCGTCGGGACGGCGACGCCCTCCATCTCCGACGCCAGCCGGGAGGAGCCGCCGGTGGGCGCCGTGGTGGTGCCGGGGCACGGCCAGGACGCCGCCGCGGCCGGGGAGCCGGCGACCGCCCCCGACGCCGCACCGGCCCCGGCGCCGGCGCGTCGAACGCCGGGACCGGTGCCCCTCGCTATCCCCGCCGACGCCATCGCCACACTGCTCGCGACCGACAGGCCGCCCGGGCCCGTCGACCCCACGGACCTCTCCCCGACCCGGTTCGCCCGCCCCCTCCCGAGGGTGATCGCCATCGCCAACCAGAAGGGCGGCGTGGGGAAGACCACCACCGCCGTCAACCTGGGCGCCGGCTTCGCCGAGCTCGGCTACCGGGTGCTGGTCGTCGACCTCGACCCCCAGGGGAACGCCACGACCGGCCTGGGGATCAACCCCCGCAACCTGGAGTCGTCGGTCTACGACGTGATGATGCACGACGTCGCCATCGACGACTGCATCGAGCCCACCACCCTGCGGAACCTGTTCGTGTGCCCGGCGACGATCGACCTGGCCGGAGCAGAGATCGAGCTGGTGCCCGCCTTCAGCCGGGAGTTGAAGCTGCGGCGGGCGCTGGGCCCGGTGCTCGAGGACTTCGACTTCGTGGTCGTCGACTGCCCGCCGTCGTTGGGCCTCATCACCGTCAACGCCCTGGCCGCGGCGAGCGAGGTCGTGGTGCCGATCCAGTGCGAGTACTACGCCCTCGAGGGCCTCGGCCAGCTGCTCCGCAACGTGAACCTGGTGCAGACAAACCTCAACCCCCGGCTCGAGGTCAGCGCCATCATCCTCACCATGTTCGACGCCCGCACCAAGCTGGCCGACCAGGTGGCGGCCGAGGTGCGGGCCCACTTCGGGGCCAAGGTGTGCCGCAACATCGTCCCCCGCACGGTGCGCCTCTCGGAGGCGCCGTCGTTCGGGCAGCCGATCCTGGTGTTCGACCCGACGTCGCGAGGGGCCATCGCCTACCGCGAGCTGGCCAAGGAGGTGAGTGGTGGCGCGCCGCAGCGGGTTGGGTAAGGGCCTCGGGGCCCTGATCCCGTCGGAGGTCACCGGGGACCGGGGGTCGGCACTGGCCGAGGTCCCCATCGCCAGCGTCGTTCCCAATTCCTTCCAGCCGCGCCGGCACTTCGACGAGGAGCACCTGGCGTCGCTGACGGCCTCGATCCGCGAGCTCGGCGTCCTCCAGCCCATCCTCGTGCGCCCCGCCGCCGAGGGTCGCTACGAGCTCATCGCCGGCGAGCGCCGCTGGCGGGCCGCCAAGCGGGCCGGCCTCCAGACCATCCCCGCCCTGGTGCGGACGGTGGCCGACGAGGCCAGCCTCGAGCAGGCGCTGGTGGAGAACATCCACCGCCAGGACCTGAACCCTCTGGAGGAGGCTGCGGCCTACCAGCAGCTCCTGGAGGACTTCAACCTCACCCACGAGGAGCTGGCCACCCGGGTGGGCAGGAGCCGGGCGGCCATCACCAACACCCTGCGGCTGTTCCAGCTGCCCCCGACCATCCAGCGCCTCGTCGCCGAGGGCCAGTTGGCCGAGGGCCATGCCCGCGCCCTGCTGGGGACGCCGGACCGGGCGTTCCAGGAGGCGCTGGCCCGGCGTGCGGTCAGCGAGGGGCTGTCCGTGCGGGCCGTGGAGGAGGCCGTGCGGGCCCGGAGCGCCCTGGGGGAGGCGAAGGCGGCGTCGCACACCGACCGCCCCGGCCGCCGGCTGCGGCCGCCGGGGCTGCTCGAGCTCGAGGAGCTGCTGTCCCGGCACCTCGACACCCGGGTGAAGGTCGAAATGGGCGCCAAGAAGGGCCGGGTGACCGTCGAGTTCGGCTCCCTCGAAGACCTCGAGCGGATCTACCGGGCGATGACGGAGCCCGGCTCACCCGTGCACTAGAGGTCCACTCCCCGAACCACCCCGGACCGGACGTGGAGGTCGGGGGACGTCGAGGGTCGTCCACAACCTGTGCATGAGGTTGTGGACGAGGTTGCGGAGGCTACGTCTCGTCGACCGGCGCGGCGGCCCAGGCGGCCAGCACCGCTCCCAGGGCGTCGGCCAGGGCGGCGGTGGCGGCGACCACGGCTGCGGGGGGCCCCAGCTCGCACACCACCGCCGGCATCCGCGTCTCCTTGAGGAGGGGGATGGCCATGCCCCGGACCCCCTTGTCGGCGATGCCCACCGCCGCCGGCACGGTGGCCTGGACCAGGTCGGCCAGCCGCCTCCCGCCCGGCGACTCGTAGCGGTGGCCGGCGTAGTGCGCTGCCGAGCAGCCGTCGCTCGCCGGGTCGAGGCGCAGGCCGAGGAAGACGTCGCCTCCGGCGGCGTTGGCCTCGGCCGCCTGCTCGGACTGGTCGGGGTGGTGGACGACGGTGACGTCGGCACCCCATTCCTTGAGCACCCGCTCGGTGGCGCTCACCACGGCATGGAGCCCGCCGCCGTCGCCCAGCACGACCCGCCGCCCCTGGAGGGTCCGGGGGGCCTGGCGCAGCATCTCGAGCTCGCGGACGGCGGCGACGGGCTGGCGGTCGCCGACCTGGGTCCCGAACCGCTCGAACGTCTCGATCGTCCCCGGCCCGCACACGCCGTCGACGACCAGGCCGGCGTTGCGCTGGAACTCGGTCAGGGCCCGCTCGGTGGCCGGCCCGAAGATCCCGTCGATGCGCCCGGCGTCGAACCCGAGCGCCCCGAGGCGGCGCTGTAGGGAGGCGACGTCGTCGCCCCGCAGCATGGGCTGGCGCAGGTAGAGGAGGCGGTCGCCCAGGCGGTACCCGGCCTCGACGAGGGCAGCCCAGGTCTGGGCGCCGCACGTCCCGTCGACGCGCAGGCCCCGCGCCGCCTGGAACCCGCGGACGGCCGCCTCCGTGCGCCGGCCGAAGTGCCCCGGCTCGTCGCCCGAGGCGGCGTGCCCGACGCCGCCGAGGCGCTGCTGGAGGTCGCGGACGGGCTCCCCTCGGTCGCCGGCAGCCAGGGGCAGGCCCTCTACAGGAATTCCTCGAGCTCCTGGACCAGCTGGCCCTTGCCCTTGGCGCCCACCAGCCGCAGCTGGGGAGCGCCGTCCTTGAACAGGATGAGGGTGGGGATGCTCATGACCTCGAACCGGCGGGCCACCCCGATGTTGTCGTCGACGTTGAGCTTGGCGACCCGGATCCTGCCGGCGTGCTCGGCGGCGATCTCCTCGAGGATGGGCGTGATCATCTTGCACGGCGCGCACCACTCCGCCCAGAAGTCGACGAGCAGGGGCTCGGACGCGCCCGCCACCTCCTCGTCGAAGGTGGAGTCGGTCAGTTCGGCGATGTTGGCCGCCACGGCGGGGGACCTCCTGGAGGAGCGGGAATGGGGAGAAGGGGAAGGGAGACGCGGGCTACCAGTTGGTGGGAGTCGCCGCGACCTCGTCCTCGACGTCGGCCTGCGTCTCCAGCCAGCGTTCGGCGTCGATGGCGGCCATGCACCCCGACCCGGCGGCGGTGACGGCCTGGCGGTAGGTGGAGTCCTGCACGTCGCCGCAGGCGAAGACGCCCTCGACGTCGGTGCGGGCCGAGCCCTCCCGGGTGACCAGGTAGCCGTCGTCGCGCATCTCCAGCTGGCCCTCGAACAGGCTGGTGTTGGGCACGTGCCCGATGGCGACGAACAGGCCGGCGATCGGGAGCGTCGACTCCTCGTCGGTGACCACGTTGCGGAGCCTGACGCCCTCGACGGCCCGGTCGCCCAGGACCTCGGTGACCACCGAGTCCCACAGGAACTCGACCTTGGGGTTCTTGAAGGCCCGGTCCTGCATGATCTTCGACGCCCGGAGCTGCTTGCGGCGGTGGATGACGGTGACCTTGCTGGCGAACTTGGTGAGGAAGATCGCCTCCTCGAGGGCGGAGTCTCCGCCGCCGACCACGGCGATCTCCTCGTCGCGGAAGAAGAAGCCGTCGCAGGTGGCGCAGGTGGAGACGCCGTAGCCGAGCAGGCGCTGCTCGCTCGGGAGGTCCAGCATGAGGGCGCGCGCCCCGGTGGAGACGATCACGGCCCGGGCCCGGTACTCCTCGTCGCCCGTCCAGGCCCGGAAAGGGCGTTCGGACAGGTCGACGCGGGTCACCTTGGCGGTGACGAAGTCGGCGCCGAACCGGGCCGCCTGGGCCCGGAAGTTCTTCATGAGGTCGGGCCCCTGGATCCCGTCCGGGAACCCCGGGTAGTTCTCCACCTCGGTCGTGAGCATGAGCTGGCCGCCCGGCTGGTCGCCGGTGGAGGAGATCTCCCCCTCGATGACCAGGGGCCGGAGGTTGGCTCGGGCGGTGTAGATGGCGGCCGTCAGCCCGGCCGGCCCCGAGCCGATGATCAGGACGTCCCGCACCCCGGTGCTCACGCGTTCTCCCTCGACGACTTGTCCGACGTCGCCCTGCGCAGCAGGAACAACCCCACGACGGTGAAGATTCCACCGACCACGAGGTACGCCGCCCATACGTCGCCCGGGAGGACGACGTTGAGCAGGCGGACGGCGGCGATGGTCACGAACGCCAGCGTGGTGAGCCCCATGACGGCGGCCACGAGGCCGAACACGAGGGCTCGGGCGACCGTGGTGAGGGGGACGGACGTCTTGTCGCGGACGGTGCCGACGAACCGCTCGATCGTGTCGGCCGCCTGGACGCTCCAGTCGTTCCCCGCGGGCGCCGCACTGGGGGACTCTCCCGGCTGGGCCACAGCCGCACACTACCCTTGCCGGCCGTGCGCCGACTCCTCGCCGTGGCCGTCGGGGCGGTGGCCGCCGCGTTCGGGGCGGTGATCCTCGGCGAGTACCAGCTGGACGGCCCGACCCCGCTGGTGGCGGGCGCGCTGTTCGGCCTGATCCTGGCCGAGCTGGTTACGGCGGTGGCCAAGAGCCGCGACCCGGCCATGGCCGGCGCCTGTGCCGTCCTGGCGTCGGCCGGCATGACGTGGGGGGCGTGGCTGTCGACGGGGCCGGACGAGGACTGGTCCTTCGTCCCGGGACTGGCCTGGGTGGGTGTCGCCCTGGCCGCCGCCGCCGCCGCCGTGTGGGTCAGAAGCCCTGCGAGGCGAGCAGGCGGCAGTCGTCGCGTGCGATGACCACCGCGAGGTGGTCGGGCCCGGGCGCCGACGTGTCGGCCAGGCGGTAGGCGAGCACGACGGCGTCGGTGTCCTGCCAGCGCAGGCTGGCGGCGTAGAGGAGGGCACCGAGGCGCCCGCCGAACTCGGCGCGGACCTCGGCCCGGCACGCCGTGGCCGCCGCCCCCGCGCCGCCGGCGTTGCGGGCCGCGGCTTCGGGCGCCGGCGCCGCCAGCGTGTCCGCCGCCTCGTCGGCGCCAGGGGGCGCCGGCGCCTTCTGGGCCACCGCCCCGGGGACGGCCCGCAGGAGTTGCTCGCGCAGCGCGGCCGGGTCGGAGAGCGAGCCCAGCTCGCCGCCTTCGACGACGCCGGCGTCGAGCGACGGGGTGTTCCCGGCCGCGTCACCGGCCGGCGCCGACGCCGTCCGTTGCCCGGTGTCGGAGTCGTCGTCGAGCACCATGGGCACGGCGAGGAGCACCGCCACCAGGGCGGCCACCGCCCCGAGCGCCCACGGGGGGAAGGTGCGCCGGTCGGGGCGGCGGGGCAGCGGCACCACGTTGTCGTCGCCCCGGGCGGTGCCGTCGCCCCCTGCGGGCCCGGGCCGGGGCGGCGTGGGGGCGGGACCCCCGGCGGCCGGCTCCCGCTCCGGCTCCGGCACCGCCACTAGGGCGGCCGCCTGCTCGCCGGCCCAGGCGGCGGCCGCCGCGCCCAGCGCCCGGTCGGCGACGTCGGCCGGCGTCGCCCCGGGGCCGGTGCCCACCGCCCGGCGGACGCGGTCGAGGGCGTCGAGGCGGGCGAGGCAGGCGTCGCAGCCGCCCAGGTGGGCGACCGTGGCGGGCTCCGGCTCGCCGTCCAGGGCGGCGCTGAGCAGCTCGTCGTCGGGATGGTGCTGGGTCATGGGCGTGGAGTTGGACGGTCGGCGGGGGGCGCCGGGTTCCCCAGCAGGGGGACGAGGGCGGCCCGGCCGCGGGCGATCCGGGAGCGGACGGTCCCCGGCGGGATGGCGAGGACGTCGGCGATCTCGGCGTAGTCGAGGCCGCACAGGTCCCGCAGGACGACGGGGGCGCGGAAGTCGAGGGGCAGGCGGCGGAGGGCGGCCTCCACGTCGAGGCGGCCGGCGACGGCGTCGGGCCCGCCGCCCGGGCCGTCGCACCCGGCGGGGAGGGTCGTGGCGCTGAGGGCCCGCTCCAGGTCCTCGTCGCTGGTGGCGCCCGGTCGCCGGCCGCGGCGGCGGAGCTCGTCCAGGCAGGCGTTGGTGGTCACGCGGTACGCCCACGTGCCGAACGACGAGCGGCCGTCGAACCGTCCGGCGCCGAGCCCCCTGGCGATGGCGACCAGCGCCTCCTGGGTGGCGTCGTCGGCGTCGGCGTCGGACCCGAGGAGGCGACGGCACAGCCCGTGGAGGCGGTCCAGGTGGCGACGAAGGAGGGTGTCGAGGGCGCCCCGATCGCCGGCCTGCGCCGCCTCCGCCAGCTCCCGGTCGCCGCGGCCCTCGTCGATGGGCGCCAGCGTACCGACGAGGCGCGCTACGAGGCGGTGACGGAGACCTCGGAGACGCTGGCCTGGCGCCCGGGGCCGGGATCGGTGATCCACAGGAGCACGGCGCCTCCCTCGCGGCCGTCGAGGTCGAACTCGGCGTCGCCCGGGATGCCGCTGCGGCTGGTCACCGGCTCGCCCCAGCCGGCCAGCTGGTCGGCCGGCTGGTCGGCCACGTACACCGAGGCGGCCCAGTCGGACGTGGCCGAGGTGACGGCCAGCCGGCCCAGGCCGGTGGGAGAGGCGAGCTGGAGCACCAGGCCGACACCCGGCTTGAGGCCGCCGAACTGGCGCGTGTTGTAGCGGTCCGTGCTCCATGCCGTGGCCGGGTTGCCGTCGGCGGCGAGCGGCGCCCGCGGCTCGTTCTCCTCGCCGTCCCGGCCCTCGGGGTCGAACGACCGGACCGAGGCGATCTGCACGCCGCGGCCCTCCGACGTGCCCCCGCCTCCGGTGCGCCCGTCGCCCCCGTCGCGGGCGACGAAGGCCACCACCGCGGCGGCCACGACGACGAGGACGGCCACGACGACGGCGGGCGCCCGGCTGGGGGTGGGCTCCCGGGGCACGACGGGGACGCCGGCTGGCGGCGTGGGGTCGCGGACGACCTGCGGCACGGCGTCGTCCTCGGCGCCCGCCCGGGCGGCCGGCGTGTCGAGGTCGACGCTGAGCAGGGCCCGGCGCAGGGCGGCGGCGGACTGGAACCGGGCGCCGGGATCCTTGGCCAGGGCCTGGAGGACGACCGCCTCCAGGTCCTCGGGCACCTGGCGGGCGACGCTCCGCAGCCCCGGTGGCGCCTGCCGGACGTGGAGCACGGCGGTGGCGAGCTCGGTCTCGGCCTGGAACGGCGGGCGGCCGCACAGCATCTCGTAGAGGACGACGCCGAGGGCGTAGACGTCGGAGCGGGCGTCCGGCGTCTGGCCCTGGACCTGCTCGGGCGACAGGTAGCGGGCCGTTCCGACGACGGCGCCCGTCTGGGTGAGGTCGGCGCCCGCCGTGTCGGGAGGCACCGCCAGCTTGGCGATCCCGAAGTCGGCCACCTTCACCCGCAGCAGGGGGGCGGTCTCGCCCTGGTGCTCGGACAGCAGGATGTTGGCCGGCTTGACGTCGCGGTGCACCAGGCCCGCCTGGTGGGCGTGCTCGAGGGCGTCGGCGACCTCGGCGGCGATGGGCACGGCGACGGCGGGCGGCAGCGTGCCCGCCTCCTTGATCGCGTCGCGGAGCGTCCTGCCCCGGACCAGCTCCATCACGATGAAGGTGACGTCGCCGTCGGTGCCGGTGTCGAAGGTGGCGACGATGCTCGGGTGGGCCAGGCGGGCGGCGGCGATGGCCTCGCGCCGGAACCGCTCGACGAACGCCTCGTCGGCGGCCAGGTGGGGGTGGAGGACCTTGATGGCCACGGGCCGGGCGAGGACGTCGTCGTAGCCCTCCCAGACCTCGGCCATCCCCCCGCGCGCGATCAGCCGCACGGCGCGGTAGCGGCCGACGAGGACACGGTCGAGCAGGGATTGCGGGTCGGGCACGGGTACGGGTACGGCGGGCCGGACCTACCCGGGGACGGAGTAGGTCACACCGATGACCCGGGGCCCGGCGTGGGTGCCGATGACGGCGCCGATCTCGGCCACGGTGATCTGGTCGCGGGGGTGGAACTCGGCCAGGAGGGAGACCAGCTCGGCGACGTCGGGGGCGCGGCCGTGCATCACGGAGAGGTTCTCGACCGGGGCGTCCTGGCGGACCTTGTCGGCCAGGTAGCGCAGGGACCGGCCCCTCGTGCGCTGCTTGGACTCCGGCTCGACCTTGCCGCCCGTGACCTCGATGACCGGCTTGATGGACAGCACGGACCCGAGGAACGCCTGGGCGGCACCGATGCGGCCGCCCTTGCGGAGGTTCTCCAGGGTGTCCAGCGCCGCGTAGGTGCGGGTGAGCGGCACCATCGCCTCGGCGGCCGCGGCCGCGTCGTCCAGCGACTTGCCGGCGGCCGCGGCGCGGGCGGCCGCCAACGCCACCGTGCCCTCGGCCATGGACACGGCGCGCGAGTCGACGACGCGGACGGGGACGTCGGCGCCGGCGGCACCGGCGGCCAGGCGGGCGGCCTCGTAGGTGGCCGACAGGCTCGACGAGATGGTGACGCAGACCACCCCCTCGGCACCGGCGCCGGCGGCCCGGCGGTACGCCTCCTCGAACGCCCCCGGCGACGGTGCGGCCGTCTCCGGCAACCCGGGCGACGAGGCGACCCGGGCCCAGAAGTCCTCGGAGGTGAGGTCCCGGCGGTCGACCAGCTCCTCGGCGCCGAACCGAACGGTCAACGGGACCAGCTCGATCCCGTTGGCCGCCGCCAGATCGGGGGGGAGGTCGGATGCGGTGTCGCTGACGATGTGGACCCCGGGCACGGTCGGTCTATCTCCTCACTCTGGCGGCGGACGCGGTGACCTCCACGTCGTACCAGGATTCGAGCTGCTCCACCTTCTTCAACAGGAAGGACCGCGCTTCGCGCTCCACGGTAACCGTGACGCCGTTGGTCCCGACGTCGAAGAAGGTGAGCGCGGCGTCCTTCTCCTTGGCGATGTCGTCGGCGATGAGGCGTGCCTGCTCGACCTCGTCGGGATGGTCGAGGAGGTGGAGGACGGCGTTGTCGGCCGCGTCGTGGGCGACGCCGTCGAGCTGGGCGCGGACGGCGACGGGGGAGATCAGCTCGACCGCCAGGAAGCCGACGAGCGCGATGCCGATGACGATCTTCGACAGCCACCCGGTGATCACGCCACGCCCCTCCGGATCCGCGCGAGCCCCGACAGCTCCTGGACACCGAGGCGTCGAGCGACGACGAGGTACACGGTAACACCGGCCGGTACGGCGACCCCGACCCGCAGCAGGGCGGGCCCGACGACGGCGGCGACGGCCAGCACGACGGCCGCCATCGCCGCGCTGGCGACGGCGATGCGCACCCAGGTGCGGACCACGCCGCCCAGGTCGACGGCGCCCGTTTCCCTCCGGAGGCGGGCCAGGGCCATGGCGGAGCCGATCGTGTACGCCGCCGCGTACGCCAGGCCCAGCCCGTGGACGCCGAGGGCGGGGTAGAGGGCGAGGGCGAGGACGATGTTCACCCCGTTCTCCCCCAGGTACAGGACGAACATGGAGCGGGTGTCCTGCATCGCCTGGTAGCAGCGCATCAAGAAGTAGTAGGTGCTGAAGCCGGGGAGGCCGAGGGCGAGCATGACCAGCACATCGGCAGTCCGCGAGGCGGACCCTGAGCCCAATGCGCCGTGTTCGAGGGCGACGCCGACGACGGGCCGGGCCAGGCACACCAGGCCCACGGCCGCGGGTACCGCGATCGCCGCGATCGTGCGCAGACCGCGCCCGACGTGGCGCCCGAAGCCGCGGCGGTCCTCCAGGGCCCACCGCTCGGCCAGGTCGGGCTGGAGGGCGGTGGCGATGGAGACGGCGAACACGCCGTGGGGGAGGAGGAAGAAGATCATCGCCGCCCGGTAGGCGGCCACGTCCCCGGCGTCCCCGTTGGCCAGGACCAGCACGACCGTGAGGGCCACCTGGTTGGCGAGCACGTACCCGAACGTCCAGCCCGACAGGCGGACGATGGTGGTGACGGCGGGGTGGCGGGGCGCCCACACCGGTCGCAGGCGGGCACCCGAGCGCCGCAGCGACGGCAGCAGGGCCGCGGCCATGGCCGCCACGCCGGCCGTGGTGCCGAGGCCGAGGAGGAGCTGCGCCCCGGTGTCGTCGCGGACGGCGGCCAGCGACACCTCGTCGGCGACGGAGGGGAGGGCGAGGAGGACGCCGATGACCACCAGGTTGTTGAGCACGGGGGCGAACATCGGGGCGGCGAAGCGGCGGCGGGCATGGAGGACGGCGGTGGTGAGGGCGACCATGCCGTACAAGGCGACCTGGGGGGCGAACATCCGCAGGAGGCTGGTGGCGACCTCGCGCTGGGCGCCGAGGGAGGCGGTGTCGTTCCCGATCGTGTAGAGGCGCACCAGCAGCGGGGCGACCACCACGAAGATGCCGGTGACGGCGACGAGCACGACGGCGGCGGTGGTGACCACGGCGGACACCGCCCGCCACGCCTCGTCCTCGTCCTCGGTGGCGAGCAGGTCGACGAACACGGGCAGGAGGGTGGCCGAGAGGATGCCGCCCAGGATCAGCTCGTAGACGATGTTGGGCGTGACGTTGGCCAGGTCGTAGCTGTCGGTGAGCCGGGTGAACCCCATGGCGTAGGCCAGCGCGACCAGGCGGCCGAACCCGGTGACCCTCGACAAGAGGGTGCCGACGGCCATGACGGCGGTGCTGCGGGCGAAGGTGGGCGCTGCCCGGCCCCGTCGGCCCCTCCCGTCGCCCTCCGCGCCGTCGTCGTCGATCGGGGTGCGCCCCGGCCTCACGCAGGGACCAGGCGCCGGTTGCGGCGGCCCCGGACCAGGTGGCGCCCCCACCACAGCAGGAGGAACGTGCCCGCGCCGACGGAGAGCACGACGCCCACCCCCGAGGCCGCCGTCGAGCGGACGGTGAAGCGGCTGCTCCCGAGGACGAGGGCGCCGTCGGGCGACACGAGGCTCACCCGCAGCGGGAACGAGCCGGACGTGCGGGCCCGGACGGAGAACCGCTCGGTGGTGCTCCGGCGGCTGAGGTCCACCGCCCGCACCGCCCCCCGGGGGAAGTCGAGCTTGTCGCTCTCCACCCGGATCCGGACGCTCAACGGGTAGCCGGCGCCGCTCAGGACGGTGACGGGGATCTCACCGGTCCGGGCGGTGAGGGTGATGGAGCGGTGGTCGGGGACCTGCACGGTCGAGGTCTGCGCCCGGATGCCGGCCTCGACCCCGTCCAGGTAGGCCTGGCGCCGCCCCGGGCGCAGCCCCGCCCCCCCGGCCACCAGGAGGAGCTCCTCGATCTCCTCGTCCAGGGTGTTGTCGGGGGTGAGCATGCTGGCGAACGCCACCAGCCGGCGGCGGGCCGACTGGAGGTCGTCGGCGGGCAGCGTGGGTGGGTCGGCGAGCGGCCGCAGGCGGCGGACGAGGGGGGCGCCGCGCGTGGTGACCATCGGGCCGACGTCGGTGAACACCGTCTCGACCTTCGACGCCGACACGACGGTGGCCGCCGAGAGGCCGGCGAGGAGGCTGTCGAGGAACGCCCGGTTGGGGCGCCACGTCCGCGGGACCACGACCACCACGCCCCGGGCCCGGCTGGGGTGGTCCTGGTGGACCACGGCCAGGTCGGCCAGGAGGCGGTGGGCGGCCAGCACGGGGTCGGTGGCGGGCCCGAAGTGGCCGGCCAGGCCGGCGTCGCCGGCCAGGGCCGAGGGCCGCCGGACGCCTCGCGTCTCCAGCTCGAAGGGCTGGGCCAGGGTGACGGGCATGTCCACCGGCTCGAACGCCTCCTCCGCCAGCACCAGGCGGTCCACCTGCTGCTGGCGGAGCCGCACCACCGACCGCTCGTCCAGGCGGTCCTCGGAGACCCACGTGCGGGGGTCGGGCCGGCGGCCGAGCGTCCGCTCGACGACCTGGCTGCCGCGGTCGAGCTGGGCGGCCAGCTCGGCGGCCAGGCCGGGGCGCTCGAAGGCGGGGAGGGCGAGGGGGACGTAGGGGCTGGCGACCACCTGGCGGCCGGCCAGGCCGCGCCGCAGCGCGGCAAGGGTCTCCCGGTCCTCGGGGCGGGTGCTGGCGTCGAGGGCGTCCAGCGTCTCCGGGGTGGGGACGAGCGTGACGGGGACGCCGGGCTGGGCCTCGAGGGACCGGGCCAGGGCGCCGACGGCGTCGGCGTCCCTGCGGTTCAGCGACCGCGTGCCGTCGGGCTGGAGGGCCAGGGCCGCGTGCACGGGGAGCACGAGGGCGACCTCCACCGGGAAGCCGCCGGGCTGGGGCGGACGCGTGTAGACGAGGTGGGTGACGAGGCCGGCCAGGGTGGCGCCCCCGCCCGCCTCCCGCAGCTCCACCCGCACCGGGTACACGCCCTCGGCGGCCAGCCGCAGCCGCGCCGGGTCGGGCGGCTGGCCCGGGTCCTGGACCGGGAGGCGGACGACGAACGCCCCCGCCGCGTCGGTGGCCAGCTCCGACAGGGGCGCGGGCGGCACCACCGTGATCGGGTTGCCGCGGGGGCCGTCCTGGAGGCTCTGGGCGAACTCCGACCGGTTGCGGGCCCGCCGGTAGACGCCCACGGCCAGCTCGACGTCGGCCGGCTCCTCGGCGGTGGTGACGTCGAGGCGGAGGACGAGCTCCTCGCCGGGGCCGACCCACGGCGTCTGGGAGGCGAGGCGGAGGACGCTGCCCGAGTCCTGGGCCCCGGCCCGGCCCACACCGACGCCGGGGAGGACGCCGGCCAGCCCGGCCAGCACGGCCAGCACGGCGGCGGCTGCGGCGCCGGCCCGTCGCCCGCGCCTCATCGGGTGGCCGGTCCCGGGCGGGGGCGGGAGACGGCGCGGGCGGCCGCCGGCTCCGCCGCCGGCGGCACCAGGCGGGGCTCCAGCGAGAAGGTCAGCACGCACAGCCCGGCCGGCTCGCGGCGGAAGCCGAGGCTCTCGTAGAGCGCCAGGGCGGCCTCGTTGCCGACCTGGGTGTTGACGACGGCCTGCTCGACCCGCCACCGGCGCAGCCAGCGCAGGGCGTCGACGGCGAGCGCCCGCCCGAGGCCCTGGCGCTGGCACGCCGGGTCGACGGCCAGCCGCTGGAGGAAGCCGCGCCGCCCGGCCCGGCCGGTGACGGCGTAGCCGACGACGACTCCGCCCGGAGCGGCGACGCGGAAGCGGCTGTTGGGCGTGGCCGTCAGGGCGTCGCCCAGGGCGGCGTCGTCGATCCGCCAGAACCCCGGGAAGGCCCGGGCGTCCACGTCGAGCACGGCCGGGTGGTCACCGGGGACGGCCCGGCGCAGGGCGGAGACGTCGGCCCGGGGGACCCGGCGCAGGTCGTGGGCGAGGAGGTGCAGGCGCTCGTGGACGTCGAACCCGGCGGCCAGGAAGCCCACCTGCTCGGCCGGCGCCAGAGCCGAGGTGATGACCCGGCGACAGCCCTTGGCCGCCAGCTGGTCGAGGCAGCGCCGCACGAACACGACCGACGGGACGGGGGCGTCGGGCAGGGGGCTCAGGTAGGCGATGCCCGCGTTGCCGCGCCACGGGCCGGTGCGCACCCGCTCCCGGCCCCAGCGGATGACGTCCAGGTGCGCGCCCACGGCAGGTGGAGGTTACCGAGCGGGCCCGTGCCGGCGCATGACGGGCCCTCAGGGTCGGATGGCGGGATGCCGATGCTCCGATGATGCTGGACCTCGACGAGCTCCTCCGCTACACCGTCGCCCATTCCGGGTCGGACCTCCACGTGAAGGTCGGCTCGCCGCCCCACGTCCGGGTGGACGGCTACCTGCTGCCCGCTCCCTTCGACCCGGTCACCGCCGCCGACAGCGAGCGCATGGCGTTCGCCGTCATGCCGCGCGACCGGGCCGACGAGTTCGTGGCCGGCTCCGAGGCCGACTTCGCCCTGGGCATGCCCGACCTGGGCCGCTTCCGCGTGAACGTGTTCCGCCAGCGGGGGGCCGTGGGCCTGGTGTTCCGGCGCGTCCTGCCCGGGATCCCGTCGTTCGAGGCCCTCGGGCTGCCGCCGGTGGTGCGGCGCCTGGCCGAGGAGCAACGGGGCATGGTGCTGGTCACCGGGCCCACCGGCTCGGGGAAGACGACGACCATCGCGGCGATGATCGACCACATCAACGAGACGAAGTCGGTGAACGTCGTCACCGTCGAGGACCCCATCGAGGTCCTCCACACCGACAAGCGGGCGCTGGTCAACCAGCGGGAGATCGGGACCGACACCAAGGACTACGCCACGGCCATGCGCCGGGTGCTGCGCCAGGACCCCGACGTCATCTTCATCGGGGAGATGCGCGACCCCGAGACGGTGTGGGCGGCCCTGGCCGCCGCCGAGACCGGGCACCTCGTGCTCTCCACGCTGCACACCACCAACGCGGTGGAGACGGTGAACCGCATCGTCGACTTCTTCCCGCCGTTCCAGCAGAAGCAGGTGCGCCTGTCGCTGGCGTCGTCGCTCAGGGGCGTGGTCAGCCAGCGCCTCCTGGAGCGGTCCGACCACAAGGGACGGGTGCCGTCCGTGGAGGTCCTGGTGAACACGGGCCGCATCTTCGACCGCATCGTCGACCCCGACCAGGGCGACAACGACTCGATCGAGGAGATCATCGCCGACGGCGAGTACTACGGGATGCAGACCTTCGACCAGAGCCTGTTCAACCTGTTCAAGAACGGCCAGGTCGACCTGCGCAGCGCCATGGCGTCGGCGTCCAACCCGCACGACTTCCGCATCTCGCTCCAGCAGGCCGGGCTCATCCCGGCCTGATCCGGCGGGCGGGAACCGCCGGAGGTGGCGGGACCGGCACCTACTACCCTCGACCGGTGATCCCCGAGCGGCTCCAGCCGCTGATCGACGAGACGGCGTGGTTCGCCGAGCGCTTCGCGGCGGCTGGCCACAACCTGTACCTCGTCGGCGGCGTGGTGCGCGACGCGGTGCTGAACCGCCTGGCGCCGCAGGCCGACATCGACCTGACCACCGACGCCCGGCCCCCGGAGATCAAGCGGCTGGTTCGCCCGGGCGCCGACGCCCTGTGGGACCAGGGCGAGCGGTTCGGCACCATCGGCGTGGAGCGCGACGGCCGCCGCTACGAGATCACGACCCACCGCGCCGAGGCGTACGTGCCGGAGTCGCGCAAGCCCGAGGTCGAGTTCGCCGATGCGGTGGAGGCCGACCTGTCCCGGCGCGACTTCACGGTCAACGCCATGGCCCTGCGCCTCCCGGGCATGGAGCTGGTCGACCCCTTCGGCGGCATCGGCGACCTGGCCGACGGCCGGCTGCGCACGCCGCTGCCCCCGGTGGAGTCGTTCGGCGACGACCCCCTGCGCATGCTGCGGGCCGCCCGGTTCATCGCCGGTTACGGCCTGAGGCCCGAGCCCGACGTGGTCGCCGCCGTCGAGAAGCTCCGCGACCGCCTGGAGATCGTCTCCGCCGAGCGCATCCGCGACGAGCTCGACAAGCTGGTGACGGTCGAGCACCCCACCGCCGGCCTGCGGTTCCTGGTGTCCACCGGCCTGGCCGACCACTTCCTGCCCGAGCTGTCGGGAATGGCCCTCGAGCAGGACCCCGTCCACCGCCACAAGGACGTGCTCGAGCACACCTTCGCGGTGGTGGAGAAGGTGCGCCCCTCGCACCGCCTGGTCCGCCTGGCCGCCCTGTTCCACGACGTGGGCAAGCCCCGCACGCGGGCGTTCGGGCCGGGCGGCGTGTCGTTCCACCACCACGAGGTGGTGGGGGCGCGCATGACCCGCGAGCGCATGAAGGCCCTGCGCTACTCCAACGAGGACATCGCCGCCGTCACCCGGCTGGTGGAGCTGCACCTGCGCTTCCACGGGTACCGGGACGGCGACGGCGGGTGGACCGACAGCGCCGTGCGCCGCTACGTGCGCGACGCCGGGCCGCTGCTGGAGGAGCTCAACGAGCTCACCCGCTGCGACTGCACGACCCGCAACGAGGCGAGGGCCCGCACCCTGGCCCGGCGCATGGACGAGCTGGAGGCGCGCATCGAGCGGTTGCAGGAGGAGGAGGAGCTGGCCCGCCTGCGGCCGGACGTCGACGGCCGCCGCGTCATGGAGCACCTCGGCATCCCGCCCGGGCCCGCCGTCGGCCGCGCCCTCGACCACCTCCTGGAGCTGCGCATCGAGGAGGGGCCGTTGGGCGAGGAGGAGGCCCTCCGCCGCCTCGACGCCTGGTGGGCGGACCAGCCCGAGGCTCGCTGACCGCGGCGGCGAACGGTCCCTCAGGAGCGGAGCAGCTTCAGCACCCGGTCGGTGTCGGTGAGGTCGGGCAGGAGCTCGTCGGCGTCCTCCGCCTCCAGCTCGTCGAGCGAGTAGCGGCCCGTGGCCACCAGCAGGCACCGGGCGCCGCCGGCGCGGGCGCAGGCCAGGTCGCGCGGCGTGTCGCCCACCACCCAGACGTCCTCGGGCCCGAGGTCCCGGCCCCGCAGGCGGCGGACGCGGTCCAAGGCGATGGGGACGAGCTGCTCGCGGTCCGAGTCGTCGCTGCCGAAGGCGCCCACCTCCACGTCGAGCCAGCGGTCCAGGGCGAACGCCTCCAGCTTCACCGCCGCGTTCGCCGCCGTGTTGCCGGTGAGCACCGACTGGACGACGCCCGGGTCGTCGTGCAGCTCGGCCAGCACCGTCTCCACGCCGGGCATCACGTGGCCCTGCTCCCGCACCAGCTCGCGCGCCTCGGCCAGCTCGGTCTCCAGCCGCTCGACCACCTCGGGGAGCCGCTCGTGGGCCTCCTCCTCGGACAGGCCGGCGAAGAGCAGGATCTCCAGGGCGATGAGCGGATCGGTCTTCCCGCTCATGCGGACCTCGTGCTCGCCCGGCGGGCGGCCGAGGACGTGCTCGGCGGCGACGTCGAACGCCCGCTGCGCCACGCCGTTGCTGCGTAGGAGGGTGCCGTCGACGTCCCAGAGCACGAGCCGCTCGCCCACGCGGGGGACGGTACCCGACGCGGCGGAGCCGTCAGTTGCCCAGCTTCCGGGCCCGCACGACCAGGGTGCGGGGGACGTAGCGGAACGCCTCCTGCCACATCTCGCTGCGGGGCCCGCTGGTCGACGGCTGGGGCTCGAGGATGGTGTCGACCGAGTAGCTGGCCCGGGTGAGGGCGGTGTGGAGGTCGCCGATGGTGTGGTGGTGGATGGTGAAGGTGACGCCGTGGCGGGCGTGCTCGATGGGGGAGCGGTCGAAGTACGAGCGCCGCACGCGCGGCGGCTGCTCGGGGTCGTCGCCGTCGATCATGTGGTAGGCGGGATGGGGCATCGAGAACACCAGCGGCGCGCCGGTGCGCAGCACGCGGTGCACCTGGCGGAAGACCCGGCTCAGGTCCTCCACGAAGCCGAAGGCGCAGGAGCTGAAGGCCAGGTCGATCGAGTCGGCCCGTAGGAAGGCCAGGTCGGCCATGTCGCCCTGGCGCAGTTCCACCCGGACCTCCTCGCGGTCGCACAGGCGCCGGGCGATGGCCAGCATCTCCGCCGAGCTGTCGACCCCGATGGCGATGGCGCCCTGCTTGGCGAAGGCGATCGAGTTCTGGGCGGCGCCGCAGCCCAGGTCGAGGACCCGCTTGCGCGTGAGGTCGCCCAGGAGGCGCAGCTCGGCCTCGGTGCCGATGTCGGCCCCGTACTGCACCACGTCGGTGGGAGGGCGGGCCCGCTCCTCGTAGACGGCTGCGTACTGGTCCCACGCGGCGACGTTGTCCGAGGGCACGGGGGAATGTTGCTACAGCTGTGGCCGCCCCATGAGGATCGTCACCTTCAACATCCAGCACGGGCGCACGCCGGCAGGGCGGGTGGACACGGCGGCGCTCGCCCGGTACTGCGCCGGCCTCGACGCCGACGTGCTCGCCCTCCAGGAGGTCGACCACCGGGTGCGGCGGTCGGGCCGGGCCGACCAGGCGGCCGAGGTGGCGCGGACGGCCGGCATGGCGGGGGTGTTCGGCGCCGCCCGCCGGCTCGGCCCGTGGGCCCGCTACGGGAACGCGCTGCTCGCCCGGGGCCGCCTGGTCGACGTCGCGACCATCGCCCTCCCCCGGGCGGTGGGGCGAGAGCCGCGCGTCGCCGTGCTGGCGCGCGTCGAAGTGGGCGACCGCGCCCTGTCGGTGGCCGCCACCCACCTGTCCACCGACGGCGGCGACGCTTCCGTCCAGCTGGCCGTGGTGCTCGGGGCGCTGGGCACCCGGCCCCTGCCGCGCCTGGTCGTGGGCGACCTCAACCTGCGCCCTGACGTCGCGGTGCCCGCCCTCGAGCGCGCCGGGTACTCGGTGGCGCCCACGGCCGGTGCGACCTACCCGGCGGCCCGGCCGTTCCTGCGCATCGACCACGTGGCCGCCCAGGGCCTCGACATCGAGCGGGCGACGGTGCTGGACGCGGCGCCGGTCAGCGACCACCGCCCCCTGCGGGTGGAGGTGCGCTGACGGCGCGACGGCGGATCAGTCGCCGGAGCCGGCGGCGAACTCCTCGACCATGCGGTGGGCCAGCTCGTCGCGGTACTGGACGGGCGGCGACTTCATGAAGTACGCCGACGGGCCGAGCAGCGGGCCGCCGATGCCGCGGTCGAGGGCGAGCTTGGCGCAGCGGACGGCGTCGATGATGACGCCCGCCGAGTTGGGCGAGTCCCAGACCTCCAGCTTGAGCTCCACGTTCAGGGGCACGTCACCGAAGTTCCGGCCCTCGAGGCGGATGTAGGCCCACTTGCGGTCCTCCAGCCAGGCGACGTGGTCGGAGGGGCCGATGTGCACGTCGTCGGCGGCGATGCCGTTGTCCAGCTGCGAGGTGACCGACTGGGTCTTGGAGATCTTCTTGGACTCCAGGCGCTCGCGCTCGAGCATGTTCTTGAAGTCCATGTTCCCGCCCACGTTGAGCTGGTAGGTCCGGTCGAGGACCATGCCCCGGTCCTCGAACAGGCGGGCCAGCAGGCGGTGCACGATGGTGGCGCCGACCTGGCTCTTGATGTCGTCGCCCACGATGGGGACACCCGCCTCCTCGAAGCGGCGGGCCCACTCCGGATCGCTGGCGATGAACACCGGGATGGCGTTCACGAAGGCCACCTTGGCGTCGATGCAGGCTTGGGCGTAGTGCTTCTGGGCGGCCTCCGACCCGACGGGCAGGTAGGCCACCAGGACGTCGGCGCCGGAGGCCCGGAGCGCCTCGGTGACGTCCACCGGCTCGGCCGGCGACTCCTCGACCGTCGCCCGGTAGTACTTCCCGAGGCCGTCGAGGGTGGGGCCCCGCTGCACGGTGACGCCCAGCTCGCCGACGGGCGAGAACCGGATGGTGTTGTTCTGGCCGGCGAAGACCGCCTTGCCCAGGTCGAGGCCGACCTTGGCGGCGTCGACGTCGAAGGCGGCGACGAACTCGACGTTGCCCACGTGGTAGCCGCCCAGCTCGACGTGCATGAGCCCGGGGACGGTGTCGTTGGGGTCGGCCGAGCGGTAGTACTCGACGCCCTGGACCAGCGAGCTGGCGCAGTTGCCGACGCCCGCTATGGCGACCTTGACGGTGTTCCTCACTTGGGATCCTCCTGCCGCTCGGCGGCGATGAGTTGGTCGAGCCACGAGATGTCACGCTCGGTGGCCTCGGTTCCGTGCTCCAGCAGGGAGCGGGTGTAGGCGTCGAGGCGCTCCCGGCTGGCCCGGATGGCGTCCCGGGCGCGGGCGAGGCGCTCCACGAGCAGGGCCCGCCGCCGTTCGAACAGCCCGAGGCGGGCGTCGGCGGGCAGGTAGCGGGCGAAGGCCAGGCGCAGGTTGAACGCCCGGTCGTCGTCGCCGGAGTTGGAGTCGGTGAGGAGGAGCTCGGCGAACAGCTCCTCCCCCCGCTCGGTGATGCCGTAGACCTTCTTGCCCCGGCTCCCGCGGGTGGTGCGGGCGGCGGCCCGGCGGGCCCGGAAGGCGAGCAGCTCGCCGCCCAGGGAGCCGGTCATCGGGATGGGGGCGAGGGGCACGGGGTTGGCCTCCACCGCCTTGACGGCGCCGGCCGCCTCCAGCTTGGCGAGGGTCGGGTAGAGCGAGCCGAACGAGACGCTCGAGAGGGGGCCGAGCACGCTGCTCAGCCGCTTCTTGAGCTCGTAGCCGTGGAGCTCCTGCTCCTTGAGCAATCCCAGTACCGCCAGTTCCAACACGTTCGTCCCGGTGTCCTCGATGTATCGATCCGATATATCGGTACGAGCATAACGCAGCACGGCGGGCGGCGGGCGCGCACGTCGCCTCGCCGCGGGCGGGCGCTGTGGGGAAGCGCCGCTACCCTGGGTCGCCGTGAGCTTCCGCCCCGACGCCGTGCGCGGTGCCCCCGGTGGTGCGGCGCTCCCCGGGCAGATCGACTACCGCATGGCGCGGAACTTCGTCATCAAGGAGTTCCATCGCGGTCGGCTGTCCAGGCTGGACGTGTGCGACGCCCACCCCGAGCTGCTGCGGGCGGCCAGGGGCATGGGAACGCCGGGCGGGCAGCAGTGCCCGATCTGCGAGGAGCTCGAGCTGGTGCACGTGGCGTACGCGTTCGGGTCGCACCTTCCGCCGGGCGGCGCCGCGTTCCAGGGGGCGGCCGAGCTGGCCAAGCTCACCCGCCGCGCCGGCGAGGTGGCGTGCTACGTGGTGGAGGTGTGCACGGGGTGCTCGTGGAACCACCTGGCGCGGACGTACGTGGCGGGCCGGAGGCGGACGAGGTCGGGCTGATCGCCGGGCCGCTGCGCCTGGGCGCGGCGGCCGCGGCGGCGGCGCTGGCGCTCACGTCGTCGGGCGAGGTGGTCTTGCTCGCCTGCCTGCTGGCGCTCGTCGCCGCCGACGTGCGGGCCGGGGCTGCGGCAGCTGCCGCCCTCCTGGCGCTGGCCGTGCGCTGGGGCTCGACGTCGCTCGACGCCATCTCCGGTGCCCAGTCGGTGCTCGGCCCCGGCGCGACGCTCGGGTCGCCCGCCGAGGTCGCCGCGTCGTGGTCGGCGGCCGCCGCCCTCGTGCTCTCCGCCCCGCCCGGGTGGTGGCCCGCCGTCGCCTTCGGGTCGACGGCGGCCCTCGCCGTCGCCGGGACGGCGGGTGGTCCTGCCGACGTCGCCCTGCGCCTGGGGGCCGCCGCCGCCGGCGTCGCCGTCACCGTGGCGGTGGGCCGGCGCCTGGCACCCGGGACGGCCAGGCCAGCCGCGGTGGTCGCCGGGGGCGCCGCCCTCGTGCTGGCGGTGCTCGGGTGACCGACGTCGCCTCCGAGCCTCCCCGGGTCGGTGGCGAACAGCGGCGCCCTGCCCGGGTCGGTGGCGGGTGGCGTCGCCCTCCCCGGCTCGGTGGCGGGTGGCGCCGCCTCGGCCAGGTGGTGGAGCGGCGACCGCGTCTCGCCCGGCTGGTGGAGCGGGCCGGTGCGGCTGGCACCGGCCCCGGTTGGCCGGCGGCGGGCGCGCTGGCCACCGGCGCCTGGGTGCTCGTGGCGGTGGCCGGAGGCGACGGCTCACCCGTCGGCACGACGGCCTCGGGGGCGGCGGCCGCCGCCGGCACCGCCGCCCTGGTCGGGGCGTCGTGGCGTCCTCGGGCGCCCGGGAGCGCGGGGGCGGCGTTCGCCGTGCTGGCGTTGCTGCCCATCGCCGTCGCTGGCGCGTCGGCCGGGCACACGGCGCCGCTGGCCGCCGCCCTCGCCGTGTTCGCCGTCGTCGAGATCGAGGCGCGCGCCGTGGCCGGAGGGTGCGCGGCCCTGCTCGCCTCCCTGGTCGCCGCCCGCCTCTCGGCCGGGGGGTGGGTGCTCCCCGGCGACGGCGCAGCCGACCTCGCCCTCGCCCTCGCCGGAGGCGCCGTGTTGGTGGTCGGCGTTGCCCGGGGGCCCGACCGGGTTTGGCCTCTGGCTGCGCCCGCCGTGGTCGTGGCGACGGCTGCCGCCGCCTTGGCGACGCCGGGCGCTGCGTCCGTGCTGGGGGCCGCGCTGGCCGTGGCGGCGGCCGTCCTGGTCGCCGAGCGGCCGTCGGTCGCCCTCGCCGCGCTGGCCGTGGCGGCGGCGGCCGTCCCCGTCGCACCGGCGTGGGGCCTGCTGGCGGCGGGCGCCCTTCTCGGGCTGGCGGTACCCGGGCGGGCGGCGGTCGTCCTCGGCCTGCCCGGCGCGGCTGCCCTCGCCGCCGCCGAGGTGCCGCCCGGCGGGGGGTTCGCCGGCGCCGCCCTGGTCGCCGGCGCGGCCGGCGTGGCGGTCGCCCTCGCCGGGCGCCCGGGCGAGCGTTGGTCCCTGCCCGTGGCCGACGGCGCCGTCCTTCCCGCCCTCGTCCTCGGGGCGTGGTTGGTGGTGGTGCCGGGAACGTGGCGATGGGCGGGCGGCGACGGGCTCGGCCCCTACGACCGCGGCGTGGCCGTGGCGGCGGCCGTCGCGCTCCTGGCCCTCCTGGTGACCGGCGCGGCCGCCGTCGGGGGCGTGCCCGTCGACGACGTCGTCGAGCCGCCGCCGCCGACCGGTCGGCCGGTGCCGTTGCGCCGCGCCCACGCCCGCCGTCACTGGCCGCGCCGCCGCCCGCCGGCTGCTCCGGCT
>Ga0247717_1000024_pt1 | contig 39739 bp, 36 predicted proteins | sample 24E_NmetaG_FD_189047 | JGI IMG/M metagenome (GOLD analysis project Ga0247717, IMG submission 189047) | Soil microbial communities from hillslope of Landscape Evolution Observatory, University of Arizona, Oracle, AZ, United States - 2-4-E_N | ecosystem: Engineered > Artificial ecosystem >... | reverse complement strand
CATCGGCTCACGGAAGGGAGACGGTAGGGCTCGCCACTAGCCTCGCCCGCCATGCTCGGCTTCGAGCGGCGGATGCTCGCCGCCCTCACCGCCTCGACCGACCCCGCCCGCCGGGATGGGATCGAGGTGTGGGTGGCCGACACGCTGCGGGACATGCCCGAGCACCTGCGCCTCGGCGTGGCCGCCGAGTCGGTCGGACTCGGGCTGTGGGCCCGCGTCAGCGGCGTCGACGACGCCGCGCTGGTCCCCGCGCTCGAGCGCAGCCCGCTCTGGCCCGTGCGTCAGTACGTGCGGCTGCTGAAGGGCCTGGTGCTCTTCGCCGAGCAGGAGCTGGCGGGCTCGGAGCGCGGTCGGTGAGCCGTCTCGACACCGAGTTCCTGGTGATCGGATCGGGCGCCGGCGGGGCGACCACAGCGGCGGTGCTGGCCGAGGCCGGGCGTGACGTCGTCGTCGCCGAGGAGGGACCCTGGGTCGACCCCGACTCGTTGGAGCCGTTCTCCCTCGAGGAGATGCGCGCCAAGTACCGCCACCACGGGCCGTCGGCGGCGCTGGGCTCGCCGCCCGTCGCGTTCGCCGAGGGGCGATGCGTGGGCGGCAGCACCGAGATCAACAGCGGGCTGTGGCACCGGTTGCCGGAGGACCTTGCCGAGGAGTGGCGTGCTCGGTACCGCATCGAGGAGTTCTCGGCGGCGGCGCTCGACGGCTACGCGGAACGGGTCGAGGAGTGGCAGTCGGTGTCGCGCCTCCCGGGAGCGCCGCCGCTCTCCTCAGCCCTGCTGGAGCGGGGAGCGAGCAAGCTCGGGTGGCACTCGGTGGAGTTCCCGAGGGTGTTCCGCTTCGACGACGACGACGACGACGACGGCGGCGGGCGCGGCGTCAAGCAGACGATGACGCGGACCCTCCTGCCGCGAGCCGTCGCCGCCGGCGCCGTCGTGCTGCCGAGCTGCCGCGTCCAGCGGGTGCGGAGATCGGGCGACCGCGTCATCGGCGCCAGCTGCGAGCGGGACGGCGAGCCCTTGGAGATCCGCGCCGACCACGTCGTGGTCTGCGGTGGGGCCGTGCAGACGCCCGCGCTCCTCCAGCGCAGCGGGTTCCGCCGCAACATCGGCAACGGGCTGAAGCTCCACCCCACGATCAAGATCGCGGCGCGGTTCCCGCACCCCGTCGACCACGACGAGGTGCCGATGCACCGGGTCAACGAGTTCGCGCCGAACCTCACCATCGGGGGCTCCGCCAGCCGGCGCGGCCACCTGGCACTCGCCGTCGCGGACGCCGGCATCGACCCGGCGGCGTCGCTCGAGGAGTGGGAGCAGCTGTTCGTGTACTACGCGGCGATCCGCAGCGACGCCGGCGGCCGCGTCGTGTGGGTGCCGGGCCTCCGCTCGCCGATCGTCACCTACTCGCTCACCGACGCCGACATGTCGCGCCTGGCGCGGGGCCTCGTGCACCTCGGTGAGCTGTTGCTGGCGGCCGGCGCCACCGACCTGTACCCGTCGATGATCGGCGGAACGGTGGCCCACCGCCTCGAGGACCTCGGGGCGTGGTGGGACCAGGTCGACCGCCGCCGGACGAACCTCATGACCGTGCACCTCACGTCGTCGGTGCGGATGGGCGAGGATGCCGGGCGGACGGGAACGGACAGCTTCGGGCGCGTCCACGGCACGCAGAACCTGCGGGTCAACGACGCGTCGCTCCTCCCCGATGCGCCCGGCGTGAACCCGCAGGCCGCCATCATGACCATCGCCCTCCGCAACGCTGAGCACCTCCTGGCGACCACGTGAGCGATCTTCCGCCGTCGACCACCGTCGTCGTCACCGGTGCCGCCGGTTGGCTCGGGCAGAACCTCGTCCGGGCGCTGCGCGACCGGCAGCAGGTGCGATGCCTCGTCGCGAGCCCCGACGAGGGGTCGTCGCTGGGCCTGGTCTCGCCGGCGGTCGAGGTGATCGTGGGCGACGTCCGCGACCCTGTCACCGCCGACCGCCTCTTCGCCGGTATCGGCGAGGATGCCACCGTCTTCCACGCCGCGGCCGTCATCCACCCCCGCCGGCGGGTGCGAGAGCTGTTCGACGTGAACGTCGGCGGGACCCAGCTCGTCCTCGACCGGGCGCGGCGGGCCGGCGTGCGTCGCTTCGTCCACGTGTCGTCGAACTCGCCGTTCGGGGCCAACGGGCACCCGCTCGATCGCTTCGACGAAGACTCGACCCCCAACCCGTACATGGCGTACGGGCGGTCGAAGCTCGAGGCCGAGGGCATCGTCGCTCGGAGCCACGATCGGGGTGACATCACCGCGGTGATCGTCCGGCCGCCGTGGTTCTACGGACCGTTCCAGCCCGAGCGGCAGTCCCGGTGGTTCGCGGCCGTGCGGCGGGGCCGCTTCCCCGTCGTCGGGGACGGCAGGCAGCGTCGGTCGATGGTCTATGCCGGCAACCTGGTGCACGGGCTCCTGCGGGCTGAGGTCGCCGGTGCCGCTCCGGGCCGGGCATGGTGGATCGCCGATCCCGACCCGTACGAGCTGCGCGAGATCCTCGAGACGGTGCGGACCGCGCTCGAGGCCGAGGGCCTGGCGGTCTCCGGCCGGCTCCGACGGGTGCCCCGGGCGGTGGGCACGATCGCCGAGGTCGCGGATCGCGTCCTGCAGTCGCGCGGCCGGTACCAGCAGGCGGTCCACGTCCTCGGCGAGCTCAAGGACACCATCGCCTGTGACGTGTCGGCGGCGCAGCGGGAGATCGGTTACGCGCCTTCCGTCGGCCTGCTGGAGGGCATGCGGGCGTCGATCCGCTGGGGGCTCGAGCGCGGGATGCGCTTCGAGTGACCCGCCGGGTCCTGATCACCGGCGGAGCCGGCTACTTCGGTTCGATCCTCGCCGCCCGCGTGGCGGCCGCCGGCGACGAGGTGGTCGTGCTCGACCTGCACGAGCCGGCGCCGGCCCCGGGGGTGAGGGCGGTCGTGGCCGACGTGCGCGACCTCGCCGCGGTACGGGCCGCGTGCGAGGGCGTCGACGTCGTTCTCAACAACGTCGCCCAGGTGCCGCTCGCCAAGGACCGGGCGCTGTTCTGGTCGGTCAACGTGGCCGGCACCGCCAACGTGCTGTTGGCGGCGCGCGACGCCGGCGTGGGCAAGGTCGTGCACACCTCGTCGAGCGCCATCTTCGGGATCCCCGAGCACAACCCGGTCGACGAGTCGGCGCCGGCGCGGCCCCTCGAGGCGTACGGCCGGGCCAAGGCGGAGGCCGAGGCGCTGTGCCGTGAGGCGGCCGCCGGCGGCCTCGACGTGACCGTCGTGCGGCCGCGGACGATCCTGGGTCACGGGCGCCTCGGGATCATGGCCGTCCTCTTCGAGCTGGTGGCGGCCGGCGCGCCCGTCTTCGTCATGGGTCCGGGTGACAACCGGTACCAGCTCGTGCACGCCGAAGACCTGGCCGACGCCATCCTCCGCGCCGCGGACCGACCGGGACCTCGCACGTACAACATCGGGGCCACCGAGTTCGGGACCATGCGCGAGACCCTCGAAGCGCTCTGCGATCACGCGGCGACCGGCGCGCGGGTCCGATCGGTCCCGGTCGCCCCGGCCCGCTGGGGCATGCGCGTGCTCTCCGGCCTCGGCCTCGCCCCGTTCGCCCCCTACCACTGGCTCCTGTACTCGGAGTCGCTGTGGTTCGACACGACGCGGGCACGCGAGGAGCTGGAGTGGTCACCGCTGCACTCCAACGTCTCGATGGTCATCGAGTCCTACGAGTGGTTCCGCACCCACCGCGGCGAGGCTGCCGGTGCCAGCCACCACCAGTCGCCGGTCAGGATGGGGGTCATGGCGCTCCTCAAGCGCCTTCCCTGACGGCGTCAGCAGCTGGCGCCCTGCAGGGCATCGAGAGGCACGGCAGCGGCGAGCGCGGCGTAGCCGGCGTCGTTGAGGTGGGCGAAGCCGGCATCCCACTCGGGCCGGAGACGGGAGGGGTCTTCGAGATCGCGCGCCGCCGCGTCGAAGTCGACCACCGCGTCGAACGCGTCGCTCGCCCGGAGCGCGTCGTTGACCCGGACGCGGACCTCCTCCTTGTCGGCGCTCAGGGACGCCGGAGTGATGGTGGCGACGAGCACCCGGGCGCCGGCGGCGCGTGCCGTGGCCGCCACCTGCTCGTACGCAGCGATCAGGTCGGGAGCGATGTCGGTGCCGTCGCCCGCCATGTAGATGTCGTTGATGCCGGCGAAGACCAGGAGGTCGGTGAGCCCGTCGACCGCCAGCGCGTCCGTGGCGAACCGGTCGAGCAGGCTCGGGCCGATGGCGGTCACGGAGGTGAGCCCGCTCGTCACGACGTGGTTGCCGGCGATGCCGGCGTTGACCACCGCGAAGGCGTCGTCGCCGGCGGCGAGCCGGCGGGCCAGCACATCCGGCCACCGGCGGTCGGCGCCCGGCGTCGAGCCGATCCCGTCGGTGATCGAGTCTCCGAGCGCGACGACGACACCGGTGCCGCGAGGCGCGAGCACGTCCACGCCGGAGACGCCGTACCAGCCGGTTAGCTCCTCGGAGAACGGTGTGCCCGTCGCGTCGTCCAGGTGGGCGGTGCCCGCCGGCGCCAGGTACTGCGGGGCGAGCGCCCACTGGTGGTGATCCAGCACGGCCGGCCCGGCGACGTGCATCGTCACCGAGAGCGGCACGCCACCCGCGACGGGGCCGAACAGCGGATCGCTGACGACGGCGGCGCCGGCGGCGATGGTGACCGACCGGTCGCCGCCGAACGTCACGCCCTGCACCGTGGCGGGATCGACCGCCGCCCCGCCGGCGCTGGTCCCGATGGTGGCAGCGGTGATCGTGACCGGCGCCGGGCCGAAGCGGTTGCCGAACCGGACTCGCAACCCGGAGCCGTCGATGCTGGGCGTCAGCACCATCCGAAGCGTCTGGTCGTCGAAGGTGCGGGCGAGTCCGTCCGCGTCGCCCCACGGCTCGTCGTCGGGGCGCCCGAGGGACGACCCCTGCGGAGCGGCGCGCCAGGCGGCGACCCACTGCTCACCGCGGCAGCTCGCGGACACGGGCGCCGCGCCCGGTTGCGCGGTCGCGCGCTGGACGAGCGGGACGAGCAGGAGGGCGACGGCAGCGGGGAGCAGGACGAGCAAGAGGCGCGGTGTCACCGGACGCGACCACACAGGTCGCGGGCGGGACGCCTGGCCGCGGTCATGGGTCCAGTGCACGCCGGTCGAGCGGGGGGAACCAGGGCCATGTGACATGGATCTGGTCGGGTTTCGTGGCACAGTCGGAGCTGTCCTGCTGGGAGCGGTTCGAGCTGTCCTGAGTTCGACCGGTTTGCACCGATTTCTCGAGAGAGTTGCATGGGGGGGAAGCTCGGGTACCGACCGGCGCTCGACGGCGTCCGTGCGCTGTCGATCGCGCTGGTCCTGGTCTTCCACCTCGGCGCGCCGTGGCTCGAGGGCGGCTATCTCGGGGTCTCGGTGTTCTTCACGCTGTCGGGCTTCCTCATCACGTCACTGCTGCTCGCGGAGCGGTCGGCGAGTGGTCGGATCGACGTGCGGGCCTTCTACGTGCGGCGCATGCGGCGGCTGCTGCCCGCCGCCATGCTGGTGCTCCTCGGGATTGCCCTCCTCGCGGCGCTCGGCGAGGTGGCAGCGCGGAGCGACCTGCGCGGCGGCGTGCTCGCCGGGGTGTTCCAGGTGGCCAACTGGCACCAGCTGCTGAGCGAGCGCTCCTACGCCGACCTGTTCCTGGCACCATCGCCGGTCGACCACTTCTGGTCGCTCGCGATCGAGGAGCAGTTCTACTGGGTGTGGCCGCTGGCGATGGCGGGGCTCACCACCGTCGCGCCTCGCCGCGTCGGACGCATCCTGGCGGTCGGGTTCGTCGTCTTCGCCGCGTCGGCGTTGGTGACCGCCCGCGTCGCAGGTGGCGATGCCGCCTACTTCGCATCGTGGGCCCGGTTCCCGGAGATCCTGGCCGGAGCGGCGCTCGCGGCCGCGCTCCACGGGCGACCGGTCCCGGCGTGGGCGGCCCGGCTGGCAGCACCGAGCCTCGTCGCCGTCGTCGCCCTCGCCGCGTTCACGCCGGCCGGCCGTGGGTGGGCGTATGCCGGCGGTCTGCCCCTCTTCGCCCTGCTCTCGGCCGCGCTCATCCTCGGTGTGCAGGCGCCGGGGCCGGTGGCGCGCCTGCTGTCGACGGAGCCACTCCCGTGGATCGGGCGCATCAGCTACGGGCTGTACCTCTTCCACTGGCCGGTCTTCACGATCCTCGGAGACGCCGGGGTCGCCGAGAAGCTGGCGCTGACCGGCGGGCTCACGGTGGCGTCGTACTACCTCGTCGAGCGACCGATCCGCACCGATGTCCGCCTGCCGACGCGGCGCGCCTTCGTCCCGGCGGCGGCGGGCACGCTGTTGGTGGTAGCCGCCGCCGTGGTGGTGCTGGTGCCCACGGTCGACCGGCCCGTTCGCACCAGTGAACCGGTGGTGCTCGTGGCCGCGGGCGCGCCGGTGCCACCGAGACCAGCTTCGACCGAGTCGCCGGCGCTCGTCGCGTTCGAGGCCCTGGTCGAGGAACCCGAGGAGCTCGTGCTCGCCATGGCACTCGTCGTGTCCGCGTCGGCCCGCTCCTCGGATGGGACGGTGCCGGTGATGGCGGCCGACTCGGCGCCGAACGCGGTGGCGTCGAGCAGGATCGCACCGGACACGTTCGTGCCGGACGCCGTCGCGCCCACCGCCACGGGCCCGCGCGTCGTCGCCATCTTCGGAGACTCCATCGCCGACTGGCTCCTGCGCGACGCAGCGGCGACGTTCGACCGACCGGACGTCGTTGTCATCGATGCCGCCATCGAGGGTTGTGACGGCGCCGTCGACATCCCGACGGCCCGCGGCCGGGCCGGGCAGATCCTCCCGCTCCCCGCTGACTGCGACGAGTGGCCCGTCACCTACGCCAAGGCGGTGGAGGATCCGTCACTCCTGGTCGACGTGGCGCTGCTCATGGTCGGCAACGCGCCGATCGTCGACCGCCTGGTGGGCGATCGCTGGGTCGGGCCCTGCGACGACCTCCAGTGGTACGCGGACGATGTCACGCGGCGGATCGACTACCTGCGGTCGCACGCCGGCCGGGTGGTGCTGGTCCTGCCGGCGTGGGGCGGCGACAAGGCCCGCTTCCTCGCCACCGACGACCACCTGGAGCGCTCGGCGTGCATCCGCAGCCGCCTGCTCGCACTCGCCGGCGACCTCGAGGTGCCGGTCATCGATCTCGCCGAGATCCTGTGCCCGTCGGGTCCCGACGGGCCGTGCAGCGATCTGCGGGAGACCGACGGCACGCACGTCGACCCCGATGATGCGGCCCTCGTGCTCGGGTGGCTGCTGGATCGGAGCTGACGCCTCCGCCTCCTACACTCCGGCCGGTGCGGCAGGCCCGGTGGTTGCTCGTCGCGCTGATGGCCATCCTCATCGTGCCGTTGGTGGTCGGTATCGTCGCCCTGCGACGACCGCCGTGGTACCCGGTCCTCGACCACGCGATGGCCGAGCTGCGCCTGCGCGACATCTTCAGCTCCCGCACCCCGCTGATCGGTCTCCCCGGCCGGATCGGACGGTTCCCGGAGCAGGGCAGCCATCCGGGGCCCGCCAGCTTCTACGCGCTCTGGCCGACATGGAGAGCGTTCGGAGGGACGCCGTGGGGGATGCAGGCCGGGGCGCTGGTGCTCAACGGGATCGCCGCCTCGGCGGCGGTGCTCGTCGCCTTCCGCCGCGGCGGCCTGCGGGTGGCCGTTGCCGTCACCGCCCTGCTCGCGGTCCTCATGGGGGGCTACGGCATCGAGACCCTCGCCGAGCCCTGGAACCCCTACCTCCCGCTGCTGTGGTGGGTGCTCGTCCTCCTGAGCGTGTGGTCGGTGCTCGACGGTGATCTGCCGATGCTCCCGGTGGCCGTCCTGGCCGCCTCCATCGCCGCCCAGACCCACGTGCCCTACCTCGGCCTGTGCCTCGGCCTCGCCGCGGTCGCCGGCGGCGGGCTGGTGTGGTGGTGGCGCCGGACCGCCGACGAGCACGCCGCGGCCGCAACGCGGCGGTCGATCGGGCGATGGGCAGTGGCCTCAGTCGCCCTCGGCGTCCTCCTCTGGTCGCCGGTCGTGGTCGACCAGATCACCGAGGACCCCGGCAACCTGTCGATGCTGTGGGATCACTTCACCTCACCGCCGCAGGAGGAAGGCGAGACCGTCGGCGTCGTCGAGGGGGTTCGGCTCGGGTTGCGCCACCTGGACGTCACGTCGTTCCTGAGCCGCCAGGGGAGCTCGCTCGGATCGCTCGCCACGTCTTCAGGTGATGCCGGCGGCTCGATCCTGCCCGGCCTCGTGACGTTGCTGGGCTGGGTCGTCGCGGCGGTGGTGGCCTGGCGGCATCGGTACACATCCATCAACCGGCTGAACGTCGTGGTCGGCAGCGCCCTGCTGCTCGGCGTGGTGTCGATGAGCCGGATCTTCGGCAAGGTCTGGTACTACCTCATGCTGTGGTCGTGGGGGACGGCCGCGCTCCTGCTGCTGTCGGTGGGCATGACGGTGTGGCGCGTCGTGGACCGCGAGCGAGCCACTCGCGCGGTCGGCGCCGTCCTCGTCGCGATCAGCGTGGTGAGCGCGGGGCTGCTGACGGTCCGGGCGGCCGTCGCCGAACCGCCGGCGCCTCAGCTGTCCGAAGTGCTCGCCGAGGTGGTGCCCCCGACGGCCGCCGCCCTCGACCGGGCCACGACCTACCTGATCACCTGGGACGACAGCTTCTACATCGGCTCGCAGGGGATGGGACTGCTCAGCGCGCTCGATCGGCGTGGGTTCCGGGTGGGTGTGACCGAGACCTGGCGCGTCCCCCTCACGCCGCATCGGGTCCTGCAGCCCGGCGAGGCGCAGGAGGAGGTGCACCTCGCGGTCGGCCGGTTCGTCGAGCTCTGGCGGCGCCACCCCGACGCGGTCGAGCTCGCGCATCACGACCCGCGCGATGGGCGCGACGTGGCGGAGTACGACGCCCTCCGGAAGCGCGTCATCACCGACCTGCGGGCCGCCGGCTTCCCCGAGGGCGACATCGACCTCGTCGACGGCAACCTCTTCGGCCTGTCCATCGACACGCGGCTGCCGGCTGCCACCAGAGAGCGGATCGAGCGGATGCTCGCGCTCGGAAGCCCGGGAGCGGTGTTCCTCGTGCCCGTCGGCGCCACGCTGTCCGGCCCATGACCGCGCTGCGGCGACCGGCCAGCATCGAACCGCCCTCTCGAGACGGCAGGCTGATCGCGGGGCTGGCGGCGGTCGTGGCCCTCCCGTTCGTGGTGTCGACGATCCGGGCGCTGCGCGACGGGTGGTTGGCGATCGGCGACAACGGCAACTTCCTGATCCGCTCCCGCGACGTCTTCACGTCGCATCACCCCTTGCTCGGCACGTGGTCGTCGGCGTCGATCCCGATCGGTGAGAACGTCAATCATCCCGGTCCGCTGCTGTTCGACCTCCTCGCCATCCCGGCCAAGCTCGGCGGATCCGGGGGGCTGGCGGTGGGGGTCCTGCTCGTGCATCTCGCCGCCATCGGGCTCATGGCGTGGTTCGGGCAGCGAGCGGGCGGCACCCGACTCGCGTTCGCGTCATTGGCTGCGTGTGCCGGCCTGGCATGGTCGATGGGCAGCGAGCTGCTCTACGACCCCTGGCAGCCACACACCCTGCTGTTCCCCGTGCTCCTGCTCGTGGTGCTCGTCGTCGGCATGGTGCGGGGCGACCTGCTGGCCATGCCGGTGGCGGTCGGTGTGGCGAGCCTCATCGTCCAGACCCACCTCAGCTACACCCTGCTGGTCCCACCCCTCGTCGCCCTCGGCGTCGCGTGGCTGGTGCGTCGCCACGGCCGGGACGTGCTCGTCGCCCTCGGTGTGAGCGCCGTGGTCGCGGCGGTCTGCTGGGCGCAGCCCCTCGCCGATCAGATCGCGGGCGAGGGCAACCTCGGAACCTTGGTCAGCGGCGTCGGTGTCGACCAGGAGACGGTCGGCCCGGCGCTCGGGATCCGCATCACCGCCGAGGTCCTCGCCACGCCGCCGTGGTGGGGACGGCCCGGCTTCGGCGACGCGCTCCGCGTTCCGCCGGGCCAGGCGCCGCTGGTCGGCGATCGTCCGAACGTGAGCGGCCTGCCCTCCCTCGCGGTCGCGGTCGTCGGCTTGCTCCTCGTTGGGGTGGTGCTCGCCGGGGCCGGGCTCCGGGCACGCCGGTCGGTGACCCCCGAGACGCGCTCGGTCGTCGGGGTCGCAGCCTTCGCCGCGCTCGTTGCCGCCGCCGTCACCGTTCGGCTGCCCGTCGGCGGGGTTGGCGTCCCGCCGCACCAGGTCCGGTACCTCTGGCCCATCGGCGCGTTCGCCACGGTGGCCGCCGCCCTCGCGCTGCTCCCGGCGCGGTGGGCGGTGCGAGCGCTGGGGGTCGCGGCCGCCGGGCTGGCCATCCTCACCTTGCCGAGCCAAGCCGTGCCCGCCGGCCCGCAGGCCGATCGGGCGGCCATCCCGATCGTGCGGGAGCTGAGCGGCCAGCTCGGTTCGCTCGCCGGCGTCGGGACGGTCGTGTACGACACGAGTCGCCTGCGGTTCGCCGAGCCGTGGACCTCCGCACTGCTGGCGGTGATGCAGGAGCGAGGGATCGACTTCACGGTCGACGATCCGGTGTGGGCGCGGCAGCTGGGCGGGGATCGCGCGGATCGAGGCGAGGCTGCGGCCCGCGTGTTCGCGCTCGAGGGCGATGCTGCGAGCACCGTGCCCGACGGGACCCGGAGGGTCGCCTACGTCCCCGGGCTCGACGTCGAGGAGGTCCGCGAGCTCCATGCCCTCGAGCGGCGGCTGGTCGACCTGCCCGTCGAGCTGAGCGACAGCGGCCGGGCCGCCCGATCCAACGGCGCCCTCCTCTCCTTCGCCGACGGGACGCCGACGGCCGAGCAGCTGCTCGCCTTCGGCGAGCTGGCCGCCCTCGTGAACGACGGCCTGCTCGAGATCCCCGACGACCGGGCTGCCGAGGTGGCTCGCTATGCCGCCCTCCGCTACCGCTGGGACCGCCTCACCGTGGGGCTGTTCCTCGACCCGGACCCCTACGGCGCCGGCGAGGGCGGTGGCTGACGGCGGCGCGCAGGGTTGAAGACCCAGGCGCGAAGGAGCAGGAACCGACCGAGGGTGATGGTGGCGTTGGCAGCGAGGACGGCGACGACGCCCACGAGGGCCGGGCGATCGGGCCACATCAGGCCGAAGCCGATGATGGCCAGCGACGTCATCGCCAGGCCGGCGAGGAAGATGGCACCGGCCTGGGCGTGATCCCGCAGCAGACGTCGACGGCCGCGGACGGAGAAGGTCACGAGCCGGTTCAGGGCGGTGTTCACCGGCGTGGCGACCGCGAGCGCGACCGCGTTCGCCGGCAACGACCCGATGCCGGCGCGGAGCGCCAGGAACAGGACGACGTGCACGACCGTCGTGAACGCTCCGACGGCGGCGAAGGAGATGACCTGGCGCTGCAGGATCGGCGCCGCCGGAGCGCGCTGGCCGAGGAGGCGCCTGGTGAGGCGCAAAAGGCCCCGGAGATCCTCCATCGCCGTCTGCCGGATGTCGACCGACGAGGTCGGGTCGTCGACCCAGGCCACCGGCACCTCCGCGATCCGGAGGCCGTGATGCTCGGCCAGCAGGAGGAGCTCGGTGTCGAAGAACCAGTTCTCGTTCTCCACCTCGGGCAACAGGGCTCGCGCCACGTCTGCGCGGAGTGCCTTGAAGCCGCACTGGGCATCGCTGAAGCCGGCGCGCGTCATCGCCTGGATGATGCTGTTGTACGAGCGCGACACGAGCTCGCGCTTGGCGCCGCGGGTGACGATCGACCCCGGCGCCAGGCGCGAGCCGATGGCGATGTCGCCCGCGCCGGTCCGGACGGCGTCGACGAGAGGCTCGAGGGCGGCGAGGTCGGTGGACAGGTCGACGTCGGTGTAGGCGACGACCTCCGCATCGCTGGCCATCCACGCCGCTCGGAGGGCACGGCCCCGGCCCTTCTCGTCGAGTCGCAGGAGGCGGACACCGGTGAGCTCCTCCGAGAGCGCCGCCGCGATCTCGCCCGTGCGGTCGGTGCTCGCATTGTCGACGATCGACACGCGCCAGGAGAACGGCATCCCGGCGAGGTGAGCGGCGAGCGCACGGATGCTCGGCTCGAGCGCGGCCTCCTCATTGAACACCGGGACCACGAGATCGAGCAGCGGCGGCGTGGTCATGGGATCGCGGGATCGTACGGGCGCGTGGGTCAGGATGAGTGACTGTGACCAGGCAGGAGCGGGCGATCCTCGGCACCATCCTCGCCGTCGCCCTCGTGCTGCGCGTCGTCTGGTGCTTCTACGCCGCCCGCTTGCCCGGCGGCGGGCTCCACGATCCGAACTTCTACTACCTGTACGGCCAGCAGCTGGCGAACGGGAACGGGTACCGGCTGCTCGACGGCGCGCCGACGGCGTACTACCCGCCGGGCTACGCCTTCGCCCTCGCCCCGTTCATGTGGCTGGGCTACCACTGGCCGCTCGACCGCCTCACCCACCCCGAGGTCGGCATCGTCGCCACTCTCAACATCGCCTGGCAGCTGGCGACGATCGTCCTCGCCTTCCTCGCGGCTCGCCGGCTCACCGGCGTCCCTCTCGCCGGGTACACCGCCGCGGCCGTCCTCGCGCTCTGGCCGAACCTCGTGTTCCACACCGCCGCCGCTCTCACCGAGTCGCTCTTCCTGTGCCTCCTGCTGGTGGCGGTGCTGCTCGGGGTCAGTGCCCCGTGGCCGGTTGGACAGTGGGAGCGGTGGCGGCTCGTGACCGTGGGACTCGTGCTGGGCGCCGCCACCCTGGTGCGGCCCGTCACGGCGCCGGTGTTCCCGCTGCTGCTCGTCGTGTTCCTGGCCGGGCGTGCCGGATGGCGTCGGGCGCTCACGCAGACGGCGGTGATCACAGGGGTGGCGGTCGCCGTGCTGATCCCGTGGATGGTCCGCAACGCGATGGTGATGGACCAGCTCACGCTGTCGACCAACACGGGCGACAACCTGTGCATGAGCCGGCACCTCGGGGCGTCGGGCGGCTTCGACTTCCCCAACGACGACTGCTTCGTCGGGCCCTTCGACGCCCTCGACCGGCCGGAGTTCGAGACCGCCCGGGATGCCCATGGCCGGCGAGTCGCTCTCGAGTTCGTGCGCGGGCACCCGGGCGAGGAGCTGCGCCTCGTCTTCCGGCGGATCGGCGCCCTCTTCGCCGACGACGCCGACGGGTTGGCGGCGGTGGAGTCCTACGGCGACGACCCATGGATGGCGGACGGCACCCGTGACCGCCTGCGGACGGTGGCCAACTGGTACGGGGCGGTCGCCGGCGTGGTCGGCGTCGCCGGTCTCGCCATCCTGGTCCGCCGCGCCGCACCCGCCGGGCTGCTGGTCGTCCTCACCGGTGTCGGCGCGCTGCTGCCACCGCTGATCTTCTTCGGGGACCCGCGCTTCCACGTGCCGGCCGTGCCGGTCGCCGCCATCGGCGTGGGCGTGCTCATGGTGTCGCGGCGCGCTCGCGCTCCATCCGCGACATGAGCTGTTGCGCGGCCCACTCGGCGATGTTCACCGCTTCGTGGTCGCTGGGGTGGATCCCGTCGGGGCGGCGCTCGGGATCGAGCTCGCCGTTCGGCCACGCCTGCATGTACCGGCGCAGATCGATCACGCCGGCGAACGGCCGGGCGGCGGTGACCTCGCGGATGAAGGTGTTGAGCCGCGCCACGCGGTACTCGTCGACCTCGGGGAAGTCGCGGGGTGGCGGCACGCCGTCGATGACGCCCGTGCGGGTGCGGGGATAGGTGGCCCAGATGACCCGGGCGCCGCCGGCGGCGAGGAGGTCGGTCATCTCCTCGATGTTCTGCTTGAGGAGGCGGTCGAAGTCGGGCCGGCCGATGTGGGTCCACTCGTCGGAGCCGTCCCACCGACGGTCGAGCAGGTCGAACGATCCGTAGATCACGAGGACCACGTGGGGCTGGATCGTGGCGATCTCCCGGGCGCGGGTCTCCTTCCAGTTGTTGCACTTGTCCTCGGTGTGCTTGGGCTGGCCCGCCCATCGGTAGGTGCCACCGGGGACGATGTGGCAGGCGAACCAGCCGCTGGCCCAGACGTCGGCGCCGTTGCGCTCGCCCCAGCGCAGCATCTTCAGTCCCAGCACGAACGCGTTCGAGTCGCCCGCCACGTAGACGCGCAGGCGCTCACCCGGCGCGCGGGGGACCGGGGCGATGTGCACACCGGGGCCGGGACCGGCGGGCGGCGCGATGGTCGTGGCGTCCGCGAGGGGCGCGGTGGCCGGCGCAGCGCCGGGCGCGACGATGGGTGCCACGGCGAGCGGCGCGGGCGCGACGCGGGACGGCTCCACGAGCCGCGATGCGCCCGTGAGCTCGACGCCGATGGCCGGGGCCGGCACGGACACGGTGACGAGCAGGACGCCGGCGGCGACGCTTGCCGCGGCGGCTCCCGCGATCACCGGCACCAACCGGCCGCGGACGCGAGCGCCGCGCCGCACCGGCTCCTCGAGCACCCGAGCCGACACGGCGGCGGCGGCGAGCGTCACCGCGACCCGAGTGGCGGCGAGCCAGACACCGGAGAGGCCGACCCGCGTCTCGTCGAGCCACAGGAAGATGGGCCAGTGGTACAGGTAGGCGCCATAGGAGATCCGGCCGAGCCATCGCAGCGGTGCCCATTCGAGCGCGGTGGCCATCGGCCCGCCGGACCGGCTGCCCACGATCACCATCGCCGCCAGCACGGCGTGGGCGAGGAGGCCGCCGCGGTAGAGGCGGGGATCGGTCTGGCTCGTCGCCACCCACGCGACCACGAGCGCCACGAGCGCCACCGGTGCCGCGACGGGCACCACGGGATGGCGCTCGATCGCCGGTCGGCCGGCGACGGCCACGGCGAGCAGGGCGCCGACCAGCAGCTCGGCAGCGCGGACATCGGTGCCGTAGTAGGCGCGCAGCCCATCGCCGGCGACCAGCCCGGCGCCGACCGACGCGAGCAGCAGCGTCCCGAGCGCGGCGGCGACGACGCCGAGCCGGCCCCGTGCCGCGGCGAGGGACGCCGCGACCACGAGCGGGATCACGAGATAGAGCTGCTCCTCGATGGCCAGGCTCCAGAAGTGCTGCACCGGCGAGGGCGAGGACCACAGGTCGCCGTAGGACGACCCGGCGGCGACGAACCGCCAGTTGGCGACGTAGCCGAGGGCGCCCAGCACATCGCCGCGCAGATCGCGCAGCTGGGACGCCGAAGCCACGGTGGCGCCGAAGACGACGATGCCGCCGAGCGCGACCATCGCCGCCGGGAGGAGTCGCCGCGCCCGCCGGGCCCAGAACGCGCGGAGCGAGATCCGCCCGGAGCTCGCCCACTCGCCGAGGAGGAGGGTGGTGATCAGGAACCCGGAGAGCGTGAAGAACAGCGACACGCCGAGGAAGCCGCCCCGCGCCCACCCGAAGCCGGCGTGGTAGGCGAGGACACCGGCGACCGCCAGCCCCCGCAGCCCGTCGAGCGCGCCGATGCGCGGAGCACCGATCTCCTGCGGCTGCGTCGTCTGGTGCGTGGTCACCCTGAGTGGCACAAGATAGGGGAGTGAGGCAGCCGGCACGGCAGCAGGGCGGCGCCCACCGTGGCCCGGCGCCCGCGTTGCTCGGGGTTACCCTCGTCCGACCCCATGGACGCCGCCGCCTCGCCCGCCGCCGCCGTGCCGTCGCCCTCTCGCGTGCCGGCGGTGGTGCGCCTGATCCGACCCCGGCAGTGGTCCAAGAACGTCCTGGTCCTGGGCGCGCCGTTCGCCGCTGGGTCGCTCCTCGAAGGTGGGACGCCGTTCCGCACCGCAGCGGCCTTCGTCGCCTTCTGCCTCGTCTCGAGCGGTGTCTACTGCCTCAACGACGCGCGCGACCACGAGTCGGACCGCGCTCACCCGTCGAAGCACCGGCGCCCGGTCGCCGCCGGGGAGATCCGGGTCGGCACCGCGGTGGTCCTGGGTGCCGTGCTCGCCCTCGCCGGCCTCGGTGCGGCGCTGGCGGTGCGATGGCAGCTTGCCACCGTCGTCGGCGCCTACGTGGTCGTGCAGCTCGCGTACAGCTACCGGCTCAAGGACATCGCCGTGTTCGACATCGCCGCCGTCGCCTCCGGGTTCGTGCTGCGGGCGGTGGCCGGGGGCGCCGCCGCCGGCGTGGCCATCTCCCAGTGGTTCCTGATCGTCGCCGGGTTCGGCTCGCTGTTCATCGTCGCCGGCAAGCGATCAGCCGAGCACGCCGACCTCGGCGTCGACGCCGGGGCCATCCGGGCGACGCTGGCCGACTACTCGGTGCCCTTCCTCCGGTTCGTCCGGTCGGTGTCGGCCGCGTCGTGCCTCGCCGCGTACTGCCTGTGGGCGTTCGAGCGGCCCCAGGAGATCGGGGGCGGCGAGATCTGGTACGAGCTCTCGATCATCCCCTTCGTGCTGGGGATCCTCCACTACGCGCTCCGCTTGGAGCAGGGAGAGGGGTCGGCGCCGGAGGAGATCGTCATGCGCGATCGCACGTTGCAGGCGCTCGGCCTCTGCTGGGTCGTGCTCGTGGGGCTCGGTGTCAGTGCCGGCACCTGACGCAGCCCGCCAGCTCCTCACCGGGTGGGGACGGACGGCGCCATCGGCGGCCGCGGTGCACCGGGCCGCCGACGGTGACGATGCGGTGAAGGCGGCCTCGGGGGCGCCGGCCCGGGGGGTGATCGCCCGCGGACTCGGGCGCAGCTACAACGACGCCGCCCAGAACGGTGGCGGTCTGGTCCTGGACCTCTCGGGACACCGCCGGTTCCTCGGCTTCGATCCGTCGACGGGCATCGCGCACGTCGGCGCCGGTGTGAGCATCGCCGACCTGATCGACGTGGGCCTGCCCCACGGCTGGTTCCCACCCGTCACCCCCGGCACCCGGCACGTGACCGTCGGTGGCGCCATCGCCGCCGACGTGCACGGGAAGAACCACCACGTCGACGGGAGCTTCGTCCGGTTCGTCGATTCGCTGACGCTGTGGACGCCGGGGCGCGGCGTGCTGTCGGTCAGCCCCGTCGACGACCCCGAGGTGTTCTGGGCCACCGCCGGCGGGCTGGGGCTGACAGGGGTGATCCTCGACGCCACCGTTCGCTTGCGCCCGGTGGCGACCTCACGCCTCCTGGTCGACGTCGACCGGGCGCCGGACCTCGACACGGTCATGGCGCTGATGACCGACGGCGACGACGACTACCTGTACTCGGTGGCATGGATCGACTGCCAGGCGGTGGGGCGAGGGCTCGGCCGTTCGGTGCTGACGAGGGGTCGCCACGCCACGGCCGACGAGCTCCCCTCCGGCGAACGGCACGCGGCGCTCGAGGTGCCGCGGCCGCGGAGCGTCCCGGCGCCCCCGTGGGTGCCGTCGGGCCTCGTCAACCGGCTCACCGTCGGTGCGTTCAACGAGCTGTGGTTCCGCAAGGCCCCGGCGCGCGCCCGGGGTCTGGTACAGCACCACGGCTGGTTCTTCTACCCGCTCGACCTGGTGGCGGGCTGGAACCGGCTCTATGGACGGCGAGGCTTCGTGCAGTACCAGTGCGTCGTGCCCTTCGGGGCCGAAGACGCGCTCCGCGACGCGATCGAACGCCTGAGCCGGTCGCACGCGGCATCGTTCCTGGCCGTGCTCAAGCGCTTCGGGCCGGGGACGCCGGGGCCCCTGTCGTTCCCGACCGCGGGCTGGACGTTGGCGCTCGACTTCGCGGTGGGCCCCCGCCACCTCGCCGGCCTGCTCGACGAGCTGGACGTGCGGGTGACCGAGGCGGGCGGGCGGTGCTACTTCGCCAAGGACGGCCGTTCCGATCCCGCCCTCGTCCGGGCCTGGTACCCGCGCCTCGACGAGTGGCGAGCGGTGCAGGCCGGCCTCGACCCGGCCGGTGTCATGGTGTCGGACCTCGCCCGCCGCCTCGACCTGCTGGGCCGGGGAGCCCGAACGTGAGGGACGCGCTGGGCGCCGTGCAGCGGGTGCTGGTGCTCGGCGGCGGATCCGACATCGGTCAGGCGATCGCGGTGCGCTTGGCGGCGCCCCGCCGGGCGGCGGTCGTCCTCGCCGGGCGGTCTGTCGACGCCGGTGACCTCGCGGCCCGCACCGGCTCCGACGTCTCGGTCGAGTGGTTCGACGCCCTCGCGACCGGCGAGCACCGGGCCGTCCTCGAGCGCCTCTGGGCCGACCACGGGGGCTTCGACGCCGTCGTGCTGGCCTTCGGCGTCCAGCACGACCAGGCGGCGGCCGAGCGGGAGCCGAGCCTGGCGCTCGAGATGGCGGCGACGAACTACGTGGGTGCCGTGTCGGCCGCGCTCGAAGCGGGTCGGCTGCTCAGCACCCAGGGCCACGGCGCCCTCGTCGTCCTGTCCTCTGTGGCGGCCGAGCGCCCCCGGCGGTCCCTGTTCGCCTACGCCTCCAGCAAGGCCGGGATCGACGCCTTCGCCCTCGGCCTCGGTGACGCGCTCCGGCCGCAGGGTGTGCAGGTGCTCGTCGTCCGCCCTGGCTTCGTCAGGACCAAGCTCACCGCCGGGTTGCGGGTGCCGCCGCTGGCCACGACCCCCGAAGCTGTGGCCGAGGTCGTCGACCTCGGCCTGGCTCGTGGCGCCCGGATCGTGTGGGCGCCGTCGGCGATGCGGTGGGTGATGGTCGTCCTCCGGCACCTGCCCCACGCCCTGTTCGCACGGCTGCCGATCTGATCGAGCCGCGGGGCTAGCGTCGGCGCCGTGATCCTGGTTGTGGCGGCCCTCAAGGGCGGCGTCGGCAAGACGACCGCGTCGGTGTACCTGTCCTCGTTGGCCTCGGCCAGCCGGCGGTGGTCGACCCTGGTCGACGCCGACCCCCAGGCGAGCGCCGCGGACTGGCTCGACGGCACCGAGGACCCGAACCTCGAGCGGGTGTCGCTGGTCGAGGCGCCCACCGAGCGGCTGCTCGGGAAGGCGCTCGATTCGATCGAGGACGAGGAGTGGGCGATCGTCGACTCCCCGCCCGGCAACGACCGGATGCTGGCGAAGGCCATCGAGCGGGCCGACGTCGTGCTCGTCCCGACCCGGGTCGGCGGCGTCGAGATCGCCCGGGTCGATGCGGTGCTGGCGCTGGTGCCCAAGCGGGTCCCGGCCGGTCTGGTGATCAGCTCGGCCCGCACCTACACGAGGGACCACCAGGAGACCATCGACCTGTGGGCCGAGGCCGGGGTGCCGGTGTGGGGAAGCGTGCCCGAGCGGGTCTCGATCGCGTCGGGTCCGGAGTCGTGGCTCGCCGAGGACGGCCTCGAGGCCTACCGCGGCGTCTGGCGCCGAGCCCAGCGCGCTGCCCGCGGCTTCTGACCATCCTGTCGGGGGCGGTCAGCGGCGGCGGGCGGCCTCCTCGGCCAGGGCCCGGAAGGTGCCGAACGCGGTGGCGTCCCAGGTGAAGCGGCGGGCGTGGGCGAGGGCGCCCTCGGCGAGGCGGGCCCGCAAGGCGCGGTCGCGCAGGACGGCGTCGATCCCGTCGACGAGACCCCGCTCGTCGGCGGCGAGCAGCCCGCTGCGCCCATGGTCGACGGCGTCGCGGTGCCCCGCGATGTCGGTGACGACCGCCGGGGTGCCGCACGCCGCCGCCTCGGTGATGCCCATGTGCCATCCCTCGCGCAGCGAGGTGCTGGCCAGCACCCACGCCCGCCGGTAGAGGTCGACGATCTCGGCATCGCCCAGCCAACCGGGCAGACGGAGCCACGCGTCCGCACCCAGCTCCCGGCGCAGGGCCTCGAGCGCGGGACGCTCGTAGCCCTCGGACGCGATCACCGCCTCGAGGTCGGGGTGCCGCTGCTTCACGGCGGCCAGCACCCGGATGAGCAGGTCGTAGCGCTTGACCGGCACGAGCCGGCCAACCGCCACCACCAGGGGGGTGGGGGAGCGCTCCCCCCCGGGACTGAAGCGCTCGTCGATCCCCGGCGGCACGACATCGACCCGCTCGGGGCGGAAGCCCATCTCCCGGACCAGCTCGTCCTTGGACGACGCTGACAGGGTGACGATCCGCGTGCGCCGGTACAGCTTCGGGGCGATGCGGGTCTCGAGGGCGTGGCCGAAGGCGCCGACCCGGGGCTGGTCGGCGAAGGTCTGGTGCCACATGTCGGCGTGCATGTGGTGCAACCAGGTCGTCGACGGCTTGCCCACGGTCCACAGGGGCGAGAAGAAGGGCATCCCGTTCCAGATCTCGACGAAGGCGTCCCAGCGGCCGGTTCGTCGCAGCGCCTCGCTCACCGCCGCCCGCGGGAACACCGCGTACCGCCCGGCCCGTCGTGTCACCCGGACGCCGTCGCGGACTGCAGTGGCGGGACGGCCGACGGCGAAAGAGGTGCGAAGGTGCACGTCGAGTCCGGCCGCCGCCCACCGCATGGCGACGTTCGAGGCGTGGACCTCGGAGCCACCGGCCTCGTCGTCGTCCAGGTCCCGCCAGGACACGAGATGGATCCTCCGGAGGCCCGACTCGGCCACCAGGGCCGCGAGGTGGTCCGGCGTCATGGCCGGGCGATGGTATGCCTTGCGCCGTGGGACTCGACGCGACCCTTCGTGACCTGGACGGGGTCGCCGGTTGGCTGACCGACGCGCAGGCGCGCCGGCTGTGGGCGTCGGCGTCGGCGCTGACCCCGCCGGCTCGGATCGTCGAGATCGGGAGCTTCCAGGGCCGCTCGACGATCGTGCTCGCCCGGGCCGCGGCCGAGGGCGTCGAGGTGGTCGCCATCGATCCTCATGCCGGCACCGATCGAGGTCCGCAGGAGATCGAGGGCTTCGAGGTCGAAGCCGCCGGCGACAACCGCCGGTTCGAGGCGAACCTCACCCGTGCCGGCGTACGCCACCGCGTCCGCCACATCCGGCGCTTCTCGGGCGAGGCGCACGGCGAGGTCGAGGACCCGATCGACCTGCTCTACATCGACGGGGCCCACCGCTACCGCCCTGCCCGGGACGACATCAGAGCATGGGGTGCGCGCGTCCGGCCCGGGGGCACCCTCCTGATCCACGACTCCTTCAGCTCGATCGGCGTGACCCTCGCCATCCTCTCCAGCCTGGTGACCGACGCCGGCTACACCTACACCGGGCGCAGCGGCTCCCTCACCGAGTACCGGCGCGAGCCGCCCCCGAGCCGAGCCCGGAACGCGGCGCGACAGCTGTCGCAGCTCCCGTGGTTCGCGAAGAACGTGGTGCTGAAGGGCTTGATCGCGGCCCGCGTCGTGAAGCGCGATTGGCCCTACTGAGCCTTGCTCTCGTGGTACTCCTGCTCGACGTTGACCGACCAGATGTCGTGCGTTGCGCCCTCGACGATGTTCTGCACGCTGAGCATGGCCGTGAACATCGAGTGATCCTGGTTGTTGTACTTGTGCATCCCGTTGCGCCCGACGGGCCACACGTTCGATGCGTGCTCCTCGAGCCAACGGCGCATGATCTCGACGTTGTCCTTGTACGCGTGGTCGTACACCGGGTACGCCTTCGGCATCCGCACGACGTAGCCGGCCTCGACCTTGTCGGCCTTGGAGAGCTTCAGGATCTCGAGCTCGCGCGCGCCCCGCGCCACCAGGTCCTCGTCGGCCATGTTCCAGTCGGCGTCGCCCTCGAACACGAAGTACTCGAGGCCGAGGCAGGTGCGGCCTTCCTTGATGAGGTACGGCGACCACGAGCCGAAGTTCTGGATGCGCCCCACCCGCACGGTCGGATCATGGATGTAGATCCAGTTGTCCGGGAAGCTGTACTCCTCCGGCACGACGAGCGCGACGGTCAGGAAGTCGCGGAACGTGAGCGAGCTGGCGGCCTGGAGCACCTCGGGCGGTGGGGGCGGGTCCATCGCCTGCAGCAGCTCGCGGAACGGCATCGAGGAGATCACCGAGGTGCAGGGGTACTCGGTCTCGACCCCACCGTTCGTCGCCGTGACCGAGACGGCGCGACCGTTCTCGTGCCGGATCCGGGCGACGGGTGACTCCATCAGCACCTTCGAGCCCGCCGCTTCGACCTTGTCGCGGCAGACCTCCCACATCATCCCGGGCCCGAACTTCGGGTACTGGAACTCCTCGATCAGCGAGGTGATGTTCGCCTGCTTGCGGAAGCGCTTCGGCTTCAGGGCCGTCATCACCGCGTTCCACGCCGTGAGGTTCTTGATCCGCTGCGCCGCGAAGTCGGCGGAGATCTCCGACGCCGGACGCCCCCAGAGCTTCTCGTTGTAGCTCTTGAACAGGTGCTCGTAGAGCCGCTTCCCGAACCGCGCCGAGATCCACCCTTCGAGATAGACCTGCTCCTCCTTCGATGGGCGGTTGATGCGAGCCCAGAGATAGGACAGACCGATGCGAAGCGACTCGAGCAGCCCGAAGTTCTTCAGCACGTTGCTGATCACGAGCGGGTAGTCGAAGTACTTCTCCCGGTAGTAGACGCGGCTCATCCGCGGTCGCAGGAGGAAGTCCTCATCCGGGAGGATCTCGTGCCAGAACGCCTCGACCTCGGGCACCTTCGTGAAGAAGCGGTGCCCGCCGATGTCGAAGCGCCAGCCGTCGCGCTCGACGGTTCGGCTGATCCCCCCGACCATGTCGGTGGCCTCGAGCACGGTGGAGGCGACGCCCCGCCGGTTCAGCTCGTGGGCCGCGGTCAGGCCGGCCGGGCCGGCGCCGATGATCACGACCTCGAGGTCGTTGGGTGGAGTGACGGAGGTCAATGCGAGTGCCTGACGGATCGTGGTTCGGGGAAGTCCGAGCGTACCGTCGCCGTCGCCCTGCACTGGTCATCGCCGGACCCGCCGCTACCGTCTCGCCCCGATGGCTGCCCACCCGGACGTCGCTGGCGCGCGCCCGGAGGCTCGGACCGTCGGGCTGATCGCGGCCGGACTCGCCGTCGCCCTTGGGGTGGCGTTCCGGGTCGCCTCTCGATCGGACCTCTGGCTCGACGAGGCGTTGAGCGTGCACATCGCCTCCCTCCCGCCCGGTGAGCTCGTCGACGCGCTCCGGCGGGACGGGCACCCGCCGCTCTACTACTTCCTCCTCCACGGCTGGCTGTCGCTCTTCGGTGAGGGTGACGAGGCGGCGCGCAGCCTGAGCGGGATCTTCGCGGTCGCCACGCTGCCGGTGATGTGGGTGGCCGCCCGGCGCTACGGGGGGCGGGGCGCGGCGCTGGCGGCCGTGGTCCTGCTCGCCACCAACCCGTTCGCCATCCGGTACGCCACCGAAGCGCGGATGTACGCCCTCGTCAGCCTGCTGGCACTCACCGGGTGGCTCGCCGTGCGGTCAGCGCTCGATTCCCGGTCGCGGATCGCGCTCACGGGCGTGGCGTTGACGACGGGCCTCTTGCTCCTCACCCACTACTGGTCCTTCTACCTGGTGGCGGCGGCGGGCGCCGTCCTCCTGTGGGGGTGGCGCCGGGGACGGGCTGAGGCCGGCGCGGTGCTCGTGGCGATGGCGGCCGGCACCGCGCTGTTCCTGCCCTGGCTGCCGGCGTTCCTCGATCAGGCGGGGAGCACCGGCACCCCCTGGGGTCGGCCCCAGCGGCCGACCAACGTGGTGACGATCTCTCTCACCGACTGGGGCGGGGGCACGCTCGACGGGTTGCGGGGCGAAGCCCAGCTGCTCGGTGCCGGCCTCGCCGTGCTCGCCCTGCTCGCCCTGTTCGCCGGCGCCGCCCGCGGCCATCGGTTCGAGGTCGACGTGCGCACGACGCCGCACGCCCGCGCGGAAGCCGTCGTCGTGGCGCTGACGATGGGCCTCGCCGTGCTCGCGGGCTACGCCACGTCGAGTGCCTTCGCGAGCCGGTACACCGCGGGCGTGTTCCCGCTCGTGCTGCTGGTCGCCGCCTACGGCATCACTCGGCTGCCGCGGGAGACGATCCAGGGAGGGTTCGTCGCGGTCCTCGCCGTCCTCGGGCTGGTCGGTGCCGTCGACAACGCGCTGACACAGCGCACCCAAGGCGGACAGATCGCTCGCTACATCGCGGCGCACGGCGACGCCGGGGACGTCGTGGCGTTCTGCCCTGATCAGCTGGGCCCGTCCGTGACCCGTGTCCTCCCGGCCGGGTTCGACCAGCTCACCTTCCCCGACGGCGGGTCGCCGCGGTTCGTCGACTGGGTCGACTACGAGGAGCGAATGGTGAGCGGCGACCCGGCGGCGTTCGCGACAGCACTCGACGAGCGGGCGGCGGGCGCGACCGTGTGGCTCGTGTGGTCGGGCGGCTACCGGACGCTCGGCGCCAGCTGCGAGACGATCGCCGACCAGCTGCATCGGCTCCGGCCGGGCGGCACCGCCGTCGTGGCGTCGGGCGAGGAGTTCGAGCACGCCTGGCTCTACCAGTACGGGCCGGTGCCGTGAGGCAGCCGCGCCTGCTGAGAGGCCCGTTCGGCGACGACCTCGTCGCCGCGCTGCCGGCCTGGCTGATCGCTCGCCTGGCGGTGGCGCTCGGCGTGCTGCTCGCCGTGGTGGCCGCCGACGAGCTGCGCCCCGGCGACCGCCCGTTGCAGCTCGATCAGGGCCTGTTCGCGTGGGACGCGGCGTGGTATCGCGACATCGCAGAGCACGGCTACGACGGGGTGGCGCGCGAGGGGCTCCGGTTCTTCCCGCTGCTGCCGATGGCGGCGCGGGCGCTGTCGGTGCCACTGGTGGGCAACGTCGGCCTCGCGCTCGTGATCATCGTCAACATCAGCGCCCTGGCGACCGGCGTCCTGCTGCACCGGCTGGTGCGGGAGGAGTCGGGCAATCGGGCCACGGCCGGTCGGGCGGCGTGGCTGATCGCCCTGTTGCCGCCCGCGGTGGTGATGGTGCTGGGTTACGCCGAGGCACCGGCCTTGGCGCTGGTGATCGCCGCGTTCCTGATGCTCCGTCGCCGGCGCTGGTGGGCGGCCGCCGGGCTCGGGGTGCTGCTGGGACTCTGCCGACCCACCGCCGCGCTGTTCGCGGTGCCGGCGCTCATCGAGGCGCTCCGGGGGTGGCCGAGCGCCCGCGACCGGGTGGGGAGGGTGGCGGCCGTGGCCGGTGGCCCGCTCGGCACGGGGCTGTACCTCGCGTGGGTGCACTGGCAGCACGGCGACTGGAACCTGCCGCTCCGGCTGCAGAACAGCGCCGACCTGCGGGCCGGGTGGGAGGACCCGTTCTCGGCGGTGTGGGGGTCGATGGAGGCGCTCGTGTCGGGTGGCCGGATGGGCGACGGGCTCCACGTGCCGTGGATCGGCCTGTTCGCGTTCCTCCTCGTGGTCACCTTCGCCCGCTGGCCGGCGTCCTACGGTGCGTTCTCGCTTGCCGTGCTCGCGTTGGCGCTGTCGGCCAACAACCTCGGGTCCTTCGAGCGCTACGGGCTGTTCGCGTTCCCGCTCACGATGGCGCTCGCGTCGGTCACCCTCGATCCCCGGGTCGAGCGGGCGGTCCTGACCGCGTGCGGGGCCGGGCTCGCCGCGTTCACCGCCCTCATCTTCGTCGGCGCGTTCGTGCCGTAGCCCGGCTAGGCGAGGCAGCGGAGGGGCTGCCCTCCGTTGAAGGTGATCATCTCCTGGATCGCGGTGAGGATGTCGAGGTCTCCGCCAGGGACCAGGCCGCGCTCCTCGGCCATGGCCCGGTGGAGGTTGCCCACGAGCCGTTCCGGGTCGTGCCACTCGGCGAAGCGGCCGAGGTCGGTGGCGCGGGCGGCGTCGAGCGCCGGGGTGCCCGATGCCACCGCTTCGCGCGCGACGGACTGCACGAACCGGAGGTAGGCGAGCTGGTCGTCGAGCGCTGCCGGGCCGCACACGTCGCCGTGGCCGGGGACGACGGTCTCGGGGTCGAGTGCCTTCAGCCGCTCGACGGCGGCGATCGAACCCTCCACCGAGCCCATCACGACGAACGGCGTGCCGCCGTTGAACACCAGGTCTCCGGCGAACAGCAACCGCCGCTCCGGTACCCAGGCGACGACGTCGTTGGTCGTGTGGGCCGGTCCCTCGAAGACGAGCTCGACGGCGAGATCGTCGACGTGGATCGTGAGCCGGTCCTCGAACGTGACGAACGGAGGCGTGATGGGGATCTCGCCCCACTCGACGCCGGGAAACAGACCGGCGGCGGCATGGCCCGACTGGATCACCGACTCCCGGCACAGGCGGTGTCCGACGATGGTCGCCTCCGAGAGCAGCCAGTTGCCGTGCGTGTGATCTCCGTGGTGGTGGGTGTTCACGAGGGTGCGCAACCGGCGGTCGGTGACGGTGCGCACCGCCTCCAGGAACGCCCGGCTGCGCCGCTCGGTGAAGCACGTGTCGACGACGAGGACCCCGTCGCCGCCGACGAAGAATCCGCTGTTGTTCAGGCCCCACGAGCCGTCGAGCTGGACGTAGGCGAACACGCCATCGCTCACCTCGCAGAGGACGGGGTCAGGCGCTCGCTCGTCGTCGTGGCTGTGGCTCATGGCTGCAGCATCGCGAATCGTCGCGAGACTGCGCCGTGATGTCGGCCGTGAGGATCTGGGACGCGGAGCGGGCGCTGGCCGTCCGGGACCCGGTGCTCGCCGGCCTGATCGAGACGGCCGGGCCATGCGTGCTCGGCGCGCGGGCTGGGCGGTCGCACTTCGAGTCGCTCTGCCGATCGATCACCTACCAGCAGCTGGCCGGTCGGGCGGCGGCGGCCATCTGGCAGCGGGTGCGCACGCTGGTCCCGGGACCGTTCACGCCGCCGGCGGTGATCGGTCTCGATCCGCGCGACCTGCGCGCCGCCGGGCTCTCGGGCGCCAAGACCCGGTCGATCACCGACCTCGCCGCCCACGTCGCCGATGGCCGCGTCAGGCTGGGGCGGGCATCCCGGCTGACCGACGAGGCGATCGTGGCAGAGCTGTCGCAGGTGTGGGGCATCGGGGAGTGGACGGCTCAGATGTTCCTGCTGCTCCAGCTCGGGCGGCTCGACGTGTGGCCGGTGCTCGACCTCGGCGTGCGCGCCGGCTACGCGCGGGCGTGGGACCTGCCGGCGGTCCCGACGGCGAAGGAGCTCGAACCCCTCGGTGAGCGCTTCCGCCCGTACCGGTCGATCGTCGCCTGGTACTGCTGGCGGGCGCTCGAGCAGTAGCTCGGGCGGGCTACGGGAGGTAGACCTCGTCGACGCTCACGGCTCGTCCGTCGAGCAGCTCGAAGGTCCAGATCGCATGCTCGCCGGCGTAGGGCGAGCCGGCGAGCACGTGCTCGAGGGTGCCGGCCACGTGCTCGCACGCCTGGGTGCAGTCGTAGACGGCGACCGAGGCGTCGGGATCGAGGTCGAGCCACCGGCGTTCTCCCTCCACGACGTAGAAGTCGAGCTCCCACTCCTCGTCGGGCCCGATGGCACCATCGGCCCGGGCCGCGGCGGTCGCATCCGCACCGGTCACGATCTCGACCTCCACGATCTCGACCGACGGCCCATCCCGATCGGCGCGGACGACGCGGCCGCTGAAGGTGTCGGATGCGGGTGCGGGGGCCGTGGTCGGGCTGGTCGACCGGCCGTCGTCATCCCCGCAGCCGGCCAGCGCCAGGGCGACGAGGCAGGCGAACAGGAGCAGGAACGTGCGGGATCTGGTCACGCCACTGAGACGACCGGTGGCGCTCGTCGGTTCCGGGTGCGACGAGCGACACACGAGGCGGCCGTCAGTCGAGCAGGTCGAGGACCTTCTCGGGGGGACGGGCGACGACGGCACGATCCCCGCGGATCACGATCGGGCGCTCGATCAGGATCGGGTTGGCGGCCATGGCCTCGAGGATGTCGTCGTCGGATGCGTCGTCGAGGCCGAGCTCGTGCCAGCGGGGCTCGCCGGTGCGAGCGATGGCGCGAGGGCTCGTGGCACCGAGGAGGAGAAGCACCCGCTCGAGGTCCTGGCGCGTCGGCGCCTGCTCGAGGTAGCGCACGTAGTCGGCGTCGACGCCGCGCTCCGCCAGGATCCCCTGGGTGGTCCGGCACTTCGAGCACTTGGCGTTGAACCACACGGTGAGCTCGGCATCGTTCCCCATGGCTGCCAACGTAACGTGAGCGCTCGTGCTCGATGCCCTTGTCGTGGTCCCGAAGGCCACGCTGCGCCTTGAGGGGATCGACACCCGGTCCGTCGCCGGCTTCGATCTCGTCAAGGCCGACGCGGAGGCGTACGTCGCCGAACGAAGCGAGCGCATCGACCTCCTCCAGCAACGGCTCTATGCCGAGGGCCGGCGTTCGCTCCTGCTGGTCCTCCAGGGGATGGACGCCAGCGGCAAGGATGGCGTGATCCGGAAGGTGCTGCGGGGGATCACACCCGCTGCCTTCCAGGTCTCCAGCTTCAAGGTGCCGACCTCGAGCGAGCTGGCTCGTGACTACCTCTGGCGCGTCCACGCCCTCGTGCCCCGCCGGGGCCACATCGGGATCTTCAACCGATCGCACTACGAAGACGTCGTGGCGGCCCACGTTCGCGGGCCGATCACCCGATCCCGTGCGCGCCAGCGCTACCGCCAGATCAACGACTTCGAGCGGATGCTGGTCGAGGAGGGCACGACGATCGTCAAGTGCTACCTCCACATCTCGGCCGACGAGCAGCGCGCACGATTGCAGGCTCGGCTCGACGATCCCGAGAAGCGCTGGAAGTTCCGGGTGGGCGATCTCGATGACCGCGCCCGGTGGCCCGAGTTCATCAACGCCTACGAACGGGCACTCGCCGCCACGAGCACGGCGCGGGCGCCGTGGTACGTCGTGCCCGCCGACCGCAAGTGGTTGCGGGACGCGGTCGTGGCCGAGATCGTCGTGCGCGCCCTCGAAGCGATGGACCCACGGCTGCCGCCGGACGACCCAGCCGTGGCCGGCCTCGTGGTGCCGTGAGGCGCGCCGTTGCCGGGATGGCCGCCCTGGCCGCGGCGATGACCTTGGTGAGCTGCGGAGGCGGTCGAGTCGATCCCGTGACCGCGATCGCGGCATCGTCGTGCGCGTCCATCCAGACCTGGATCGACGCCCTCGAGGACGAGGCGACGAGGCTCTCCCGAGCGATCACACCGATCGAGCGCGCGTCGGACCGCGTCGAGCACTACCGGCAGTTCGCGCGCGCCATCGACCTCCGAACCTGGGACCTCGAGCGACAGCTGCGACGGGTGGCGCCGCCCACGGGCGACGGCCGGGCCGCGGCCGCCGTGATCGTCGAGGCGATCGGCCAGAGCCGTCGCGTCACCCAGGAGCTCGTGGCCCTGGCCGACGCGTTCCCCGACGACGAGGACCCCGAGCCGCTGGTGTCGCGCATCTCCAGTCTGTTCGTCCGCATGGAGAAGGTCTTCGTGTACCCGAAGGCCGCCCGCGAGGCGCTCGCCGAGCGGTACCCGGCCTTCGCGCAGGTGCCGGCGTGCGTCGACTACGGCGACGCTGTGACCTGACGCCGGGTGCTCGGCTAGTGCAGCACCACGACGGTGGTGCCGATGGGGGCCCAGTCGTACAGGAAGGCAGCATCGCCGTCGGACTGGCGGACGCAGCCCGCGCTCCGGAAGCCGCCGAGGTCGTGCTCGGTCTGCAGCGGACGGCCGTACCGGTCACGGGGGATGCCGTGGAAGCCGATCGCCAGCCGCGAGCCCCGCGCGAAGCGCACCATGTCGTTCATGGTGATGCCGTCGTGGCCGGCGCTCGTGTGCCGCGACTTGGAGAACACGCTGTAGGTGCCGGCCGCCGGGGTGCGGTACTTGCCGGAGACGAGGTAGCTGCGGATCACCGTGCCGTTGGCCTCGACCAGCCAGACGCGCTGCTGGGGGTTGCTGTACACGATGCGCCGGCCCGAGCCGGAACCGGCCGGGAGGGGCGGGAACGCCGGCTGCGGTGACCGGAGCAGCCAGTAGCCGGAGCTCCCGAGCGACGCCATGGCGGCGACCGGGTCGCTGCCGCCGCCGCCGGCTCCGTGGAAGATGGCGTCGCCGTAGGTGAAGACCCCGCCGTCACTCGCCGCCAGCCAGTACCCGCTGCCGGAGGGGGTGGCGGCGACGGAGGTGATCGGCGCTCGCAGGGCCAGGGCGCCGGCCGAGCCGTGGAAGCGGGCGCCGCCGAAGGAGAAGACCCCGCCGTCGGAGGCGACGAGCCAGTAGCCCCCGGTGGAGGAGGCGGCGATGCCGACGATCGGCGCGGCCAGCGGCGTGCCGGCCAGACCACCGGCGTAGCGGGCGCTGCCGAAGGAGAAGACGCCGCCGTCGGCGGCGGCGAGCCAGTAGCCGTCGTCGGTGGGCGTGGCCGCGAGGCCCACGACGGGCGCCGCCAACGGTGTGCCCCCGAGCGAGCCGTGGAAGGGGGCGCCGCCGAAGGAGTAGACGCCACCATCGACGGTGACGACCCAATAGCCGTCGCGTTCACGGGTGGCGGCGATCGCGACGGCGGGGGCGGCGGCGAGCGTGGCGGCCGAGCCGTAGAACGGTGCGCCGCCGAAGGACTGCACGCCGCCGTCGCTCGTGAGGATCCAGTACCCGGTGCCGGTGGCGTGCGCGATCCCGACCGCTCGGTGACCGGGCGCCACCTGGGCCGCCCCCCGATCGGCGGCGGAACCGAGGGCCTCGACGGGTGCGGGGGTGGTCGCCGCCCCGGCGGGGACGGGCACGGCGACGAGCGACGCGAGGAAGGTGGCAATGAGGAGAGGAGCCCCGAGCGTCCGCCGCATGACTGCGGGCAGGTTAGAGGGGCCGCCGCCCGACGACCGCACCGTGGGGGCCGGTCACGATCGGGGCGGTCGTTGGGAGAGCACGCCGTCGGCTTCGAGCCGGTCGATCTCGACGTCGGTGAACCCGGCCTCGAGGAGCACCTCGCGGTTGTGCTCACCTCGCCACGCCGGCTCGCGGCGGACGCCGGCGTCGGCGTCGGAGAAGCGCCACGGCGACGACGGGATGTGGATGGTGCCACCCGATCGGTCGCTCACCACCGTGATGGCTTCTCGCTCGACGGCCCAGTCGGTGGCGGCCAGCTCCGACACCGATCGGACGACCCCGACCGGCAGGCGCACCTCGTCGAGGGCGGCCTCCAGGTCGGCCGCGGTCTCGAAGGTCCCGACCCACGCCTCGACGATGGCGACGAGCGCGTCGCGGTTGCGGGACCGGGTCCGCTCATCGGCGAACCGCTCGTCGGTGAGCAGGTCGGCGCGATCCATGGCCTTGCAGAAGAGCTCGAAGACCCCCGGCGCCCACACGTCGGCCGAGGTGGTCGACCACCGACCATCGCGGGTGCGGTAGAGGTGGGGCCCGGGTCCGCGCGCGGCGCCGTGGAGCTCGCCGCTCACGTGCTCGTTCACGTGGAGGAGCGACGACGCCATGGCCACGTCGACGTGCTGGCCGCGGCCCGTGCGCGATCGCTGCTGGAGGGCGGCGAGGATCGCGATCGTGCACTCCAGGCCGGCGTACACGTCGGCGTGGGAGTAGCCGTCGTTGCGGGGATCGCCGCCCCGCTCGATGACGCCGGCGGTGAGGCCGGCTTCCGCGTGCACGATGACGGCGTAGGCGCGGCGGTCCCGCCATGGCCCGTCCTGGCCCCAGCCGGTGAGCGAGGCGTACACGAGGCGCGGGTTGACCGCGGCGACCTCGTCGTAGCCGAGCCCGAACCGGGCCATGACCCCGGGGCGGAAGTTCTCGAGCACCACGTCGGCGGTCGCCGCCAGCTGGAGCAGCAGGTCGCGGCTCTCGGGGCGGTTCAGGTCGAGGCTGATGTTGCGCTTCCCGGCGTTCTGCTGTGCGTGGTACAGCGACATGGATCCCGACCGCACCCCGAGGAACCGGCTCAGGTCGCCATCGGGCGGCTCGATCTTGACGACGTCGGCACCCAGGTCCGACAGCGCCCGCCCGCAGAAGGGGCCGGAGTACACGCGCGAGAAGTCGAGGACCCTGATGCCCGCCAGCGGGCCCTCTCCGTGCGTCGGCACGGCGCCGACGTTACGTCGGACGCTCGCTGCGACGCGTCGTGGTCGCCCGCAGGCGGGCGAGCCGCGGCTGCACCGCGGCGTCGAGCCGGGCGAACACCTCCTCGGGCGTGCCGACGCCGTCGACGGTCACGAGGAGCCCCTCCTCTCCCAGCCAGAGGAGGAGGGGGGCCGACTCCTCATCGTAGAGGGCGAGCCGCCGGGCGATCGCCTCGTCGGTGTCGTCGTCGCGGCGCGTGGCGATGCCGCCGCACGAGCACGCCAGGTGATGGGTCACGCCGTCCGGCGCGGCGGTGACGGCTCCGCAGTCGCGGCACACCCGCCGCGCCGCCAGCCGCGGCACCACCACCTCAGTGGGAACGTGGAGCTCCACGGCGAGGTCGGCGGCACCGGCGCCGAGGACCTCGAACAGAGCTTGGCCCTGTGCCAGCGTGCGGGGAAAGCCGTCGAGGAGGTAGCCGCTGCGCCGGGCGGCGACGCCGCCCAGGTGCGAGGCGACGAGGTCGAGCACGAGCTCGTCGGGGACGAGCGCGCCGCGGTCGACGAACGCCTTCGCCCGCCGTCCGAGGCCGGTGTCGGCGGCGATGGCAGCCCGGAACAGATCGCCGGTGCTGATGTGGGGGATCGCGAGGTGCTCGGCCAGGCGGGCGCACTGCGTGCCCTTGCCCGACCCCTGGCGGCCCAGGACGATGACCTTGGGACCGACCGTCACGTTGCTGTCCGCCACCCGGACGATCGGCTCACCCATTCGCTCCCGGTTACCCGTTTCCTGCGCCCTGCCATGCCATCAACGTGGCGACGGGCAGGTTCGTGCGCGTGGCGAGGTAGGCCGCGGTCGCTGCCGGCGACAGACCATGCGTGTGGCGGAGTCCGGCAGCCACGGTCGCCGCGTACGGGCGCCCGGGGGTTGTGCACGGGGTCCGGGACGACGACGACGTGAGCGTGAAGACAGGATGGCCCTCGAGCGCGCCGCATCGCCGCCACACGTCGTACCAGCGATCGGGGAAGGCGACCTGGTCCCCACCGTCGGGGTCGAGCGCGGCGGCGTCGAGCGGGAGGCCGTTCTCCTGGGCGCCGATCTCGGCGATGCGGGGCGCGGGGAGCAGCCACGCCCGGGCGAGGGTGGACGGCTCGTCGTCCCGGTCAGGGCCGGCGAACGCCACGCCGCCCACGCCCCAGGTCCGGGACCGGCGTTCGGCGAAGTAGAGCGGCAGGTCGATGACCAGGGGTCGGCTGTCGATCGGCTCGACCGGCGCCCGGCAGCCGGTCAGGTAGCGGCGGAAGCGCCCCTCGTCGGTGTTGGAGCCGTAGGCGGCGTACCAGGCCAGGTTCACGCGGGACAGGTGCGCGCCACCGTCGCGTCGTGCCACGCCCAACCATCGGTCAGGGCGTGGGCCGGGATCAAGAGCGCGCCCGGCGCCGGACGGATGACGGACGTCCCCGCGGAAACGACGACCGCCTCGGTGAGGATGACCCCGTCGATGGCGCCGGCTTCCACCACGACATCCTCGTCGGTCGGGTTCGTGATGCGGATGATGCCGTCGATGACCTCGGCGACGGGCGAGCCCGTCGGGCACGACGCTGCGGCGACGGTGGTCTCGGGAGCGGGCAGGGGCGCGGCGGGCACCGCGTCGGCCGTCGGAACCGGGACCTGAGCCTGCGTCGTGGTGGGGGCGACCGCGGTCGGCGGCGCCGTGCTCGATGACGATGCGGGCGTGGCGGTGGTCGAGGTGGCGACGGCGAGGGGCGTGTCGGCGGCCGGCGGGTTCGACGGGGCGATGGTCACGACGGCGATGGCGGCGGCCGCCGCCACGAGCGCCACGCCGGCGCGGGCGACGCGGCGGGCGCGACGGGGCGCCGGGGTTCCGTGACCACCATCGAAGGACGCTCGGACGTCGTCGAGGAACCCGGCGAGCTGCATGCCCCCGACGGTGTCGCCCTCGTGCCCGGCGAGGGCGACGTGGTCGCCGACGCGCTGCACGGCGCCGGCGCGCTCGAGGTGGTCGAGGGCGACGATGACCGAGAGGGGTTCGAGCTCGAACTCGGCGGCGAGGTCGTCGAGCGGACGCCGCACCACACCGGTGGCGTCGGTGCTGGCGTCGAGGACGGCGAGGAGGTGCAGGGCGTCGAGCCGGGCCCGGCGGCCGATGCCGGCGGCCAGGAGGCGCGCCGAGGTGCGGCCCAGGAGGTCGGGCGCGATCTCCGGGTGCTCCATCGCTTCAGTGTTCTCCATTCGCCCGCTTCGCGCCTGCCCTGAGTGACCACATCTGTCACATCAGCAACATTGGAAACACGAGCGTCGGCAACTCGTCATGTGACCCCGCAGCGTGGCGCGGGTCTGACTTTCCGGGTGCGGCCAGAGCGGCAGTACCCGAAAGGAGCGTTCCATGTACACGTTCGCGATCGTCGCCCTCCTGGCGCTGGCAACCGTGAAGCTCGTGGACTTCCTCGCTGACAACGTGCCGATGCTCGATCGGATGCGCTCGCTGGCCACCTTCGTGGTCGCCATCGGGTCGACGTTGCTCCTGAACTGGTCCATGTTCGACGGGTTCCAGACCGCCATCGACGACCGGACCGTGGGTGTGTGGATCACCGGCTTCTGCGTCGCTGGCATGACCAGCGGGTGGCGGGCGATCTTCGGCTACCTCACCCACGACCATGCAACGAAGGACGAGACCCTCGGGGCCCACAGCCCGCTGCGCAAGGTCGCGTAGCCGGGCGAAGCGACCTCGAGACAGGCTCGCGTAGCCGGCGAAGCGACCTCGAGACAGGTCGCGTAGCTCCGCACAGCTCTTCCCCCCACCATCCCCCAGCAGGACCCGGCACCAACGACGCTGCCGGCAGTCCGCAGCGGCCGGCCCCCTCCGGGGGCCGGCCGTCGTGCGTCGCGGCGTCAGTAGCCGGAGGCGGCGCCTGTCCGGGCCCGCGGGTCGCTGGCGCCGGCGAGCACGTCGCCGTCGACGGCGATGACGTGGGCGTGGCCGACGCCGTGGTCGAACGCCCCGGTGACGGCGACCTCGTGGCCTCGCGTGACCAACCCGTCGGCCCACCGCTCGGAGGCATGGCCCTCGATCCGGACGGTGACCCGACCCCGGTCCTGCCAGGTGTCGAAGCCGCTCTGGCCGCCGGCGAGGCCCCAGCGTCCGGCGGCGACGGCACGCCCGGGCGACTGGCCGTGGCGGAGCAGCCGAGCCAGGAGCTGCAGCAGGATCTGCGGCTGGGTGTCGCCGCCCATCGTCCCGATCACCTGCTGCAGGGCGCCGTCGGGCCGGGTGACGAGGGCGGGGCTCAGGGTGTGCGGCGGGCGCCGACCCGGTCCGTACTCCGCCGGGTGGCCGGCGACGAGCGAGAAGCCGTAGCCGCGGTTCTGCAGGAAGACCCGCACGCGCGGGACGGCGAGCCCGCACCCCCAGCCGGACGCGTTCGACTGGATGAGCGACACGCCCATCCGATCGCCGTCGACGGCCGCGAGGTGGATCGTGCCCCCGTCCCGGTACCCGTCGCCCAGCGGGGCCGCGGCGTCGGGGTCGATCGCCGCCCGCCGCGGTGCGAGACGGGCCGGCGCGACGAGGGCGGGGCCCTCGGCGCGCTCGTGCAGGACCTCGACGCGGTCGAACGCGGCCTGGCGCGCCGCTTCGATCAGCAGGTGAGCCCACGACGGATCGTCCGGGTCGTCGGGGAGGTCGAGCCCCTCGGCGATCCAGGCCCCGGCGAGGGTGAGGTACCCCTGGCTGTTCGGCGGCACGGTCCACACGTCGTGGCCCCACACCCGCACGCCGAGCGGCGCCACCCAGTCGGCGTGGTGCCGCTCGAGGTCGGCGACGGTGTACTCGGCGCCCGCACCAGCGCCGCCCGCGCGGGTGCCGAGCTCGAGGAGGCCCTCGCCGAACGGACCCCCGTACCAGGCGTCGCGGCCGCCCGCGGCGATGTCGCGCAGCGCGCCGGCCACGAGGGGCCGGCGGATCAACGTGCCCGCCCGCACCGGCACCGCCGTGTAGTCGTCGCTCCCCTCGATGTCGCGGATGGCGGGCACGCTCGCGGCGAGCGTCGGCGAGGCCGGGAAGCCGTGCTCGGCGTAGCCGATGGCGGGAGCGAAGACGTCGGCGAGGGGCAGCCGGCCGTGACGCTCGTGAAGGGCCAGCCAGCCGTCGACGCATCCCGGCACCGGGACGCTCTCGATGCGGCCCCGGAACGGCATCGTCGTCATGCCCTCGGCCCGCAACCGGTCGGCATCGGCGCCGCTCCCGGCCCGGCCCGATGCGTTGAGCACCTCGGGAGGCCCCGACCCGTGGTGGACGAGGGCGAAGAGATCGCCACCCATGCCACACATGTGCTGGGTGGTGACGGCCAGCACCGCGCTCGTGGCGACGGCCGCATCGGCGGCCGACCCACCAGCCCGCAGCACCGCCACCCCGGCGCCGCTGGCCAGGTGATCGACCGAGCAGACCATCCCGGTCGGGGCGTGGGCGGTGGCGAACGGCACGAGCGGCTCGGGCACGACGGCACCGTAGGTTGTCTGCGTGATCGCCGACCGCTTCGCACCGCTCCCGGCCCACAAGCTCGACCTGTGGTCGCGCTTCGGGCGCTGGGACGACGCCACCTACTTCCCCCAGCTGATCGGTCTCGAGGTCGAGGAGCTCCGGACCGACTACGCGCGGATGCGGCTGCCGTTCCGCCCCGAGCTGAACCAGCCGGCGGGAGTCGTGCACGGGGGCGCCATCGCGACGCTCATCGACACCGTGGTGGTGCCGGCCATCGGCACCGGCTACGACGAGCGGCCCACCATGTTGACCGTGGCCATGAACGTCCAGTACCTCGGCGCACTCGTCGCCGAGGACGCGGTGGCCGAGGGGTGGATCGAGCAGCGGGGTCGGTCGATCGTGTTCTGCCGGGCCGAGGTGCGGTCGTCGCCGAGCGACCGTGTCTGCGCCAACGCCACCCTCGTCTACAAGGTGTCGGCGGCCCGATGAGCTTCGACAGCACGAACCCGGCGCGGCCCGCAGAGGTCGTGGGGACGTTCCCGTCGTCGACGGCGGCCGACGTGGACGCTGCCGTGCAGGCGGCGGCATCCGCACAGCGGGTGTGGGCCAGCGTGCCGGTTCCGGCGCGGGCCGAGCGCATCGCGGCGGTCGGTGAGGTGCTGGCGGCCCGCAAGGCGACGCTGGCCGACCTCGTGGCGCGGGAGGCCGGGAAGGTGCTCGTCGAAGCGGGGGGCGACGTGCAGGAGGCCATCGACATGGCCGGCTTCGTCGCCGGGCAGGGCCGGGCCGCGTGGGGCACCGTCCACCCGTCGGAGCTGGCCGACAAGCTGGCGTGGACGACCCGCCACCCGGTCGGCGTCGTGGGGATGATCACGCCGTGGAACTTCCCCGTCGCCATCCCCTCGTGGAAGTGCTTCCCGGCGCTGCTCGCCGGCAACGGCATGGTCCTCAAGCCCTCCGAGCACGCGCCTGCGTGTGCCGAGGCGTTCGTCGCCGCCTGCCTCGACGGCGGCATCCCGGAGGGGCTCGTCCAGGTGGTGCACGGGCACGCCGAACCGGCGGCGGCGCTCACCGTGCACCCCGGCGTACGGGCCGTCTCCTTCACCGGCTCGGTCCCGACCGGCCGCAAGGTGGCAGCCGCCGCGATGGAGACCGGCCCCCGCCTCGTCTCCTTGGAGCTCGGCGGCAAGAACGCGATGGTCGTCCTGGAGGACGCCGACCTCGAGCTGGCAGCCGACGGTGCGCTGTTCGGAGCGTTCGGCACCGCCGGGCAGCGGTGCACGTCCACGTCGCGGCTGATCGTGCACCCCGCCGTCGCCGGCGAGCTCGTCGAGCGGATCTCGACACGCGCCGAGCAGCTCCGGCTCGGCGATCCCACGGACCCCGCGACCGACGTCGGCCCGGTCATCACGAGCGGCGACGGTGATCGCATCCTGGCCATGGTGGAGCGGGCGGTGGCCGACGGCGCCACGGTCGTGACCGGGGGTGAGGTCGTCCGCGACGTCGACGGCTGCGAGGGCGGCACCTTCGTGCGCCCCACGGTGCTGACCGGTGTCGCCGGCGACGCCTTCATCGCCCGCGAGGAGGTGTTCGGCCCCGTCCTCTCGGTGATCGAGGCGGCGACGCTCGACGAGGCGGTCGACGTGGTGAACGGCGCGGCCTTCGGGCTCAGCGCGGCCGTCTACACCCGCGACGTCAACCGGGCGCTGCGGGCGGTGGCGGCGATCGACACCGGGATCGTGTACGTGAACGCACCGACCATCGGCGCCGAGATCCACCTGCCCTTCGGGGGGACCAAGCACACCGGCAACGGGTATCGGGAGGCGGGGATGCGGGGGCTCGAGCAGTTCAGCGAGACGAAGACCGTCTACATCGACTACTCGGGACGCCTGCAGCGGGCCCAGATCGACAACCGGCCTCCGGTGTCGTGACCGCGTCGTGATCGACCTCGACGCGCTCCGGTCGATCGTCGGCGAGCACAACGTCCTCGTCGACGCCGACCTGCGGGCCGGCTACGAGGTCGACTGGACCGGGCGCTTCCGCGGGCGGACGCCGGCGGTGGTCCGGCCGGCATCGACCGAGGAGGTGGCGGCGGTCGTGCGGTGCTGCGCCGAGGCGGGCGCCGCCGTCGTCCCCCAGGGCGGGAACACCGGGCTGGTGGGGGGTGGGGTCCCGCTCGCCGGGGAGATCGTGCTCTCGCTACGGCGCCTCGCGGGGATCGAGGCGGTCGACGATCTCGCCGCGCAGGTCACGGCCGGCGCCGGCGCCACGCTCGCGGCGGTGCAGGACGCGGCGAGGGCCGCCGATCTCCTGTTCCCCGTCGACCTGTCGTCGCGCGACTCGGCGACCGTCGGCGGGATGATCGCCACCAACGCCGGCGGCCTGCACCACATCCGCTACGGCTCGATGCGGGCCAACGTCGTCGGCGTCGAAGCCGTCCTCGCCGACGGGTCGGTGGTGCGCCGCCTCTCGGGGCTCACGAAGGACAACACGGGCTATGACCTGTCGGCCCTCCTGTGCGGCTCGGAGGGCACGCTCGGCGTGGTGACCGCCGCTCGGCTCCGGCTCGTGCCTCGGCCCCGCGACCTCGTCACGGCGGTGCTCGGGCGGGGGTCGGTGGCAGCCGCCGTCGAGGCGGTGGCGATCATGCGCCGTCACGTCGTCCTCGAGGCGGCCGAGCTGTGGCTCGACCTGCCGGCGCCGGTGCCGGACGCGGCGTGCTACCTGCTCCTCGAGTGGTCGGGCGCGCCCGACGCGCTCGGCGCCGTCGACGCCGGCGACGCCGCCGTGGCCACGGACGAGACCCGGCGAAGGGAGCTCTGGCGCTACCGGGAGTCGATCACCGAGGCGATCAGCGCGCTCGGCGTCCCGCACAAGCTCGACGTCACGCTGCCGGCGGCGCGGCTGGCCCCGTTCTGCGACGAGGTCCGCACGGTGGTCGGCGACCACCGCGTGTTCCTCTTCGGCCACGTGGGCGACGGCAACGTCCACGTCAACGTCGTGGGACCGGCGGAAGAGGACGACTCGGTCGACGAGGCCGTCCTGCGCCTGGTGGTGGCGTCGGGCGGGAGCATCAGCGCCGAGCACGGCATCGGCACGGCGAAGAAGCGGCTCCTGCACCTCGACCGGTCGGAGGCGGAGATCGCCGCCTTCCGGGCGGTGAAGCGCGCCCTCGATCCCCAGGCGATCCTGAACCCGAACGTCCTCCTTCCCTGAGCTCGGGGAGCGTGTCCGCTACGGGCGGGTGCGGAGGTCGTGCTTGAGGATCTTGCCGGTGCCGCCCTTGGGGAGCTCGTCGAGGAACACGACCTCCTTCGGCGCCTTGAAGTGGGCGAGGCGGGCGCGCACCCAGGCGATGAGCTCCCCCTCGGTGGCGGAGGCGCCGGGCCGGAGGGCGACCCATGCCCGAGGCACCTCGCCCCAGCGCTCGTCCGGCATGCCGACGACGGCCACCTC